>Ga0116231_10001149_pt1 | contig 52968 bp, 28 predicted proteins | sample S1TSphgellanicum_2_FD_89695 | JGI IMG/M metagenome (GOLD analysis project Ga0116231, IMG submission 89695) | Host-associated microbial communities from peat moss isolated from Minnesota, USA - S1T2_Fd - Sphagnum magellanicum MG | ecosystem: Host-associated > Plants > Peat moss > Unclassified...
AGTTGCTGCAGTCCAGCGGAAAGAATGGGCTTCCCAGGTCATATCTATCGAATACCCAAAAGGCAATGCATTTACCATACCCATAGCATCAAGAAATTTTCCATTAGCCTGGGATAGACTTTTCTTAGAACCTGCAATTTCAAAGCCCCTTATTATGTTCTTGATTTCAAAAGGAACCTTCAATCCCTATTCTAATTTTGAGATTGATTCTTTGGATTTCTAAAAAAATTGGTTTCAAACATTTTTCCCAAAAAAACTTAAAGTCAGTTTGATTTAAGAAGGTTTGATCCCATTTCCATTGAATATAACTGAATCCAAATAAAAGTGTCTAATTAGTTTATTCAACCGGTGCACACACTCCAAAATAAATATTATATAATATTATTTATGTACAATCAAATGCAATAACTTGTCTAAACTCTGAGGCCAGGTTCTTTTTTAATAAAATTATATTTATGGACCTAAAAAATATGAACATTTTAAAAACAGAACAATATGTTCAATTCAAGTTTTCATTCAATTTTAAAAATATGTTGAATCTATGATTAGGCTCCAATGGTGGTGAAACTTGAAACCTCCAATTTGAAAACCCTAGAACTTGGCCTTATATTGTGATTTGAACTAGCTCAAATTCAAGAATCTGTCAAAATTCAAGAACCTACCAACATTATATTAGACTAATGTGAGGGTGGGTATTTGTTTTTGTGCCCGGTATCAATTGGGTATCAAGCTGGGTATATGCATATATGCCCACTGGGTCCTACCTTTTCAAAAATCCAAACCCCCCTCCTACCTCACAATTTTTGAAAGTTAACATTCTCCCTCATCTCATAATCAATATTTAAATTTTTTAATTATTCATAATCGGACCCCACTCAAGGAGAATAACAATCGAGGGTGTCTTTAAAAAACCCAGATTAATAACCATTTCATATCCAGATTGTGTTACCTTCAGACTGAAAGAAAAAAAAACTCTTCAAGTTCATTTAACTGTTGCAAATAATCAATATGCATTCTCAATTGTGATTGGTGCTTGTAGATTCAAGTAACACATGTGTTCAAACTTGTAAACATTATTGTTGTTTTAGATTATCAGGAGCTTACCTTGTAAGGTTAAAAGATTTAAGACTCTTTGTCAAGGCCTTAAAGACTTGGCAGAGACCTGGCTTTGTAGGACATTGTTGAAAACAGGACATGTGTTTTTAAGAGGATCTTCCAAAAACCTTGAGAAAACAACCTTTTTGTAGTCATCTGGGTTTTTGTCAAAAAATCAAACCTTATACTCAGTTAATCATGTACCTTAACCCCAGCCCCCACCTCATAATCAGCCCTCTTTGGGTTTTTAAGATCCAGACCTAGTCAATTTTTTTAATCTCTAAAAAATAAAAGAACCGAACTCGGGCAATTTTTTGAATTTTTTATTTTGAAATACTCGAACCCAACTATTATTAAAAAAACAAATAGCCGCCCCACATTGGTTTAGACCTTTTCAAGCTGGGCATATTTTTTATAATTCAAGTTATAAGAATAATGTATTGCTTTCACACCCACTTTTAAGCCACAATTTTAAGTTTTTGATTCCAAGTGTCTTGAAATTGGGTGTGAAAACATTTGAATATTTTCAAAATCAAAAATATTCTTGTGCTCGGGGGCTTTGAAATTGTAGGTTTCAAAGCCAAAAAAAAAGAAGGAATCTAGTCATGCTAAAGAAATCTACCCTGAGATAATGAAATATTCATAAGTGGCCATTTGGTATTCCATACTATCTTTGTAACAACTCATTTGTGCCCTAGTGTGTGCTTATGTTTCTAGGCCATATATATTTTTATCAACAGACCCATGTTGAATTAGTAACTTAATAGATTCAATACAAATTATTATTTAAATATCAAAATTTCAGAATTCAATGATGTCAAGGAGGTATAAGTCTCATTCGCCTTCAAGATAAGCTCACCATACAATGCAAACTAAAGAAATAAAATGTCGCCCATTTTATGAGATATTTTAATTATGAGAATCATTGTTTCTTAATTCCCCTAGGCAAATGGTTGATCTTCATTTTTATATATTGTTCAAAAGGTGGATATGGCTGGTAGATTTGTTATTATTTCAAAAAGTCATGGGATCAGTTTCATTTCAATTGCTTATTGGACCTTATTCACAAACAAGAATAAAAAATTCGTGTAAAAACACATGCAAACAAGAATCAAGAAATATATCAAATGAATGATCTATATCAAAATGGGTGAAAAAAAAATTTCATTCATATTGAAAATAAAAATAATTTTATACTAAAGGCTGAAAATAATATTTAATGTGCCAAAGTGCATTCTAAAAATTGCTTAAATATTTGCAGTTGAAACATCACATTCATTCAAATACAACTAACCCATCCTTGGGTGATATCATTAAGAATCATATACCAAAATTCAACAAAAAGTGAACTCAATTTTATTTTTATTTTTTAATTAATTTTAAAATTTTTGATTTTTAATATTGACTTGCATCACATTAGTTTTTTTTGTTCTCCACCTATCTATACATTATGAAAATTTTACAAACATCTACATAAGTTACACAAGTAAAATATTTATGTTCTTAAAATGTTTTTAACACAGATTTCTAAAATTCTTGACCCTTTATAATTAAATATCAAGTTCCACCATTATATATATATTTTTAATTAATCAAATATAACTAGGGTATGACACAAATTATTGATTAAAAAAAAATTATTCAATGACACTTCAAGACTTCCTAATCCTAAGCCCAGATCCAACAAAAGGAGTGTTAAATAATGCATACCAATTTCAAGCTACAGGCCAACATACCGAACTGCAATTCCCCTACAGTACCCCCCTAATGCAACTGCAAGGAGTGCAATCTAGCCATCCCAGGCCAAACAATGTTAACACAGTGATCAGACTTGAGCCGTTGGGAAAAGCTCAAAACCCTCTACAAGGAAAATGGGGAGAAATCCTCACCCAACTTTATTGAATGGAAAGGGCCCCCCAGAGGACCCGAAGGTGTCCACTGTCAAGTAAAATTTTGCAGAGTAGAAGTAGTAGAAATCTTGGGGATCAACTCACAATTATTCCAAGCAAAGGCTTGGAATTTTGAAAAACCCACATACTAAAATTTTGAACTCTAATGATGGGGTTTTCTGCCTCTAAACTATGGTCTCTACACATTTCATTCCAACACATTGCTCTTGTAATGTCATGATGCATTATTAGGGACATATGCTTGGACTTGTGAATAACTTAATTAATTATTTGAATTAGACATAGTTGAAAATGAATTATGTGAACTTGACAAAATCTTAGGGAAGAAGATTTCAAACAATTTAATGGCTTGTTCATAAGAAGTATGATAATTTTAGAAAAATAATATGTGACATAATATTATTGGCTTGTAATTGATGAACAAGAATCTTTTAAAAATGTGGACAAACAAGGTCAATAATCCATCCATTCATTTTTTCAAGCATATAAAAGGTTGTGAATGGAGCTTCAATTCAAACTCTTTTTTTTTTTGAAGCATAATAACAAACCCAACTTGACAAACTATCGGTAGCCTTCAAGTCAAGCTCATTGGTAAAGGTTGTAAGAGTTTCACCTACAATACACCATGAACCCATGACCTTTTTGAGGTTCCAAGGTCCCAAAATGATCTATGCCAATGAACCATCACCCTTGGGGAGTTCTTTTTTCATGCTTTCATGTTGTTATCTTGTGTTAGGCCTTGAGATAAGCCTTTTAAATAATAAAATTATGCCACAATAAACTTATGTGTCCCTTTGATTATGAATATATTCATAAGAGCAAACATACATAGTTTTGGTTAATGAACTCTATAAAACAAGGTCTTTAAGCATGTGTGGTGAGTTCCCTATTGAGTGTAGCCCACATAAAGATTGAATTTTAAGTTTGTGGGTGATCCTAATGCAAAACAATGTACATTTTATTTCTTTGACTATTTAAGTGTTTTGTTTGGTGTGTGAGGGTTGTGTGGGGCATTTAGTTTTGTAACCCACCTATGTGACAATGGGAGACTTAATTCAAAATTAACCCTTATAAACTTAGATCCTTTCTAGGCTACATATCTTTTGATGCCACTACCTTTAAACATGATGAACATTTTGTAAGAAAATCCTAGAAAAGGAAATTCATAATAAACATAAAATTTAACATTGGTGTTTGAGTCACATAGTTATTTTGAAACTTAATAATTTTGTATTTATTTTTTTGAACCCTATGGGGAAATTTTTTTTAAATTCTAAAAAAAATAGCTCTAAAAATTCTTACAAAATGTCGTTTACACCAAATTTTGGATGAAACCAATGTCTAAGGATGTCAAAATGGCTTCAACCTTTGTAAATTCACAAAGGATATTGTGGTTGTAAAAAGACCTTGGAAAGTAAAATGATTATTTTGGTTAATTAGTTACAATGATTAATTGGTCATTGATTGTTATTATTGATTAGTTGTAGTGATTGGCCCATGTGTGACATTTGCACACGCCCTCAATATATATTATCCCATATTTATTGTTTATTGATGAGGGAGAGGCAAATATTTAACATTAAATTTAAATGTGATAATTAATAATATCCTTGGAGCTCCTTTAAGGAGGAAAACATGGGTGGATATGTGAACTTGTTAATTACTTAAATAATGTGAAAATATAGTTTTGTTGACTCCAAATTTTACCACAGAATATAAATTGGAGGAGATATGGTGTGGAATAAGCAAGTGTGGAAAATAGAACACTTTGAGTAAACACCAACTTAATTATGAATGGAACGAAAAATGTTAACTACCATTTAAGTCAATGTTACTTGACATAGATGATTTTTTTTTTGTTTTGAGATGTTATTTAACACCATAGGCTTTAACATTAGGTGTGATTGTAGTTTAAGTATTGGGAATAAAACCAAGAGAAATGTAAGCATGATTTCAAGTTAAAGTAGGTGTTGTGCTTCCTATGATGTGTTGTGAAAAATCATGACCTAATGATAGTATCTTTTAGAGCATCTCCACCCAAGAATAGTAAAAATCCCTTTTTATTAAATCTTGTAGTAGGATATGACAAATCCTATCATTATTCAATAAAAATGGCCCAAAATGCCACGGTCATTTTAACATTTTTAAACACATTTACTTATTATGGATTTGATTAGTGACAAATTTTGGTCCAAATGTAAAGGTGTAAATGGTGTTTCATTATTTGAAGTGACTATTTTTATGTTTGTGGGTGGGGACATTGAACATTAAATATCAATTGATTTAAATGTGTAGTTGTAGTTTACCACTTCAAGGTGGAGATGCTTTTAGAAGAATCATGGTTTGCCACCTCCTATCTATCACTACAATTGCCAATGCCCACTTGATGTTTAGGCCCATTAAACCATTATAATTTTACAGTTGCAAATCGATTATGAAGTTTGAATATCTTCATAATCTTTTTCCTAGTTTGTCTTGATCCACTCCAAATTTGTAGTGACATTGGGTGAATGTATGGTGAATTTTAAATGATTTGTGAAAAATTAACATTCACTTCAATGTGGTTTGTTTCCTTCCAATTTTGTGATATAGTAGAAGTGGCAAATCATCAATAAACCAATTTAACCAATTTTTTCTATTAAAACATCAAAGAAAAAAATAAAACATCCTTATGTATATGTGGCTACCTACTTGAACCATCATCCATGTATCAAATTCTAATTACTTTTGAAGATTTTCTTGAATTTTTTTTTTTCAAATTTTAGTTATTAAAAAACTTTTTTTGATAAAATAATTTCACAACAACATGAAATTTGACACAAAAATATGCACACTAATGTTATTTTTCTAGTGATATGTCATTAGTTTGTGATACTAATAAAGGCCTAGCAATATCCCTTTTTTTATGTTTAATTAAAAAATGTTTCAAAACCCTTTACATGTGACACATAGTAAAGAACTAATGGGAGATTGTTTTGTCACATTGCTTGTAGCAAGTGTGTGTCATTTTGTGCCATTTCCATCATTGCCTCATGTAAAGGGTCGTTCACATCCGTTGCGACACCCATTAGTTTTAGATTAATCATACTAATGATGCCCATCAACATTATAACAATCAAACTTGCGCCATTTGATGGGGTTTTTTGCTTGCAGAATTACTCTTCCAAGTTCCCCCCATCTTCAAAGTTATTTAATGGTGATAAAGGTTTAAGGTTCAACAAGCAACGATGGTTTTTTCTTGGGAAGTTGGAATGGTGTTGCATTTTATTTTATTTTATGTTAATGTGCACTTTGCAACATTTGTTTGATGAATTGTTGATGATGGCAAGGGTCTTATGTGAATGATTTTTATTTGGTGCTTCAATTTCAATGGAAAGAACATTAGAAGTTATGGCAAAAGCACAATGGGTAGCGTTAGCGGCTAAAGTTAATAAACCTCCAACATTGTGTGATGGGGTGCATAAAAGGAAATGGAGACTATAATGCACAAGATAAAACACATGCTTGAAGGGCATTCCATGATCAAGCTCATATTTCATGAACCTTTCATTTTGTTTGTGGGCTTTTCTCACATTGTTGTTCATTGTCCTTTTAAATTGTAGGTGTGAGTTGATTTGTGCATGCATTATGTTTGATTTGCAATTGTTGTGTATCACTACATTTTCTAGAACCTCCATCACTTTAAGGTTTTTCATTTTCTCTTGTTCTTGATTGTAGTGGTTGGTCAATTTGTGCATGTCTTGCATCATGTTTGATTTTTAGCTATCACACTTATTGCATTTTCTAAAACTTCTATCACTTCAGGTTTTTTTTTTTTTTTGGGTTTTGCATGGTGTGTTTTTTATCAATCTCAATTATAAGGACTCATCAATTTGTGTGTGTTTTACATCACATTCCATTTGCAATTTTCATGCATCATAGCATTTTTCAAACCCTCCATGCATCACTTTAGGATTTAAGTTTTTTTGTCTTTTTTTGATCTTGCATCATGTTTTTCATCATTATTTTTTACTGTAGAAGCTAGTCAATTTGTGCGCACCTTGCATCACATTTGATTTGTAATTGTCACATGTTGCTACATTTTTTCAAAACCTTCGTTGTTTTGAGGTTTTTGTCCTCTTTAGTTTTTCCTTGCTTTGTTTATGATCTTTTCTACCAACATGATGGCTCTAAACCAGTTGCTTGAAAACTTTGTGTTTAGGGTGAATGCAAGGTATGGTGGCTCATTTTTGGTGTCACAATGATGTTTTTTGCTAGGTACCCCTTGTTCAAAAGCATATGGTGAGTGATATATTTTTAAATTTACTAATTAGTAATTGAATGTAAACTAAAAACTTTATTATGAAGATATTTATGTAGTTGTTTATTGAAAAAAAGTTCATATGCTAGTAGAAATGGACTTTTGAAATTCAAAATTATGGATTGGTTCGTTGGTTAAAATGATAAAAAATTGAAGGTTCATTTTGAATTTTATTCAAAATTACCTATAGTGATTTAGCATAAGAATTATAATTAAATAATACAATTTTAAGCGAGAAATTTCCTTAATAATCATAGCCAAATTTTTCCTATGAACTTTTGAATGCTTTAACTTAATTCGTATTTTCGTATATCCATAAAATTGTTGTGTTTCATTCATTGTCAAAAACAAAATTTCAAAGGTGCATATATTTGGAATTTCTACTTGGGTTCTTATTAATTTGGACTTTATTGTTTTTAATACATGGATTTTATTACCATTTAACCAATGGTACCACAAAAAAATTAAAAATTTAACACTAGAATGAGGACTTTTGTGGAATATGATTATTTAAAAAAATGAGTCACCATATTGTGCATTTACCTTTCAAGTTGTTTTTCAATGGACCACCCAACATGATTTTTATATTGTTCATTAGTTCTAGCCCTTACACCACATGAGTGAGTTAGTTTTCTCCATGCAACATTCTTTTGAACAACTTTATAAATAAACCTTTAAAAAAAAACCAAAAAAATCATATGATGAAACCATGGTTTTTGAAGACACATGGTTTATTCAATTTTAATGGGTACAATCAATCCTAGGGGATGATGGTTTAGAATGTCAAATGTGATGTAAAACTTGTAGTCACATGAATGGGAAAGAAAAAATGTTAGTCTTGAAACTTGACACACTTTATAAACATGTTTATTGCTACAAGAAAACATTTGGTACTTTTTGAATTGGTGGTTGGCGAACATTTTTACAACAAAGATGTTATGTATTGCTGAAATGAAAAAGATTATATAGAAGGAATGCAAAATCAATTTTATTCTTAGTGTACTTTAGGATTCATTTGGGGGCAAAGAAAATATTGACCTAATTTATTATTGTTTTGCATATCATTATGCATGGGAGGCCAATCTTGGGGTATGATTCATTGAAGGAATTGTTTATGTTGTTTAAGGTCAAGAATAACATGCTTAAATGTTGGTTAGACACAAGTGGTTGCGGAATCGTTAAGGTCATGCATGATGTGGTTTTTTCTACAACTAAATATAAATATGTTATTACAAAAATTGATTTTTTTTTTATAAGTGTAGATGAGGTGAACACCATTGATTACTAGTAATGGATTAATATTCATGTTTATGTGATGAAAAATTTGAAGTTCATTCCAATTTTGTTCACTTTTGAGAGAATTGAAGTGATTGTAATTTCAAACAACATTACTACTATGATTTTGGAGGCCATGGATAACTATGGAACCCTTACCAATGAGGATGACATCCAAGTGGATTTGCCTTGAATGTGATGGAGATGTAGTGTTTCAAGGCCATCATAACGAGGTGATTGCATAAGTAAAAGAGAAAATAATCCCTTACTTATTTGGTGCACATTGGCACATTGGACCAACCTATTAGTTCTTGTTTTGCACAAGATGGATTTGGTAGTGTGGATTGAAAGTATGTTATATACATTAATGTCACCACCCTTTATGAACACCATAGTGCACAAATGTCCTTTACTTGGGTTTTAGATCCAAAATGTGAAAGGTAGCCATGTTTGGCATTGTAGGTGGGTGGCAAAAGTTATCTTTTCCATTGACATGGAGGCCTTAAAAATGCCTTTGTTCTTGTGCATACTACATATTAAAATATCATGGTCAAGATAGTGAAGGATGCATGTTTAGATGTTGTCTTCACCTTGAATTGGCTTGTAGATAATTTGATGTAGATTTTATGTGAGCCCTTGGCATGATATACCTATAATATGTGGTATGTGAGAATGCTACTATTAAATATTTCTTTCCCCATTTAATAAAGGGAACATTTTGTGTTGCAAAAAAGATAAAAAGGAGTGTTAAGGTTCCACCATTTTTAGATTCAAGGTGGTTCAAGTTGCAAGCATTTTTTTTCAAATTCAACATGAATAATAATGTTAAAGGAGTGATGTGGTAAGCAAAAGATGTGAACCCATTTATTCAAAAGAAGTTGACGATAAGATCAAATCATTTTGGTCCACAAGTTTTTTAAATTCTTAAAAGTTGTTAAAATAATAAGGGTGCAAGTGTTGGGTGTAATGGAAGATGAAAGAACTTTTAACAACTTATTTTTCTTGAAAAATAAACTACATAATCAACTAACCACACATCTAGACTTGTATGTTTGCATGTTCATCCATAACTTTTACACCTTCATTAATTTCATTATCACAAAACCATTGTAGCGTGGAGGAAATCTACATTAAATATCAAACAAATTCCCAATTTCTTTTTGAAATTGTAGTTTAATGCCTAGTTTTTTATGAGGGTTGAATTGTATTTTGATGCATTTGTTTGTTTATTAGAAGTTGGATGTTGCAATTTTCAATTTTTTTTTGTTATATGGATGTGCATTGTGAGTGAAGTTATACATAGTGTACATTCCAAGTTGTGTGGGTGTTTCAAATTGAAATTGGTTTGTGGTAGTGTTTATGTGGGTGTAAGACTCTTCTATTACATTGGGCAAGACCTTTTTAGGTCAGGATTCAATTCCCCTAGAGGAGATTTAAGTTTAGTTATTGAATTGAGTTTAGATTTTGATGTTGAGAAATTTTCTATCATTAAAACTTGTAATCACTTCAAGTTAGTATTGCTAATGACAAGAAAATGGAATGTTTTTTATTGCCATTATTTCAAAAACCAAATCCCATACATTGTAGATAATAAAATACCTATGAGCATCAAGTGGACAAACATGATTTGCAAGAAAAAAAATTGGTTGCCCAAATGATTTTTAAAAAATTTAAAGTAGCTTGCAATTTTCTTGATGAAATTGATCTCTTCACAAAATAGACCCCACCATTGGGACAAATAATAGCCATTTTGGCATCTTGGGTTTTTTGAGAAAAAACCTTTATGCATAGATGACATGTAAAATATAACAAAACCAACTTTGACCAAATTCTCCATGGATGATTTGGAATGCAAACATTGATGTAGGGAACAATAATACAATCACATATACATTTTTCATAAAGGGTTTCACTTATCTTTTGACATATAATATTTTTTCTACTGCCTCTTTTGATAATTTATTCAATTCCAACTTGCCTTTAGATGGGTTAGATTCCATGATAAATACAATTCTTGATTTTGAAGCCCCCAAAAAAGGAGATTGAACTTGAAGATTTTAAAACAGAATCAAACCACATCTTGCAAATGACAAAATTATTTTACAATTTTCCACATCACCAACTCCTCATTTCATCCCTTGAATCCTAAACATTTATTCAAAAAACATTAAGGATGAATTACAAATGTACAATCAAAGTGAATAAAAAAACAGGATACAAAATCATCACCTCTTATGTAAATGGAATGAGTGAATCTAAGGTTAGGATACATCTATCCCACATATGTTTTCATTCTTGGAAAAGAGTTGGCCAATCAATATCTATTGCATTGAGCTCACACAATAATACATATTACACACATGGATGCAATCAATGTATTCAAACATATTGGTCTAATATTCATGCAAAATAACTTGGAATTTTTTTTATAGCATCTTGATATTTTCTCAAAAGTTCAAAAGAAGATTGTACTGTAATCAATAGTATACTTCCTTTTAAAGTGTTTGCATGTTATCAAAAGTTTCCCTTAAATTAAAAAAATATCAAGATTCTAACAATACTAGTTTGGTTTTGAATTATTAGATTACAATGTATATGAAGGGACCTAATACAAAGCTGCCCAAACTAAAGACCAATAAACCCACATCCCATACTGTAAAAAAACCTTGGCAATAAAAAATAAATTCAATAAAATGAACTGAAATAAATTTCAGCTCAAGAAACACATTGATGTCATTTATCATTAATTGTTTTTCTTTGAGCAATTTAGTAGTAGGCAAGCCTTAGAACCACAACTTGGCAAGTCAATATTAGTATAGGGTGTGCATTTATGTATGAAAATGAGCAATATTAGCATTTTGAAATCCCTAAACACCATAAACAGGGAATTTTTTTTTAACGGAATGTACTTTAATCACTAAATAAAAAGTTAATTCTAATTATATGCTTCACTTTGAAAATGTGAAGAAAAGTTAAGAATACTGGTAAAGGAGATGGAGGTTTATCAATTTAATAATTATTTTAAAAATGTATGGAATGTACTTTGACAATTAAATAAATATTTTTATTTTTATTTAAGCTTCACTTTGGAAAGGAAAATTTCAAAGGGCATGCAAGAAAAAGAAAAAAAATAATGATAAAAGAGGTGGAGATTGTGAAAGGGTATTTTAAAATAGTTGTAAAAGTTTTTTTTTCATGTAGGTGGATAGGGGAGGAGTGAGGTAGCTAGGCTTGGAAGAGCTAATTACTATTTGATAGCATATGTAAATGATAAGAAAAATCATGTTATAAATGACTTGAAATCATAAACTCTTTATTCAAAAAACAAAGTTTGATCTTATAACAATTGAGGCTAGCATAATCTAACTATTGAGATTTCAGTTATTTTTACACATTTTTTGGGTGTCTTGAAAGTCAAAATGACTGATGGAAAAAAATGGAACACATCTCAAAACCAATAATTCAAATTTGGGACACATCCATGGACACAACCCCAAAAAAATGACACATTCAAAAACTCAAATTATTTCTTATCATCCATCAATGACAAATATCAATACTACTAAGATTAATAGATTATCATAAGATACCTTCTGCTTGACATAGGTGGATTATGTTTGTTTTGCAAATTGGAAGTATCTTTAATTTTAATAATTAGAAAAGGGGCATGAATTAGAGCAATTTGCATTACACTTCATTCAATATTAGATGTAATTTCTAAATTTTCTAATCTACATTCTTGTTCTTGGATATTTTTAAAAAAATTCAAAGTTATATTTACTTACATTTGACTAATCACACATGTTAGAATGGTTTGTAAAAATAAGCAATACATGCAAAGATGTCAATATTATGCATTTATATCATTTGTGCCGAAATTTTTATAATTATTATAAAATTAAGAATATGGAAGTTTTCAAGAATGAATTTTCATTTCTTTCATTTGAAAAAACTATGAAAGATTTTTTTTTGTTAAAGTTTGATTTATAAAACAATGAAACAACTAAAGCTTTGTTTCACATTTGTAGTGATAATGTTGTCATGTAGTTAAAAGTAAAATTGGACATTACTAAATATTTTTTATTGAAAAGCTTTATTGATACTCAATATAGTTTAATTTTGGATTATGCAAATTTTCAAAAAAAGAATCCACCATACCTTGAACTTTCACCCTATGTTTTTAATATTATATTATACTCAAATTATCTTGAAATTTGTAATTTCACATCACATGTTCTCTGAACACTTTCCATTGTTTTTCTTCCTAAACTTTCAATCCTCAAATCATCAAATACACTAGATTGCACATATGTCAGCAAAGAATATTATGATTGAAATGTTTGGCCTAAATATAGTCATTAATTTTACATAATTCAAGAGGAACATTAATGATGAAATGAGATTTTTTTTTTCTCAAAATTTGTGTTAAATAATTCATATTTGAAAATTTGAAAATTTGAAAATGATGTTGAAGGTAATTAATTTATATTATTTAATGGCTTAACATAAGTTTGTTTTTTAAAAAACAATTGGAAGAAAGTTTAATACTGAAAATTTTATTCTAATTTTATTCTAAAAGGCCAGCAAAATAATATGGGATGAAACTTGTGAATTAAATTTACATTCTTAGTAAAAAGTTATTTTAATTGAAATAATCTGAATATATCTTTTAATTTTGTTTTGAACTCTTGTATTGTTAGCCAATCAAATTCAAAAGAGTAACTATTATATTTGTTTGTATTCATGTATTGGCATTCATACATCAATAATGACCCACTACAATGGATATTATGGATGTTATCATTGTATTATAGATTGAATTATTATGAATATGTTAATATATCCTTTACATTGGTGATTTACACTCTTACTAAAGAAATATTTTAGGTATGTATATAATGATTATGGTCAAAGACAATAGGTAAAAAGAATATTGTGTATAATTTAGGATATAGAATTAAGTTTTATAGGGTAGTTCTTAATTGCTCAAGGTATAAGATATGAAATTAGAAATAAAGGATAATTTCATGTCTTGAGATTAAACGGACAAGTTTATTTAGGATATTTGATTGATGATCATGGTATATAAGTATGGACATAATGACCATGTTAAAAGGTATAGGGTATAATGTAAATCATTTAACATATGGGATTAGGTTGTAAAAAATATTTGATTGGTCAGATTATAAAATGTATTTTTCATTTATTGAAATTACATTTAAATCCAAACAACATCATTTAATATTTCATTGGTCAAGGTATAAGGTATATGAGTATGGATATAATGATCATGGTGAAAGGTATAGGGCATATGACATATTATTCAAGATATAGAATCATGTTGTTTGGGGCATTTGACCAATAATGGTACAAGATATGGAAAATATGGAATAAAAGATGAAGGATAATTTCATGTTTTGAGATTAAATTTAGATGGACAAGTTATTTAAGATATTTGATTGGTTACAATATAAGATGTATAATAAAAAAGAATGAAGGATAATTCCATGTCTTGATAATAAATTTACATACAATTTCATGCTTATACAAGAAAAGGACTACAAAAATAAACCCCCCATTTTTTCTTGCATGGAAAATGGAGCAACCATTTTAAGCCCCATGAAATACCCCATAAACTAATTTCAAATTGTATTCATCACTAGAATTTCGTGTAATTGTGATATATTCGAATTTTTACACTTGTTATCCCAATGCAAGTGGTAGTTGGGTGGCAAAGACAATGCAATGTTTCCTTTGAAATAAAGATACTGCAAAATATGTAATATTAATTAAAATATAGTAAAAAATAGTGAATTCATTAATTTCTTGTCCATTGAAATTGCCCCAATTTCATTCAAAACCTAATGAACTTGAGCACATCCCTTATTATTGTTGGGGTTTGAGGGGGTGAAAGAAAAGGGATTTTCTGTTGTTCTCATAAAGTTCTGAAGAGTTCCCATCACTTTCTCAAAGGGTTCCCTGGGACGTTCTCAATAGCACAATAGATTTATCGAATGTGCATGTACATATATAATCTACAGACTGGTGCCCTAGAAAAGCCCAATTTTGGGGTTGTGCTTCTTTTGGGGGAGGGGAGGGGAGGGGAGGGAAGGAAAGGGTGCTTCTATTGGGAACTGCCGAATGTCCAAAAAAACTGGTGAATGGGCCAATCACCAAGTGCTCCCCAACCATTCCCTACTTCCACAATGTGCTTCTCATTGATGTTGCCAAGGCTAGGGTTTTCCATCTTCCCCACAAAAAAATTGATGTTATTTTAATTAGTTTTCATTTCATAACAATTAATTTGCATGAAAAACATTTAGAAATTTTGAAAAGTTTCATTATGAATGAAAAATTGAGAACTTGGTCTCAAAGGTTGTACAATGAATGAAATATTGCACATTTGGATGAAATATATGAGAAGAAAAGATGAAGAGCTAATTAAGATTGGAAATGGGATGAAATTGCAAAATGTATGAATTCTTGCATAAAAAAGCTTCATAATCGTTGAAAACTTGAAGTTGTAAAATGGATGAAAAGTTGGGGATTAACAATAAAAGTTGGGATAAGATGGCACATTTATCCATTTTGGAGCATTCTAAAAGTTCTAAGGCATTGCAACTTCTGGGGACAACTCATGAGGAAGTGTAGTCAAGCATGGCTTTAATTGGCATTCTCTTTGAGCATTACAAAAGAATGTGATCTTTCTTGCACAAAATGCCACAACTCATCACACTTGTGTAAGGTCAACTGTATGATTTCATCTGTTACAATGTACAATTTGTGATGTTTATTGTGGCATTTATTATATTAAAATTACTATTTGACACTAAGTTAATTGGAGGGAACTTGGGACCACAATTACACAACTCGGGGCCAGGAAGAGAGGCCAAGTTGCAATAGGATAGATGTTCATCCCAAGGAAATGTGACCAAGCTGCCTAGAGAAGAATGACCCTAGTTCCCTTCTCCTTGGTAAATTTAGTTCAACTTCTTTTAAAGTTTTAAAGGCAACTTGGGTAATGAAATAAGGTCAAGGTGCAAAATGAAAACATCACAACATTCATCTTCAAAAAAATTTAATTTAGGGAAATCATCCAAGGAAAAAACTGATTGTCAAGAAAAATATTTGAACTCGAAATCTTAAACTGAAAGAATTGATTTTTAACCGTTTCATCTCATTTCATTATTTAAAAGATGTGGGATGTCCTTGACTTGTAAAAGATTTATCATAACTTCAATATAGTCAAAGTTTTTGAAAAAATATTTTCAGTTTGGGCACAAGTATCCTACAGGAATATTGAAACCAATTCCACAATCAATTCATTATTCATTTTCAGTGCATGCCCCTTGCCTCTACACTATGGGCCCAAGTGAGCTAGCATCTAGCAATCACACAAGAAGCCCTTGATGATGCAATTGTGGGTGCATCCCAAGTGACTTGGCATGGGTTCCAATTGTGATGAGGTAACTTGTATCTACCCTCTATCTTTTTACCTCCCCTCTCCCTCTCCACACTCACACCTTTAACTTGTCTTATTTTACTTGCTACTTATTGCCTAGTTCATGTTATTTGCTACCTCTCACCTTTCTTTCCACCATCTAGCTCCCACCCTAAAACATTAACCACATGTTTCTATCACTTTAAAAAAATTATTCAACAGCTAGGACTGTCAGCAACTTATGCTTTATTGTGAGCTTCTTTAAGGTTAAATTTGACCAAATATATTTTTGTTTTCAGACATAATCATTTATTTTGGAAAGAAAAAGGGATTTCAAGTCAAGTGGAATCATATTTTGTGGATGTTTTAAGAAATATTATGATTTTTTAAATTTGTGGTAAGGTATCTCATACTCTTATTAGACATATCCATAAGATTTGACTTAATTACCTTTAATCCTCGTAAGAAGGGTCCATAAAATGGCTACACAATGTCCCTAGTATCAAGTCTATAAATGCCAAAACTTAGTAAATGTTTCTTTAAATGAGCATATATAACATGTTAATACTAACACAACTTCTGCTAAAATTGGAAAGTAAGCATTTAAGTAAAAAATATAGTTAAGGTTTCAAAGGTTTATGGCATGCTCACCTTAGCACAAAATTATAAAGAGAACTAATTTGCTACCTAGGTGGTGATCTAATTTTTTAATGTGAACCACTGATTAAAATATTAGGACGTGATGTGCTCAAAACCGTTCTCCATGTGTATGTTTAATGTATTTCATGACCAATTTATCATAAACATATCCAACCTAACAACACCTAAACTTTCTGCATTCATTGATTAAAAATTCATAAACATCTACCATCATACCTGAGAGCTTTGGCACAAATTATATTATTTTTAGAAAATGCTGAAATTTTCAAAAAATACTTTTGTCAAAGAACAAATTTTTGTCAAAGAAAATTAAGACACTTTCCGAAGATTCAAAAATATTCTATTTTAATTAACTATTCAGCAAACATGTGCTCAGGTTGCCCCTGTGCTATGGTATTTATTTGCACAAAATGATTTTTTTTTCAAAAACAGTATGTCAAAAGTGATTGGCCTACCACTAAATTATTTAGCTCCCTTGGTTTTTGGCATGTTTACCCTATCATCTGCATCCTGTTCTTTTGTGTTTTGTCAAGAAGATAAAGGAGTTTTGTGAAGAAAAGAAAGAAGAAATAAGCTTCACCTACCAGTGTTGTGCATCTTTGCAAAAGGAAAGGAAGTTGGTCTTGAAGAAAATAGTGGCCTTGAAGCTTGTTGGCACTTAAACACGCCCTGTTGTTCAATGTTTACCCATGCATGGTTTTGTCTTTTTTTCTTCTTTTGGAGTTGGGTTTCATGACTACACAACCTTTCATAACCACTTCATGATTGCACCACAACACATAATACCATAGTATTGAAGCCACATGGCTACTAAATACTTAAATAATTTTGAAGATTCAACTTTGGAAATGGAATATTTTGGAATGTTTCAAAAGATTCTACATTTTCCTTCACAAAAATAATTTTTGAAAAAATTCCAAAATTAAAAAATTTGTGCCAAAGCCACCAAGGTACTACAGTAATCCTGTTATGCCTATCAAGGGCTAGAGGGGTTGAGGTTTTTTTCTTCTTAATCAAGTTGACAATAGTGTCCTCAGTTTTTATATATTAGGGATCATTAGTGTCCTTCTTCTAAACATGCATACATCATCCCATTTTGTACTGCCATTCGTTTACATTCAATATCAATGTATATTATGCTCAAAACATTTCACCTTGTTTCCATGTTCGATACAATTTTTTTCCTTCAATAAACTAATGTCATGTTATAAATAATATACAACTTTATGATAGAAGTTAAATTCCCAATGTAAGTATGTTTCTGAATTAATGCATAAAAAGCTTTGAATCCAATTGAATGGTTAATGTTTAAGTCACTGGACATTGTGTTAGACACAAAATTGCAACCATTCTTGAACTAAAAATTAGGGTTATTGTCAAAGGCATAAGTATTACACTACACGTTGTTTATTTAAAAATTAAAATTTACAAAAGATGTGGATACTGTTCTTGCTACAGCATTTAATATTAAGGTTTAACAGCATGAATGCAGGTATTGCACACACTACACTTTAAATATTGGGGGTTTGCATAAATATGTGGTATTTACACATGTTAAGAACCCTAATATTGGGGTTCACAATTACGCTATGAGTATTATGTGCATTACCACATTAAATATTAGGGTTTGAAAAAACTTGTAGGTATTAAACATGTTGGTCACCTTAGATATGTGCCAGATTTGCAACATCCCAATCATCTTTTCATAATAAGAAAATAAATTTGTAATAGATTAAAAGAAGTTGGAATGAAATAATGCATGGACATTTAACATTATTCAATCATTGTACAAAATACCACTCAATTTTCGCCAAGATGCCAATTTTTGCATTTCCTTAGAATAAGAAAAAAATGCGAAGTAGTGTGTTTCAAGTTTCTTGCCATATATCTAAGGTTTTTTTCCCCTTTCAAATAGATGCTAAAATAATTACGGATCACTTTGAAACCATTCGCCACTAATTTCACACAACAAAATATTATAACCATTGGATGTACGTGCAAAAATAACTCATAACTCTTAGATCAAGAAGTATGATCAAAAAAATTTGTGTGGACAAATATGGTAGCTTTTTTTTTCTTCTTTGATTTTTCGTTACTATTCAATTGTGGAAGTGGTATCATGGTTTTCTAAGGAAGTTCAAAATTAGCCCAAAAGCATCTTTTTCTCTACTTTAATTTGTGACACTTGAGACTTCTCTCCTCCTTTATATATATATATATCTTTCCCTGTGTTTGATAATGGTAATAAATGACACTCTATATGGAGCTTTGTTTGAAAACTTTTACATAAACATGTCATAAACAAAATGTCTTTTATGAATATTCAATCAAGTGTTTGGTCCACAAATTCATGAAAAAACTTGTTAACTTTGTCCCATGATTGTGCTTCTTGATAATATTTACAAGATTTAAGATATTTTTCCTACAAATTCAATGGTGAAATGCATTTGGATTTATGATTGTTCCCCAATGTTGCCTTATGGCAAGAAAATTTGAAACTTGTGTTAAGTGTTTGCAAAGTGCTATCATCAACATGATAACCAAGTTGTATAATTATGGACCCAAGTTCTATACAAAGAACTTGCACTCCTTTTCACTACACCAAAACCCAACATTTATGACTACATAGATACAACCACAAACCTAATCATGGCACACATCATTACATGACTATAAACCAAAACCAAAAATATTGGTATATATATGTTTTGTTTGGTTGTCCTAAAAATTGTCAAACTATCAACCATATTTATATATTTTAATACCTTGGCAGCTTTACTAGTAAATAATTAAAACTCAAAATTGTCAAGATTTGTACTTAAACATTAGCCAATAATGTCAAGATTTTTGAAACCTTCAATTGTCACACCCAAATTTTTGGCTATTTCAAGCTATTAGTGCCATGGGTTTGAAGAGGTTGTTAGATTCCCAATTTCGATAAAAGGATGAACAATGTTGTTATTTTGACATTGATTTATTGTTGCCCATCAATAAATTATTAATGCCATGGGTGGAAGAAGTGGTTAGATTCCCAATTTTTCAAGTAGAGGGATGAATGGTGTTGTTTCAACATTATTTCATTGTTACCTATCATTAGGTTGGTCAAGTTTAGGCACTCTTTTATCAAGAAGTTGTTCATGGCATGGGCATGTATGAGGTGGTTAGAATCTAGATTTCAAGTAGAGGGGTGGGTGGTGTTGTTTTGACATTGTTATACTATTACCCATTGTCATGTTGGTCAAATTCAGACACTATTTTATTGTTACCTTTTACAACAATCAATGGAAGTAAATAAATGCATTATATTGAGAGTTATTGAAAGCAATATTTTAAATTAAAATATTTCCAAAATATAAATTTCAAAGTAATTTAAATGTACTTGATAGTTAAATGTTGAAATTGCCAATGTACTATGGTATACATATAACATATTGCCATAATTATAATTGCCTAGTCAAAGTAGTGTGTTTTGATTGATTATGTAATCATTTAAACCAAAAGTGTATGATGTCACAAAGGGGAATTGAACCCTCACCTTCACCATCACAATTCAAGTCCAAATTTAACATCGATCCGACAACTTCAATTTGTGACATATTATAATGTTGTCACATTTAAACATAAACATATTTATTCAAATTCAAATAATATTTCCATATAATTGTATACTTACATACTTTCATAATGAGATTAATTTCCCATGAATAATTATATAATCACATTTAATTAACTTTTAATTTTCATACTTACATTGAATTTTTAAAATTTTAATACTTAAAATTTTAGAATTTTACTTGGGTTATACATAGTACACTTATATATTTCTAAGTTTTAAATTCTAAATTACATTAATTGAGAACATTTTATGTCAAAAGTTTCAATTCAGCATGTTTAATTAACTTAACAAAAAATTGATTTAATTTTTTAGTGAAATTAACTTGACATATGAAATATTTAACTTTAGACCAATTTATTAATTATTTAAAAAAATTCATACTTTGATTAAAACTATAAATTTCTTTGATTTTAAAATAAATAAATAATTAAAATATAAATAAACATCTCTTGTAGAGTCTTGTAAAGAGCAGTTACTTGAAGAGCAAAATTGGTGGTCAAACAAGGGGTCAACATGATAACACATCATCAACATGTGATCAAATTATGGAGTCTTGACAAGGAGTAATGTAATTGATTGTGCATAACAAGGTGAAAATTCCAAATATTGTTATAACTTATTATATCATTCTCATAGTCATGAATTTTAAATTTTGGAATAATCCTTGAATCATTATGGAGTAATTGATGTAAGACCTATTTCATCAATCACTTTCAACATCATGCATTATCTTGAAGCTTTTTCCACCTATCAATGGTAGAGGAAGAATAATTGGCATTGATTTTTAAATGTCCATGATTTAAAAAAAGAATATAAAAACTTGTATTCATCATGTCATAAATTTGAATAAAGCTAAAATCAAAATTCATCTATACACCATAAACTTTGCATCCAATGATTTGATAATGAAAATTTTGTGAGTTTTTTTTCTCATAAGTTTATAGTTTTTGTGCATGGATGTCGTGTGTTTAAAACATAAACAAAACATGTATAAGTAGGATAAAGGAAGATTAAATGTGATGAGAAAACATCCTCACCAATGTGATTGCTTGAAGAGACCACCACATCCACAATGGATCCATTCTTCATCCCATGCTGGATGAAATGGAAGTTTGGGACCAAAAGAATAATGTTCACTAAGTGACAATCCATACATAACACCATGTAGGCCTCTTCTTTACTTGTAACTCTTCATGCATATAAAAATCTACTCAATAAGGGTTTACATACCATAGTTTCACAAAAGAATTTGATGGTGACCTTTTAAGCATTTATGAATAGTTGCCATAACAAGAGGAGAAATGTTGTTTTTCACATGTTGTGTAATCTATAAAATACCCAATTTATAAACCAAAAGATCTTTGCAACCAAAATGGGGGTAAACAATATCATGTCATGACTTGTGAGGTGGGTTGTTATTACACAAAATTGTTTTGATGTCCCACATCCTACCAAAATGGGGTTGAACAAAATTATGTCATGACTTGTGACTTGGGTTGTTTTTACACAAATTTTTTTTGATGTCCAATGAAGGCCAAAATGAGCAATGAAAAGAAATGAAACATGTCCCAAAACCAATAATTTGGACACATCCACAAAAAAATAGAAAAATTATGACAAGTCCAAAATCCCAAATTAATTTTTATCATTTGTTAATGGCAAAAATCAGTATCTACAAATAATACAACATCATACTTCTAAGACCGATTTGGTACCATTCCATTAGATAATTTATAAAAAATGTTGCTAAGTTGCCACCAAGTTTGAAAGGAGGTCCATTCCTTCCTAGGGTTCACCTTTCAACTACCCGAACCATGATCAACACAAGAATTAGAATGCATAGGAGTAGTGACACACAAAACTTAAGGTGCATAAAACTAATGAGATCATGAGTTATAAAGTACATAATGCATAACATTGGGATTGTTAAGGACAAGTCTAATTATTCTTGAGTCTTTGACTACTATTATACTTGTGATGAGAATCTTGAGACATCATTATTTTCAAGATTAAGTAACAATAACTAGGGACAAAAAAAGGAAAAGGGGAGGCACCAATCATACTTTTGTACCAATCAACAAACATTAGAAATGGGTTTCCAAGTGCAAAGTTGGTGGGTAAGATATTTCAATTCTTGACTTGCGTTTTAAATTAGAATTTTTTAATACATGTATTATATGCATAAATGTCATGTTCACCTTGATCAAAAACAATGTTTTGAGGTGTAGGAGGGATGTTTAGCAACTTAGTAATGCTATAATGTCCTAACCATCCACCTCTTTTCAAAGTATTAAACAAGTTTTGTTCATTAACCAATTATTGAACTAGTTGTTTGAGTTCATTTAGCTCCAAAGGAGTAGGAGGAATTTGTTAATACAGATAGAGAGAACATGATAGATTTCATGTACTAATGTAATAATTACTATGTATTTGGATAAAATGCCTAATGTTTTGCAACCATGTCCCTATATGTTGTCACACACCTCAAAACCCGTTTTTTTCCAACCAACGATATCCTTTGAACTTGGATTCTTTTGGTGCACACCCAAAAATGAAAAGTAGGTCGTTGTGTAAAAACAACATTGCTTGTGAGGCCAAGGGCTAGATTACAAATATTCTTGTCCAAGTATTGTTGAAATTGAGAACAATACATCTAAGAACAATTGTTCAAGCAAGTGATTGTTGAAACATATGCACATCTAATCTGGAATCTTTAGATTATAGATAGATCAAATTAATAAACTAATAGTCAATGTAGTTGCATGCTAAACACTTAGAATGGGTCTTATCACAATTTATCATTGTTTTGTTCCATGGAACACGATTACATCAATCACTTCGACATAATTAAATCAGCTGTGCATAATTAGATAAATGGCGTTGTCACTTAATCTTTTATTTAGCCAAAATTTTTGTATATATTGTTCTTGTTTGTGTCTATGTTTTTTATGTGATTTTTACTCTTTAATGCAATTACATTTGTTAATGGTATTAGAGCAAACAAATTTGTGTTATGTGCATGTTGATATTTGAAACTTGATTTGCAAGTTTGAAATGTTATCGTGAATGTAAATTCTCAAGGCAAGTCTACACCTTTTTTGTTTCATTCGAATGTTACTATGCTTGTAGCTTTATGACATATCTATAAAATTTTATGTGTTTTTTATTCTATTTAAATACACAACATCAATTTTTGGTTTTTTGGTGGAATACTATTGTATTAGTATTTTCTAGTTCATTAAGGTTATATTGTGCATGTCCTTTCTTGTTGTGATATTTTGTTGGACATTAGTATTGTGGTAGTGGGTTGTAGCCCATTATAGCCAATTTGTGTCTAAATTTTTTTTCATTTTGTTACAATGGTTACAGAACAATCTTATTTGATGAATGAGGCTTCAAAGTTGGATAGTTCTATCAACTATGCACTTTGGAAACCTAAGATAAAACTTTTCTTGGAAAAAAAAACTGTGGGAAATCATGATAATTGTTCTTCCAACACCAATAGTAGTAAGCATTCTTGTGGTGTCAACATTAGTAACAACTACGTAGGTGTCTCCTATTGAACAAGTTGTTGCACAAGCAAAAGCTGTTACGTTAAGAGAACATAAAGATCACATTCTCATCATTTATTTTTCTTCTATAAAAGAGGAGGTTCTTGAGTAAATCCATGACTAAGAAAAACCTTACACTTGTTGGGCAATGTTACAAGAAATTTATGGAACACAAAGTGCAAGAAGGACATTCTACTTCCAAGGAAGGCTTCACAATTTACGCATGGAGGAAGGATTGTTGGTCAAAGATTTGATCCACAATATTAAAGAGATCACCACACTCTTGGTAGATGCAAGTGAACCAATTCCAAACAAAATGATTGTCAATCTCATGTTGAATGTTTTTCCTTCAAATTATGAAAACTTGGTTGTGAACATTATTGGACAAGTTGTGTTGCCAACTTAATAAGGATTGATCAATAGACTACCGAATGAAAAACAATGAAAAAAAGCCAAGTTTGGAAGCAATATGAACAAGGTTTTCATGATGAACAATTACGGGAAAGGTCATGGGAGTTACGGTAAGAGTTATAATCATCAACCACCATTTGGACAAGGAGGATCAAGTGCACAAAGTAATAGTGTTCCAAACAACAATCAAATAAATCCAAATTTTAGATTTCGCCACAAGCATGGAAGTGAAGAACATTGGTAGCAAGAGTGTCCACATCATAAAGGATATGTTATGGCCAAATTGTGAAATCAATAGGTAGTCATTACTGTTGAAGAGGAAATTATCATAAAAAACTTGAGTGAAGGGGCGAATGAAGAAATTAAAGAGGATGTGACTAATGTCTTTGATGTGGTTCTATTGACATTGAACGTGGAGAAAGATTCAAAATGGTATTTGGATTTTAGTGCTTCAAAACATGTCACTTCTAAGATGCCAAATCTTTGGTAGCTTACTGTGCAAAAAATGGTCAATTTTGGATCAAGTTAGTTGGTGGATAGATCCACATTGTCAAAGGAAAAGGAAACATCACCTTTCCACGTTACCAAAGCTTCCTACATGTCAATGATGTTCTACATATTTCTAAAGTTACAAAGAATTTATTGTTGGTTGGTGCCAAAATTGATAAGAGGTGTTGTAACATGGTTTTTGGAAAGGCCTATTGTTACTCAAAAATTCCAAAACAAAGTAAGTGATGGCGACTATGAAAAGAGACAATACATGTGGTCTCTACAAGTTGGAAATCGTAAAGCTTGCCCCTATGCAATCTACAACAAACATGTTTCAAGAGCATGGAAATGATGTCACCAATCATGCTTTGGCATAAATGAGTTGGTCACCTCAATTTTCAAAGCTTGTTTTCTTTGTCATGAGGAAAAGTGATGGGTATGCTAAAACTTCCTATTGAGAACTAACGTGTTTGTGAAGGATGCTTAGTCAACAAATATACTAGGGAGGAAAAACCAAAGAATAGGCACACATGAACCATTGTACAAAATGCACTTATTCATCTTGACATTTGTGGTCCATTACCACAAGCCTCTTTAGGAAGTTCATCATATTTTGTCACCTTTATAAATCACAGGAGAAAGAAAACTTGAATTTTTTCCCTAAAGTAAAAAGGAAAAGTTTTTGCCAAATTTCAAATCTTCAAAAATTTAGCTAAGGTTGCCATCGACAAAAAAATAAAAGCTTTTAGGATGGATAAGGGAGCTGAATATTTGTCAAAGAATTTCAATGCATTTTGTGAACATTGACGGACACAATTCATAAAAAACATGATTATAGAATGTAAAAATCAAATAATCCCATAACAAGTTAGATGTTTAGTTATAAGAGCAACACTTCAACATTCTTGTGTTAGAGGTAGTCAATACATCAACCTACTTGATTAATCTTAACCCAAGTAGGGCAAATGACGGTTTGACATCGAATGAATTATACAATAGGAAAAGGCCTAGTGTTGATCATTTGAGGACCTATGGATGCATTGCCTATGTCCATGTGCCAAAGAAGAAACAGAACAAACTTCAAGCTAGGACCATGACTTGCATATTTACAAGTTATGATTCATAATCAAAGGCAGATAAATGTTTTGATTTCAAGATACACAAAATTATAATCTCCAAAGATGTGGTATTTGAAAAAGAATGTTTGGCATGTTTGAACCTCACAACAATGAGACACCAGCTGGCATCACCACAATCACAACATGGATCATTTCATCACCATCATTCGCAAATGGAATTGTAGAGGAATTCACATCAGAAAAAGAAGCTTCTATAGATGATTAACACTATGAAGACATAATCATTGATAGTCCACTATCATCAAGTTTAGATTCATCAACAAGCCTTCTGGAATTTAAAGAAAACAACCTTTTGCAAATGCGTTGTTAACCTTCAACTAAATTAAGGAGTGCTCCACATCAATACTTAAATTTCACCAACATTGTTGAAGAGGATCCGATATCATTTTCAAAAGTAGTGATGCACCCAAGATGGAAATAAGTAATGGAAGAAGAAATTTAGATTCCATCCCCTAGAATCACACATGGAAACTGGTGACATTTCCCAAAGATGTCAAGCCCATCACCAACAAATGGGTCTTCAAGACTAAATTTGCTACATATGGGAAAGTGGTAAAGCTAAAGGATCATTTGGTTGCTCAAGGATATGAACAACAAAAGGGCTTCGACTTTGATGAGATGTTTGTTCTAGTCGTCAAGTGGGGAACCATTCAAACAATGGTAGCAGTTGTTGAACGACACTGGGAGGTGAAACATCTAAACGTCAAGATCACATTCATAAGTGGAGACATACAAGAACAAGTCTATATGATTCAACCTCAAGGATTTGTGGAATTTGCCCATGAGGACAAAATTTGTTTATTGCTGAAAGCCATTCATGGCTTGAAGCAAGCTACTTGAGCTTGATACACATGAATTGACTTTGTGTTACAAACCCATGGAATCATACGTAGTGAGTTTAATCACAACTTGTATTTTTCCATTCATCATGGGATATACAACATTTTAATCATTTATGTTAACGAAATTTTACTCGGTGAGATGACACGCAAAATCTACTATCTTTGGAGGAAAAATTCACGGACACATTTCAAATGTCTTGCATGGGCCACACTTCATTATACGTTGGTATAAAGTTTTTTTTTACCAACATGCATCTTTCTACACCAATGTAGGTATGCAACCAAGCTATTGAAAAGATTCAACATGGCGGACTATTATTCCAAACCCACACTAATGAACAAAGGCATTCACAATCAATAGAACTTGCAAACAAAAGAAATAGATGGACAATTCTACTAGGAGCTTATGAGTAGCCTCATTTTTCTAACACACACACGATCTGAATTGGCTTTTTCACTTAGTGTGGTGAGTCGATACATGGCTACACCTCAAATTGGCCATTTGACAATTGCAAAGCACATCCATTGTTATGTTGCAAGCATTCTCGATCATGGGATCTTCTTTCCATACAACATTGATCCCACACTTGTATGTTATGTGGATGTTGCTTGTGGTTGAGATTTGAATCATTGACGTTCTACTATAGGCAAGATCATCAAATTGGATAGAACACTAATATTGTGGATCAACAAACTTTAACCAATGATTGCCTTATCAAGCATGGAGGTTGAATGTAAGGTGATGGCAGACACAACAAAAAAAGTAATTTGGCTTAGGACTTTATTTTTTTGAATTCTAGATTCTTTCACAAGGTCCTACACCCATGCTATGCAATAATCAAAATAGTATCAAATTGGTTTAAAATCCAATCATGCTCAAACCAAGCACATAGAAATTCAACATCATTTTATTAGAGAGAAGGTGCAATCCAAAGATATAGAAGTTGAATATGTATCAACTTTGGACCAACATGTAGACATCCTAACCAAGCCATTAGGAAAAAATCGCTTCAACAGATAAAACAATAGTTTTGAGCTTCTCAGATTTAGTTAATCAAATCACTTAGAATTTTGAGTTTAGAAATTCCCCCACCAGACCAGATGTGAAGCAGGTGTTGAAACATATGCACACCTAATCCGGAATCTTTAGATTAGAGATAGATCAAATTAGTAAAGTAGTAGTTAACATAGTTGCACGGTAAACACTTAGAGTGGATCTTATCACAATCTGTCACCATTTTGTTACACGCAACACGGTTACATCAGCCACTCCAGCACAACTAGATCAACCGCATAGTTAGATAAGTGGCACCGTCACTCAATCTTTTAGCTAGCCAATATTTTTGTATATATTATTCTTGTTTGCACCTATGTTCTTACTCTTTAATGCAATTACGTTTCTTCAGTGATCTGCCACAATGAGATTAGCCATGGCCTCACCACTACATCTGCCATCTCCTATTTGCTCACTTTCAAATATCTCAGGTGGCAATGTTCCCATTCTTCCAGATTGTAGTGGTCACAAGGGGCAAGAACACTTCACCTTTATAAGTGGTGCACATATGAGAAAATTCAATTATTTTTCATATATCTCGGTACAATCTCAGAAGGATACCATACTGTGTACCTTTGTTGAGGTGTACCAATCATCCTGGACATAGTAAGCAATTCTAGCTTTTCTTTTACCAATTATTTGTCCACAGTGTTGCAATTTTTTGGCATTCCAAATGCCTCCAATCCTATTGTTGTGCTCTGCTTGAGTACTGGGTTGATGCATCACTTCACAGTTCATAAGCTTGAAAGGAGGTAGCTGATTCTGGATTAATGTACTGTCACTAACAATACCCAAGCAATGTAATGTTTTTAACCTTGGTTAAGTTACATGTTGAAAAGCTTGTTAGGCTGGGCCCATGTACAGAGTGCACACAAAAAGATTTCTCAATTTCTCAAGCTGCCCACATACAGACTGCTGACAAGATGACTCCAACAACCCCTCAAACTACCCATCCTCAAGTACTGACCACCAACATAGTGTACATAAGAAGATTCTGACAACCCATCAAGCTCCTTGTCCTCATATCTTGGCCATGCATACACAGTGCTGACAAGGAGATCCCCTGAAGCTGCTTTTCCTCCTATGCAATGCAATATCACCTGTCTACCTACTGCTTGCCCAAGTAGGATTGCAATAGGCTATGTCAATAGTGAATGCCTTACTAAAATTTCAAAATATAGAACTATTTGGAAATTTCCAGATTGTTGTGATGTCATAAGGTGGAAGGAACACTAAGGTTATTACATATCTCAGTGGGACATGCACATAAGGACACATACTATGTACCTAGATTGAGGTGTAAAAATCATCAAATTTTTGCAATTGGTGTTCAAAAATAGCTTCTCAATTGTTTCTCTCCCGTGCCTGTCCAGAAGACTGATCCAGTGGGTAGAAACACCATTCTGAGTGTTTGGAGCACCCTAAGGTTCAACATGTGTAGAGCTTCTGCAATCAGCCATAGAAAAATGTGCTAGCAAAGTTGGTGTACACATGTGCCTTCTAGGATCTTGAGCACTTGTCACCCTTATGATTTGTTCCAGATAATATCATCTTTGAGCGAGTTGTGCACTTGCAGACATCACCTGCTAATGCATGGAATTGAAAGACTGATCTCTCTATTGTTAAGATGTTCATTGCAGCATTGTGAGCTTGGTCACAAACAAATATTGTAAACTCTTTCCAAAGGAGTTGAATTGGGTTTGACAATAGCTTGAGAATTCATGCAAGATGGAAGTGAAAGGAATGATCTTGTAAAAGTCAGGAAGTTTGAATCACACACCTCTTTTCCAGTACAGATGACAGCCACATTAGCAGCTAGAACAGCTTCTATATCATTGTCATAATTACTCACTCAGGTCTTTCATTTCCATTTGGGGAGTGACATTTCCACTACAAAATTTTCTAACCAATAGGTTACAGACCATGGAGGCCTGCACAGAGTTACAAGTTTTTGCTGAAAATATTGAGCAATTCTGAACTTCAGCTGAAAGTAATCAACTTGAGTTCTTTTGGTCAGCTCTTAATGACATGACTACTCACTGGATAAGAGTGGCCACAACTTTTTGAACAGCAAAAAGGAACTATTGGTTCATGAGAACTGGCATTACTTCCCAGAGAACAGTCATTCTTCTTTTGATGTAAATTGATGAAAGAAGAGCAATCTTGATCAAAATCTGACCTTGATCCAGAATCTTCAGTAAGACGGAAGAACAGCCATGGTCCACAGATCATTTGCAATGGTATATAAAGAACCATGGACTTGCTGATATATCAGTCATGAGTATCCAGGTCCCTATAACACTGTCAACCCACCATGATGGTTTCTAGTTACTAGATCATATAAAATCGAGTGCTCTCATGTTCATGGTCACCATTGCAGCAAAACCTGTCCAAATAAAAGAATAAAGGTTTGGAGTGATTGATATTGAGTCTAAATCAATATGACTGCTGATCTAGGTTTACTAACATCAAATAAACAATGAGAGAAACTCTAATGTCCAATCATTCATTCTATAAGACCAAGCCGCTGTCTACGGTGGCTACATAAAAGCCTGTGAACATAGATTGGCACTAGCACCTCAGATATAACAGATCTGGTGCTTCTCAGGATGTTGTACAGCTCTGTTTGTTGTCTGTCATGCAGAGGTTCCTTGAATCATTTGTCTTATTAGTTTTTCTTTCTGAGCTGTTGACTCTTTGAGCTGATCAATCTCTTCTTTGAGAGTTGTTCAGCTGAGCAGACCTGAGGTGCTCACCACCCTCCCTCCATGAAGAACACAACTTCACAGGTCGTTAGTGGGATTGTAATGGTTCTTCAAGCCAAGTGACTTTCTTGCACACGAATCTAATAGATTGTAACCTAGTCTGTGACAGTCTATCTATTATCTTCCTCTTTATGACATACTCTGTTGGCAGGCCTACACTGTTTCATTCTCTGTAACTTTTGCATGAGTCACTGAGTTCGTCTGTCAGGTTGGGTCAGATGACAAGTTTTCCATCCCAAATTTATCAGCTAGTGATGTTGCCTTGGCATACTCTCTCAGTTATGCTCAATACCATTGTAAATGGTCCCATTTGTGTTTGCCTTGCTCAGAATCACCTTCTCAAGAACCTTCATAACTTTGGCCCCCTCCTTAGATGTTTGTTTGTGTGGCAACTGGAACATGTTCATCACACAAATGTTTGTCTATATCTTGTTTCATTTGCAAATCCAGGACATGGAGAATGACGACTAAAAAAAATGTGGACAGTTTATCTTTCCATCTTTCTCGTGATTTTTTTCACCAGCAGAAGCTATGAAAATCCCCCTGGACATATTGTACCATGACCTATAGTGACCTTGTGGGTCTTAGACTTATCAGCTTCGAACTGTAGCCTTGACATGTTTCAATCACATTTGTTACCCAGTGAATGGGAAAGATTCAACAAGACAGTCAATACTTAATGAATGGCAAGGATGCAACAGGACATTTGATTAGCTAATAGGATTAAGATTGTTGATCATGTGATTTTGAATTACTTTTCAAAGGAAAAGAACTTAGGATGTAGTTTTGGAATTTGATAGAGTTTGAAAAATTATTTTATTTTACACACAGAGTTAAACTTAAAGAGCTGCTGGAGTAAGAACAGGAACACAATATGGAGTTCAGAGTTATGTTGGTTTTATTTATGATTTCTACTTTAAAAATTGTAGATTTTTATATGTTCAATTCTGAGTAAAGAGAGTAGTGTGAATTTCATAATAAAATATTGATCATATTCTATAACTGCTGTGTTTTAGTTTTTTTATATCTAACTATATTTTGACCATAGATTCTGTTTTTTTGAAAATGAATTAGAACTGGAGCAGAATGAACATTAGCTATAATGCGAAAACTGTGTGAAAACAGTCTATTAGAGTTGTTTTGAACAACTAAAACCACAAATTGTAAATGTTGAAATGAACGATTTAAGTCAAGTTTGTATTGTTTTAAGTAGGCAGTGAGCAATTCTAGGATAGAATCTGCACCTACCACCATTCCTATCACCCATCGCCCCTATTGTGGTGGCTCCATTCCCCCTTGATTCCACAATAGCATCCCCAATTTCTTCCTTCTTCAATGGCTGCTTGCTCAACAACTTCAAAATGCTCAACAAACATCAAAAAACTTTCAAATTTAGCTTTCTGGTTGCTTCTGAGAATCCATAAGTTGGATGGTCAGGATCTAGAAAACCTGAGGAAAATTGTAGACCAGTTTCATTCAGTGTCTTTCTGTGCCCAGGAAGGCTGTGAGGTGTTCCACATTCCTTACAAAACAATACCTTAGAGACTACCCCCTCCATGGTGACCTTGTTGTTCCTGATCCTAGACTTGTCCTCTTGCAAGGTGGCCCTGGTGCTGTCTTTCAACTCATGCTGATTCTTGTCACTGCTAGGGACTGTACTAAGGTTAAGATACCTCCACATTGGCCTTCCCAATTATTGCTCTTTCCTTCAATTTCCCTTTGCTCTGTGACATGAACATGCTCATCAGACATCCCAAGCCAGTGTCAGCCTTGTCAGCCATAAGAATTCACATCTTGGATAGTGACTATCTTAGATGGCAGCCTGCTGCCAGTTCCCCACTGTGTCTATTGCTTAGCATAAAATCTTTGGTTGTCACAACTTTCAATCACATAAACACTCATGAGTTTCGGGAATGCAATGTGTCGGATTGTCACTTTGGCAGGGGAAATCTTTGGTCTTACTTTGTGACTCTCTGTGAATTATGTACCCCAAAGATGCCATTTATGATCCACATTTCTGATGGAGGTATCCTGCATTGATTTACAGAGACAAATTATCACCATTTCTGCTCCAAAACCTTCAATCAAAGAAGACGTGCATTGCAAAATTGAAGGGAGTTGACAGCTAACTCCAGTATTGCCCAAAAACAAAAGATAACCTTTTCAAATTAAGATAGCAAAAATCTCAAACCAGGCTTTGGAGAACTCAATGAACGTCTTTGAAGGTGAGCAGCTTACCTCCTTACCCTCTAGCATGATGTATCCAGGAGGAACAAGAAGCCTCAATGCTGTCAGATTTCTGTGCCTAGAAGCAGACCCTGCAGGACACGACAAGCTTTTATGAGCAAAAATGGTGTTGAAAATCATTATCCTAGGGTTTTGAAAATGGTTATGTGTACAATTCTGACATGATTGACAACTAGTATCTGCAAAGGTGAACCAACTACATGTACACACCATTGGTGCCTGTTAAGGCCAATAGCTCAACAACACACACATCATGCATTGCTACCTTGAAATCTGACACTGCAAAACAGTTTTTAGACTATTGGAATGTAGAATACCAGGACAATCTGGCAATGCATAATAGCAAGAAGATGCATCATGTCTGCTAAAAGATCTCTGCAGTTAATTTCACCTAAAAGTAATCTAGGCACTCCAATGAACGGACAACATGGTGTAATGTTTTTAAAATTGCAAATCAAAAGTTTCTTAAAAGCTTATATTGTTCAAAAATCTCTTCTACTATGAAGGGAATGCAGGCGATCACATTTGCAAGTAACCCTGAATTTGCCAAGAAAACAAGTACAAGAAAGATTGCAAAAACTTAGAGCTGGTATATTGGCAGGAATCTGTGAGTCCGATAGGAGACAGATCAATCCATTTGTGCAATGAGTCTGTAATTGTTTAGCTCCTGCACTAAGAATTACATGATCCATACGGCCACACTTTGGAAATTTCTCACAGGTGTGGATCTCAACAGCTATGGCTTGTGATTCTGACTCAGTAGTTGCTCAGCCATAAATCACTCTCCTCAACTTGTACAAGCACTGTGATGACCTTTGACTACTGTGAAATTTCTTTGCACGGTTGTGAAGAACAATGGAAAAAGAATCTCCATCATAACATATTGTCAGAAGTTCTGCCTATCAAATTGGGTTCACACAAAAGCAATTGGATAACATTCAGGAGATTGTTAGCTTTAAACCCCTTTTGTTTCTGACTGTGAAAAAGATAAAGATCTGAAGAAATTTGGCAACCAACTGGCTGAAGAGTTCCTGGAGATAGAGTCGATGGAAAATAGCAGAACAAAATGGTGGAGTGTTTTGTGATTTCTTGGCTTCCACACCTGATGGCACAATTCCTTGACCCTTTCTTCTTCAAAAGTCAAAAGTGCTTGGTTTTAGCTTTGTATGGGCAAAGAGAGCATTTGGGTCTGAGTTGAAACTTCAATTCCATTGGAACCTCAATTCAGTTTGTGCAAAAGGAAAAATGGCAGCTCAATAGAACTGCAAATTTTGCTGAATATCAAGGTTCGTATATAGGTTGTGCCTGCAAATTTAAAAGCTAGCTGTACCCATTCCATGGCTTGAAGCTTATTTGCCCTTCACATTGATCATGTGGATCTGCCATGGATTTTCTGAAAAAAAATTCTGCACACCCCTTGAGGGTCAAGGGTATGACATAAGTTTGTGCAATCAAACTTGAGAAATTACAACTATTAGCTTGCATGCAATGTGATAATCTCAATGCAGTTTTCAACCTAGCATATTTACTTCCCACATTACAACAAACAATGCTGTCATGGGTGGTTAGTGATTACTTTCATCAATATATTGAGACTCATTTGATTTCTTTATATTAAAGGTGAGATATGTAAGTCATACATCAGTTACAGTTCAGTCTAAAACATAAGACAGAGTCTCCATCTTCAAAACCAAATTCATACATAACAAAAACCATGCACATACACCTACTATGCCCACTTTCATTTCATCAGCTATCATGGTTTCTATTTCTTTAAGACATGATCTTCTATACAACATACATACATGGGTCATCAATATGCATCATCAAATGGTATCCTTGAGTGATTTTGTAGGCTTCCTTTTTCTGCCTATGTGAGAAGTTGAAAAGAAACAAGAGAAGTAGAAAACTTGGGAAAACATTTGGGCTAGTTAAACATTATCAACATCCATATCTTAGCCATTTGAATCCACCAACATCAACCTACTATGCCCACTGTCATCACTTTTGGCAAGATCCCACGTTCTTTGAGGATATGATATTCATGTTTGACGGTGCAGAGATGAGTCATAGCATGATTTACATATATGGGCACACGATAGCTTTGCTCAAATTCTTTGTCCTCCCTCTTTTGATCAACCTTCAAAAGTTGATTCAATGTTCTTTTAGCAAGAAACATGTATGATGAATGTTCATCCATGTCATTAGGCTTAATGAGCCACATACCTGCAAAGGTTGGTTGCACAGCTTCACACATGCCAAAGCCAAGATATTTTTGCCTTTCAATAGGGTCATGCAAAACTTCAACTGGTACAGGAGGCAATCTGAAGAAATGATACTCCAATAAAGATTCTCTTGCTGAACGCCTATCTTGACATTGAAACCCTCGCAACACATTGAATGAAGAATTCTCATAGGCTTCTTCTTGTGCAATTGTTTCTTCCTTGTGTTTTGTTTTGTTTATACCCAACATCACCTGAAAGATGGGTCCTAAATGAACATTGTGGTAGCCTCCCTGAACCTGAGCTCCATTTTGTGATGTAGAACAATTGGAATGTGTCTGACCCTTTTTTGAAACTATCTTTGTTTCTTTGGGATCTTCTTTCAATTCACAATTTTGTGAATCTAATACACCATCTCCACAATTCTGCAAGGAGACCATTATGGGATTTTGATACCATCCAAAAATATCATTGAGTTCTGGCAATGGTGCAGCCTTCCCAAGATCAAAAGATGTCATTACCGTAATCTTTATCTGCTTTCCAAGCTGTCCGTTCTTCTCAAACTCAAACACAAATGTTGGATCTATTGATGCATGGTTCAAGATTTCTGGTGTATGTGCAAGTTGGAGACCTTCCATCTCAAATGAACCTCCTGCACCTGGGTGAACAGTAATACGACAAATGTCCTTTTTGAACTTTTTGGGTTCACATTTGTGTTGCTTCTCTTGAGAAGGCTGAAGCTCATCACCACCATCATCATCACCATCATCACCAGGAGACTTTTGGTGCCCCTTTAAAGACCATGCATTGAGGAATGAGAGTACTTGGTGAAAAGTTTGATTTCCAAAACTTTGACTCACACTGTTCTCTCCTCCAGTAGTACTTTGTCCTGAAGATCCATCCCCAGCACATTGCTTGCCAATCATGGCATCCACCTTCTTCAACAACAAATACTCAAGCACTTCATGCAAAACCAAACAATAGTCACTTTTATTGTCATCACTGGCCAAGTATGCAAGAGCAGCATTGCAGTTTGGCAAACCCACACCATGTTTTTTAGCACTTTGTTCACCAGTCAAATAGTCATTTGTGGAGAGTTCATGCATTGGCCCCATCGTTCCAGTGATAGCTATGCTCACTATGTCAAAAAAACCAGAACTCTTGTCCAATGCATCTTGCCATTTAGCCTCCCATTCATCTTGCTTGATACCAATGACATTCACCTTCAAACTTGTGTCCACAACAACCTTTGCATATTCAATTCCAACTCCCAAAATACTTGACATGCATTTTGCATTTGGAAAAACCATTTCCAACCTGTTTTCTTCAAAGAGTCCTCTCCAACCAAATGTTACAATTGGTTCAGAAACATCTCCATGACAAGCTTCCATGAAATCAACAGGTGTTTGAGTTACACCAATAGCTTTTCTTGCACATTCCAACTTGTGTTGAATGAACAAGGAGAAAATATGTTCCTCTGTCAAAGCATCTTCTGAATTCATACATGGGTCTCCCATCTCTCCTCCTTGAGTGGCAATCAATGATGTATCATTTATCACTTGAGATACTTCACTGGAACCAGTTGGGATCACTGTAGCCATTTCAGCAATGTTTGAACCCTCCATGGCCAATGAACCAAGTTCATCACTTCCACTTGCAATCATTGCTAATTTCAACTCTTCATCAGTAGCAACACTGTCCACAGATGCCTCAAGGTCCACATATTTTGGGTCTTGTAGATTGGCATAGTACCTGGCAATTGCCATAAATGTAAGTCATTTTTGGTAATTTAAAACTAATTTAACATGACTAAAGACATTTAGTTTGGTAGAAAAACCATAAATAAACCAAACATAAAACAACACATTGGAATGCTATCAATTTAAACTCACGAGACATTATCTACAAATTTGTAAAAGGTTGCAAATGTAGATTTTGCATGGTAAACAGAAAGTGGATACACCAAATCCATCATAAGATACCTAAAGTTAATATCCTTAAAATTAACTTCATACTTAGGACTTAGGTCAATTCAGTAGGACTGAGAGATGACTTGATAATAAGGTTATAGACACATCAGAAGATCAAACAACATAAAATTAGCAATTGAAAAAGTACACATCAATGGCAAAAAAATTCTCATAAGTATTGGGGACTCTTTATATTTACAATTTAAGTTACTTCAAATAGAACTCAAAGTGAGTCCATAATGAAGTCAAAGTGATTCTAGATATGACAACATACAAAGATTTTTGCAAAAAACAGAAAAGATTGAAAAGTGGTCTATGTGATAACAATAGCCACACACACAGTAAGTGACCTCAACATGAATGGTAGTGACCAGCTACCATGTCCCTGTAAACTTCATGAGTTCCCAGGAGTGAGAGGGGTCTATGTCATATATCAATTTTCTGTGCTCTTGTCCCAATCTGGGCAGCATTAGGAAGACCTCTAATGCTGACACCTTGGGCGCAATAACAAAGTAAAGCATGGATGACCAACCAAAAACCCTAATGTAACAACCACATATAAAACCCACCTCCTAAAATGAAGTTTCCATTTCCTAAGTGGTAGGGAAGAGGTTGTAAACCATGTCAGCCTTAGTAAACATCAAAGTTTTGATAGAAAATCATTTTTCATGCTAGATCATCAAAGGTATTGCAATCTGTCATTCCACTGTCTATGTAAAATGCTGTATATAAAATACAACACTAATTTCCACAAGTCCCACAAGATGATGTTCACAACACTCATTGAGTTCCACAAGATCAGAAATACATTGGGACTTGCTGAAATAATGTTTTCTAAGAAAGATCCACTTCAAAGAATTAGTTTTAAGCTAAACAGTATTCCAATGAGTAGTATTTCACAGCAAAATTCTCATCTTTCAAGAGCCAGGATGCTGGAGACTTCACTTTCCAGGAACCTATTCCTCACAGTCATGTAAGGTTTAATTTGGTATTGTGGACCAATTTGAAAGAGGTTAAAAGGTTATTGGACCCATGGGTTTATTATTCCATTTCTCCTTGCTTGCCATTTTATAGTCAGTTGCAACTGATTGCAACCCTGATTTTGAACATGACATTGATACAAAAGCATCAGTCTTATGCACCAGGTCTACTCAATGAACCAGTGTTGAAGTGACTTACTTGTGACTTTCCAATTGGCTGTCCTTTCTGCTTCCCATTTTTGGAGTCGTTGCTTGAGTAGACAAATCTTGTGTCGTAGTAATACCCACTGATGCACCTACAGTTGACAGATCTGATCCATCTCTCATCTTTTGAAGACCAAGATGTTCTTCTGAAGGAGGTGCTGGCTCATTAGAGGAGCTAGTCAGTGATGATGCTAATGTGTCTCTCTGGCCATTGCTGTTATGGGGTTGTATTGCTGGCACCCCCATCACTAACGGTCCTTGGACGTAAGGTGCACATGTTCCTTGAACACTGCCTGAATCTGACTGTTGTAATGTTTCATAGAAACAACTTGTTCCTGATGGATGCTGTTGCCCCTCTGGCAATGTCATGGTGCCAACTGGGCCCTGTTGGACACATTGAGAAACATTTAGAATGGTACCAAACACAAACTGGTGGAGCCACTCCAAAATGCAGCACTCCTTAGCTTCAATAATGCCAATCAAGGCCTCTGTATATCACTATCCATGTGATGACTCAACTGCAGAATCTCTAAACAAATTTGGAAGCCACTGATGCAACTTACAAAATGTTCACATGGCCCAAAAAAGCAACAGAAGCTTAATTATGTGATTTGTTACACATCTGAACATCTCTAGTGAAATGCACACAGTGCTGTAGAAACAGAGATCACAAAACTGAATCCAGTACAAAATGCCAAACACCATCTACACATCCTGAACCACAATAGGATATTTGATGGTCTAGTGAATTAAAGTCAGGTATTTAATTCATACCTTCAGCACCAAGTGTGTTAAAAAATGACATCTCAAAAGACACTTGGAACTAACCTAATTTTAACCAGGAATGGGTATTCAAGCCATGCTGCAATAATACCAAGGTCTTCACACCATAAACAACACAATTGCTCTTATGGGGGATATCTAAAGCAAGAACCACCTTTCTTGCACAATTTTGCAATGCACTCTCTCCATTGTGGTACTACATTGACAGGCATAACAAGACATCACAACCAAAACAAATCAAGAACTAAAGTAAAAACCTCATCTCAAACAAACCTGTTCACAAGGGCATGACATCAGGAATTCTTCCAAAAAGAGGTCTGATAAATCCAGATGATGTCCTGAGAAAACACATAGTAGTTGAACTCTATAGACTATGTTGAAGGCTACTTACTTGATATGCGCGATATATGTTCGTTGGCGGAACATGTGAAACAAAATCCCCAGGATAAGAACTCTTTCTACCAGGGTGATAATGATGTCCCGTTGCTATTGACCATGAAGGATGACATAATGGATACAGTCTAGGGGCCATGCCAAACTCACCTGCTGCAATTTTTGTTTATCCACTGAAATAGCCTGTGCTTGCTTGTCAACCTTCCTCAATTTCTTCAGCACTTGAGATAGGTCAGCTTCCCCAAATACAGCAACTTGTGAGACAGCTCTGTTTACCTTGGTACCTGTAACACCTGCACAAGAACTAAAATGAGTTTGCATATTTGCAGCAGAATATGGGTCAACATTTTGTGTCCACAACACCTTCAAAACAATTAAATTAGTGTGCACTTGCAACAGAATATGGCTTAATGCGTGGATGCAGGGGTGGGTTGGGAATCACACTTACCAGGAACTTCCAAAACCAATTCTTGGACCATCTCTTCACACTTTCCACAACACATCTTCACCTTTAAAAGCATTTGGCTCTGCAACCAAGCACAACAAACTGTAGATCAGGCTTCAACACAATGATGAGTTGATCCACCACCTCAGGGCAAAGGTTACCTCAGCTAGCATACCAGAGAAAACCAAGTCTTCAAGCCTGGTATAATATAACCATCCATCTGAAAAACCATAATAAAACAGTCTATAAATGGCCAATGACACCTTCAGATGACTTCAGATTAAATACCATTGTTAGAATTTTGGTGGCAAGCTAGCTTACAGTACTATGCCTGGACAACCACCAGGCCTGCAGCAAACCACCTCCCACATCAGGAGAAGGAACTCCAGGAGAAGAAATGGTGTGAGAATAGATACACTCTAGTTCACAAGTCCATGGTTACAGAGTGATTGAACATAAGAGTCCTGTGCATGTACAAATTCTTTGACACAAAAGCAAAGTGTGAGACTGATTCCGCAACCTGGCAATGACCAGCTGAAAAGTTTCATGATCGATATAACTTCCCCCATAGAATACTGCCACAAAAATTTGACACTACTTGATACTTTGAACACTTGTTTGCAGAAACATGCCATGCCACATCAGGTGCCACAAGCAGTCCTCTTGTCTTCAACTGGTGAGTTCAATAACACCCCTCTAGGCATTTTTTGAACAACATAACCAGAAGATTGCAGAGAGAGCTCCAGACTTTAGGGGATGATTATGTTGGGTACAGCCAAACAAAAAGAAACATAATAAGAGTGAGTGCACACATAACTTGTGACTTGTCACTCACAAAGCTCCAGACCGTCACCATCATCATGAATTGCAGGGACTACCTGCTATTATTACCCACTGACCTTGTCAACTCCTGAAAATGGATGTAGATAAGTATACAACAAGCAGCTCATCCTGTAATGACTCTGCCCTTTGTGGCAGGTTCCAACTTCAAACTAAAAACTTCCCTTATTGGATCTAGAACTTCTGATCTAGATGCATGCACTTCTATGGAACATGCACATCCACCATATGCACTCATAGTACTCCAAATGTTACTCGCACATTGGGTCAAGTTCAAGCCCAAATTTTTTGTCCAAATCCTACACGAATGTGTACTCTGTTCCACATGGGCAGAGGCAATACATCTGCTAAAACTTTTAGGAAAACAATTATACACAAATCTGCCTTCTAAGATTGTCACATTTCTGGAAGCAACTTTGTCATGCTGTCAATTGTACAAATAATCATTCAAGCTGTCACAAGCTTGTGAGGATCCTTGTAGTCAATTCATGGGAAGTCATGTCAGGAGCAGAGGATTAGATGGAGATGTGCTTCACAGTAACATCCAACTTTCATCACAATCACTAAACAAAAGTACCTTACCTCACCCACTGCAAGGGACTTTAAACTACCTTATTTCAAGCATATCCATCCTGGAGTGGCCAGCTCTGAATCAGACCACAATGCTTGAATCTTTGGCCACAAAAAGTGGAATTTTTGTGTGCAAACAGCTATAAGCCTTCACATCTCTCCCTCACAACTTGACAGAATAACTCTGTGTTCAAAGATCAGATTACCAATCAGTAGTACAGACCCTAGAGGAAAACACAGCACTGGACATCATTGGAATATAAAATTACTATCTCAAATGCAGCAACAGGCTCCTGTGCACCTCTGCATCAGTCAGGTTCCTGAAATAACACCTCTATTTTTGTTATGCACACAACTCACATCCCTACAAATTCTCTCTTCCCGAGGAAAACATTTACAAGAATGTGGTTAATCACAATGTCAAGTTCACCATGTAACTGGCAGGGTGACAACCATAGCTAATTGAGACACAGAGAATCATTAATGTGGTCATAACCTTGAATTGATGTGTAAATATCTTTCATAAGAATAGAGAAATCTCCATTCTCACAACGAAGAAGAAACAGCAAGGATAACACTTCCTCAGGAAGCCACAGAAAGAACCCAAACAAGGGGAGACAGAACAAACAAAAACAAAAAACACACACCAGTATGAACAAAAGTGCCAGTCTCACAACTGTTCAGGGACCATCAACAGTAGTATGTATGAATTGATGTGTAAACTATGAAAAAATGAACAGTAGAATTATCATGACCATTGAAGCATGGTGTTCTCTACATCTGTGGGAGAATAGTACCTCACTGACCACATCATCAATAGAAGTGTTGTTATGTACTGCCATCCTAGATTGAGATGGAGAAGACTTGATCTCATTTGAATAAGCAGTAGCCCATCTTGTGATAGTGTCACTTGACTCAGGCTCATTCCCATCACTAGCCAATTTTGGTTCAGCTGTTCTCCCAGGTCTTCGTATGGCATCTTCAGCCTAAATTCTCATCAAACATCATAAAAATCAACTCAGCCTCTTGCAGGTATATATACTGAAATCTAGGGACTTGTGACAGTCAATACTCTAGAAAGTATGAGAAAAAGGCACAGACTTCTGGATGATCCGTCAGTAATCAGCAACTTTGTACACTCGCTGAGGTTGTGAAAGCTGGGTGCCTCATCAGATAGCATCCCAGTTGGAAATCTTGAGTGAATCTTGTTCTCAATGTCTCCTCTGTGAGATAATCATGGAAACATGACAGCATGAGCAGTTCCAAGCTGGATGAAGGTCCTTGGCTTAAATTAGTTGACAGGACTGATGTGGCTCAATACACAACCAGATGACAGAGCCATCATATCTGCTTGTAGCATTGGGAGAACCTTCCTGCAACATGCTTGGAGTCTTGGCTAACAATCTGGACATTATATGATCTGTAAAATCTGTATTTCTCAGTTAACCTAGCTGTGGAAAAGGTGGCAGGCCTGGCTTTCTTCCATACAACTTTTGCAATTGCCACCAACTCAATCATTTGGTCACCCTACCAATACTTTAACAGAAGTAGCAGCCAAACTATGCTTGGCCTCACCCTTCCGCCTTACCCTTCCCCATATTTGAACAGATTGCAGCTTGGTGGCAGTTCCTCTAAAACACAGTATTGAGCTTAAAGCTTTACTAGGTAGTTCAAAATGTCATACTTTGAGATCATGTAAACACCTGAGACTTCTACTGAGCATGAAGACACTCTTCACAATGATATCCCAAAGGGAAAATTCCCTGACCTCCTGAAGACACTCTTCACAGTGATATCCCAAAGGGAAAATTCCCTGACCTCCTGAAGACAAACAATTGCCCACTCTAGCAAAATCAATCTAGAAACAAATGTTAAAACAGGGTTTTGGTACATATTCAAGACAGCAATCACCTTGCATCCAGCAATAGGGAATGGCCAAACAGGGCCGTATAGCCACGAAGATAAGTCATCAGCCATTATGCCTCCAGAGAAGCTTCAGGTTGACAGGATTACAAATCTGCCAAACCACACCCCTGCAAGAATCAATAAAAAACAACACAGCTTCCATCCGCACAGATTGTGTTATATCCTTCATGAATGCTATATCATAGAAACCTGCTCGGATAAGCTACTGCAGTTAGGTACTACGTGCAGGCATGGTTTGCCACACCCTACAATCTATGGCTCTTGACTGTTCATAAACTGTTGAATATTGACAGCGGCACGCAAGCTGCTTCTACTTTTGTCCGCTACTTGTATCGTGAGTTTTGTATCCAAGTTGAAATTCCAATCTTCAAAGGAGAAGGAGAAGAGACTCACCGTCTGGTACTCAAAACCAGGCAAATGGAAGACTTAAAGTTGTGCAGTGAATCGCCCAAGCTCCAAGTACAACACCAGTTCACAATCAAGCATCTATAGCTATCTTCTTCACGAGCACATACAGTCAGCCAGCGCCCAGATCCAACAAAAGAAGTGGATCACACCATACAAACGAATTTCGAGCTACTAGTCAACATACCGAACTGCAATCCCTGCTACTGCATCTGAGAAGAGTGGAACTTAGCCATCTCTGGCCACAGGTTGACACAGTGATCGGCCTTGAGCCGTCGGTCAAAACTCAATTTTCGTTCTATTCGTTGTAAGCTAATACTGCAGAATCTGGGAGACGTCTAAAAGACAACACAAGAACCCATCCGATCTCCAAAAGTACCGAGGCAAGTAAGCATGCACATTCCAAAACTCATTTGCGTGTTGGATTTTTTTTTGGGGGGGGGGGGGTACCAAGGCAAGAAAGTTTGCCTTCAAATTTATTTTTAATGTCGTGTGTGGTATCGTCTTTTCCTTCACCGGGGTCCACACGGAGCTAAGTTGCTGCGACCTGCCGGAAAGAATGGGCTTTCCGGGTCATAGCTATGGAACACCGACAGGGCAATACATTTCATTAGCCCGCGACAGATTTTTCTTCGAACCTGCAATTTCAAAGCCCCTAGCATGTTCTTGATCTCAAAAGGAACCTTCCGTCCCTATTCTGAATTGCGTTTTTAGAATGTCGGTCCAGTCTTGAGACTGATTCTTTGAATTTTTAAAAGCTTTGGTTTCAGACATTTTCACAAAAAATTTAAGTCTATCAGAATATGCATAGCACCAAGAAATAGGTAGTCCATTAGTCCAGGACAGATTTTTTTTTGGAACCTGTAGTTTCAAAGCCCTTAGCATGTTCTTATTTCAAAAGGAACCTTTGGTCTCAATTCTATTTTTTAAAAAAAACCTCAGGTTCAATCTTGAGACTGATTCTTTGATTTTCTAAAAACTTTGGTTTCAGACGTTTTCACCAAAAAAAAAGAAGTTACTAAGAAGGTTTGGTTCCATTTCCATTACATACAACTAAATTAAAAAAATTAAAAATGTTTAATTTGTTAAACTTGGTGCACACACCCCAAAATAAAAATTATATAATATTATCTAAATACAATCAAGTGCAATAACTTGTTTAAAATGTAAGGCCAAGTTCATTTTAATTAATAAAATTATACTTATGTACTTTAAAAAATTGAATTAAAAAAAAAAGCAACAACACCTTCAATTCAAGTCTTAATTCAATTTAAAAAATAGCTAATTCTCTGATTTGGCTCCAATGGTGGTTTCAAGCAAACTTAATACCTCTATTTTGGCAACCCTTGAACTTGACCTTCTAACGTGACTTGAATGTGCTCAAACTCAAGAACATGTTGAAATTCAAGAACCCTTAAACCTTTTCAAGTTGGGTGTATTTGTTATAATTCTTGAAGTTATAAAAATATTTCAGTGCTCTCACACCCACTTTTAAGTTTTTGATTCAAAGTGCCTTGAAACTAAGTGTGAAAACACTTGAATGCAAAATAAAAAATCTTGTGCTCTGCACAAAAAGACTTTGTCCTTAGGGATTTGGAATTTTAGGTTTCAAAGGAAAAAAAAGAAAAGCCTAGCCATGCTAAAAAATCTACCCTGAGATAATGAAATATTCCTTGGGGGAAGCGATATTGTAAATGACCTTTTGGCGTTCCATACTATCTTTGTAACAACTCATTTGTGCCCTAGTGTGTGCTTATGTTTCTAAGCCATATTTCTTTTATTGGCAAACCCATGTTGAATGGATATTGTAGTACCTTAATAAATTTGACACGAATTATTTTATTTCAATGTTAAAATTTCAGAATTCAATGATGACAAGGAGATCTAAGTCTCATTCACCTTCAAGTTAAGCTCATCTGACAATGCAAACTAAAGAAATGAAACATTGCCCATTTATGAGATATTTGAATTTTGAGAATCATTGTTTCTTAATTCCTCTACTGAAATGGCCGATCAATATCTTTATTATCCCAATTTAATTGTTAACTTGAAAAACTTTTGTGAAAATTCCTGAGTAGATATTCCAAGGATAACTATGTTTTTTTTATTGTTGAAAAAATAATACTCATGTCATGAAAATGAGACAAGGTATATTGTCCACAAGGTGGGGATGGTGGGTAGTTTTGTTATTATTTCAAAAAAGTCATGGGACCAATTTCATTTCAATGGGATATTGGACCTTATTGGTAAATAAGAATCAAGAATTTGTGTAAAAAGACATGCAAAGAAGAACCAAGAAATGTGTCAAATGTATGATGTGTATCAAAATGGATAAAACATGATTTTTTTCATTCATGTTGAAAATAGAAATAATTTTAAAATGAAGGCTGAAAATAATATTTAATATGCTGAAGTGCATTCTAAAAATAAATAAATTATTTGTCATTGAGGCATTGAATTTATTCAAGTACGAGGAAGCCCATCCTTGGTTGGTATCATTATAAATCATTTCAACAAAATTCAATGAAAGGTGGACCTAATTTGATTTAATATAATTTTACAATTTTTTAAAATTATGATTTTTACTATTGATTTGCACCACATAAATTTGGTGTTCCCCACCTATGTATAAATTATGAAAAAATTATAAACACTTACATAACTTACATAAGTAAAAAATTGTGTTCTTGAGATGTTTTTTTATAACATGGGTTCTTACAATTTTTGACCCATGATCATTAAGTGTAAAAATCATTGTAATTTTTTTAATAAACTTTATCAACTATAATGATTAGGGTATGGCCCAAATTGTTGACGAAAAAAGATAAAATGAAAATCATTCCAAACCTATAAACATTAACGTAATGACCTTTCAAGACTTCAAAATCTTAACCTTCAAAATTTTCTTTTAACCCATTTCATGGCCATGAAAATCTTCTACCCAATTTTCACATTCTTGCATAAAAACCCTTGTTAGAAAATATGCTCCAAATGTTTTGTTCACAATGTGTACACTCTATTTGTTTGTGCACAATTTGTACATATCTTGCTTTAGTAGTCCATAAGCCTAGGCCTAAATTTCTTTCCTACATCTTTTGTTATTGTCACCAACTTTTAACTATGTGGTTAGCTTATCAAATTATGAATTAAAAGTAGCAACCAAATTGTGTTTCACTTCAACCTTTTACTAGTAAGTATTTCTTCCAACATAATAAATGGTTTGTTAACTCTTGTAATTCCCATGTGTTAACAACCAAAGGAAGACAGTGAGGATGATGGGCATAAATGAACTATTGATGAAAATTTGAAGCAAGAGGTGGCATCAATTTGAATTTATTTAAGATGTGATAACCACTTAGAAGTTTAGCCATGGTGAAACATGCGTAAGGGAAAGCATGGAAAAGAAAAAGAGGCTAAGCTAAAAAATAATTTATTTTTTTGCTTGTATAGAACAAGGATAGGAAGGAGTGCTATGGAAAAGAGCGCCTCCACACTTGCAATTGGGTGGTGAAAATCATGCTTGATGTACATGGATTGTAAAGGTAATAAAATAGGTGTGTATGTGTGTAGGTGTGTGAAATCTTTGTTGCTTCAAATTAGTAGGTAACAAAGGAGGGCACTACTCTTTGTTCCCTATTCACAGGAGTCACAAGTGTTTGCAATAGGGTTGTTTCTGCTATCACTTAAGTGGCTTGTGATTTCTTTAAAAGGCCTTTCTATTTGGGCAACTAGTCCACAAAAGGGGCTGGATTAAGAAGTTCCTTGAAAGTGGGTTCTTCCTTTTTTGTGTTGTAGTTAGACAATAAAAATCAAAGAAAGATGAAAAGGGATTAGAGGGTTGTAATACTCGGTATCAAAGGAGAAGTAAATAAAACCTTGGATACCTTATCTTTTGCTAGTTTCAAAACCTGAGCAATAGTTTTATTTTCTTTGCTTGTTTTTGTAAAACAAACCATAATAATAGACCTAAAAAAGAAGTTGTTGGTAACCCCAAATCTAGTTTAGTGGGAGAGTGCTTAATGGCAAAGTTGGTTGACAAGGGTTTCGTATGCACATTAAGAAAACCTAGCCTCCTATTGGTTTATTTATTAACTTTTCTTTTGGTAGCCCTATCTTGGTTTGAATGAATTCAGAGGATTATTAGGTCTAGTGATCGAGATAACAAAAACCTTTTTGGGGGTTAAATATTGTCTATGAGAACACAGAGCCCCAAAGCTCGATCAGAGGTGTTGGTATTTGGGGTTGATAACATTATTCATGACACCTTAGCCTCCATAGTGTGGATGGAGCTCTTAGGGTATTAGCCAATCATGATCCAATGGAGAGGCATGAACGTAAGCCTTGCAAGCGGGATTTGGAGCCTAATTTTGAACCTAAAAATTCTAAGGACCAACAAAAAACCAAATGTCAGAAGGATGTGAATAAAGACATTCATAAGATGGTTAAACATTCAAAATTTCATGGCAAGGATAATACAACCTTTGAAGATGTTATGTCCTTCTTGGAGACTTTAGAGGAATTATTTGAGGAGGACTACAAAAAGGTGAAACAAGTTAGGATAGCCATAGTGATGTTATGGGCTAAGACCAAGGTCTGGTGGGGACAAGTGAAAGCAAATCATAAAGCCCACAGCCAACCACCAATGAATACTTGGGCATAATTTAAACAAATTTTTACTACCTAATATATGTTGGGGGATTATTCTACCCATATGAATGAAGAACTAATCCAATTAAAGCAAAATCAGATGGTCATAGTGGAATACAAACGGAAGTTTGACACGCACATCATTTACTTTTTTTCCCTTGGGGAATTGGATAGGGTGTGCATTTTTCGTAAATGGGTTGGATGACCATATTAAGTTTATGGTTAAGGCCTATAGTCCCAAGATTCTTTTTTAAGCTTATAGGGGTCCATTCACAGTTGTGGTTTTAAAAAATGGAAAAATGATTTCATTAGTTTTTACAAATAACAATTACACAAAAAAAAATGAGGTGTGAATTTTTTTGAATGGTTTAAACTAAGATAATTCATGTGGTGGTGATGATTTATTTCATGTGTACATTGGTGTGCATTTAAGCCTTAGTTTAAACCCAAAAATGTAAAAAATGATTAAATAAACATTTATAAACAATTTCACATTTTTTTGGAATGATTATTTCTTGCACATGTGACCCACACTTCAAGTTATAAATTTTAAGCCTAGGGTAAAATCACAGTCAAAGGAACCCCCCAAATGAATGGACATTTTTTTAAATTGCATTTTTTTATGTTTGAAAGATCATAAGGGAAACATAATAGTTTACATTATCATAAGTTTTTTTGGAATATTTTTCATTAATTGCAAAGTTTGCATGTTCAAAAATTGACACAAATCAAAAATGTTTTTGCATGTTCAAAGCATTCAAACTTTGAGAGTGGATAGTCTTTGTTTTTTTCAAATGTCTTTTTTTCTTACCAAATGTGCACCATTCCTTTTGAAAATTGAAGAGGACTTTTTCATTGATGATTAGAAGGACAAAAGGACTTGAATTAATGAAAATTTTATTTTTAACCAATTTGAGCACATTTGGTTCAAAAATGTTTTTGACCTTAAAAATTATGGATTTTGAAACTGTGGATTTAATAAAAGTTGTTCATATATATGTGATAGAGGGCATGAATGCATCATATACATGATGTAAAATTAATTTGTAGTCAACATGTATTTATATTTAAAATGCAATGTTAAATGGGGTATTTGAAATACATAATTTTAAGTTGTAAACCTACATAGGAATGACATGTGTCATGTGCAATCCTTGGAAAAGGATTTTTACCTTGGTGCCCTTGGTTCCTTTGACCGTGATTTCATCCCCTAGTGAATATAAAAAATCAACCAAATGGCCCAAAAAAGTAATTAGGCTTTTTCTTGCAGCCCTAAAAATTGAATCCTATTAGTTTCTAAAATTTCACATGATTTTTAATATAATCAAATGCATGTAATGAACATGGCCAAACATAGATGTAAACATTACATATCCATTAAAGGAAATTGACATCATTTGCATTTCTGAATGCATTCCTTTTGATTCCTTTTATAAAGAGGTGCAATTTAAACATTTGATATAATTACACTAAAAGGAATCAAAAGGACATTTATATAATGTCCAAATTTTTTTATTTTAAAAATTGATTTAACATGATGCCATTTTATTTATTGGCATAAGAAAATTCAATACAATTACAATGATGCAAATAAATTTTTTTCAAAGTTGTCCTTTCTAGTCCTAAAAAACTTAGACATTCCTTTTTGGTACCCTAATCATGAATAGACCCATAGGTTAAAGCCATAAACTTTGATACTCGAAATAAAACTTATAGGAAACCATTCAAAAAACATGGAAAAAATGCCTAAGGCAGAAACTAATACCCTTAATACCCAGGCCCATATGGGAAAATGGAAAAAACTATGGAAAGTTTGGAAACCCCAACCAAGGGCGGGTCCAACGTCAAAGACCCCACCTAGGCTTAATGAGAAAGACCATAAACAAAAAGGCTTGTGTTTTTCTTACCATAAACTTGGCCATCAATCTTTCCAATGCTCAAAAAGGCCTCACCATGTAATAACCTTTAGTCTGATAGTTTATAAGGAAGGTGGAAGAAACACAAAACCCATGAGGCAAAAGACAAGGGGCTTATTCGAGTGTTAGTATCTATATTGGAATGAATGGTGGCACATTACCTTACTATGATCTACATTGAAGGGGTAATTGCTAGAAAACCTACATTGGTGTCGGTGAACCTTGGTATTCACAATTTAATGTTTGAGGTTTTTGCTACTAGTTTAGGCCATCCCATTAGAACTATGGATCCATCTAGGATTTTATTATTTAATGGTTAGGTCCATAGCACAAATCTTTTCATGAAAGTTGTGCCAGTATAATTTCTAGGATTGGAGACCAACATCAATTTTAAAGTTTGGTCGAGAAATGTTTATGATGTCATTGTAAGCATGCAACGGCTAGACTTAGTGGATGCATAGGTAGTGTGCAAGCACAAATTGGTTTGCGACACAAAACTTGATGGTTTGGTTTTTGAACTTATAGGTGTGCAAACTTTACTTAATACCCTTTTACCTTTTGTTAAATAAGTTTCAAAATGTGTACAAAGGGATGCAAAACTATTTACCATAAGTGTGCATGAGCCCATAAATGAATTCGTGAATCAGAATGGTATAAATGAAATGTTGGGGAAACTTTTTAAAGAATGTTTTAATGTTTTCCCTATAGATTTACCTAGGTTACCATCGGGTGAAAACATCCTTGGGTGATATCACTCAAGGAATGGTTAAGAAACCAAAAACAACCAAATTGTTTTCCTAGGCCTTTTATTTAAAACGTTTTCACAACTATATATATATATATATATATATATGTTTATCAATTGCATGCCCTATTATATGGCTTAAAGTTTATTTTGGAATTAAAAGAACTGAAAATTGTTAAAATTTTGTATTCCTAATTAAAATGGCCCTTTTAGAAATAAATAACTTTAATTTTGGAAATTCATAATTAAATCATACTTACTCAATTAAGTACCTAATAAAAATGTAAAAATAAAATGACTTCCAAATTACCTTAGGAAAAAATTTCAAATAAAATTGTTAAATCATGTTTTAAATTTGTGTTCCTAATTAAAAAACTCAAGGAAAAAAAACTAGTGTGACATTCCCAAATTTTTTTAAAAATGTAATGATTAGGAACATCAAAATACATAATTTTTTTAATATTATTGAAATTTCAAAATCTATGGAACTTAATAAATGTACTCATTAAAAAATAATTATGAAAATATTTATTTGAATGCTTCCTATGAGTTTTCAAAGTTCAATGGGTCTAGGAAAATCAAGGTGTGATGTTCCTAGTGGTATTAACCAAGGATGCTTTCACTACATTAATTTGGGAAGTTGATTATTGACCATGCGATTGTTTTAATGTCAAATGCAAAACCCATCTCTAGAACCCTTTATTGAATATCCCTTGTTGATTATGAAGAATTGAACAACAATGAAGTGATCCTATAAACAAGGGGCATATCAAGCCTAGTAAATCCCCTTGGGGTGCTCCTAATCTAATCATTGAAAAAGGATGAGACTTTAAAACTTTGTGTGGATTATAAAGGATTGAACAAACTTATTATTAAAAATAAAACTTTTTAACCTAAAATTGCTGATCTTCTTGATCATTTCCATGGAGCCATGACCTTTCCAAAATAGATTTTAAAAGTGGCTACCATCAAATTTGTGTGAAGGATCAAACTATTCTTATAATTGGCCTTCAAAACTAGTTATGGGAATTATGAATTTATGGTGAATCTACCATTTGGACTAACAAATGCCCCAACCACATTTACGACTTTGATGAACTCCTTGTTTCAAAAGTACTTGGGAAATTTTGTGCTAATGTTTATGGATGACATTTTGGTTTATTCCAAATCCAAAACAAAACATTTAAAACATTTAAGGACTATATTTGAAGTCTTGAAAACTAACTAATTATATGCCAAAATGAGTAAATACATGAATTTGATGTACCCCAAGTAGACGACCTTAGACATGTAGTTTTAAACAAAGGAGTAATAGCTGATCCTAGTTTATTAAAGCTATGTAATATGGTTGAATGACCAACTCCCCAAGGATAAAACAAAAGTGAAAAGTTTTTTGGGTTTGGTTAAATATTATATGTGTTTTGTGAAAAAAATTGCCCAAATTGTAGGACCTTCAATTGATCTATTAAAAGGGAAAAATAGTTCTCAGGGTATCCAATGGAACCCTAGTTGTGAATAAGGTTTTCAAACCCTGAAAAATGTCTTAACCTTTGTTGAAAATTCAAGCTCAACTAGTTAAGTTTCATTAGTTACTGGAATACGAAAGTAACTAGGTTACTTTCACAAGGTTGAATTACTTTCTTTATTTTTTTTTAGTTTGGTTATTTGTGGTTTGGTCTTGTAATTAAATACCTTGGTGTTGATGGTTTGTCTCTCTTTTCTTCATTACACAAGTTTGTGTATTTCTTGTGACAAAAATCTTGGAGAGTTCTTGATGTTGTGTTTTGTGTTGTGAGCATTATGTTGTAGTTTCCTTTCAATAAAGATTTATGTTTGCACTTGAGTAGATCTCCTATTTGTTAACATGGTATCAGAGATTAGGTTGTTTGGTGAGAAAGTTGAAAGAGGTCTAGAGCTAGAAAGTCTCTAAAACTAGAGCTTGAGAGTCTCTAGTAATATCATAGGAGTTTGTCAAGTGCAAAAGAGAAAAAGGGAAAGGAAAGAAGGGAAGATAAAGAAAAGAAAAGAAAAGAGGTGAGAGGAGATCAACATATCAAAGTTGTGGAAGTCAGATCTTTAAACCTAGATCTAGATCTATTTTAAAAGATCTTGAAGTGAAACTTGGAG
>Ga0116231_10001150_pt1 | contig 52967 bp, 44 predicted proteins | sample S1TSphgellanicum_2_FD_89695 | JGI IMG/M metagenome (GOLD analysis project Ga0116231, IMG submission 89695) | Host-associated microbial communities from peat moss isolated from Minnesota, USA - S1T2_Fd - Sphagnum magellanicum MG | ecosystem: Host-associated > Plants > Peat moss > Unclassified...
AAAAATTTAACATTGACCTAAGAGAGAGGAAAAAAAACAAAAAGGGGAAAATAACGACAAAAAAAACATTTCGTTCTTTTGTAGAAACACAATAATTTAAAACCCCAAAAAAAAAAAAAAAAAAAAAAAAAAACCTTAAAAGGAGAGCTCATGATTTGGAGAACCAAGATGCAAACTAGGGTCCAAGGCAAGGTCCAACTCAAGGACTCAATTTGCTTCAAATGAGTCCATATTGGTTCCTAAGAATTTGAACCCTAGACCCCCATCTAAATAAAGTGGGCTGAAGTTATGTTTTGTTTTTGTTTTGGGAGCAAACAAGGAAATCCTCATTACCACATACACTAACTAAAGGTGCATTCACACTTGGCATTAAGGACTCTAGTATTAAGTCCCCTAAAACCAAGCTAATCATTTAGGTCCTAAACCTATTTACCATGAAGATTTTATGTTAACATTCACTTACTATTAAACAATCAACCATTTAACATTGGGTGCCACCTAAGATGCCACCTAGATTTTCACTTAAACACTGAATTAGCATTGGGTGTGAATGCATCTTAGGTCAAACAAATCATATTTAGGCCACATTACACGTGAGAAGAAATGCAAACATAATTTGAGCAAATTAATAATAGTTTTGCAGCCTAGGTACCATACCTGCTATAATCTCTATAGGAAAAGGGCTTCCCTGGATGGAGACTCCATTAAGTGTAATTTGAAGGTTATAATTTCCTGGAGTTGAGACTGAAAACCAAGAAAAGTAGCTCCCATTTTGAATATCGTTTGTAAATTGAATTGCATTCTCAGCTACTGAGGGAGGAATAACTTCAACCTACCACCCCCCAAAAACACAAGGAAAAACACAAACACACACACACACACACACACACACACAAGTCATCAAAATGTTAAGTTAGTGGTGCCTGGGGTCACCAACCCTAACATCCTCAATGGGGGGAGCCTTACCCTGTACTTAAAACCCTAGATTGTCAATGACATTGTTTTATTTTCCCCCTCAATCTTTTTTATTTTGCAAATATGATGAGTTTTTGCTACAAAAAATTAAATTCTAATTTTATTTTTTTCCCAAAAAAATCTCAAAAATAGCTTGTAGCAAAACAATTTCCGATATATACCACCCTTACTTGAAAGATAAGAGGTACGGATGAGATTGCAATGGTGCCATTTCCATCCGTTGTGGTAACTATAGCTGCCGCCTGCTGTCCAACCGGGATGGCCGTATTGGGGATGATTTCCCCAATACACATATTTGCCCCAATTGTTAGGCCTGCATTATTTTCCCCCGACTTCAATGGTGTGTAAACTATGAGCAAAGTTTCCCAAGCCATGAGTTCGCACATAAGTGTACATTTCTACTATGTATATACAGTAGGGCTCATTCCACCTAAGAATATGGTGAGCTTGTTGGAGCGAGAGCCATTCCACAATTAAATCACCACATCGTTACACATCTCACCTATGAAAAAGCCTATCTATGTAAAGAAAATAAGTGTAGGGTAAGGACCCAGAATGGAGGTGTTCTAGGAACGAAGGCCTCAGGCAAGGTGGGAGCCAAGTGCTTGACCTGAATTCTGACAACAGCCTCATTCGAGTTCCTTACCTTGTGTAAAGAATGAGTAGAATTTTGCTTTTAGAACAAGATGGTTGTGATTAATTTGAGAGGCAAGGACGCACCTTACGCATAAGGTTCCTCATTCTGAGTTTTAGAGGAGCCTTACGCGTAAGGTGCCATCCTCTATTGAGGTAGGCCTGAGGCACATAGAGGAGGCCTTATATAAGATGCCCTCTTCTAACACAAAAAGAAAGGACCATGTCTTTTAACAACCCCACACACAACCAGAATTTATTTATTTTTCAATTTTGTGATACAGGAAATTTGGTGAATTTTTCCAAAAAATTAACAAATTTATTCCAATTTACACGAAAAGAACACATTTATCCCCAAAAAATCCCCATTTTTTGGGTCATAAAAAACAACAAAATTTATTGGGAGAAAAAACTCACAGCCCACAACTGGTTAGGTGAAAAAAGATGGAGTGATGATCTCATTCGAGAGATGTCTGTACCTGTGACGATATAATTGAAAGGAAATGGTGACCCAGAAATATTGACATTGTTGACATCAAAAACATAGAGCAAGAATGACCCGGTAGTCGGCAAACTAAAAGTCACCAGTTGGTTGTTGGTGGATCCGGAGGAAGCCGGAACAACTTGAAGGTCTGGAGTCGACATCAAACTTCCTGTTCGACTATTGTAAACACTTGCATTCAAGATTGGTGCTGACAAAATCAAAGTTGGGAAATGTTGTGATGATGAATTACCCCCTGTGTACACAGGATTTGAGCAAGAATCTCTTTGCTCTATCAAAAAACTTGCGGTTTTTCCAATACTGAAATATCCCACTCCTTCTTGCCAGCTTCCTATGCAACTAGTTGTCGATACCGGGCCTACAAAATGTTATCAATTACAAAATAATAAGCCATTCTAACTTCTACTACACCACCAATATATATATATATATATGGAGGAATTTGTAAAAGACCAACTGACCTACTTATTTGAACAAGTTCTTTCATTCAATTCTTTAAAAAAAATAAAAAATTGAAGATATTAGATTTGGGGTGGTGGCCCCAGTAAAAAGCAAAAAAAAAAAGAAAAAAGAAAAAAGAAAAAAAACCTGGTGTAATGGTAATTGAGAAAGGACTTCCGGGAAGGTCTTGATTCCCAACTTTTGAAAACACTCTCATTAGATATGGTGTTGGCCAAGCCTTGCAAATACTAAAATTGACTTGGAGCACTCCAAGAGCGTTTGAGGAAATCACATAAGGATTGTTGCCTAATGGAGGTGTGAAAGTGATGGTAACCAAGGAAGGATCGGCCTTAAAAGTGTCATTGTAAGCGTCAAATGTGTATATGTTGAAGCCCAAAGGGCTACCAGCAACACTACTAGTGAAGAGATTGGTCCCATTGATTATACACGTTGTTGGTGATAATGGCCCTGTGATATTCATTCAGTCACACAATTTTTGTTCAACATGTTGTGTTCAAATGAATGCAAATTACTTGACACAAGCTCATGCAATTCAAATTTTGATCCCACTAGGCTAGGTATAAGTCAAATTTCAAGTATTAATTCTTCCAGTATAGAGCTCAGAACTTTGTTTAATTTATAGACTAAATAAGAGCATATCATTCTTCCATATTGTGCAGGGTAAGATTTCATGGTGGAAACATTCTTGAAATAAGGGGCCTATGATGAGCTAGTAGCCAAGTCATGGATGACATTTTGGGAATGTTCCCCACCCTTAGTCTTTGCCCATCGTAACCACAAGTTTGCAACAGGCTCTTTATTCTAGTAATGCACTCGGAGAAAACTTGTAGTGTATGTAGAGGGCACCTTATATCCATCAATTTCCCTCCTAGAAATTAGGAGCGATATCATGCCTACTTGTAGGTGTAAGAACAGTCCCACTATTGAGGAGTAGGCATAAGAACCCTCCCATTCATACACCTTCTGCTCTACATAGGTTTCGTTCTTGATAGATTTTTGCCTCATGCTTTACAATAGGTTAAGTCCATGGATGGGGACATTCTCAAAATGCAGGGCTGGATTCAGCTATTGCCTCGTTCTAGGCTCCTTACCTACCACTAAGTGTATGTAGATCATGAGGTGGTAGAAATGGGAGGCACCTTATGCCTACGAATAGGTCTCTTACACCTATCAATTTGTAGGCTTAAGGTGCCTTTTGTTTTTAGGCGGCATTATTAATGTGTATTCAGTGGCTTCACAAATACATTGGGACAAATTCTTTGTGTGCTTTTACATTTAAGTCGACTCTATAGCCCTAAATGGAGAAAGCAAGTTCCACACCGGTTGTGACGGAAAAATCAAAAGGAGACATGATAATATTAATCCCGTTTGTGTCAGTGACTTGAAGCAAAAACTCTCCAATTTGAGAGGCTGAAAACTTAAGTATTTGTTGTTGAGGCATCAAGTATGAAAGTGATATCGTCATCGAATTCATAGTAACGGGTGTAACACCATCACTTGCCAACACGATCGCAGTGTTGAATGTAAACGATGGGATTGTTCCGGATGCAAAAACGGGGTTCTCATACATATCACGTTGTGTGATTGTAAATGTCACAGCATCGCCAATGGTGAAATTGTTAAAGTCATTGAACCAATTTCCGATGCAGCTCATCACACTTATAGGCCCTGAAAAAGAAAAACCACCATCAGCACCCAAGTTCCAAAATTCTCAAGGTAGAAGGAGATGGGTTACACCTATTAAATGGTACTCAGTTTTGCTCATGTTACACAACACTCAAATTGGGAATGAAACGGGATTACATGGTCAATCTAGGGACCAAAGACAGGGCGACTTTAAGGATACTATCATATTAGAGTTATCCGTAAAGTAAGAAAAACACAGCACCAGAACCCTGAGTTTGGTCATACACAGGGTGAATTTTTTAAAAAACCTGCCAAAAAGTACATTAGCATTCAACGGGGGATGAAACTCAGAAAACCATCAATTTTGGTGGTAAACTGTGTAAATTGAGTTTCATCCTGTCTTTCCTTTTTCCTCATCGCCTCCACTGCTGCTACATATATTTTCACTGCTCCTAACTCTACAACTACTATAATTAGTCTCGAACCTTGTGCATTAAATGCTGAGTATTAGCATTTCATACTGAGGATTTAAAAAATGTCTTCACTTGTGGATACGACTAAAAGAAGGGATAGAGGTTGAAAGGAGGCCCAAAGACAGGGTGAAGAGAGGGTCACTTTATGGAAACTCTATTCTGTTAACAATTTATGTAACCTTTTTTCTAAGCAATTGATTAATATGAAATATCGGGATCCAAAGGGCATCCATTGCACCAGGAGTGACCGTGAATGTGAGCGGTGAGTTCGAAATATTTGTGACTCCATTGCTGATGAGAAGCGCAAAAGTGCCAGCCACAGTCGGTGCAAATGTGAGATTTTGCAATCCTTGACTTGTTGCCGGGGTTGTGTTGATGACAATATTCATTGCCGGTCCTCCTAGAGCAGAAACAATTTGTGTATTGAATAGAAAGGTTTGTGGCACAACATTGTTGTAGGAATCCACTTGCGCAATTGTAACACTAACCATAGTTCCCGCAGGTAGTATAGGAACAGAAGTCGTATAATCCAAAAATGAAGCTTGTGTTGTTGCCATTGAAACCGAGCCTGGCAGCATTTTTTAAACATTAGGGAAGGAAAAACCGCAAAAATAAACTGGGCCAGACCAAGTTTCAATTATAATTAAGTTCATGGACTAATCTCATGACATTTATACATTGTACAAGGGGGTGCTGAATTCTAATCCCTTAATAATTAGGTTGTTTTTAGGGTTTTTTCTTTTCATTTTCTTTTGGTTACTCAATGTGTAATGGGTCGGTTATTTATCAGTCAATTATTTATGTTTAATAACAACTCTAAAGTCTACTACAACTCACTTAAGTTGTTAAATGGGGGTCTGTCACACTGTGGCCTTGCCATTTACATTAAAAAGTATCTTAAGGCAAAAGTAGAATTATGAAAATTCAAATATTTCACCATGCAAAAATATAATCTTCAAAAAAATCCTCTACAAGAAACCAAAATCCTTCAAGATATCATAACTCTATAACTAATCTCAAGTTTCAACACAAGCCAAAATATCATCTTTCAAAAAACCTCATATAAAAATAGACCTACTTACTAGCGGGCCAAAATCCCTTAAGCTACTGTACTCTATGACGAATCTAAACACAATATCCTTGCCTTGGTAGGCAAAGTCAATAAAATGGAATCTCTATTACTTGCAACCAAGAATTGTGATGAAAAAAAAAGAAATTATGCAATACTTTTATTTTAATATAAAAAAATTCATAGACATTCATCATTGTCGAATATATTTATTTCAACATAATATCAAACTGAAATTTTCATGCATTATCTATTTTTACTATTGAAATAAAAAATAATAATTAGATAACTATTCAGCATGTCAATGCCTAAGGTACTACAATATATTAAATGGTTAGTAATCGTAATTTGAACAAATGCATCATAACCACATGCATTGCAAAATATGGAAATGCATCGGTGCAATACAACAATTTTGGAATATATTTTCTTTTTACTTGCTTCAAAACGAGTACCCTCCCCTTGGTGGTGAGAGTAAGCATCAAATATACATGTTAGTCAAGTAGGGAGTGAAGACATGGTAAGTCTAAAATATTTACTAGTCAATTCGGGTATGTATTTACCCTCTTCTGGGGTGTATCTGGGTAAAAGACTTACCCACCCAACACTCATCCACACTCCGCACACTTAAATCACCAACAAACAAACAAATGCAAAGTGTTTGTTTTGTGCACCTGGGAGAACCGTGAAACTGAACGGAGATCCGGGGATGAAAACCGAAGCTTTTCCAATTTGGAATGAGAATGTTCCGATAGTCCTCATGACAAATTGAATTTGTATGCGACCGAGAGCATCCATTTGTAAGTTCGACAATTCAGAGACGAGAACGGGGTTTCCGGTAGTTGTAGCTGTTATGGACATATCCCAAGTCCAGAATGTCACCAGGCCTCCGTTTGTATCCTTGTTGATTGGGTTATTGTAAGCGTCGGATAAAATGGTCGTAAATATGGTTAATGCTCCTGCAAATGTCGAATTTGTTCCCGAAAGCCACCAGCCTTGGCAATGGAGCACCGAAACATCGCCTTTGGCATCCTCAAATGAACAAAAGGAAAAAAAAAATTCTAAATTGGACAAAATTACGAATGCTTTTAAAAAATTGAAACTAATTAGCCAAATATAAACACAAATGAAAACAAATAAATTTTTTATAGAAATTTTGCCAAAATAATTTCTCACAATGAGTGGGTGAGAAATTGTTTTACCCTTAAGCTCTTAAGGGTTGCATTCCTATAAACCCTAAACCCTATAAAACATGGCAAAAGCTAAAAAGTCATGGCATCAAAACATATGGGAAGAAGCTCTCACTTGGAATCACATTGAATGCAAAAGGGGAATTAGCAATACCCACGGACCAAAGAGTAACTTGAAGGTTAAACCTTCCGGCGAGAGTAGGTACAAATTGGAGCATTTGTTGTTTCCCGTCCGGATTTAAGCTGATATTTATGGGTGTCGTCGGCAAGGTGCGACTATCTCCGTAATTTTGCACAACTAATCCCACAAAATAGGAATCAAGTGTAACTATAATGTTTCCATACAGATCCATCACGGTCACGCATAAGGTAGCTTGTGTTCCCGCTTTATAAGTGCTTATTCCATATAACCATTGCCATTTACATGATGCTGCACTAGCCGGACCTATACATCAAGAAAATATGTTACTACACAAACTTCATTCTTTCTAGAATATTTATACATATAATTTTATGCATACCCTAGTTCAATATTTACCCTAGTTTAAAACTTTGCCCTAACTCACAGCTTCTTTGAAAAAGGAAGCAAGGAGCTTCATACCTTCATGATAATATCTAATTCAAGGTAAGAAATTGTAATGTGTTATGAGGATGTTGTACCGGGGCTCACGGTGAATGGAAGTGGGGAGCCCGAAAGGTCTTGAGTTAAAGTTCCAACATGCAAAGAAAAGCTTCCAATTTGTGTAAACACCATTAGATATAAGATGTGACCAACTTGAACATCGAGTTGCTTTGTTATGTTTTGTACAGCAATATGTTGTCCCAACACTATCACCGCAATGTCATAGCTAAAGTCTGCGTTTATGGGATATACCATAACATCATATTGTACGATTGATAATATGGCTTGTTGCCCGGCCTAGACATGAGACATCCACCACAACATTATAGTCAAATTTCTCAAGCTTGAGCCCTCAACCCTAAACTTTAGTTGAAATCACAAGAAGTATCATCAACCCTTGATGAATTCTCAAGGTTTTTTGAACTCTAAACCCTAAGCCTATGTGAGAATTGAATCCAATCATGTACCAATTATTTGAAAAGGAACATACACCCTTTGTGAGTGAAGCCCAACAAGTACTGAGCATTTAATTTTACCATTAATGTAATATTTTCATGGATGTACCATGATCTACCATTTTTGTTTTCCAAAATGATACTTCAAAATTAATCTTGTTTATAATATGTGATGTACATATATGGTAATTTGAATTTTGTATTAGATTCAAGATGACTTTAGAATGATGGGTTTTTCATCTTCAATTAAAACTTTGTAATCACATGCATATGCTTTAAACTTTAAACCCACTATTGAAGAATAGTTACAACTGTGAATAATGTAAGTAAACATAATCAAACCAAACCATTTTGTGCATGATGAGCTTGATGGTAACCGTCTTACTACAAATGAACTCACACCATTTTTCCATTTTGCATATGATCTATATATTGATACAGCACCTATCAAAACACCCAAAAATCTCCATCAAATAAAGAAACAATGTCACAAACATTTAGAGAATGCATTTGAATGTTATCAAACATGTGCAAAACTTAGGTGCACATTTACAAATGAGTCATTTTGGTAATCAAACATGTGGGAATTGGATAAATATGACCATTCCCATTTGAGGAAATGATCCTTAACTTCATGGATATTGCTTTTCTTTTTGTGATTAGTTCACAAAATACTAAACTTTTCATCAACACAAAAGCAAAGCTTATGTTAACATTTACATTGCAAAAGTTAGCATAATCAAACTCACTAACCTGGAAGGACGGTGAAAGCCATGGGTCCATTTAAGGGAATAAGACCACCACTTGAAATATTGAACATAAATTTACCAACCTGAGTTGGAGTAAAATCAATATTGTAAATGCCCGCCACAAGATCAAAAGTTACACATGATGATGGAAGGGTATTTGACGCACTATTTGGCATTGGAGGATTGCTTGTGATCACAACATTCCATGTGTATGTCATGTCGGTATTCCTTCCTGTTAGAGCATTCACCTAACCAATTTTTCCAAAGAGTCACATGTTTGCATAGTAATTAAATCAATCAATTGAACACACTTCAAATTCAAGAAATCGTACTTTTTTTTTTCTTTTAATTTTAATTTACAAGTTCATTCAAAGAAAAAATTGTAATTAACTGTCCAATAGAAGTGCTTGCCAAGTGTACAAACCCAAAAATTCAATCTCAACCACATCATTGTTGTTTTTTCAAATTCATGAAGTAGGTGCATTAGCTAGGATCCTCATCATTAATTAGCAGTAAATGGCGACTATCTTAATGGACTAATAGATTTGTTTTGGAATCCTGCCTAGTTTTGACGACCTACAAGAACACATTGTCTAAATATGGTGACTTTTAAGTTTTTTTGGTCAAGATATGGCGATTTTTTTTTTTAAATCCCAAAAATCCCTTTGTTGGATTCATCAACCATTTTTTTTTGTTGCCAGGTTGTGAAAATTCGCCCACAAAAGAACATTGAATGACATATATGACATCCAATTGACATCTATTTGAAGATTAAAAGACAAATTCATATTGTCAGTGATTAAGAATATGCATTAACATAAGTTTCAAAAAATTCAACCAAAAATTGGAGTTGTAGTTGAAGCATTTCTAACCCACAAAACATTCTAGTAGGTAAGTTGTTTGAAATAGATGTTGTTGATGCATGCTATGAAAATAATTTGACAAAATTTCACATGTCATAGTGACTAATGCCAAGAAATTTAACATGATATTTTTCAAAATACACCTATGATGCAAACACCTATGATGTGAACATTATCAATATCAAATTTATACATTGACGGAAGTATATTTGAGCAAGCCTCATCCTACAACATTAGTGATTAAAACATGATTCATTTTCATTTGACCTAAAAAGCACATAGAAAGAATTATTTACCATATTTCCATAAGCATCCATAAGTTGAACAAAAAAATTTGCATCACTTCCAACCATATATGTTTGAGTCGTAGAACGAGAAGAAAGTACACTTTTTGTTATCACAACATTTCCTACCCACATAAGTACCACAAGAATAATTTTTGAATCTATTGTAATAGTACAAATATATCTCCTATAGAAGAATTTCAAATCCATCCAATTGATAACAGAATGGCTTGCAATGGAATAAACATTGAAAAAACACACATTTGCATAGTTGACACCCATTATACAAGAATGTGCATATTAAATAATCATAAAACATCATTTCAACATTACAAATTACCACATGGGTAACCGATACATTACACCAAACAAAAGATCTTTCAAACATGACATTTGGGTCACTTGAAGTAGACAAAACCATCCATGAAATCAATTTTGATAAAAAAAAATTGCTACAAGTTAAGCCTCACCAAGAACACAATTAAAGTAAGAACTCATTTTTTTGTTGGTTATATTAAGGATGTGTATTTTAAATAAAATGAGGAAACCCATTATTATGCAAAATTCATGAATGTTTTCATTACCTTGTTGGATGGTATTGAACATGAAATTTGTGTAACATGATGGTGTGTGAAATGAAAATGTTCATGTACCAGCAACAACAACTAATTCGGGTTCCTTTCCCGCACCATAACGAGAATATGGGAGTGGGCCAGCTATGATGAGTTTGAGAGTAAAATGGTGTGCAATCAACACTTGGAAAGGTTGAACTGCTTGGCATGATCCTAATCTAGTTGAACCAAAACGGAAAGTTGACACCATGCATTTTGCCATTGTGGTGATCACATTTCCAGCATACACTTCAATTCCAAACATTTGGTCTCCAAGGTAGTAGAAACAACTTGGACATTGGCGACTACAAAGATACTTCATGTTGATACATGACTAATCCATGTTTGCAAAACCAAAGATGCAAAAGTGTGAGTTGCCATAATAATTTCCCTTATGAAAATACTACAATGACTTTCAATTCAAATGATATATTACATTATAATTAGGGTTCACATGGATCCAAATGTATTAGCAACCTTCAATTTACTAAGTATTGTATTCAAATTATTTCATGGAAAATTCATTTGTTTCCATGACATTAATTGACAATTGAAGTTCATGACAACCAATTTTGATGAAAGTTCTAAATTATTTTAGGTCTGTCATTGATAATACTATAGGATTAAAAATTTTCAAAATAAAGAATCAAATGTTCAATGCACCTGACTTTCGCAACCACTTTGCATAGCAACAAGATTAAATTTAAGTATCGCACCTACTCGCAATTCAAGAGGCCCAGTTGGAGTTGCAAAATTTGAACAAATTTGACTTGGATTATCGGTTTGTGCTTCTACATAAAATTAATCATTTAATCATTTAATGGCCTAAGATTGCACATGATATTGATCTTTTTAATGATTATTTTGCAATTGTAACATTTTACATAAATAACTTTGGTTATTATTTCTTGGAGTTCATTGTGTCAAAGTTTTCAAAATGCAAGTGTTAACACATACCTATCATGTTGATGAAATGTAGCTGAATTGCAAAAATCATAACAATGTAGCAATAATATGTACAAGAAGTCATGATTGTAATTTGAAAAAGTAAATAATAACAACCATTCAACCTCCTTTGTGGACCTTTCCTTTTTCATATCAATATTTTTTGAATTTTCTTGAGGTAAGCAACATTTGTTTCACTTAGAGTGGCAATTTCAAGGCCTTTCCTATGATTGATCCACATGCTTGTGAAACCATTATTTGATGCATATAAATAAATTTGTAGCAAATTTCAATGATGTTTTCAATTTTGATAGTTTTGACATAATATTCCAATGTGAAGAGGTTTTAATGAAAATTTGCTTATGATCACCAACCTAATTAACTATTTCACCTCTTCCAAAAACTCTGTGAGTTTCATTACCATTGTAATTAAGGATCATTGAATGTTGTAAAGTCCACTTGAACCCACTAGGTTTGCAAGCAAACAAAGTGAAATTCATTTCTTTGACCTAATCTTAAAAGGAGATGGACAAAGAACTATTGATTTCTTTTCATGTGTAATTTTAAATAAAATGAATGCCTCTTCACATTGCAATAGGTCACCATTTTTCAACTCACCACTGATTTTGTTGCAAAGTTTAGATTTTCATATATTTATCAATGTCATTGTATGTAAACAAATATTAACATCAATTAAAAATTAGGTAGAAACCACAACACAAATCAAAGCAAAAGTAGACAATAAAACATTTGAAAAAATCATTCACTTCCTATAATATATTAAATATCTATGACTAGTGATTTCCATGATATATTCCCAAGGGAAAACCTCCTTCCATATGGATGATTTTAACTCCTTTATTTATTTATTCAAATAAAACCGTATTTTTCAACTTTGGGAAAAAAAATCAACTTATTGATAATCAATTGCAATGCATCCAAGACCAATTGGTGAACTTGTGCAAAAACATGGGTATGGCCTTCGCTTCTCAACATGCAAAATAGTTGGGTGATGTATGTGATGATGACGTCTTCAATAGGATAATCAACTTTGAAGAAGTCATTATTTATATATTTTATGAAACATGTGAAATAAAGGGGCATTTTTTTGTATGTTATAGAATAGTAAAATAATATGTCAAAAATGATTTTGAAAATCATATTTAAATATATTTTCATAATACATTATAAGCACCTTTATATTTACATTTAATTAAATTATGAATTATTTCCAAATATTTGCACTTTTTTTTTTTGCATGTTATTTGAAAAAATGGAAATGACTTCCCCTAATAATCAACATCAAATCAATGCCTATCAATATAACACCTCATAATGTTTGTGAGTAGTTTTTCAAAATATATTGACAAAATCTAAGCACTAAATTAGTAATGAGTTTCACAAGATTAAACTAATCAAATTATACAATACTCCCTAACTTTTGAAAAAAATTACGAAAAAAAATCATGCAAAAATCACCAAATATGAGGTTTAACATATAGCAATGAAAGGCTACAAGGCATAGCAATGGCCAAAGGCTCTATTTCCATGAAAATAAAGCATGAAAAATGGGGAAAAAACAAATTATGCAATTTTTTAAAAACAAGGTAAATGAAATATGCTTACAATCAATCAATTGATTTGTCATGGTAGAAAATCAAAATCACGCATGCAACATATTCAAGCTTTGATTCAATGTCCTCCAAAGTAAAGAGTATGCATGTGTATTTATACAAGAGCACCAAAAACCAAATTCAACTTTACACAAGATAACCAACATGCATTTAACTAATCAAAATGAAATAATTACTTACATTCCTAACAAAGGTCATAATTTGCAAGAGCATTTTGTGGTTATGGTCAAAGGAGGTAAAACTAAAGATTTGTCAAGTGTAAAATATCTAGAAAATGATGAGAAAAAAAAGGAGGTGTGAGGTAAACTAGTACTTCCCACTTTTGATGCTTTTAAGTGAACATGCTTATGTGTTTTCTACACTTGGTGATGTGGATTGCAAGATCAAATGGAAGATAAATATTTTTAATTTGGTTTTCTTGTGTTTGTAATTCAATGTGCATGTGTAAATTGATTGAATCCAAAAAATGAACATGAACTTTATACAATTGCAAGGCAATGTAGGTATAACTACATGATATAACTAGATTATAGAATTGTGTAACTCAAGGCCAACCATCAAGGCTTGATTCATTAAAGCTCAACTTTCACAAAATAATGTTGATGGAGCTAATTTTTTTAATAGTTCAAGTATTACAAGTCTTTCCCATGTTCACCAAATTTCATGAAAGTCCAATGGTGGAACTTTAGGATTTAAGCACTTGATCATCTTGGGGTCTAATTATACCCCCCTTGCACATTTCAACACACAAGCCTTACATTTAAGGTCCAAATGGGCTGAAATTTGTAGGTAAGTTTTTAACTTACCAAATCTTTACCAAATGGGAGTTTTAAAATAATAAAAGAAAGGGTAAAGGTGGCTTGCCAAAGGTGTTGGCATTTGTCATTATATCCCTCGCTCATTCTTCCACTTGATACACCTTGCTCCTAGTTTCGATTGTGCTGAAATTTGGTGGTCACATGGCCTAGTTAATGTTCTAAAATTGTTTCAAGTTTGGAAGAAAACCAATGGTGGATCTAAAAGAAATCTATGTTCAAGTTAATAATCTAGAAAGAAGTAAAAGGTTGATCCCCCCTTCACTTGAACACCACCAATATCTATGGATGTTCAACTTTTTATTTAGCGCTTTCTCTCTTTTCCTTTCACATACAAGCAACATCTTTCCCCTTCACACACACATATTTTGTTTTATTTTTCGATATATGTCCCCAAGTCTTTCCTTGGAGCTCCTTGCCCTCCAAAAAGTGGTTTTCTTTTGACTGATGAGAGTGAAAGGAAATATTTCTCACCATTCCACTAATCATAATGAATGGATGACCTCACACCCAATGAAAGTTCACAATTATGCATGTCTTTCATCCTCATCTTGATCAACATCTCCAAGATTTTGGATGAAGAGACCCCACCACAATTGAAGTGAAGGATTTCTTTTATTTTCTCCCTAGGCTAATTATGATGTTACTTTGTCTATGGTAATTATTAAGTACTTAAAGGATTTTTAATGATATGGGAAATCATTTGAAACTTGATCAACATGTTAAATGCTTTTGAGCCACATGGATCTCAAGATGCATCGCCACATGAGGAACACCCAACATCTCCTCTGACTTTGAACTTGATGCAACTTTGCATGTGTAAAGAAATGCAAGGTGAACGATGAGTGTGCCTTTAGTTGGAGTTTGAACATAACTTTAAACCATGACACTTTTGGTTGGGGGCCAATATTGCACGTTTTCTTGTTAGTGCTTAAAGTTGAAACTTTCATGAAAGAAAAACTAAAAATCCTTTACAACAATGTCTATCAAAGTGATGAAGCTATTGTCTTGGTGTGGTCAACATAGCCTAGAGTTGGACATTATAAGTGGTTGTGCAATCTAATAATTCAAGTCCCAACTATTTGCTTGTATTGTTTGTCACATCCTAGAATTCTTCTTATAGATCAAATGAAGTAGCTTGAGCTACAAATTAAAAAGTTTATGATATGGCTAGTTTTTAAGGAACTTGTATGCAATGCTTTTGGATCATTTCCAAATCAAATTTAGTACTAAGCTTGGCATTTGGTCATTGGTTTTTTGGAAATAAACAAGGTTTGGATCGCTCCTAACTACTATGTCATGTTTCCATCAACATAACCCAAAAGGGTGTAGGCATGGTCAAGTAAACAAAAAAAGTAGTTTGCCCAAAATGTAGTAAAAAAATGACAAATTTTTTGATAAAAACACATGAAAGTAGATTAAAAATTTGTGTGAGTAAAAATATGAAAAAACATGGCCCTCCGTTTATTTTATGGTAAATTGAATACAAAAATTGAAAAACTTTGGTATCATAAATAAGGTGAGAAGTAGATTTGAACTTGATAAAGTCAATTTGGTGTTCAAACCTACTTTTACATTATAAATTTTATGTATTATGATAATATGCATAATTTTATAGTACACTAGTATTTTTTAAGGTCTTCGTCACTTGAAAGTAGAAAACGTTCAATATTTCATCTACTTGCAACTCATTTCGTAAGATCAGACACTTTTTGCAAGAATATGCAAATTTATAAAATCTACTTAAATTTTCATGAAAATGTTCATATTTCAAATTTATAATATTAAAGTAAAAGTTTAGCTTCATATTAATCATTGAATAAAATAGTATTTCTATTTTCAATGCATCAAAAAAAAAATTTGTCTATTTGTAATTTTTTGTGACAAGGAACATTTTTCATCTACTCGACCATGCCAACACCCAAAAGATATTTACCTTTCATTTTATGAGGTTGGGGCCCAATTTAAAAGTCTAATTGATTAACACAAGGACTACACATCTAAGGAAAAAACATTTTATACCTATGTAGAAGTAGCATGGTCATCCTAAATTAACTTGATTCACACATATGTGGACTATGAAATACTTAACATTTCAACCACTAAGATGGATGTCAAACTTAAAGGATAATTAAAACCTTGATTTTATAACTAATTATACATAATCGAATCAACAACATTGAAATATGATTATCATTCAAACTTGGTGATACTAGAAGGTTCACAAGAGGGATTTGAACCTTTGATAGTTTTAAAAATTATGCTAGTTTTCAACACGAGAACCATAAAACACTCAACCATTTCTCCCATAAATATGTTTTTATATCTTAGGTGAGATTAAGGGAAAAAGGCAAATAAGTGATGTTGGTTGATAGATTTCTTGCCCCACCATCATTCATTCATCTTTTCATTCAATAAGGCATCAAACTTTTTAATGGTATTTCTAAAACCAACTTTTCATGCTTGTACAATTGCTTTGTTTACTATTATCTTCACTCAAGAATATTGTGCATTGGTGAAAATATCAAATGGCATCCAAGGTGATTTCTCATGTTCAAAAGTATAAAACATTTACATTTTTCTAATAAACATCCCACTACTTCCTATCATTTTGTTTAAACATGGTACATTACATATCAAAATGCAAGTTGTAAAGTAAAAATTAAACCAATGAACTAAAACAAAAGAAAAAAAATTACATTAAACCAATATCTTGTTGAAAGGCATAAGTTGTTATTTTATTTTGTAATTGAAGAATGAATAAGCTAACATATTCACAAGGCCTTCACAATGCCTCCACTTTTTAATAAATCTATTATCTATTGAAATGTTAGAAAACCTTATAATCACCTTCACTCATTGAATCCATTTTGGGTCCAAATTTTAGCATGTTCCTCAACTTCTTTTGTTAATAACTTCCCAATTCTTTATCATCCACATCAAGGCTAAATTGAAACTTTGAACAATTATTGACAATTTGATTTAGAGATTTGCATTTAATAACATATTGAAAATGTGATCACAATTTTCAATTGCAAGTGAGTTTGAATGAAGGTCCATTTGGGTCCTTTTGGACAAATTTCATACCTAAAGCTTTGATGAAACACCTTGAATGACTAGAATAGTCATGAACATCAATAATAAATTTGAACTTTCCATTTCAACAAAGTCGTTCCCACACATTCTAAACGCTAAAAACTAGGCCAAATTTTCCTCTTGATCATGATATTCAATTGTTATATTTCTAGGATTTTTTTCAAGCTTTGATTTAAGAGTTATTTTGGCATTTTTTCAAATTTAAATATAATAGTTACATACATGTAAACAATAATATTAAATGTATGGTGTTTACGTGTTGTTGACAATTACAAAAATGCCAATAAGCAATCATATGCATACATAGTTATAATGAGATTACAAAACATTGTGTAAAGGAAATTTGAATAAGACGACATGGACAAAAGAAACATGAAATTAATGGTCAAAATATTGGCAAACAAAAGAGAACCTCTTTGCCAAGGTATTTGCAATCATAGAAAGAAGTGAGATTGTCACCCTAGTAGCTCCAACAATGTCACTAGGAAAAACATGACTTCAAAATCAATGTGCACATAGATGTTTAAAGTGACCAAAAAAGACAATGACACGTGTTAACAAAGCACTATATGAAAATGATAAAAATTCAAGAAATCAAAATTGTCACATTGGCACATGGAAACACCTTATTCATTATTTTTTGAGTCTTAAATGATGTAAAAAAGGAGAATAATCAACAATGGTCATGAATAGAAAAACATGTCATGTTGAATACCAATGTTGTTTGTAACAAAAAAAGTCAACAAATAACTATGCTTACACAACTATAATGAAAACACAAAACAATGTCCATCAATGAAAATTTCACAAAACCAACACAACATAGTCATAATTGATTTTTAAAAAGGTTGAACAATTAACAACATTTCATTAGCACTAATGTCATCACACAAAACAAGGTGATCAAACAAGGTAACAATAAAAAAAAGATGCATAAAGTTAGCGGTTAAAGAATTGGTAAATTGTAAAATTGAAAAAAAAAGGTTAATATCAATGTTTTTTGGTTATACCTTTAAATCTAAATAGAATACAAATAGTATCCATATATCAATTTTACTATATCCTAATATTCATTTTTGTCACTATCCACCATGATCCATATTTGATTATATTTCCTATAAATGTTAACCAATTTTTATGGATATTTGACATATATCCTTAACATCTAAATTCATATATGTTGTTTAGTGATATTATGTTTTCCAAATATGGATAATGATTGTATACATATTAGTTATTTGGATATTATGAGTAAGGTTAATGGGAACAATTGAATAAACTCCCATTTGTTAGGGTTTAAGGTTTTGAAACAACAAAGGATAACAATGATTTCACTTAACATCATTCTGGTGGTCTATTGTTTTTTTCCCTTTGTGTTGTTTTGTTGTCCATGTGTGTGGTGTGGAATGCAAAGGCCATTGTTGTCCTTGTGATTATTCATTCATCATGCTCCCCTGTTACATAAGTAAGAGGTCTTTCTCATCACACTCCTTTTTTGCATCATCATATTTTCTTCCTTTAGTGTTATTTTGTCATGTAAATGCATCGTAATGTTATTTTCAAGACCTTTTGTTGCACATTTTCATCTAACCATCCCACCCCCTGCTTTTTTGTTGCATAAGTCTTTTGTGGTTTCCTTTTTGTGATTTATTGTTGTGCATTGCCTTTGTTTTCTCTTATTGTTTGGAACTCCAACTTTTGTGTTCTTTTATTACACAAATAACATATTTTTCACTTCTATTGTGCATCACCATGGTCTTGGATCTTTGTTTTGATTTGGTATATTGGGATGTCCTTTTGTTGTGTGTCATTGTGATGGTTTTGTTTTCCCCTGATGTTGCTTTGTTTTTGCAAATGTGTTGCGGTGTTTTTCTTTCAATCAATTGTTACACATTGCTTTTGTTTTCATTTGTTGCATAGAAATTCAATACATCGTACCACTATTGTCTTGTTGTGCTTTTCTACTACGTAGGTAAAAAAATTTCATGTCATATTCCTTTGTTGTGCATCACCATGATCTGGCCTATTGTGGTGTCCTTTTACTAGAGTTTTTCAAATCTTTTGATGGATGGCATGTTCACAATATGATGGTTATCATGTTGGTTCCACATTTCCAAGCTTTGTGTTTTGTGGAAAACTTGGTGGAACATGGGGATGTAATCTTGTTGACATTTGATTATGATGTCAAGGTTGTTATTCCTCTTTTGATGGTGTGATATGATCAATTGAAACCTATTGATAATGCATCTAATGTTGTAATAGTTGATGCTACTAAACTAGATCTTGAAAAAAAAGTTTGGTTTGGGGGGTTCAATTGAATTAAAATGTTACTTGATCATAATTTCCATCACAAAATTACCTTCAAGGGAAAATTATTAAAAGTTAATCCTTGAACAAAATTCCAATGAAAATATATGTTAATGGGAAATTATTTAGTTTAATTAGCTTAGTAAACATCTTAGTAATTTCTTAGTTATTAATAATAAGTTTATAGTCTCCTATTTTTATTAAAAGATGAAGTTGCTTGGGTAGTTAGTCTTTGATAATAAGGTGATTGGCATGATTTTGCCAATTAATTAGGAATTTGTGAAGGAGATTAGGATACAAGCCTACTTTGTAATAGGGGATGAGATGTTTTTTTGGCGTATGAACAAAGGAAAATTTATGTGGGTGAAGGTTTCTTTCATTTTTTCCTCATTTTCTCTTGCGTGGGTTTTCATCCCTTCATTTTTTATTGTTGATTTTTGGGCTTTAGGAGGACGACTAATGGTGAAGGAGATTGTATTTGATGTTGGAAGAAAAATACATTGCATTCCATGGAAATACAAAAAGGTTTTTTATTTTTGTTTTATTTTGTTTTGCCTTGACTTCTTGGTATAAGGAAAACATTAAGTATTGTTTGATATAAAAGATCATATTTTTTATTCTTATATATATATAATTTTATTTTTATACTTGGATATTGAATATGGTTATATTGTAATTACAATAAGAATACAATAACAACTATAATATGAAGGTAACATTATAAGGGTGGCAATTTTTGGAAGGTGAAAGCAATAGGTTTGCCATGGATTAGAAGGTTACAAAGGTACTATGAAGTAGTTGGAAGGTAATTACCTTCCAACCCCCACCTTGAAGTTCTAAAAATTGTTTGGAATTTTTTTTTTTGTTTTCTTTATTTATTGTTTAGAAGTTAGGATTGCCTTCCATTGGATAGACCTTTGGGTAAATGATTTTTCATTTTTTCATTTGTTTTTACCCAACAACCTTCATCTTATATGAATTTAGGTTATCAAGGTCCCATGGTTAACAAATAATCTTTTTGGACATTAGTCATTGGAAAATTATGTTTCTTTAAAAGGCCCTCTATTCCTTCATTTCATTTACAAATCCATTAGTTTGGTGGCACATTCATGAGAACTAGTTTCCAAATGTGGGTGTCTTTGCAAAATATTTTTTTTGAATATTTGGTTCACAAATATATAAAAATTGAACATGTGTTTAGTCTTGTTAAGGTGTTGATAACTTTAAGGTGTTGTTGTTTGTAGGCATTATTACAAAATGTGGGTGCAATTCATTAGTCCTCGTTCGTTAGACTAATGAATTCACTACTTCTTCATTGGTCCCTGTTCACTACAACCAGTGAATTCACTCAAAATCCATGAAATCACTTGGCGTACAAGGACACCTTTTGTTCTAGCAAGGTGGAGAATATAGATTATATTATCATTATGGGGAATAATTGGCCTAATGACCCATGTGCCAATTACATGTTAAATTTAAAATTGAAACAATACTAGAAAATGGAAGAATTTTTGACAAAACCAACTTCAATAGAACTTTTCGATAAGGAAGGCAATGGGTTGACCCCCCTTGCTCTCTCATGGTACAATCCTGCTTCCTTAAAAAAAAAAAGGAAGTCTGAAATATATAAATTCCCAATTTTTTTTGTTTATCATTCCCCTCCCATTTCTTTTTATAATCACATCATGTAGTGGAATAACCTTTTTGTAATAAATGAAAGAATTTTTTTTGATTTTTTTAGTTATTTAAAAAAAATTATGACTTGATTGAAGAACACAACTTTAAAAAAAAATTACAAGTTGAAATGATTGATTTTTTTGAAGTTGGGGTGGGTTTGTGTGGGGTGTGGTTAAGGTAGGGAACCTATGTTACAATTGGGCAAGTTCTTCATAAAACTTGGGATCAATTTTACCATATTTTACTTTGTTTTGGATTTTGTCCATGTTGGTTGTGCTCCAGGAAGCTAGGTTATGCTCTTCTAATTTTTTTTTAAACAACATAATTAGAAATTTGATATGCATAACCTTTTTACATAGATGTCATGTTTTGAAAATTGAGAATTAGCTTATTCATAACCCACAAAGGAATTTTTAAGAAAATGAATGTGAATTGGTTAGTGTAGGAAATTATAATTTTTTTGAAATACATATCTTTCCATTTTAAGGGTTTAGGCTTGAACCCTAAACCTTTAAACCCCAACCCTAAAAAAAATTGAACTCCATAAAATATGTCTAAAAATTTATAATTAGTGAACATTTGTTGATATATTCATTTGCAACACACATAGAAGTTGAATAACAACTACAAAACTTGGGAAAATGGCATATATCTTGAGCCTTACAAGATTTTCCATACTTTTTCATTTGGCCTCATGATATGCACTTCAAATCCACAAACATTCTTAAGATATATCTTTTGTTGTACACGCTAATTTGCATATGGCTTTTTTTGCATCTCATGAAAATCATTATGTTGTGGCATGTGTCAGGAACATGCCATTGTACATGGTTTGTTGCCCAATTGAAAATTTTGGCTCATTCAAAGTGGTCACATGCATCTCATTAGGCACAATAAAAAAGAAGAAAACCTTATATATATCTATACAATCTACGAAGAAAGGTAGTTTGTTTGTTTTGATTTGTTTGTACTTATGAGATCCACCAAACTAGGATGCTTGAGATCGCTTTCTTGGTCTCTTTGGAAAGTTCTTGATGACAGGGGTGCATGGGCTTGGTTCCAAGACATTTGGACTTGTAGTGCAAAAGTTCTTGAATATTGAATGTTTTTTCACTGAAAATTTAATTAAATCATAGCTGAAAATTTTGGAAGAATTGGAATGTGCCTTTGGTGTTGTTGGAAATAACTTGATGAGTCAGATTTAATGAAATTTATTTGGTAAGATTTGGATTCAAAATGTGGGAAATACTAATTTTTAAATAATTTTTACTACTGAAAATTCAAATAAATTCCCAAAAACTAGGTTTTGGAAGGAAAAATCAGTTGAGGACATGGTAACACTTGGGCCAACAGCACATGCCACAATAGTAAATATAAACAAGGATGGAAATCCATCCACAAAAAATACAAGACATGCCAAAGCAAATGTAAACAGATGAGAGAAAAATCAAAAAAATCAAAACAATAGTAATGAAGTAGAAGACCGAATGTTAAAAGGGCATTCTTTGCCACAAATCAATTAGTAATGGAGGTGAACTAGTTGGTATGTGTGGAAGAAATGAAGAACTATGATTAAACATGGTAGCTCGTTAAAATATTGCGATGATTTGCGAATGTTGGAAGGCTATCGACATTTGTTGTATATAATAAGATATAAGCATTAAAGGTACCAAGGAGGTCTATTGATAGTGAGTTATACTAGCATATACACACAAAAAAAAAAGAATCAAAATGAGGACATAGACAACCATAACTTCTATGACAAGAGGAATGAAATCATCTTTTGGTGTTCACTCTATGTAGGATCATGTTTTGTTTTGAATGACAATTATTGCTGCATGTGTTGTCATTGTCAAAGCATGTTACACCAAATCTATACAAGTCGAATTGACAATGACAATGTCTACCAAGGTTCGAAAAGCATCTTTGGTGATGACAATATCCATTGATCTCCATATACAATGGGAGAAAAGGTGAGAAACCACTCTCCATACATGAGCTCTACTCTCCCCCGCAATAGTTGGTGATGGAAATTCCCAGCGATGGAAATATCCAACATGTTCCACAATACATAAAGAGTTCCATGTGGCCTTTTCTGGCATTTTTTAAAGTCACATAACCAAGCAGAATGGAGAGGTCCTATTGGGTCTATCAGATTTGATCCAATTATCCACAAGACCATTCTGCAAAGTCTACCTAACCATTATGCAATTAGTTTCCAGAATATGAGAGAAAACCTAAGCAATAGAGAAAGTTAGGGTTTAGGGTTTCTTTGCGACATAGTTTCGAAAAGGTGAGATTAGGGTTCAGGGTTTCTCGTGACATTGCTTCCAAAAGGGTGTGACTAGGTTTTAGGGTTTTTTGCGACATAATTTTGAAGAGGTACGAGGAGGGTTTCTTGGGACACAGTTCAAGACAGTGTGAGTAGGGTTTCTTGGGACACAGTTCAAGAAAGTGTGAGTAGGGTTTAGGGTTTCTCGTGACATAGCTTCCAGAAAGCGCGATTAGGGTTTGGGGTTTTCTCGCGAAATTGGAGCAGTCGGTTCTCTCGCAACTCCCTCGAGTTTTCGTCTTTCCACAGCATGGTGTTCTTGGAGCTTAGCGTGGAGTGTTCTTGGAGCCGAGTGTGGAATTTGAAGCAGAAGGAGTTACGTGAAGTCGGGACCCGGTGTCGTCGACGATAGGAGGAGGGATTCTACGTGCAAGAGAGACGTTTTGAGAGGGAGCTGCAGGTTTTTTTCTTTTGGAGCAAGGCGGGGAAGCAACATGGCGAAGCATCATCCGGATCTGATTATGTGCCGGAAGCCGCCAGGGATTGCAATAGGGAGGCTGTGCGAGAAGCATGACGGGCATTGCGTGATTTGTGACTCTTATGTGAGGCCATGCACTCTGGTGAGAGTGTGCGATGAGTGCAACTACGGCTCATTCCAAGGCAGGTGTGTCATATGCGGAGGTTTGGGAATCTCCGATGCTTACTACTGCAAAGAGTGTACGCAGCAAGAGAAAGACCGGGACGGCTGCCCTAAGATTGTGAACCTCGGAAGCGCTAAAACGGACTTGTTCTATGAACGAAAAAAATACGGCTTCAAGAAAAGATAGTCCTCCGTTGTTGCAACGGAATTTCGAGCATTCAGAAGGCCTATTCTTCACCTACAGTAGCGGTCTTGTCTGCTAAGGACATCTTTCCATTAGGTTGTTGTGATCACAGATTCTCTGATCACTGATCACATAAGCCTAATGGCCAGAGACCCTTATTCGCTTAGCCACAAGTTGTCTGGTCTCTGCTGGTGATTGACAGAGTGTTTTAGAGCCCATGTGTTCGTCTTAGGTCTGGCCATGCAATCAGCACATACCATGAATTCCTGTAGTCTCATCATGCCTGTCCAAGTCCAGTTGACGATGAATTTTCAACCAACTCTTGCAATAGTGTATTGCAAATCATCCACCTTACATAAGCTTTAGGGGTTTGTTACGAAGGTTGTGATTTGGAATAGTTTGTTATTGTTGCCGATTCTGATTATGTGTTTAAATTCATGATTTGTGTTTCTCTCCAGAGTTAGTCAACATCATGAATGAGTAGGTACTGTTGCTGTTGCCTGTTGTGGCTCTAAATGAAGCAGAAAAGTCCAGGAGATATATTTCTGTATTTAATCATTTGCTCCAAGATTTTGCACTTACAGCAGTCATGAGCTGATGAAGTTGGGATTCTTGGCTGCTAGTGGCTCCTATCCATAGTGAAGAAGGTGATGTTCTGACACCTTGTGGGTGATACTCAGAAGGCTGGTATGATCATTCTTTTTTTTGTTGTTTTTTTCAGGGTTTTGCTGGAGCTGACACACTAACTGGCCTTCAAAGTGTCCCCAACTGTCATTGTGGAGTTCTCTGCTGTTCCATTAGATACAATTGTGTCTATATCACTGTGGTGGCAATTTGAACGTCAGAGGCTTTGTTTACTGGATGTCCTAGTTGCTTGATGTACAAGCAAGGCAAGCCTGCTTGTTTGTCAACTTACAACATCGGTCTCTTGCTTCACCTCAAATCTTGAATTCTACAATTGGAAGCTCAAGCCCTTGATTTTATGACACAAAGTTGAGCTGTGATAGGCTGTAGATTACCACAGTGATTCTTGGAATATTAGAAGGAGAAAGGAGTTCTCAACTCGATCAAATTGGCTTCAAGAGAATGGGCGGGCTGCCAATTCTCTTGTAGAAAATTGACAACAATAGACCTGGTGTCCACCAGGTCGTTCGACACAAGGGACTGCAAGGCTGTATCGAAAACAATGGCAGGATCGATTCTCAAAATTGGGATTTCTTCTGTCACAAGCAATTTCATCAGTCCTTCATGATTGAAGGAGCTGTGAGATCACCATCAAGTCACTTCCCCTATTGTGTCAGAGCTCTCTTATTTTGATGTAGGTTCCGAATTCTCCAAAAGTATGTTTGCCTATCTGTACTCGATCAATTCCTCTTGTGGATGATCACCAGTGTGGCTTCATCAAAAAGTTCCAAAAAAACCCCTGCTTACAAGCATATAGCAAAGAAAGTGTAAAATAATAATTTATTTAACAACATTGATCACAAATTTCCTTAAAAGAGAAAGTGATAGATTTTGAGACTTGCAAGGATAATATGATCAAGTGCTCAATTTCAGTTTCAATTGAGAGGGTTAATATGATGCTTCTTCATGCCCACTAAGGTGCACTTGGCAAAATCAGCTGTCAATGGCCCTGTTCTGCAGTGTTAAAAGCACAGGTATACATAAAAAATAAGTTTCTGGTAAATAAGCACCTGGTGAAGGAACTGAATAGAGGAACAATAACTTCAGTCTCATTTTCTCTGCATGTCCAAGATATTATCTGGATTTCCCAAGAGAGAAGGGGATATCAGAGCATTTCAGTACCACCTACTTTGTCCTTGGTTTTGCAAAAGGTGGAAAGAGAAGAAGAGAATCCAAGTTGTGCAAGCTAGTATGGATGCATTATGACTTCTGACATATGCCAGGTGGTGATCTTCCGAACGGTGATGGGAGTTGTGCCATTGTTGAAGAGATAGAGGTTTGCTAGGTTGTGGGCGGCAACTGTTGGATACACACGTGAAGTGATCACCAAGCGCCCACCTTGCACAAAGCTTTCCACTACAAACTGGTCCACCTAATTAATAGAACACACACAAAACCCGTTATGCTATAAACTTGCCAAAAAAGCAACAAAGGGTTTTAGTTCAAATGTAAAATGCTGAGAGAGACACACACACTGTAGCATGATGCCAGCCTGAGGGAGGCAGTAACAATGGAACAGGGAAGAGACTCTCAATCACACCACACTACAAGAGAAAGTGATTTTTCTCACGCAATTGTACTAAGTGCCATAACTTAATGTCAAGTTGTAATTGCTATGTAATGTATGCCACAATAAACACCACATATTGTACATTTTAATGGATGAAACCACAAAGCTTACCTCACACATTTGTCATGAGCTGCGACCTTTTGTTGAGAAAAGCCACTTTCTCTTGTAGTGCCAACTTCTGAAGCTAGTGACATATTGTAATGTTTTAGTTCTAATTTCTGTTTTCTCTAGTGTGAAGGTAGAGAGTCTCACAAGTATACGGAGTGACAGGAAATCTTCTGTGGGCAACACTTTGACAGGACTGCCATACACAGGGAGACCAACATCAGGCAGCAAAGATGACCTGCAGATTACAAGCAGACACAGCATTAGTTCCTTTTTTTCTTTGACTCTTTAGACAATTATCAACAATGTAAGCCTAACATTTTCCAATTTCCATATACCAAGTAGATTCTTCACGTGGTATGAAAAAACTGCAAGAATTTGACTAACAGCAGATAGAGAAATGGGGAGGCGGAGCAGCAGTTTCTTGAGATTCTTTCTTCAAGAAATCGTACCTGCTTGCATCACTGCAAAACCTTGTGATCCATTCACCCTTGCCAGAGCGACCAATGTAAAAGAATTCAGCTGTTTGTTCCTGGAAGTTCTCATCAGTTAAGACAAGCAAACCAAAGGGGCCGAAGATGCCACGATGTGCAGACCCACCCTGACTGCAATTGAATTCATCATTCATGCTGTACTTGGCTTCATCTGTAAAGGCCCCAGCCATGGATACATCTGGGTAATCGAAAACAACCTCCACATCCAGCTGCACAAAACTCATTCAATCAATTATACAACTTCAAAATGCCACAAAGGTGCACAGTTGGTTGGGTATAGTGGAAAACTAGGGTTCAGAAATTCCTGGTTAGGTTTCATGTACAGTCTCAAATTTACAATAATATTTCCTTACTGCAAGTCCTCATGAAGCCTGCAGCCCATTCACAGTCACTGCTGATTATATCCAGAATTGCTCTCAATATTTCCCAGCATGAATTGCTTCCACCATCATCCCATCAATGCTTGATGTCTGTATACTATTCTTCCCCATCATCAGTTTTCACCATCCATTCTTTTTCAGTCCATGGAACTTACCTGACTGCCTGCAGTACCATCCACTTTCACCAGAGCACTTGCATCAAGCTTCAACCCTGTCTGCACCTGCTCGTTTGTCCGCAATGATTCAACTTCCTCAATGGGCCACTGGATGAGGTTGACACCTGTTTTGCTATCAACTGCAACTGTCCGAGGAATCGACTGCAAAAGTGGAAGGCAGACACAATGAGATAACCAATGATTTATAAGAATTCTAAGTGAAAACTGCATAGAAAGTTATACCACAGCATCTCCAGTGGTGCTCAGTATGTGAGCCTGCAAAAATATTTCTCACATGCAAGTTTAGTTCTTTACTTTTTCCCAGCCCCACCCATAAAACTAAAACTGGGACTGCAAATAGGTGGGAGACTACTAATAGCAACCCACCTGGACCAATCAAACTATCTAGCCAATCAACAGCAGGTGTTAGGGTTTGCTATGCCTTTTACCACCCTCAGCACAGTGTGCAAAATTGATGGGCCAAAATCATTTGCTGAGCCAGACCAGCATGCTATTGACTTGTCTTCATCCAATTTTAATTTGCAGGATCACATACTGAGCACAGATGGAGTTGCTCTTACAGACAGATGCAAGGGAGCAATACAAGTACAGTTCAACTTACTAGAAAACCTGCCCAGCCCCTCTCTATTGCCATTGCCGTAGTTTCACTTTCATTCACCCATGATAGCACAATGCGCCGCTGCTTCACTGGGTCGAAAAATGAGTCACTTGCATAGGACCGCCCACAGTCATAGCAAAAGGATTCAAATGCAGTATTATCCAGCTCTGGGTTGTCAGGGGTAAATGTATGAGCTGCATAAGAGCCCAATGTGTAGGCATCATGCTGTGAATTGAAAAGGCTTGTTTTGAGGACATATTTATGAGAGCTGTTGTGAGCTGGAAGGGTTGAGCTCTGTGGTATACTATCAAAACCTACAGGGTAGAAATCAACACACTCCCACATTCCGGTTTCTGGCAATGTAAACAATGGCTTGTCTACCTGCTCCCAGTGCCTCAGATCTTTGCTCTTGAACAAGAAGGCAGCTCCGGTAGTATTGGTGTCTCCTATCACTGAGCCCACTGTGAAAACCCAACTGCCATCCTCCTCCTGCCAAGCAGATGTTGGATCTCTGAATGTCAAAGGATCAACAACTACTGCTGGTCTTCTGACAATAGGATTTTGAGGCACTTTCACCCACTTTCTGAGAAGTGGGTCTGAGGGATCTGCTGGTACTGCCATATTTTGCGTCTCCTCCAAAGTCTGGTTCATCTTACCTAGTAACCCCAATTGATGCCACAGAGAAAGAGAGAGAGAGGAAAAAAAAAAAACCCCCCTTCAGCTCTCTCAAACAAATGGGTTATAACATTTGCACATGATATGGAGGATTGCCATACATAGCAACTGCAAGAGGACCAATAAAGAAACCCTAATTGTACACAAATCCAGAAACTATGAACAGAAATCCAGATGGGAACGGCCACGCCTCCTTGATGCTTAAAATTGTTGTTCAAAGTCCAAAAAGGATTCTAGCAAAAGTCTTGAGGACACTCAAACTAGAATTGGGGACAACAGATCATGACTGTGGATAATCACAAAATAATTACATCAGGCTCAGAATCCACCATTGTGAGCTAGTCCTAGAAACAATCACAGCATTCATGATGCATATGCTCCAGATAGTGACCAGTAGAAATTGTTGGAAATTGCACATCACCTGTGTAGATAATGAAAGGGACGCCATTAGGGCCGATGGTACTGGAGCCTGACCACACTCCCATGGCATCATACTGTTGGTCAGGTTCCAAAGCAACTTCCAAATAGAGCCAGTGAATGAGATCTTTGGAGACAGCATGGGCCCAAGACATGTTCACACCCCATAGTGGCATAGATTGGTTGTACTGGTGGAACAAATGGTAGTAGCCCATGTAATACATAGGACCTGCAAAAAACTCCAATAATTATAGGCTCCTAGGAAGGAAGGAAGGAAGGAAGGAAGGGCGCATCATCAACTTACATAAAGCCACAAATTTTAGCTGAAGAACTGATGGCAGACTAGAGAATGTTATAATCACCATCACGTGTTTGTGTTGCAATTACACCAGAAACTGCAACAGTAGTACTAGTGAGCAGAAGATCTAAACAATGGATAGCAAAGTTTAGCAACTGATATTCTGAGGGTCAACTGCATCATGGAGAAGTTGGTTATAGGAAGTTGTTGCAAGCACCCACCATTAGGGTCTGAAGATGATGAATTGATTACATTTTGCAATGACCCCAAGTCGATCATGCATGTCAATCACACAGCAGACAAAACAAACAATTAGCTAGCATCCATGTCAAAAAATGGGTTGTTGCATGATCAAGTGTGCCTTGACTGCATGATACCAAAGCAGATAGAGATCATCATGGCCAAAGTTCAAACACACACATGTTGAGAAACACATGCTGCTGCTCCTCATGGAGTGAGTCCTCACCATTCATCCAATTCTTTTGAGGCTGGTAATGGAACAAAGTCCTACTCAGCAGCTGTTGTGGCAAAGCTACATGATCAGCACCACCTGCTGCTGTACTAGTGTGAAGAAAGATCCCTGGCACAGACCAGGCGCTGCTGGGATCTGCTGCAATATTGAAGAGATTAAACAAGCTACTGGGTGCTAGTGTGCAGTCTCTTAGAACATGTCCAAGCTCACTGCGCCTGTGTATGTTCATCACTACTGTCCCAAATAGCAATAAGATTGCTACAAAACATGAGCCACAGATTGCCAACAGACACGAAGAATTAGACGATGCTTTTCTTCTCCCTATGAATGATCTCTGCAACCTCCTTCCCTGCTGATCATTGCAGTAGTGCTTAATATTTGCAGAGGCAGAGTGAAGGGATAATCCCATATATTCAATGTCTTCCCCCATTAACTTCTCCTTTGTTGATGATCCCATATTCATAAGCCAAAGCAGTCTAGCTACATTCAAGAATTCTTACAAGCACCACAATTCTTGAGGAGACTCGTTCTTGGACTTGTTGTGCAATGTTTTTGCAACAACAAACTTGAGCTTCATATCTTACTCTTCCCTAACTAGTTAGTGCTCAGTACAACTAGTCCAATGGCAGCTCTTTTGTCTTAGGACCTCTTGTCTTAGGTCTTCTTTGTTAAAGTTGATTGTCATTTCATAGCCATGAGTCCTCTTTGCATAGGGTTTTTATCTGATTTTTGTTGATTGTTTGTTTTTGTTTTTTCTTTGAGTTGTGTCTACTTGTGTTCTCATTTGCCTTGTACTTTTGATGGATGGGTTTCTATCCTTGATTTTGATTTACAAGGTTTTCCTTTTTTTTCAATGCATAATGGACTAGTTCGTGCTCACACAACTGGGAAGGGTTTTTAGGACCTAGGCCTAGGTTTCAGATTCCGACAAGTGGCATTTAACCTCCCTTTCACTTTGGATGTTGGTCCTCTCTTCATGTTCCTCCCTTTCTCTTCTGGATTGGTGTCTTTTTTTAAAGTAAGGTCGTGGTTTCCTAATGCATAATCCTCGACAATTATATTCCAGCAACTGAAATTGCCCAAAGCCCCAGACAGCAGCCACAGTGAACCAGCACCCATCAGTGCACCATCAAGGATGGATGATAAGTGAGCAAGAAACAGTTTTCTGTTTGGGTTCCAGTTCCCTAGCTAACCATGGTGGTTAGCTCAGTTGCTTTTTTTAATATCTACCAACTAGGTAGGTAGTAAAAAAAGCTCTTCTTCCTTACTATGTATAAACTATCTACTTACGTAAGTACCTAGTCCCTTATTTTGTTACCTATTTGTCTATATGTTAGACCTACTTCTTATAGACTGGGTTACCACGATGAAATCAGGTAGTAACTCAGTTGAGGATCATCCACAACTGAGTCATAACGGGCATCCAGTGGATGGTGCATTGGTGGGTGCTGGTTCACTTTGGCCCCAGGCAGCTATAAACTAGCTCAGAATATACCTATACTAATAGGATTGCTTTGTTTCATTGGACCCTCGACTCTCAAGGGTTGCAAATTGGCCTCCCAAGTTGATAAGAAGCCTTTTTCTGCCTTGGGGCCAAGTGAGGGCCATAAAGTGGTAGATTAAAAAAAAAAAAAAATCTTTTTCAGCCTTGACTCCAAGTGTAAAGCCCTTGGGGCTGATTTTAGTGATTGCACCAATAGGAATGCTTGATTTGAGTTCAACCTTGACTTTGACTCCTAGTGTAAAGTGGGCCTTGGATGAAGTTAGGAGCTCACTTTTCTTTACACTGCAGCAACTTTTTGTTGGGCTTGCCTACCAAGGCAAGGATAATGTGTTTAGATTCATTATAGAGTATACTAGCTTAAGGGATTTTGGCCCATAGGTAGTAGGTCTATTTTTATATGAGGATTTTCTTAAGATGATATTTTGGCTTGTGTTGAAACTTGAGGTTAGTTATAGAGTTATGATATCTTGAAGGATTTTTGAGATGTTCTTGAAGATTATATTTTTGCATGGTGAAATATTTGAATTTCCATAATTCTTCTTTTGCCTTAAGATAATTTTTAATGTAAATGGCAAGGCCACAGTGTGATACAGCCCTTGTTTTTCATTTTCACAATGTTGCACTAGTGGTGATCATCCCAAAAAGAAGGATTTAAAGTTCATAGCTACAAGGCATTGATTACAAAACTCTCAAAACAATGGAAAATCTGGCAGAAAAACCTGACTTAACACTAAGAACCTGTCTAAATGTTACAAAACTCTTTTTAGGGTGTGATCAAATTTGGTGAAATTTTCAAGAATCTTTGAAAGCATATTCTTCTTTTAACTCTTTTGGGTGGGTGCAATTTTGCCCCAGTTTGCCAGAAACTTAACAAGGCCTAGTATTGTGCAGTAATAACTAGTACCAATAAGCTTGAGATTCTTACCACATGTGGCTGCAGCTTTTTTAGGCCCAAGAAGAGCGAAGAAGTCCAGAGCATACAAGCAGCTTCTTGAGCCCTTTTTGCATGGGGTCTTTACCTATTTTTGTTAATTCTTTGCTTTTGTTTTTTCTTTGGGTTGTGTGTACTTGTGTTCTCATTTGCCTTGTACTTTTGATGGATGAGTTCCCATCCTTGATTTTTATTGACAGGGTTTTTCATCTTAAGTCAAACCTGCAAGCAACCCGCAAGCAGCAGTATTATAGTCCAAAGGTCCAGATCTTTAAAGAAAAAAAGGGATCCTGGTTGGTGGTGCTAATTTAGTAGAGTCTGATATTATGGTCTGATTTTGGCCTGCATTGCAGCATCAAAGATGGGAATTATCTTCATAGTCATCCCTCAAGCTTTCTTTTCTCTCCCTCACCTCTCTCTCCCACTGACAGAAAATTCCTGCACACCCTAAGATTGACATCTGCAGTAGCAACACCTCAGGAGTTTTTCTTTCAAAGTAGATCTATGAGTGGGCAACTCAAGAAATTCAAAGGTATAAATGTGGCTGATTTAATTAATTTTAAATCAAAAATTAGCAAAAAAAGGGAAAAAAAAAAAACACTCAGCACAACTAGCTGCAGGTGTCTGTGTATGTACTCAAACAACTTTTGCTTCTCTTCATTTGCTGCTACTACTGTTCCTTGAGTCGCTTCTGATGATGCCAGTAGGTAGCTAGCAGCTGTGGCGAGTGCGAGACACCATAATAGCCACATTGAGCTTTGTCCAGTAGTGACTAGTCTAAGATATTACCACCACAAATTACTTTTGTGCACAACAACTTTTGCAGCGGAAAATTGTGTGTGCGGCAAATTGCAATGTGTAAAGTGAATCTTTAGGATTAAAAGAAGCAATAATCGACAATGGTACAAATTTTCATTAGCTACAGTAAAATTTAAGTGCTTTTCCTTATGATGAGGAAAGTGGATGGCTGTGAATGAACTTGGGTCTATTGTTGAATTGTACCCTACAGACCAGGCAAACTTTCCAATCAACCGTCAGCTGCTGAAGCTCCATACAGACCCCCAAATTTCACACGAGCAATTCTCATGCTCGAATATCCCCATAGACTCCTCCACATGCTGTAATAGCCTAGAGGGTTTGGCACTAAAAATAACTCAAAAACAGCTACAGTGAACCAGCACTCACCAGCGCACCATGAAGGATGGATGGATTATAAGTAATCAGGAAACGGTTTTCTGGTAAGTTCCAGTTCCCTAGCTATCTAACCATGGTTGTTAGCTCAGTTGATTGTTTTTTAACTGTCTACCTGCAAGTGGGTTGTTAATAGGTTGGTAGTAAAAACAGCTATTACCTATGTGAAAACTATTGACCTATTTCCCTACCTGTCTGCCTGTGTATAGGACTTAAGTTCTTACAGAATGGGTTAGCAAGATGAAACCAGATATTAACTCTCTGTTGAGGTTCATCCACAACTCAGTCAATGTAGGGACATTCAGTGGATCGAGTGATGGTGGGTGCTCGTTCACATTGGCCCTCATTGTCCCTCAAAAGCTACACATCAGCAACAAAGTGCACCGCATGTAAGTTATGTATTTTGTGCACCCATTTATTTTGGTTCAGGCTAAAGTATTTGCAGTGTGTTTTTTTTCCAGTTTTCTGATACAAGCATTTTTTTCAATGGCTAAAAGATCTTCAACATGCAACACCAAAAGAAAAGGATATTCTCTCACCATTCTTGGAGTATTTAGGTGGGTATTTTCCAGAGAGTGTTTCTCTTTCAGTCCTGAGGTTGACAATTTGACACAAAAAATCAATACTCAAATAAGGTACTGAAAAAGTGCGCCGGTGTATTCTGGGTCAGGCTTTCAGTGTTTGTTTCCTACTAATTTTTATTTTGTGAAAGTGGCAAATTTTTGCTGACAAAACATATTTTTACACAGAAAGAACACGTTTTTACAACATGAAGTTTACTTAGCCTCCTAGGTGGAATGTGTTGCCATACCATAGTACCAAAAGGTTCTATAGTCTACAAAAATAAATTTGCTTTCAATTTGTGTGATGTATTGCAAGTGATAATCACCCCTAACAAAATTTAACAAAATTTGGCTCTAAGGTAGATACGAAAATGAAAAGATATATGGTAGTATCTTGGTGAGTCAAATAATTAATAGATTTTGAGAATTCACTATCAAAAGTTTTCTGTTGTTTTTTTGGATGGACTGTTTACATGAACTTGTATTATATATTGAAGAGGGTCAGGGTTTGAGTCTGTCCATAAAAATTTGAATTATCTGACATAATAAACTAATTTTTTTGAAAAATTCAAATTAAAAAAAAATTGTGCCAAATTTGCCAAGGTAGTATGATAATCATCCTTGCACATTTTTAAAATACCTGCTGGAACATACGTAGAGATCTGTGATGTGTATTCATTTATTTGAAATCTGTGTGATTTTTGGGCAATCCCTCAATTAGAAATCCTTTGAATAAGTCAAAATCAGATCTTTCATGTTGAAAATTTGAAAAGTTTCACGGCAAAACACTTCTGGTCTGTTGTCTATAATTGCCAACTCCACAGGTTTTCAGGCACCCTTAAATGGCCACATAATTGGTTTATGAACCCTTAATTGGTTATGTAGGTAACTCAAAGCACTTGCCCCTAGTCTAGTGTGGTGTTTTCTTTCTTGGGGTGAATTTTTGTATTTTTTCAACTTGAAAAATGTGATTTCTACAAATCCAAAGGAATTTTATGAAACAAATGTCACTAATAGTCAGATTTCCGATTTTTTCTAAGTCACCATATTTTTTCAACAGGTTCCAGCAGGTAGCCAAAATATAAAAGGATTCTTAAATCTTTTTACTTTCATATCCAATATATAACCTTATTTGGCTAAATCATGGATGGTCACCAGTTTGGCTACATCACAAAGTTCCCAAGTTGCTTTACGGCCAACTACACCTTTTTTTTTTCTTTTTTTATAATGAACACTTCCATCTTAGACAATAAATTAGGATCTACATAGGACCCTACTCCCATAACAATAGTCACAGAACCTTCTAACAATGTTTCTGGGTTTTTCACTTGGGAAGCCCATGCATCTCTTGTGGGATTTTTTCAACATCCCATCTTGTATGACACAAACAACCCAAAACAAAGTTGCAACCCCCACCTTCTAACCTTCTCATCCCTTCTCCTACCTATGCATGTAAAAAGTGATTGTCCACTCTCCATGTGGACAGTGGACAATCACTTTGCACGTTGCACATTATTTTTTTCCTTTCCCTCCCCCCAAAAAAATTCTTACCCTTCCCCTACCTCCACAAAGAAAAAAAAGGAAAACCTCATTAGTAGCCCACCCATTGGTTGGATGAAATTCCTATTCATATAATTGTCCCTCCCCATTTGCAACCTCAGCTAATACCCCCATATCAACTTGGGGTACTTAACCCCACCCTCCCCCTCCCCCTACCACCAAAACTTAAAAGAAAAAAAAATCAAGGCACTTTGAGTGCATGCTGAGCCTTCACATTGGCTGCATGAAATTTCTATTTCCAAAACTGTTCATCACCATTTTTGGCCTGGGCTAATACCCCCATTATAAACTAAACTGGGGGTACATATTTATTAGCAACAATTGGTTGTAAAGCATGGTGTCATTTGCTTTCAACAAGTGGCTCATTCACCTAAAAGGCTTCACCTCTTATCACAAGTTCAAACCAGCTAAAGTTAAAATAGGAAATGTTCCATGACGCTTCCCCAAAAAATTGCTCCTTCAAATATCAATGGATGCCCACCTTTCAGCTCCCCAGAAATTATGGGCTGCCTGGCTTTGTTCCTGGCCTCGGGATCCATGTAATCATATTTGCATAGTAACAAAAGATTTTTTCCTTAAAACAAGCAAAATTGAAAACAGAAGACAAAAAATAAAGGGACAAAAAACAATTGTACTTGGCATATGAGACTTCGAATCTCCGTTAGAAAGTCTTATGTCTTACTCAATGGGCACCAAGGCTTCAACCGTTCTACTAATTGCAATACTTGTTTTGGTCTTGCTTGTTATTGTTCAGAGAATGTGATTTTTCTCACACAAAAAGTTGTGGCTCATGACACAGGTGAGGTAAACTTTGTGGTTTCATCCATTACAATGTACAATCTGTAGTGTTTGTTGTGGGATATGTTATATCAAAATGACAATTTGACATTAGGTAATGGCACATATTACATTTGCACCATGTGTGTCAATACTTAACATCAAATTGTAATTTTAATGTAATATATTATCCGACAATATATATCACATATTGTACATTGTAATGGATTTATTATACCTAAATCAATTATGGTGAGGTTCTGAGGACTATCTACTACGTGGAGAGAATTGTTTGCAACTTCAGTTCAACCCACAATAATAATTATACATTGACGCTCTCATTCTGATGGAATAAAGGAGTTGTGGACACAAAGATATGAAATGAATACTTTAGTAAGAAAATTAAAATTTTAGAAAAGGAGGGCATGAGGAGCAGTGTTTTTTAAGGAGTGAATTTTCATTAGTTTTGAATGTATATTGATAAACTTTTAATTTGGCGAGAACTAGGTTGAAATAAAGTCTCAACTCTCAACTCTGTGTATTGCTTACAATGGTTATGAAACAAACCTAGAATGAAAATAAACTTGTGTCTACATGATTGCAAACCATGAAATAATATGCTATGTTGTATATGGTGTTTCAGATAGAAAGTTAGTATGAAGAAACACATGTGCTATATTTTGCATGCAAATGATTTAATGGGGGTTTTATTAGATCTTTCAGCACCTTGGATCTAGAATGTAATAGGATGGCAATATATGTGGTTTTGCCAAATTATATGGCTTGATTTGTGTTTAATTAATGGTCCAACATTTGATATGCAATGGTTTCCCCTATCATGTGAATAGGTAGGTATGTAGGTACTAGGTCATTCTTGGTTGGCAAGTCAATCTTGTCTCCTTTTAGTTTTTCAGTGCAAATTGTAATGTGAATAAATAAAGAAATTACAGCTAAACATATATTAATTAGATTTTTATCATGATTTAGATATGTATATTAGAGGCAATAATATATATATATATACACACACACATAGATCTTTCAGTTCAATTTTTAAAATTTAAAAATTAATGTCATTTGATCTATTTTAATGTGCTAGGTTAGATTGAACTACATGGAACTGCAACATTAACAATTGAATGAAGGAATGAGGAATTGTGCTAGTTGCTTTTATCATGTTGATAAAAAAGTTATACATTAGTGAAGTGGTGTCATGCTGAGTGTCTATAACAAGAGAGCTCGTCCAAAATTTGGCTCATCATGTTCCTTGGTGGACTAGGTCTGTTCCACACTATGTGATTTTCATCGGAAGACTTGTTTCTGGTAGGTGGGCATCCCAAGCTGTAAAACGAACCCAGGTGGATCCCGATTACAACTGCTTGTGGCCATGGGTCCCCATTACAACATGGAACCCGAGTACTACATGGTTCTGTGTCTAAATTTCAAACAATCCTAAAAAATTATTCAATAATACCAGTAGGTTAGATACATATTTTTTGCTTGTGTTCTATGCTGAAATTTTCAAAAGAATGTAACAAATATGCTTTGCTTATCTCACATATTGATGTCTTTTTTTCCATAGCCTATTGTCACACCTGTATGTGCGTTTTTCAGAACCTAATTTGCGACAAGGTTTCAATGTTGTTACGATGTAAAACACAAGCCATTTTGTCTCATGCCTTCATCGATTTCAAGGAATTTGATACATTGATTCTTGAATCTTTCCAACAATTTTCAGGCACATTTGTTCCACTTGAATGACTCTTTTATGATGCGATTTTTTCAGCAAATAAAAAATTTCAATACAACAATTACAATAAGAAAGAAGTGTGACTTCCAAACTTTTTTGGAAGCTATTTTATGATGTTTTCCCTACACATTTCAATTGTCTCAAAATCCCAAAATGATGAAACATATGCATATAGCAAGTATCAACCATACATATTTGAGTTCCACACAGTTGCAATGAAATCTACCAGCCTGAGAGATGTCTTTCAGCTTTCATCCCACATTCTTTGCAAGGCCTAATTGACTTTCAGCAAGCCCTGCTTGAAGGGTGCCAACCACCTCAATTCTTGGAAAATCCCAGAGAATGACAATGTAATCATTGAACAGATGTATCTAGAGAAGAAAGAAACCAGGAAAACTCAATCTAATAATTTGCACAAATCTTCAAGATGAATTAGACACATTTCATCTTCAAACATTTCAGCACTTACATGTTAGCTCAGTTGTGATGGTGATCATTGATTACCTTTCAAGCCTTTCATAAATTCAACAACTTGAAGCCCAGATGAGGGGTATAGATTTTTCCCATACAAATTGAAATCTTTGTGGGGTGTAGTTTTGACCTGAGTATATATGATTTCCTGCATGCTCATCCAATATACCATCAAAGCAGAAGTGTACACTGGAATTACAATGAGAGATCTGGTAGCAATTTAAGTCCAAATGGTGCCAAACTAAGTCTGAAAACAAACAAGTCTTACAAAATTTTGTTTGCAGAGTTGTTTGAAGATGGGAAGAAGCATTGGTTGCACAGAAGTGCTTAAATTCCAAAAATGAAAACTAGTAGGGGACTGGAATCAGAGGTTTTCTTTAAAGGCTCCAGACAACACTAATATTAGTACAATTGTTTCATGAACATCGTGACATTCCCAATCCTTGACCAATGTTAGACATCTAGTTTGAATGAATTTCTAAATCAGTTCACACTGGAGATACGGTTGAACTAAAGAGCATTTACAAGTAGATTTTGTTGATACCAATGCTACATTTTCATTAAATTTTTTTTTCCAAGCAGACAATTTAGTCAGATGATCAAGTTCACCAAATTCGCATCAGATGATCATGTCCTACTGCACATATAATCCCAACAATTCGAGCTTCAAACTCAAATTTTAGTGAATTTCTAAACAACCTAAACTAATTCAGAATTCTTATTTCCTTTGAGTACCATCAGTTGCTCATGTCTGCTTTTAGTTTGCTTTTGAGGCCGATGCCACTACAAGAAAATGCCTCTTCTTCATATTAAGTAAAATCTTCCTCAGGGAATTGTATAATTTTAGTAGTGTAATTTATCATATGTTGTAATATGGAACATAAATGTTTCTGGTGACATATCAGTGATGAAAATGAGAAAGTGTGAGCTTACTTTTGACTGAACTAGGTGCAATATTTTAATAACAGTTGCAAGAGGCTATCTCCAATATGGATCAGGTTTTATACTTGGCATGGATATCCCCCGGTTATTTACCAATGTCACAACCAGTGTTGGGAGGTTCTCTCTTTTTGGAACCTAAAACTGGTGGGTAAGGGTAGGGTTATATGTGTACTCTTGAACGGCAGTTCTAAAAAATCAAAGAACAGGTTCTGAGCCTTGACCGTTCTCAAAAATCATTTCAAACTGGTTTTGACCCTTAACTGGGGTTCTTACAAAAATCAGACACCCGAGTCGAAGAACCTACCCAAAACCTCTGATTCTTTTCTGGTTCTTTCATGAAGCCCACTGGTTCTTCAAAAAGAATTGAAAACGTAGAACCACCAGTTCTTTGCTGGTTCTTTGAAAAATTTGAAAACCTGGAACTGAGGTTCTTTGATTCTGATTGTTTTTTAAAAACCAGAGCCAGATGTTACTAACAAAATCCAAGAAGACCCCACTCCTTCAAAATGCACAAGGAATTGATGAATAAGTTAATCTAGTAGGTTCTCTTGGCACTTCTTAAGTGAGTAACATGACCAGAACTGGCCACAAACACTAACACCTGAGACTACTTTGTCTTTCACATACTTGTCTTTCACATAACCATCAAAGCAAAACATGCTCAAATGACAGCCTTCTAACAGGGTTCTTTGGAATAAAATGAGATTCGATCATCACGTCTCAAGCTTATATTGAATAGGCTCTTTTCAAAGAACCTGACTTTTCTATTAGATAACCATCAAAGTAAACATGTGCAAATGATTGCCTCCAGTAGGTTATTTGGATTAAGATGGGAGTTGATCACCACCTCCAGAGGTTAAATCAAACTTTTGGTCTATTCTTGAAAGCACCAATGTGACAAAGAGATATGGAATTAGGGTTTCTGTGTGAAGAGATTGTTCACTGTTGTTGTCTTGATGCTGGAAATTACCTTTTATCTTGTCATATTGTCATGCACATGAGCATGTCTAATGAGGAGGTTTTATGTTGATGATAACTATGCTTTTAAGAAGGAGCGAAAGATTAGGGATTAGTGTCATGTTCTTTGTTTTCTTTTCTGTGTGGTGGAGAATGGTATGAGGATGGAGCTGGATAGTGGCGCAAGACTACAAGAGGTGTTAGGAAATCCCAACTAAGGCTCTTTGGTTTTGGTGTTTTGAAATTGCTCATGCTTTGATTTGTGGACTTGGTGTTTAGACTGTGTTGCTTGGTGTGAATTTGAGTTTGGGATAAATGCTTGTAAGTTACAGTTGATGTTTTGTTGACTCCAAAATTCCAATGCGCTGGAGTTAGAAACAAAATGTTAGTCTTGAGTAGGTCTTTAGAGGTAGATGATGGAAGGGATGAAAGGTTCTAGAGGATTTGATGGTTGGTCAATAATGGAATTCACCACTCAAATTTGATATATTTGAATTGAGCCTTCGTCATTGCTGGGGAATGGTTGAGTACCTTGACATTGGGAGCTCCAAGTAGTTGTTCATTCCTTCATGGGAAGGTTGGGTGTTTACTGGGACATTTTTTGAAGTTCTGTCAATGAAGGGATCACAACTGGTTAACACCTTCTTCAACCCTTATTAGCTTCTGACTCGGAAATCAATTGTTTTTTAATTAATTTGTGAAAATCCACTACCAATAACCAAGATAGCCGTAGAGAGGGGATCTAAAGTGTTTTGATCCATCATTTGCCTTAGTTTAAGCTTTGCATTGCATAGGGATGCTGTGATTTTGATAGTTAAGATTCCAATTGAAACAAGTGTGATACATTACAGTTTGTGAGTTGATGGTAGGATCTTTGTGAAACTTAAGGTGACCTTTCTTTTAGGTTACACCAAAACCTTTGATTTGAACACCATTTGAATAATTGACCAACAATGGTTCACACCTACTTCCAAATCCAAATGAAGATCTTTTGAATGCTTTGTAGATTCTTCCACCTCTATTGATTTTCAAAAAGAATTCCTAGTCCATTGAATTGTGGTACATAAATTGAATGAATGATAGATATTGGAACATTTTTTTGGAAAAATGTTTGAAGATTTTAACTTCAAATTGAAGTGGATTTGGGATTTTTTTTTCATAGCACATTAAAATTAATTTGGATCAATTTAGATGCCACAAATATTTCCCCCTAAAATGAAACAAATAGTTCATACAACTATAATGATAAGCATCAACTCGAATTCATGTTACCTTTCAATTTTTTTCTATGACATTCTAATCAAGTTGGTGTTATTGTGTATATCTTTTCAAATTAAAAATTATGAAGAAGAAAAATTATGTTAAGGATAAATTTATTAAACTATTGTAAAGTTTGATTACTAGAACAATGAATATTGTTTTGTTAATTGAGCATAACAAAATAAGCTAAATGGGGATTTTGGAATTTCAAATCTATATTTCTTTTAACATAATGTAGTATAAAATTAATAGCCCCATTGGTTGTGACTTCTCAAAATGGGACTCATGGCCACCTTGGAAAGGCCAAATTCACCAATAAAGGCAAGCTAGATTTTAGCTAAAAATATAGGTCCAAATTTTTTTAAGGTGTACCAAAATCTTGTCACAACATTAACATTTACTATCTTTTTTACTTAGTCTTTTTTTACCATGTAAAGTCACATTTATGGATGATTATGATGGAATCTAAAATTGTAATGGTCTAAAATATAGTCCTTCTGATATTTTGACAACTTTTGATTCATTAAATTTTATGGGGATCAAAATATAGAGTAAAAAAGGACTGCAGTAAGGATTAAATTTTTTTCGTCCTATGTGGTATACCTTAAAGGATTTTCACCTTATAATGAAATGTTATCATGAACAAAGTTATCGAGTCAATGACCACCAATGGTTATGTGTGAACATGGGGTAAACCTTGGGGTGCTTAGGGCAATCATAATATCTATTTTTAATACCTTGACATAACTTTTGAAACATATTGTTGGGTTCTTGTTTAAATCAATGTTGTCCGATTCTAGTTTATGGAAAAAACCTCAAGTTACAATCCAAGGAATTTCTTTTAATTTGATAGAACCTTAGGTCTAGTTTAGAACACGGATCTTCACATTTCTAGACTTCTGATTTTCAATTCTCTAAAAAAAAATCTTAAGCAAGTTCAATTCCAAATTAGATTTGGTTGTACCTATTTAAGAAGCAAATGCAAGTTACACTTAGTCAATATGGATCTCATGTAGTGGCATTTTACAATGTGTATGTAATTCAAATGAGGCAAATGCATTTAAAAATCAAAGTTATCAATTTAAAGACATAGTTTGAAATTATTTATGTGAAATATTTTTTTAAAAAATTTATGATATCTAGAATTTAAAAAAGTTATGGACATTTAAAGTGAACATTAGGTTCTACAACTAACTATATATATATACATATGAATTTCAAAATGGTACAATCATTGATGTTATGATTGCTAAGGACTTTAATTAAATAATATATCAATGAAAACATGTTTTAAAAAATGTACAACTCATTCAACAATTAAACACCTAGAATGAATTTATGTGTAAAAAAAGCCTATTTTGAAGGAAGAAAAAACCCCCCTTCACTCTTTACAACAATAAAGTATTAGTTTAGCTTGTGCCTTTTGCTAAAATGTGAACACATTTTTTATTTTTCACATTCTCAAAATTAAAATTTTCAAAATTTGGCAATGTGAACACATTGAGTGCTCAATTGATTGTTCCTTCCAAACCCAATGTTTGCAATTTGTTTGATTTTCCATCAACAAAATCTACTCAAAAAAAATATTTTCCACACATTAGTTATGAAATTTGTGAAATAAACTCTATTAAAATTAATGCATCAAGGGCTTTTCAACAACACCAAGAACACCCCCAAATTCCAATACAATTTTTAGTTCCAATTTTATTAAATTTTCATTGAGAAAATGGTTCAATAATCAATAGGTTCCACATTGTAGTTCCAAACAATCTTAAACAAAGTCAATACACCCCTACTCATTGAGAGCTTTCCAAAGATACCAAGAGTGTGGCATGAAGCACCATGGTTTGGGAGATTTTAGCATGACAAAATAAAACAAAATGCTTTGCTTCATAGATAGATGTGGGCAAGGGCATTGCTAAAATTGAGTTGTGCTTGGGCATCCCCTCATGTGGGCCCTTATTTTAGTAATGCCCTTGTTCTCAAGCTTTACCTTACATTAACATCATATTTAACCCCACCCCGAAATAAAAAGAAAAATAACAATAATTTGATTACATATAAATATTCAATTGATGATTTGATTATTAGGGTTGAAACCAAATAATATTCCCAGGCCTTTTTCTTTTTTAAAATCACAACAATAGAAATTTTTTTTCATGTTTATCCATTGCATGACAAAGTATATGGCCTTAAGTTTTGATCAGAATAAAAAAATGTGGGAATTGTCACAAATTTATATTCCTAATTGTCATGGCCCCTTTAAGAATCATGTTCTTGAACTTTGGAAATTAATAATTAAATTATATCTACTCAATTAATTACCCCAAAAATAATTCAAACATGATAACATCTAAAATACCTTTAAAAATTTATATAAATAAAAAGCCAACCTTGTTTCAAAAATATTCCTAACCAAAACAAAAAAATAAAATCATTGTTACATTTTAAAAACTTTTTGAAAATGCAATGAATAAGAACATCAAAATTCAAAATATGTCTCATATCATTAAACTTTCAGATTTTATCCAACATGGTCAATGTATTTAACAAATGTTTTTATTAAAAACCCTTCTTTAAGTGTTTATTATATTTTTTCAAAGTTCAATGGGCCTAAAAAAATGAAGGTGTGATATTCTTAATCATACTTTCAACCACTTTGAAAACATTTATATAGATTTTTTTCCATAAAAATACACCCATTTCTAATAGTGGAGAATGTGGAAGTTCCAAAATATGGATTGGTTTCATGACTTAATAAATGTTATTAAAAACAAATATTGGTTTTGAATTTCATTTTGAATGATACGTCATGACTATAAATATGTTTTGTACTATGAAATAAAAAACCCATTCATGAGAAACTTCTTTTGAAACCTTAATGAAAGTCTAAGTTAAATTGTTAGAATTGAATCTTAGTATTGTAAAGCTTTTTAAGTTGTGAAAATTTAGAAACAAAACAAATTATCTTTTGAAAGGTGCATGTTCTTGAAAATCTTATGTAGATCCCATTGTTGACATCAATTTTATTTTCTAGACTACATCCACCATAATTTATGTACATTTTGAAGCAGGTTTGTGACGATTTGCAAGTGGAAAAACATTTAGTTGTGAAAGATTGTAATAATAAAATTGTAAGATGTTACAACCACTGAATAGTGTGGACTAACTTGTATGGCACTTGGATGGTATGTTACATTCTACTAAAGAGTCATTATATAGTGTGTAAAATTTAAAGGGGTAAAAATATCGTCAAAAGAACCACCTAAGTGAATGGACATTCATTAAAACTACATTTTTTTACGTTCGAAAAATCACAAAGGAAGTATAATAGTTTGGATTGTCATAACGATTTTCGGAATATTTTCTATTAATTGCAAAGTTTACATGCTCAAAGCTTGACACAAATCAAAAATGTTTTTGCATGTTCAAAGCCCTCAAAGTTCCTTGAAAATGGATTGTTTTTGTTTTTTTCAAACGTCATTTGTTATACTAAATGTGCATGATTCCTTTTGAAAATTGGAGAGAATTTTGATATTGATGATTAGAAGGGCAAAAAAATTGAACTAATGATTTTCTTTTATAACCCATTTGAGCACATTTGGCTCAAAAGTGTTTTTGACAATAAAAATTGTGGATAATTTTGAAAATGTGGTTTTAATAAAAGTTGTTCATATTTATGTAATAAAGGGCATGAATGGATAATATACATGATATGAAATCAATTTGTAATCAAAATGTATTTATATCTAATATGCAATGTTAAATTGGATATTCAAAATACAAAATTTAAAGTTATAAACCAATAGAAAAATGACATTTACCATGTGTAGTTATTGGAAAAGAACTTTTATAACTTTGGGACCCCTAGCTCTTTTTACCATGTTTTCACCCAAGACCTCTTGAATGTAACTAAAACAACTATTGTAATACCTTAACGACTTTGACACAATTGTTTTTTAGAAATTTTTAAGAAGTTATTATTCTTAAAATATATATTTGTGAAATAAAATGAAGAATATTTTGGAATATTTTATCTTTTCAGAATGGATAATTCATAATTAATTAATTATTTAACAAACATATGTTGAAGTTGATTCTATAATGACAATATGTTTATTTTTTTCATTATGCGCACCTAAAAGGGTATGGTGTGAGTAGTATCATGTAAGGGAACTTTAATTTTTTCGAACCTATTCTTATCTAAAGATTTAATATCCACATTTTTAACCATCCTAAACTTAATTCAAATTTTATGTTTTCATATTGGCCCATACATTTGTTTGAATTTTTAGTTTTAGTTGAAGGTTGCAAGGAGTGATGAAAGAAGTAAGGTGACTTTGCATGATTAAAGAAACATCATGCATCATGAAATGCTTGATTTTAGGTTTAAAAACACATGGATAAAAGCAAGGTAATAAAAGTTTTTGGTATTTCCTTAGTCATATTGTGACAATGTTTTTTACATTATTTCACTATTTTTTTAAGCATGAAAAACACTAGTTACATGCTTTTAAATGTGCCATGAGATATTATATATATTTATTGAATTACTTTTAAGTTTATATTGATGTTAAATTGAGATATTAAAAAGGGGCCAATTACTCCAAGGTGGCTCCTATTACCATGTTGTTACCCATAATGACAAATAATTCAATACAAGCTAACATTTCAAATGATGAAGACTATCTTTGGCACCCACAAAATCATTACATAATTTTTTTTCAAATGGAAAAAATAAATATGAAGGAGAAAATGATGTTTTTGAGTTCCAAAATCAAGCAAACAAGGTGTGTATTGCAACTCAAATGACTAGACCATCAAGTTGTTACATAGAAACCTTCATCAACTTTGTGTTTTGACCAAGTAGATATCACCATATTAGTGCCCCTCTTTATTCTAAATCTTTTGTATAAATTACACTATTTCCATCTTACTAATTGAACCTATTAATAATTAGTTCCTATAATAAGTCTATTGTACATATGGTGTCTTTTTATAAAAATCTTAATACTTACCCTATATTAGTAATATTTTTATTTTGAGAATAAACATAATGTTATAAACTTAGGTAAAGGAGACACATGAGAACATTTCTTTTGTGAAGAGTAAGTGTGTGGGAGTGCAAGGAGTTCCCTTGACATTCCTAAATGCATTCCCTTTTTTGGGAATGTGACATATGGGGTGTCTTACAATTTTGGTAAGAAATAAGGTTTGAAAGATGAAACATTGTCCAAATTGGGCCCTCTTTAGACCATTGGAAAGTTCTTGAAGAGTAAAATATTGTAGTTGGGTCACATTAAACATTTAATCATTTGTAGTGGGAGTTTTGGCTCAAAATTTAGTTGATAATCAAACTACCAAAATGACATTTGACCACTATTTCAACAATTTGGGGAATCAAATCACTTCCAAATCAAGATATCTTTAGCTCTTTGAAAAAATCTTGACAAAATCAATAACGTAATGAGTCTCATATGTTCAAAATAAACATGTTTTGAAGGACTTTTGATGTTCCAAAGGCTTGGGACACTATGTATTTAAGCTTTGCAAATCCATTTTGAGACTTTGGGGAATTTTTGCCATTTCAATGTAGTCCCCATTCACAACTCCAAAATATATTATATGGAGGAAAATGGTGCCTCTTCCAAAATTTAAACCATGTGAGTCTAAAGTGAGTTTGAAATAAGTCCATGACACAATTTGGCTTCATTTGCATTGGCTTGTGCAAGTGAATTGATTGAAAGGTTTCCATGAATGTTATTTTGCCCTATTCCCATGTTGAAGTTCTCACACACCCCTCTTGTCCTAATGTGTGAAACTAAAGAATGTGCTTCAAAGATTTTTTTTTCTATTACTATCATTTCAAAAAGTTACCACCAATACCTTGGGACAAGCTTAGGGTTACATTTATTTTTAAGCACAATATATGTCTATATTCTCATGTGACAATTTGTTTAATCAACATCCTTTCCTTTTTGAAACCTTGTCCGATGTAAACAACGGTGATCTCCTTTATAACAACATCTATTGGCAACTTATGACCTCTTGCCCATCCTAGTTCAAATGTGTCTTCCCCTTTTTGAGTAACCTAGGGGTAGGCAATTTTAGCACATGTAGAGGCTTCCATTTCAAAATGTGTGCATCAACATACATGTCAAATCATGGTAAAAAGATTCACTATCACTATTACCAATGTTGACATGTTTGTAAGTCTAGTACATCAAATTAATATTGAAATTTTGTTTTGCATTTATTGTATGTCCATTATAATATATCAATAATATAAACATTTCAATAATTTAATATCAAAATAAGTGTGAGAGTAATCCAATGAACATAAAATATTTTTTAATGTGTTTTAAAATCATAACTTAATGTTTTTTTAGCATTGTGAAACAATGTAAAAACATTATCTAAGGACAAATTTTCAACACCATTTAGGATTTTTTAAACTAATCCCATGTTGCCACATCAACCTCTTCGGATTAGTCACAATAACTTAGGAAAGAGTTGTTGTCTCTTATTACCTCACTTTTACCCACACCTCTTTCAATATGTTTTTCAAAGAGGTGTTCACAATTTGATCTAGATAGGGTTCCCATGTTTATTAGTGGCAAGCTTTCTTTGTTGTGTGTACAAAAAACCTTTCAACTTATTAAGTATCCACCTTTTGAGATGCACACACAATAATGACCCAGACACATGATGTAGTGCAAGATGCCATTGCATCCATTGCTCGGGAAGTTGATTTTCAACTTGTACATGAACAACTTCATATGTTTCTTTCATTCATGAAATAGATCTATTGTTGACTTGTCAACATAGCCTTATCTAATGATAGGGTTCACATTGTAGTTGACATCATCATTACATATCCCACACATGCCAACCTATTGCAAATGATTTTGATGTCAAGATTTGCAACTTAAAAGGTAGACCAAATTAAGGAAATTAGGAACTACAAAGATTGCCACCAAGCTACTAATCCATGCCCTTAGCAATAGAAAATTTTGATCATCAACACAAACAAGTTGATGGTTTTCCTATAGGCTTGTGTCAACAACATATGAAGGATAAAAGGCCCAAAACATTCCACCTGTCTTGATCTTTAAAATCCTTTTTAGACAATGAATTTTATATGACACTACAAAAGATGTTAAAAACTTCTAGTTTTAAAGCCATATTGTAGTGGTCAACCACCTCCCATTTCCCACCGCTTGTTAACCCACCACCCATCCTTGAATCTGGCTTACTTGTAACCATATGCATATGAATTATTATCTCTACAATGAATGCCTTGGCTTGTTGGGATATTTGCTTAATTGTTTATTGTTTACTCTTGGCCCTTGCCTTTTGTTGTTGTCCATTATGCTTCCCTTGTCTTCTTGTTTCCTTGGAATAAAGTTGGGCAAGTTTTCAAAAAACAAAGAAAAAAAGTTATGAGGTTACTTTTAGGAAAAAGGATGCCCTTGGTTAGATGTAACAAAAACAGTGATAACACCATTTCTGCCATGGTGTTCATGTATAGATTTCTAGCTTGCTTTGTGGATGATTTTTGCTTTGCCTCAAAAAGTATTACTTCAAAGAGAGATTAGGGCCCACTTTAGATGAGGGTACAATTTCCTAGGAACCAATTTGGACTGATTTGAAGCAAATTGAATCCTTGAATCGGACTGTACCTTGGTCCCTAGCCTGATTCTTGGTTCTCCAAATCAGGAACTCTCCTTAGCACTCTTTTTTGGTCCGAACCAATTGATTTTCCCTCCAAAACAGGTGCCATGTAGGTTTTGCCTCAATTTGCCACTTTTTGATCTTGGACCCTTGTCTAAAGGCCTTGGGACCAATTTAAAGCTTTCAACCAATAAGATTGCTTGAATTCATTGGTCCCTGGACCTTGGACCCTTGTCTGAAGTCGCCATAAGTTCATTTACTATCTAAATGTACTAGATTGGGTACCTTAGGAGAGACTACCTCTGAGCAAGGGACTCTAATTCCCTCTTCTATTAGATTGCTTGATTCTGAGCTGTAGATGTGTGTGATGGTACCTCACCTGCTTTACTAGGGTTGGAATCAAGTAAAACTTTATTGGACCATTATTGGTTATACTTTCCTTGGCAACTTGAAAAGTGCAAAAAGAGGGTGCCAGACAGAAGCACCCCAACACCCAAATCAGATCAAACTCAATTAGCATCATGATCAGGAACTTGATCAGCAGTTGGAGGAGGATATAGTCTGGCAGGCAGAATTGATTGCAGCTCATAACCTTCAGCACTAACTTGCATCACCAAGCTGCTTGCTTAATTCTGGTCTCTTCATCATAAGCTGTTATTTTCAAAAGAGCTGAGCACTTACTTCACAAGTGCAGTCCTCAAAGTTTGACCAGAGCTTGTCAACACAAAGTCCTACGTAATTCTACTGTGTTCAAGAAGAAATTAGCAAATGTCCTTCCACACCATTGATGTTATCTGCAAGAGCGGGTAGGAGCTCGAATATAAGTAGAGATCATGCTGGAGAACGTACTCTGGCAAGCACATAAAAGTCTCAGCCTCCTGACAGCAGCACAATATCAGTTACAGAAATGGATATTGCTATATATTATAATGTGAGAGACTCTGTGGCCTTGGGTACATATTACCCCATTTATCAGACACGGTGAAAGGTGTGGGTGTCTGGATGGGTAGGGGATGTACGCAAGATTTTATTCGGAATCGGCAACTGGCACATGGCAGCTAACTAACTCAGCAAGGAGTGGAGGCCACTAGGCCTAGTTCTGCAATCAGTGTTCGTCTCATTCATTTCTTCGCCGTTGTCATCACTGACCATACACTGCACACATATATACATACACCCATGGGGCCATGGCACCAAAAGCACTACCTGTCAACAATCCAGAAGAGCTCTTTAGGCAAAATAATTTCTTATTGTTTAGTTGGCAGCTGTTTTTTTTTTAATCACCTGCATTTGCAACAAGCACTAATGTACAAGATGACTCTCTGGGATCAAAAGTCAGAGCAAACAGGATTGCAACTTCTAGCTGAGTAGTACGCGGCCGCATTAAAGTGTGGTGCACAAGAGTCAACTTACCAGTGACCGACTTCAATCGTTTCTGCCTGCAATTATACACTACTTGAGCATGCTGTTCTTGTGTCTATTTGGCCAGATGTGATCTTTATCCTGAAGGGAACATCATATGAATTATAAACTATTCTGGCAGCTCCCTGCCAAATTATTGAAAGTTTGGTTCCTCCCTCCTTTGACTTAGGTTTCTTTTCCTTGTTCTTTTGGGATTGTAATTTTCCATACCTTCAAGACCTCCAGGGCTCAAATTGGGGTCTTTTGTGACAATACTATGGTACTATGTCCAATGAACTCACACTCAAGGCAGAGAGAGAACTAGCACCCACCAGCATACCATGCAAGATGAATGATCTGTGGACAGGAAGCGATTTTGCATTGCATTCCTGTCCAATATCTAATCACAGCGATTACCAATGTACCAACTATTGGACATGTATCTACCTACCTAGTAGCACCAAGTGCCTTACCTAAATTACCTACCAACATAGTAACCGCTTACATTCCCCTACTTACATAGGATATGTACCCACTTACAAAGTAGTTAGTAGTCACCTAGATACCTATTGTGAGGGGAGAGGGTGTAGAAGAGTTTACAAGATAGGTCGCCAAGGTGGATCCTTGGTCAGTTGTGGATCATCCACTATTGAGTCATACTGGGTTTCCAATGGATGGTCCATTGGTGGGTGCTGGGTCAGTTTCTAGACCCCTTGGATTGATGATTGCAAACCATTGAAGATTAAAGTTGAACTTGAGACACTTTCTGTTCACTTGACATTCTATGATGGATTTTGACAATACATACTGTGGGCCCAGCCTGATCAACATGTGTATCCAACTTCAATGGAGGGAAAACTCCAATTTGGGAACTGCCAAGAGTGAATATGGAAAAAAAAAACCATGGATCAAACTAACATTACCCACCTGTCAACTGCCCTTTGAACACAATGTCAAGAAAATATGATTAAATTGCATGTACATTTGCTATTGGGTGTGATATATCTCTTTTTCCAATCATAAAAATGAACCCCAAAACCTTCAATCACACTAAAGAATTTGGGGTTCCCACTGGGCATTTGAAAGCAAAGTTCCTCTATATAAGGAGGGGGACTTGCTTCATAATTCATTCACAATGGGCTTTTATTTCTACTATTAATAGTGGGAACAATAATGCAATGTTTTATTCTAATTTTCTCACTGTGAACCAGAGGAATCATTGCATTTTCCAATTGTCAAACAAACCAGTTCAGGTTTGCATAGGGGAAATTCTAGTGTTTCTTGATGGTCCCACAGGGAATCCTAAAATAATTTCTTGCGGATATATATATATATATATATATGCCTCCACATCATTGCTGGGCAGCTCATTATTTGTTTTCCTTCAGTCCTCTCGAGTCTCCACCACTCCTAATTAGATGTTGAAACTTTAGTTCTTTTCAGATTATCAAAACATGTTCAACCTGATCAGAACCTGGTTTTCAAGTCTGTTGGTAGCGGATGTAATTATCCCCTTACTAACTTGCCAGGCACTTGTGCCTAATACGTCTCGCAGGTAAGCATTTGGAAAATCATAAGTGGGTCATACGGTCATGTCAGCAATATCCATGTTGACCACAACGACCAGAGTGGCCAGTGAGAAGTCGGTGAAATCCGAGGTCGGTACATACCAGTGTTTTTTTAAGGAATTTTGGAAGTGGCCTAAGTGGCTACTGTTTGCTAGAGCTAGCAACCTAGGTGGCTACAATCACATGCATGGCCATCTTTTGACTGGCTATAATTTTATTTAAGAAAAAAAAATGGCTACTTTCTCTTTGGAGCTGTGGTGTATTTGGCTATTGTAGGTTGTATTGTGTATGTGAATAGTGGCTAATTCAGTTTTGACAGAGTTTGAATTTAGGCTATAGTAGTAAGAAAATTGGAGCCATTTGGCAAGTGTTGGAGAATTGGAATGGCAAGTAAAAAATAAATTGACAAATCATGTGAGGGAATTGAACCCTTGTTTGGGAAAACATCACACCTAGTGGCAGCAC
>Ga0116231_10001151_pt1 | contig 52961 bp, 34 predicted proteins | sample S1TSphgellanicum_2_FD_89695 | JGI IMG/M metagenome (GOLD analysis project Ga0116231, IMG submission 89695) | Host-associated microbial communities from peat moss isolated from Minnesota, USA - S1T2_Fd - Sphagnum magellanicum MG | ecosystem: Host-associated > Plants > Peat moss > Unclassified...
ACCCCACGGTCCCGTGGGGCTGGGGCGTGTCCGATGTCATACGATTGGCGGAGGAGGGTGGGTTTTTTCTTTTTTGGCGGGGGTGCCCCAAACTGGTGCTTGGTTTTTTTTTTTTTTTTTTTTTGGGGGCTAAGAATCAAAAAAGTTCCAATTATAGAATTGATTCCAAAAATTAGACCCAACTTTGTTTCAAGTTTTACTAATTAAAACTAGAACCTGCGGTTCTAACCCTCGGAACCGAATACCCGCCCATCATTGGTTGAGACTTATGATGCAAGAGTTATTGAATATTGAATATTTTAAATTTCAATTTTAATAAAATCAAAACTACAAATTTTTGAGGAAATTGGGGCACACTTTTTGTATCATTGGAAAGTGCTTGAGTAGCATTTCTTGGAGGTGATTTTGTAAGTTCTAGACCTAAGGTGCCTCAAATAGTGAGTTTTTGAAAAAAAAAAATTGTCATTGAAATCTCAATAAAAACTCTAAATAAAAATTAAATAAAAAATAAAAATATGATAAAAAATATGAAAAAATGTTGATAATCAATTCACACTTGGGCCAATGGCAAATGCCACCCTTGTTTCATGAAGTTTTAAAAAATGAACTCATAATAATTCACACTAACACCTGGTGGAACATCCTCAAAATGTGAGATGGAATGAAAAACTACATGACTCCGCCCATAAGTCTCTCCCTTTATAGAGAAGAGCTACAGAAAACTACCTGAGATGACAAAACCATGTAGTAGTGTTGCATGGGTAGTAATTTGAATGCCAAAAAAATGAATTTGATTTGAAAAAGGTACCCTCGAGAGTATATCTAGGGTATTCAGTTGTCCTTCACAGCTGGATCCAAGTTCATGTCAAAATTCTACCTCAAAATCCTACACTGATGTGAAGACTCTGCCCAGAGACGGCAGAGCCAACAAAATATTGGATGAACAAAAGTCACAATGTGCTGGTTTGGCTCAGGAAAATGGTTTTTGCTTGGAATTCTTGTACGATCGACACAGACACTTAATAATAGCAATAATAAGGATGGCCCCACCCACCTTCTCTCCTTGGTGTTGGAATCAAGCCCAAGTTCAGGTGATGGAAGTGGTAGTGGCGGTGCTTCTATCATTGTTGCCACATGTTCATGATGATGCCAATGAGGAGGAGGTAAGGTTGCCCCCTTTTTTTTTTGTGCAACAAAGCATAACTAGTCAAACGTAGAACTTGGTTGGTGATGGCAATGGTGGCTTTGGCTCTTGTTATTAGTGTTGTTGTTATGAGAGATATATATTTTTTGATAAATTTATATTGATCAGTTAGTTTTCTTTGCCAAAAAATAAAATAAAAATATTTTAAATATCTTGTTACTATCCAAGTATATGGATCAATACTTAATTTTAACTTGTGAATTTACACAATATGCATTGTGTAAAAAAATTAATTACAACATATCGTTGTACAACTTTTTTGTCAAAAATGTAAGCCATTTGGCTACACAATTTTAAGAACAATTCTCTTTTTTCTAAATGCATCTTAATAAATTTTCACCAAAAACAAAAAAACAAAACTATCCAAAAATTATGGTATATCTTTGGTTAATATAAGATTTAGTCCATGAACCAATCTATGCGTCATAATTAAATCATTTATAAGGTTACTAATGAGTCACAATCCTACCATAACATAACAAAATGTGAAAAATCTACAGTGGAACATAGGAAAAAAATGGAGATATGATCAATTATCCTCTAAATATAATTTCCTTTTGCTTATAGTAGGCCTCATTCATGGTTGGGGTTGCAAAAAAAAGAAAGAGGATATTAAGACTTTTTTGACATTATTTTTTACAAATACAACTACATAAGACAAATTTAAATTAAATTTTTTTGAATAGTCTAAACTAAGGTAATTCATGTGGTGGTGATGATTTTCTCATGTGTACATTGTTGTGCATTTAAACCTTGGTTCAAATGCATAAAATGCTCGAATAAACATTTATGAACAATTTCACATTTTTTTGGAATGATTATTTCTTACATATGTGACCCACACTTCAAGTTTTAAATATTAAACCTAGTGAATAAAAAAATCAACCAAATGACCCAAAAAAATAGTCTTTTTCCTTGTAGCCCGAAAGATTGAATTTTTTTAGTGGTTTGCTATTAGTAGTCCCCCACCTATTTGGTCTCCAAGTTTCAGTTTTATGGGTGGGGGGTTGCAGAAAAGTAAATAACTAAACTTGGATGTGAAAAACATTTTTGGAGGATCACACACTGAGCATTGCTGGAGATGCTCTAAGGCCAGATTTACACTAGGAGTCAGGGCCAATGTCCAAACCAAATCCAGCATTCCTATTGGAGCAAAAGTTGAAATCAGCCCCGAGGGCTTGACACTAGGAGTCAAGGCTGTAAGATAAAAAAAACTTTTCAATCTGCCCCAAGTTACTAATAAATGCTGAACTTTATGGCCTTCTATTGGCCCCAAGGCTGAAAAAAGGATACCATCAAATTTGGGAGGCCAATTTGCAACCCAAAAATGCTCAAAGTTGGCCCCAAGTTTTTCTGGCTCTGACTCCTAGTGTAACGCGGGCCTAAGATGAGACCGTATTGGGCCGCTGTCAGGCGAGTTGCGGAGGAGGTTCTGTTCCATCTTGGAACTCACTCCGTTCAAGAAACGTGGCACAGTCTCATACCCTTGATTCCCAGGAGATTTAATACGAGCCTTACGATATTCATCTCCCTCCTTCTATGGACGTGTCTGTGTGTGTTGCAGCTGCAGCCTCGAAGAGCATCGTCGTAGCCAGTGTCTTGCGGAGAGTCTTGGCAACTGCAGTGCGCTATTACGATATAATCGTCGGCCGCAAGCTCGCAGTCGGCCGACCATGTCAAGGGCAACGCGCCATCTTGAGAAGCTTCTCCACGAATTCCGAGTAAGCAAAGATAATACTGTCAATTTTTGCAAAGCACAAATCGCGATATGATATAATAACCCTTGCAAAGTCCTGAAAGATGATCGAGACTACAAACACCAAAAAGCTCCATTTACCCTGTTGGAATGGTCTAGTAATCTCGGGCCTGCTCTCAGATTCAACATTGTTACAAAGATTTACTGCCTGATGCAGATCTTGGCATGTGTTCTGGAGGAAATTTGGCAATTTTGAATAGACTCCTGATCTCCGCTCTTGATTGTTTTTTCTGTCTCCTGTGCAGTCAGAGACATTTGAAGGTGGAGATGACCAGCAGGACGCAGGCTCGCCATGTGCGGAGCGCATATCTAGGGCTTTCGGTGTAAGTCTTCAATGACCACGCGTTTCAATGGCGATTGCGCTATTGAGTCTTCTCCCCTTATCTCCAGACATACGCTTGAGCAAATCTTTTAATGTCGGATGAAATAAGACTTTGCTTTACATGGAAGTCGCTGGAAAGAATGGATCTCTTTTGCTGAAGCCACAATGTAGACCTAGGAGAAGGCGCTTGTGCAGCAAGCAACAGATCGCGAACAATAGAAAGATCAATTCCATGTCTAACCTCAGCTTTGAAGGCGCTGCAAAACCATAGCCTGACTGGCCAACACCGGATCGTTGAAAGCCCAAGCCATCGTATGGTTGCAATTGGCATGCCATGGGAACCAATTGCCGTCTTCTTTTTTTAACTCATGGAAATCAATCCTATGCCCTAGAAAACCTAAGGATTCACCAGAAATTGTACTTGTGCAGCAGGAGGCTGGTGCTGAAGCAGGGGTAAACCATAAGCGAGAGACACCAAGAAGCTCACAGAGGGGTTCCACAGGAGGCTCAACCATTCTTTCAGACTCTGAGGGAACTACTACTCCATCCACAAGCGATGGTGCACGTAAAGTTCCCCCTGCCATGGTTGTCTCATCAACACAGATGCTGCAGCATAACTGTAGGACATTGTTGGTCTAGTATCTACCTGTTGAATTGCTCTTCTTTTCCCTGTAGACCTTTACCTGTCTACCCCACACTCTATTCTTGGCTTGCTGATAGAATTGAATATGTTGAAGGGCCTTTTAACCTGAGAGGTGCAGGACTGTATGAAGCCGAGATGTCCAGGCTGGTGCAGCAGCTGGCAGACAGCCGTGTCCTGGTGGCAACCCTGGAGGCACAAGTTAACATGCTACAACAGGAGAAGGCTCATGAAGAGAGTGAGCGCTCTCTCTACATCCAGAGGTAATCTTGCAGAGAATACCTGCTACAATTGCCGATGTTGCCTGTGCTTAGAATCCACATATTCATTTGTTAGTGTCTGCCTACTGGGCAGATTGCATTAGTTGGGAAGATATTCCAGTTTACCACCTTGTATCTGGCCAAGAATTTTATGGCTTATCACAAGTCTCCGCCTGTGGACAGGAGGCTGTAGTCCCCCCAAGTTTGAAGCAATATTCAGTTGTCATCAGTCTGTTGACAATGGTCTCATTCTTTCTTCCAGCTATCTGTCCTTGGTCCAGCTAATGGACAAAAAATCACAGAGTTCTCTGAGGATACCCTTCACAAGAGTAAATGTACCTCACCAAACATGTGATTAGGTCAGTACTACTGTGTCTGTGGAATCTGATGAACCTGAAAAGTGCAGGTTGGAGGCAGAGGTTGCACATCTTGAGAATCAGGCAGAAACTGACATGGTGGAATTGATGAGGCGCCAAAATAAGGTAGAAGTTTGACATGTGTTCCATGGAGGCTTGGTCAAGCTTTAATACTACATACATGTTGACTTAACATGTAATGGCCAAGCTTTAACCCTCTGGCAGTCAACTAATTTCTGTGGTCACCACAGAGTCTTGTTGTGCATCTTCTGTACCTTCTAATTCCCCAGCCATGTAATTTAGTTTGGTTCAAATTTCGCATCACTTTTTTGGAGTCCTCCATAAGAAAAATACACCAAGTGTGATACTTGATATACAGACAGTTGGTGTGAATTCTCTCTTTGTCAGCAAACAATATTGGCACCAGCTGTTGGCCGTAGGTTGTGTATTGCTATCATTTTCTGGCAACCATCAAGTTGAGTGAAATGGGACTGTCAGTTCAACTGTCTGACCCAACTAGAACTCTCAAGAAATCTTGCATAACCTTCAGATTGATGTAGTGACTTTTTGAAATTGAGGACTCCAGATAGGCCATGTTCAGGACAGTTTCATGTTCTCTCATTCTAAAGAGCATATAACATGTTGCAGACCATGGTGAACATTTGGTGTGTAGAGTAAGTACAGAACTGCAAAGGCACTTTGAGTTGTGAACATTGATTCGTGGATGAACATGACAGATTTTGGTTGTCATGTTGTAGATAGAGGAGGAAATGCCAGCATTGGAGCAGCAGCTGAGAACAATCAAGGATGTACTCCACGATTTTGATGTCTCTGAGCCACTGTATGTACGCATGACAGGCAAAGCTATATTGTAATGGCATAAGCTTGGGTTAGTAATTCACCAACCTTGCTGATAAGCATGTAGTTAACTTGATGTATAAACAGATTTTGATAGCTCCTGAGCAAATAAGCTGGCAGTTTGAAAATCCCTGCTGTTCTGCATGATTTGAATTTGAGATGCCTGTGTTTTGTGCTTAACATCATCTTTTCTTTCATCACCATTCAAATAAGTGAGTTGAAGCACATAGAGAGTATGTGCCAGACAGCATTACTATTTTCATCAAGAAGCCATCTTATATCTTCAACTATCTACTCCACATTTTGCCAGGATCTTGAAGTATGTGCTGGATGTTATTAAAAGAGGATTTTGATGACTGACTATGTATTGCAAATGGTGAACTGCAGATATTTGGAGCTAAGAGGGATACCAGAGGAGTGTCGAACTGCACGAGACCATATCTTATTGCTGGCATTTGAGAAGTTCTACAAGTACCGTGAAGAGATAGAGGAACTGCGCAGATCACGTGATAGCTCAAGGTTTGTGTTCTTTAGCTCGTTTCTTTGCATCGGCAACAGTGCAGCTAACCTCTGTTTTATTTGAACTTTGAAAGCAAGAATGAAAACTAACAACAGATAAGTGTACGCAATGTGTCTGTATTTGGAACTCTGCTCACTTTTGTGCTACAGGTGTTATAAATTGACCCATCAGTGTCATTTGTCATAAGTTGTTTGCAAACATGTTTGTTAGTTACTTCAACATGAAGTAAGACAAAATGAGGCAACAAACCAAAATCCCTATTTGCAGGGAGGCCTTGACACGAGCAAATGATGAAGTGCAGAAGCTCTTAAGAGAGGCACAGAGGTTGGCAGCAAAACATGCATATGAGGTGAAGGACATGGAGATAGATCTTGGTGCCACCAAAGCCCGTCTTGAACGGCTTGAGGCCGAGGCCACTGATGCCATGGTGCAAATTGAATTATTAACAGCTAAAGGTTCTTTGTATGATGAGGTACTGATGTTGTCTTACTCACAGATTTAGGTTTTGCATCTGTAAGTATGTTTTGATCCATGCTCAAAGAGCTCAAAAACTATAAGCTGCTCACAAACACCTTACAATCATTAGGCCAGATGTGATGGTTGGAACTTGGTCTCTTGATTGGGAACTTCTTGAAACCCTGTTAGTCTAGTCATAGTTGTCATTTCACAGGTGAAAGAGAATTTGGACAAGTTGGAGCAACAGAACATCAATGCAGAAAATCAGAAAGCAGTAATGACAGCCACATTGCAAATCACTGTTCAAGAAAAGGAGCGCTTGCTAGGGCTCATTGCTGAAAAGGACCATACCTTGGACCTCCTCAGCATGGACAAGGTTGGCAAGGGCTACAGACAGACCTGTTTCTGTGCTCCCAATGTACCAGCTTGCAAGATTTGGATTGATGAGTCAATTATTTATGCAAGAGTAGTTCACAGCTTGTGCAGACTCCAAATCTAAGAACCTTGCCTGACAACACCAATAAACCTGTGCTGATGGTTAAATTTGTGCCTCCTTTTCATGCAGATTTATCTAAGCAGAGAAGTACAGTCACAAACAGAGCAAGTAAAGAAGCTAGAGTCAGAGGTTGAGAGGCAGCATCAGAAGCTCCGTGAGGTGAAACATGCTCGTACAGAGCTGTATCAAAAAGTTCTGACGGACAACAAGGACTCACAGACTGCCAATGAGCACCGTCTTCAGGTCATTATCACTAGTTAATGCTGAGTATGAGATGATGTTAGAACAAAAAGAAAGAGTTCCTGATGAGACAAGGACCCAAATAATTGTGTGGGGACCAAATTGGGCAAGTCTTTATAGTTTCTGACAATGGATTAGCTAGCAGCTCGTCACTTCCATGCTCTTGCACATCACCAAGTCATGTATGTCTGACCTTTTTTTTTGTGTTAATTCTGGGGCTTAAGTCCGAGGTTCATGTATCACATCCTCATTTACTTTGTCCTTCAATTATGCAGTGTAATGTTGTTGAACCACATATTGTAATTGCAGGCTGAACTGTCACGGATGCAAGTACGTACAAATCTGGACATAGACTCAATTCGGAAGGAGGCCAATGTGGTTGCTGATGAGAAAGTGCGGTACACTATTCTGCACATTCTAGTAATGGCTTCCAAGATCCTTGTATACTCTACACCTGAGTTTTATTCCACTCCGCACACACTTCAGCATAAATACTGGTCTGCAAGTATCAGGCAAGCAGATTGTAGTGTGTTAACACTTGAAATGGAAAGCAGGACATTTCGTGAGATGAGGGATGCAGCATTAGCAGATGCAGAGGGTGCCCGGGCTGAATTGCGAAATAATAAATCAGCCTATGAAGAGCTGTTCTCGAAGTAATCCCTCAAACTAATCCACTTCGACATGAGTGGTGCTGTGCTCTCAGACTGCATTCTTAGTTAAGGCATACCTTAGAATCTGGTTGGAGAACTTTGGAGAGCCACCTGATCTCAACGCTACTTTACTTGCAGTGCCATCAGGATTTTGGGTTCAAAAGTCCATGTCCATCCCTTTGTCTGCATGATATCTGATAATGAAGACATATTGATGTAATGTTGTGTCAACTCACAAGGTCTACAAATCAGAAAGTGGGTATATGAATTTCAAAGGGTGGCTTAATCTTGTAGACAGATTCCTGATACTTGCTAATCTTAGCATGCTGTTTTTGTGTAAGGACAGGTACCGAGAGCTCCAAAGACTGACACATGCAAAGGAAACAGAGGATCACAATTCTCTAAAGATGACCAACTTTGAACTGGACCGGCTAAAGGTAGTACTTGATGAGACCAAAAGTTCACTTCAAGAAACCAGGATTGAGAATGAGGCCCTGGCTGCCAAGGCTAAGGTCAGTATTCATGTCTCCTGTACATAGCAACAAACTCCTGTGCCACAGAGCTACAAGGAGCCATTCAGTGGATGTCTGCCATTAGCTTGATTTCTTCACATGGTTCACAGGTCACTGTTTAAAATGGCCTACAATTGGAACTCTGTAGTGGATATGTTCAATTTTAACAAGAGGAGCAGATGAGCGCATGAAGATTTCTCAATGATTTGGTTGTTTGACAGTGCAGGTTTTGACTAAGAAGTACCATGACTTGGAAGCAAAGCATCCACTGAAGGAACTAACAGATGAGCTTGGGAAGCCAATGTTGGAGCTAAAGGAGGAGCTACAGGTCACTCGTAGCTGTCTTCAGCAGTATGAGTGTAATATGGGAGTGATTCCAAGCTCAAATCACATTCCATTAAGACAAGGTCTGGGCTAAATTTGAAGTTCTAGTGTGTTGGAAAATAGGAGATATTGAGTTTTGCATCACCCTGTAAAGATTATTCAGTGGTAGTCAAACCACAAGTACCATGTTCCTGTGAATTTGTAAATATGGACAGGTGCCCAGGATACAGAGGATGTCCCCAGGACTCAAGCATGGCCACTGATACAGGAACTTATGGGCCTATCAGGGTTGTCACAGCTTAACCTTCAAGAGCAAAGAATCAACTTTGCAACACGATGCATTGAACTGCAACATGCTGTCAGAATTTTGGAGAAAAAGAACCTGGAGCTGCAGGAGAAGGCAGCAATGAAAGAAGAAGAAGTAAACCCTGTGAACTTGAAGTCCACCAGCATAGACTTATACTTTTTGTGCTTCCCTTGGAATACACACATGGTCATTCACCCCCTAATCACCTGCACCATTGAGAAAGTATACCTTCAAGGGTTCTCTGACATGAAATGGATATTGGAAACTGATATAGTACTTGAGAGGAAACACAACTAATTAGGTTCAGCAGCAAATAGAACAGGAAGTGCCTTCATAGTTAATTTGGCATGATTAGTGGATCTCGGAAGAGTTTCCCTGATGGTTCCAATTCTACCTTACAGTTGATCAAAGCAAATATGCGAACAAAGTTACTGCATCAGCCACAGTCCTACTTGGTTGATGCAATTCAAAGCAGTGAGAGCCAATTGAAGCAAACTCTACAGGAGAACCAAGAACTTGAGATTCAACTAAGGTAATTTCCCATTCCACTGTGTCATGTTTCATCCTGTTCAGATGTCCCTGGATCTTCACTGTCCTACTGTTTCCAGCAATCATGCTCTGCTATCCTGTTACTGATCTGATTAAGCAATTGCTTGATTGAAGGTTTTGTGATGACAAGATGAGTAACTCATGTTTTTGCAATGCACTCTACCTTGTGATTGTAAGTCAACTGTCTGGCAAGCTGATGATAACAATTGTTCAAGTGGAGACTAATCGTGGTGCAGAAGGAATGAAGAGGAGAAACGAAAGTTAAGTTGTCGGTTGCAGACTCTGCAACTAGATATAAGGAAACTGCTCCAAGCACGGGGCTCCATTGAGAACCTCCAGAAGCTACTGAAAGAGAAGGGGATTGTGATCGATGACAGTGCTATCAAAACAATGACTGCTTCCAGGAAGATGCATCATGTTATTGTACAACAAAGGAAGCCAACCTCCACAGACTAAGATTGTGCAAGAGTATGAAGAGAGAACATTGTTCTAGGTCATCCAATTAAATGCCCAAAGCTTGACTACGGAGATGCTCAGTGCTAGTAAGCACATCATGTTGAGCATTGTGTGAGGGGCTTGTGAGTACGAGGCACTAAGCTATTGGCTTTTGGACCTTCTGCTTAATTTGTAGTATGGTGAAAGCTCCAGATACAGTCATTCCAAATCCCATGGCAATGGCCATATGGCTTCCCCCACATTACAAAAACCACCATGGACTTACTTGTATCAGATACTTATCTTCGGAGACTTGAAATGAGTGTATTGATGAACTGTTCAAGTGGGGGAAAACATGTGCATGCTAAGGGTGGCAAGAGGTCACCAAATACTTTCAATTGGTTTTGAAATGCAAGGCTGCCAATGTCAATGCAGGCCAGAGTATTTTGATGAAAGGTAGGTACGAGATCCCAATTCTTTTAAGTATGCTACTAGTGTGTTGGTAGCAACAATAATGAGACTTAGAGCATCCCAACCAGAGTCCAGTATGTAACCCTGCAAAAATATTTCTCACATCCAAGTTTAGTTATTTACTTAAAGCTGGAGGCTTTAGCCTTCTATCGCCCATAAAACTGAAATGGGGACTGCAAATAGGTGGGAACTACTAATAGAAAACCACGCAGACGAATCATTATGATTGGCCAATCAAAAACAGGGAGCAGCAGTTAGAACATATTTATTACACTCTTAGCTAGCAGGTCCAGAGTATTGCTGCCACTTTTTACTTGCCTCAGTAGATTGAGACTGAGCAAACATGCAGGAGAAAAACCATTTTCCTGAGCCAAATGGGGATATGTTGAGTTTTCTTCATCTGATTTTAATGTGCAGGGTGACACACTGAGCATCGGCGGGGATGCTCAAACACCGATAATAGAAATGGGCTTATCCATGAACTAAAAAGCCATCGGCATTATTGAAAGAACTTGGAAGGAAAAGATGCCCAAAAACTTGAGAAAGAGATGATTCAAATGAGTAGTGAAGGTGTGTTAAAAATTCAAGGTAGTGAAGGAGACACTGTACTTTAGGCATGATCTTGGTCCAACAAGAATGAAAACAGATTTATATAATGAAAAAAGTGATGTGTATCTGTTTGTGTTGTCTCAATGTACCTCTTCAAAGCCAACTACCTCACTCCTTTGCCCTATTTACCTTTGTGATAGGAAAAGGCACAACAACATTTAGATATGCTTAAAAAATTATCCCAAATAAAATTACAACGGGGGATGGGAAGTTGTGGAAATGCACGAATTGAAATCTTAGCATGAGGGGTTTTTTTCTTCATTTTTGTGATTTTGTTGAAGTGGTAATCCATCATACAATTTAGCTAAATTTGACAAAAAATAGGATTGTTCACATTTTTGGATACATGATAGAACCCAATAAAAAAATATGGAAATAAAAAAGAAATCAAAATTTGGTGACAAGAAAACCATAAATACACATATTTTGAACCAGTTCAAAAGAAAGAAGCCAAAGCTAAATTTAGCCAGGAAAAAAAAGGTAAGGTCTTGTAGATGTTGTGCTTGTAGATGGGGATCAAAAGACTCCCCAATATTATGACATATTCATCAACGGGTGAATTTTGTTACATTGTAATTTCATATCTATCATCCATCGTGACTTGTGAGAGGGTCTTGGAGCTCAAATAGGTGCTTGCACGTTGCAAACCGAAGTTTTTATATGATTGATTTGTCTCACCTCGATTATGATGGAATTGGGAAGGTTAGATAACTAATGAGCAAAATGACATAAAAATGTGAAGAATTATACAATCTGGAGAAATTTGTATTGATTGATGAAGTGATGCTTCATTAGAAGGGCAAATATTGCCCCCAATAAACCAAATACATCTCTCAATTATATGTCCAGATGAGTGTTGTGCATGTTAGTGTCAATACATGATGTGCAAATCCATGACACACATCCACTTTTTTTACACTTACGCTTATCCTGTTGCAGCGTATACTTTTTTATTTTACACTTACACGCAGACAGCCCCGTGTAAATGTTTTGGGGCCCGTAGGTGTAAAGTGTAAATACTAAAATTATTTGTAAAGTCACCCTGTCTTTGGGCCTCCTTTCATCCCAAACCCTTCTTTCAGGGGTATCATCCATAAGGTAACGAAATTTTATTGAATCTGGGAATGAAATGGTGAAAATCAGCATTTAATGCACAAGGTTCAAGACTAATTATAGTAGCTTTACAAGTAGGAGCAGCAACGGAGGCGCTAAAAAGAAAGAGGAAAGACAGAGTGAAACTCAGTTCACCACAAAAACTGAGGTTCCCTCCCCACCCCCCAAAAACCCTTGAATGCTAATGTTTTTTGCATGGGAATTTCATCATGCCAAGTCCGGAGCTACACTTGTTGGCACCAGATCTACTGTTTCCGAGCAATACATTGGATTAAAGTTATTAAAGTTATTCTTAAAAATTCTGCCAAGTTTGCTTGGGTGTTTTTAGTATTTACATTATTTCCCGTCCCTGGGCCTTAGTTGTCGTATGGGCCTACGGGTACTTGGCTTTTTTAAAAATCGCATTGTGATTATCCTTAAAATCCCTCAACCCAAGCAAGTGATGAAAAAAAAAAAAAAAAAACCAAGGAACTGTGACACCAACTTGGTTACTAGACACTACCCAGGTTAGTCCTTCTTGGGTTCTAAGCTAGAGGTATGGCCTCAGTTAGGGCTACTATCCTGGGCATGGGGCTAACGATATTGGGCTATGGGTCATAGGACTACTGCTAAGGCTGTAGGGTTATAAATATAGGGCTGTAGGTTGAAGCCTGTAGGTTAAGCCTACAGGGATATAGGTTAAGCATGTACCTATAGCTAGGGCTATGGTTTGTGGGGCTAGGGGCTATAAGCTATTGCATTACAATATTACCTAGAAACTTGGAGCAAGCCACAATGGAACACGTGGAAATTGTTATACACATGCCGAAGACCTTTGGGTGAGGGTGTTTTAGTCTGCGGTCATCTGGATTCAATTATTTGAACAGGTTTAGTGTTAACTTTGGCCAATTCATGCTAATCCTAAGTGGGATATGCCCGTCAATTAACCCTACTAAATCCTAAGTGGGATATTGCCCGTCAATTAACCCTGATTGGACTTGTTAGTTATAGGTAAAAAAGCCCTTGGGCAAGACCTTTTATCGCAATAAGGGCCTACACAAGGCAGAGTCGAATGAAGCTTCAATCAAGGAATGCCCTTTGCTCAAGGGCTTTTAACATGTGTAAAGACCCTGGCTACACAACAAAAAGAACCAGAAGTGGGCTCTAAAGTTCTTCCAAAGCCCATCCATCGACCAAAGAACCTGAAGTGGGCTTTAAAAGTTCTTCTAAAGCCCACCCATCGACCAAAGAACCTGAAGTGGGCTTTACAATTTTAATTGTTGTTGGGAGTGTTGACAAGGAAGAAGGAGAAGCGAAGAAGAAGAAAGCGCCATCGCTGCAACAATAAAAGTACGCAAGCGCAGTGGCTGGCGTCCACCCAACCACCCACTTAATTACTCACTTACCCGAGAGAGAGAGAGAGAAGAGATTAGCATTAAGTAAGCAAGATTAAGTGGGCTTTTACAATTCTCATAGAAGCCCGTGGACAAAGAACCTGAAGTGGGTGGTTGGGTGGACGCCAGCCACGGCGCTTGCGTACTTTTACTGCTGCAGCGATGGCGCTTTCTTCTTCCTCGCTTCTCCTTCTTCCTCTTCAACACTCCCAACAACAATTTCGTTCCATCTTTGCGCGTTCTTCTCTTCCTCCTCCTTCTCGTCTGCCTGCACCGGATGCTGCTGCTGCTGCTGCAAACTTGGCTTCTGCTGGTGGACTTTCCAATTCCTACCTCCGCAAGAGCTCTTTGTTCCCTATCATCAAGCGGATGGGGTCAGGGAGGACGGTTCAGGTGAAGAAAGACATGACGAATGTCGACAGTGAGGGAGGTGTGGATACGGAGCCCTTGTTGCAGCAGCAGCAGGAAGAGGATAAGAGTAAGGCTGCTGCTTCGTTCAACTGGACCTCTGTCAGTCTACCTTTCATCTTCCCTGCGATTGGGGGATCGCTGTTCGGGTATGATATCGGTGCAACTTCTGGAGCTGTGGTGTCTCTGGTGTCGCCAGAATTGAGTGGTATCGGGTGGTATAATCTCACGGCTTTGCAAACCGGGTTAGTGGTGAGTGGTTCCTTGTATGGAGCATTGCTGGGATCGATAGTCGCCTTCAACATCGCGGATGCCTTGGGACGACGCAAGGAGCTCATACTTGCGGCGTTTCTGTACATAGTTGGAGCTCTTGTCACTGGCGGGGCGCCGGATCTATTCGTTTTGTTTGCAGGTCGTTTGATCTACGGAATCGGTATCGGGCTTGCCATGCACGCCGCACCGATGTACATCGCAGAGACAGCTCCCACGCAAATTCGCGGGACTTTGATCTCTTTGAAGGAGGGTTTCATCGTTGGGGGGATTTTGCTAGGGTATCTGGTCGGCAGCATCCTGATCGGAGTTGAGGGAGGATGGCGGATGATGTTCGGATTCGGAGCGCCCATCGCTTTGCTCATGGGCGTTGGTATGTGGTGGCTGCCACCATCTCCTCGCTGGTTGTTGCTCCGAGGCTTGCAAGGCGGGGGAGAGGAGCAGGAATTTAAAGCTAGTGCATCATCAGCGTTGCTGAGACTCAGAGGAAATCGCTTTAGTCAAAACATGGCAGAGGAGCAGGTGGAAGACACATGGCTGTCACTGCAAGCAGCTTCCGAAGGCCAGGAGCTGAATGTTAGCTTAGCAGAACTCTTCCAGGGCGTCAACCTGAAGGCTCTTTTGATTGGTACGGGGCTCGTCTTCTTCCAGCAAGTTACTGGGCAACCAAGTGTATTATATTATGCAGCTCCCATTCTGCAAAATGCGGGATTTTCTGTGGCGGCCGATGCCACCAAATTGTCTGTATTGCTAGGGTTTTTCAAGCTCATCATGACAGGCATTGCTGTAGTGAATGTAGACAAGCTCGGCCGCCGGCCACTGCTCATTGGAGGTGTGAGTGGCATTGTGATCAGCCTGTTTCTTTTAGCTGCATACTTCACATTCGGACAAGGTGTGCCAGTACTGGCAGTGATTGCATTGCTGCTCTATGTTGGTTGCTATCAGGTTTCTTTTGGCCCTATTTCATGGTTGATGGTGTCTGAGATTTTCCCACTGCGCACACGGGGTAAAGCTCTCGGTGTCACAACACTAGTCAACTTTGGCTCCAATGCTGTGGTTGCTTTGGCTTTTGCTCCTCTTCAGGATTTGGTGGGCGTGTCAGCCACCTTCATCATCTTTGGCATTATTGGCTTAATTTCACTGATCTTTATTGTGCTAGCAGTGCCTGAGACCAAAGGTTTGAGCTTAGAGCAGATTGAAGCCAAGCTTCTTGGCCGGTCATAGACACTTGGAGGTGGTTGGTTTCCTCCTTGCAACCAGTGTCCTCATTGCATGGTTTTAGGTCAAGCTTTGAAGCTAGGAAAATAGTGTTGTCCCCAGAAAGCATCTGGCAATGGACCAAGGTTTTCAAAGGAGATTCACAGGTTTTTTAGTGCAAATCGATTGTCCATTTCTTCCAGAGTTTTGAGCATGACAAAACATTCTAAATTATTCCATGCAGAGACCTTAACATATTTCTTGAAGTTTTTTCATCACAAGGGATGCTCCAAAACATTTGTCTCCTGTCTTCAAAAAGTGATTGAAGTGTGTTTAAATAGTTGAAGAACTCAGAAGAGGTTGTGGCACTTGATGAGCTTAGTCTCTGTTTTGTTGTTTGTGTCTGTGCCAATGTGATCTCATGTCTCTGAAGCTCAAAAATGTTTCAGATGTAGAGCAGTCTGTTGTGTGTGACAGCTACAGAAATTCAAAGGATGTGCTCTTGAATGTGTCTAGTCAAACTTGATTGCAGTTTCTACTTACAACTCTGGCATTTTGGCCTAATGCTCATCATGTGTTTGAGCCTTGATTACAGAGTGTTGAAAAGGAAGGTTGTACAGGAGCGCATCAGGGACTGCTAAGCTAATCCTCAAGGACAGAGCTTGATAGTTTTCATGTGTGAGCTGAATGTTTTGTTATGCTTATGCTCTTTGGGTGCCAATTTACACTACAATCCCGGAATTCTCTCTATGCTCAATGTGATATGTGGCAGAAGAAATGAGAACCTCTCAAGGAGGACTTCTTTTCTGATAGATTTGTTGCAATCTGGCCAAGATATGAAATTGGCCAAGATAGGTTTGTTGCAATCTGGCCAACAAATCTAAGATAGGGTTGTTTTCTTCATCATCTTGGCGATATATTGGCGATATCCTTCTTTCTTGCTACAACAAGGGCTAGAGGATCTATGGATTCAAACTCTTTGGCTAAAGGTGGAGTTTGGGGGTGGATGAGATTAGCTTAATACAAATCATCTCCTTTAGTTGTTTGGTGATTACTAACAAATGGCACTTGCTAATTGGGTGAATATTTTTAAAATATTTTTTCTCATTGCATGGTGGTTGAGCTCAACAATTAGAAATCGCAAAAAAAAAAAAAAAATGAAAATTGGCTGAAAATAAACATAATTGACAATTACCCATTTAGGTTTTTATTACAAAAGTACTATTATTATTATTATCTTCCATTTTTTGAAAAACTCAATCATGTTTCCCAATATATGAGACTCACATCAACAATGTAAATAGCCTTTTTAAAAATCAAAGAACACAATTTGAAATGGTTGATCTAGGGAAAAACTTGCAGGGCTATAAATTTTTTTAACTATTTCAAAGTGTTTTAAAATGATAGTAACATCATAGGATTCCATTATTGGGTATACAAAGGCAAGATTTTAATGGAAAATTTTAAATATAAATTTTTTTAATGGTATTATTTAAATGTAACAATTTAGTGCAAAAATTAAAGGGTACAACTCCGAAGCATTTCTCAAAAGAGTGCATTGTACCACCTTGTCCTAGGCCCCCTTATTTTGAGAATGTCCCTCACTCATGGGCTTATCCATTATAAAACATGACGTGAACATTTATCATCCATCTTTTAGTGGGTTGTACTGCCTTGTCCTAGGCCCCCTTTGTTTTGGGAATGTCTCTCATTCATTCATTCATTCATTCATGGGCTTTGTTCATTGTCAAGCACCACTTGAACATTACCATCCATCTATTAAGAAAGGGTTTAGGGTTTAGGGTTTGTTTCCTTTCTTTGTTTTAGTTTTTCACTTTGAGATCCCCAAAATCACAACACCATTTTTTGTCTTAAGCTCTTGGTACTATTGGAAAGCCCTCAATGGGTAGGGGTGCATTGAGGTGGTTTTTTTAATGTTTAAACTTGTACGAGTTTTTTAAATATTGAATATATTTGTCATAAAAATTTCAGTAAAATTTTTAAAAATAATTAAAAAAACATTAATTATATTATATGTAAAAATGTTGAAAATTCCCTCAAAAATTCAAAAAAAAATTTGTGAAGGAAAATGAAAATATTTTGAATAGTAATGAATATTTTAAAATTTCAAAATGGAATGTTAAACAAAATTAGTTTAAGTTAATTTGACAAGTGTGTGTGTGTTGAGAGCAATAGTTTGAGAATCGCATATTGTAGCTAGCACCTTGCCAACTTCAACACATGTTTTGTCAAATAATTAATTAAATTTGAAATTTTCATTTTGACAAAGTCAATATTCTTTTGGTCCTTCCCAAAAATCTTTTTTTTAAATTTTTATTCCAAGAAAATTTGAAATTTTATTTGGAAATAAATTTCAGCATTTCTGAAAATAATATAATTAGTGTGGAAGTTGCCAAGGTGGTAGGTAGGTAGGTAGTAGGGTTTTACCTATTTCTTCTGGAAGGCCGGCCAAGATTGGGGGGATAAAAGTGAATGATTGAAGTTTGGATGAAAGTAAAAACCGTGTCGTAGCCTAACGTGGAATCGTGTGGTCGGTTGATGCTTATCGGGCGCGTGTCTTGTTACCCCAGTTTACTTTTTATATTTACCCTTCCGCCGCACCATCATCCTCTCACACCTGGTAAGTACTAGGTACTAGGTACCTATACCTACCTACCTACCTCCCTCTTCTTCCCCCCGCGCCCAAGGTTCTCTGCAGTTTTCGCAGCACCCTCTCCATCGCGCCCCTTCTGTGCACAGCCGCCTGAGCTTTCTCTTCCCCAGAAGAAGCGAGAAAGGAAAGGAGTTGTTAGCTTTGTGGAGGTTTTTTTTCTTTGTTTGTTTGTAATTTTTTTTCCTGGTTTAGGTTTTTCTTTTTTGGAGCTTCTTCAAGGTAATTTTGTGTTAGATAAGGTAGAGGGAAAGGGGTTTTGTGTTTGTGTGTGTGTGTGTGTTTTTAGCCCCTTCTTCTTTTGCAAAGATGATGCTCCAGGTTGCTGCGGTGCCCGGATCCGGCACGGTCGCTACTTTATCATCAGGGATTATTAGCGGCAAGAGAAGTATTGGCCAGCAAGGAGGAGGAGGAGGAGCTTTGAGTCTGGCGAAATGTGGAACATGGCAGAAGTGTTATAACAAAGCGGCTTCATCGCGTCGTCATGATGTCGTCGTGAGAGCTGCCTCTACGGACCAAGCGGAGTCCAAGGCTCTTACTGGTGTGGTTTTCGAGCCGTTTGCGGAGGTGCAGAGCCAGCTGGTGCAAGTGTCGTCTTCATATACGGAGTCGATGGCGCGTCAGCGTTTCGCAAGCTCCTGTGAAGCCGCTATCAACGACCAGATCAAGTAAGCTTTCCTAAATTCCCTTTCCCACATTAATTGCTTAGTAGTTTTCCTTTCCTTTTTACTCATGTTGCGATGTGCTGTTTTGCCTTAGCTTGACTACCCACTACCTTTCGGAGTCGTCCATTCAGTACTAGTACATTTTCAAGGAGGTCCAAGCTTTATTCTTCCCCGCAAATCAGTGCATAGATGGTTAGAAGAAGAAAGGATGCAGTGGCTTTTCCTTATCCGCACATGCAATTCATGGCTTCTTGTACACCCATCTGCTCCTCTGTATTTGTTAGACCGGTGGAGCATGTCAAAATCTAAGGCAACTAGGAGAGATTTGGCTATGATAGGTAACATCTAGCATGACAATTGAACACAAGTGCAAGGTGCAATTGAGTCCTAACGATTAGGCTAATATCTCTTTGATGCTCAAGCTTAATAGGATGTGAACTCTACTTGTAGGCTGAATGAGGGAAGAACCTGACAAAGCATAATGTGATGGCCATTTTGCAGTGTGGAGTACAATGTTTCATATGTGTATCATGCACTGTTCTCCTACTTTGATCGGGACAATGTGGGTCTTCCAGGCTTTGCAAAGTGAGCTATCAAAGACCTTCTGCTTGACATTTGTTTTCTCCCAAATATCCTTGGGAACTCCAGTGGGATGGTTAAAATTTTGTTAATAAAAAATTTGGTTGTGAATTTTGTACAGGTTCTTTAAGGATTCAAGTGATGAGGAGAGGGAGCATGCAGAAAAGCTCATGAAATACCAGGTACCCGAATTATAATTGTTGGCTAAAGCAATGGTACAACAGCATTGTAGAGCTCACGGAAGTTACATGTGTACTAGTTGGTTGAGTTTCATGCTCTTATAGTTCTCTGTGTCATTTCTCACTTTTCCTCACATCTGGAGGTCTGGCAGAAGCTCAGGATTTTTGTATAATAGTTTGCCTGAAACTTTGAGCAGATTTGTTATAAGCTTATCTACAGCCACAATCAGGAGCTGGAGAAGTCAGTGGGAATTAACAGCAGCTAGTCACTGCCATTTATGATGAAGGTGATAGTCTGATACTTTGTGAGTGACACCACAAGGTCATGACTGTATTGATTCTTGTTTTATTTTGATTTGATTTTGATTTGATTTATTTATACTTTATGGTTTGGCTGGGACTGCGAAATTGTTTATGTTCAAAGTGTTATTTTGGAGTTTTCTCTGCAGTCTCTTAGATATTTTGGTTCTTTTCCCTCTTCCTCTTTCCTTGATTTTGTCTTTTTGGGATTTTCTTTCCCTCTTTGTCTCCCTTTCTTCTGGATTCCTTAGTATTCTCCATCTTGTTCATGTTATCTTGAGCTAGCCAGCATCATGGCCAAGTCATCCCATTACTGCGAGTCCTGTGATGTAGCTCAGTATGTTGGCTAATATTTGATAATGGGCCTTGATTGACTGTTGGTTCAGTGACTGAAGTCCAGGGGATGGATGTTACCATAGCTGGTCATAAATGTTGCTATTGAAAGTCACTGAACCTGCATGTGCCTGTCACCAGTGTTCAATCTGCTGCTCAAATTTTTCTGTGTTTTTTGGTTTTGGAGTCTCCTTTTTTCTTTGTTTGGTGATATTTTAGTGGATCTAAAAGCTACATAACTGTTTTATTAGGTTATCTGTCAATTGTATTGAGGTCAATGTAAGTCACAAGTACGAGAAGTTCTCAATTCTTATGGATGATATTTTAGGTTGAGTTTGTGATAATAACCTTTTCAACCAGTTACCTCAATGAACAAAGCAATTGAGTTCATTGATCATGTGTGAACATCATCCAAAATGTGCAACCCCAATATCCTTCTCTTGTGCATGTCACCACCTCCTGTTTATTATCACTACTGACATCACTGATTGTTGTGCATGGATATCTAGAATAAGCGTGGTGGCAGAGTCAAATTGCAATCTATCGTGATGCCTCTTATGGATTTTGATCATCCTGATAAGGGGGATGCTCTTTACGGTGTGTGTTCTTCATTTGCAAGTTACCCAATCTTGTCTACATTGGTGTACTTAAATGTCCACAACCCTGTGCCTTTTCAATACCATTTTGGTTTTCTTGTTAGCTTTAAGCCTGTTTATTATTCTGACTTGACTTCGGCCCCCTTGCTTCAGCCATGGAGCTAGCTCTTGCACTGGAGAAGTTGACAAATGAGAAGCTTCTTTCATTGCACCAGGTAGTTGTTTTGATATGGATATGTTCATGTGTGCAAGGTTTTTGTATCATCATACACTGTTGTGGCTGCAGGATTTACTTCATTGTGGATTCCTGCATGTTGCTTGTTGCTATAGAAAATTAGTCTTACATTATAGCATATGGATATTCTGACTGGGGACACTATTTGACCAGGTTGCAGTGGACAGCAATGATCCTCAGATGTGTGATTTCATTGAAGGCGAATTTCTGACTGAACAGGTCAGTGATTGTTGTATCATGCTGCTAGGTGAGGGTAAAGATAGATTGGGGCTTGTTGCAGAGGAAAGTAGTTCATATTGTCCCTTATGGATTGCAAGAGTAAATCAGTAGAACTGTAGGCTGACATTCTGATTTCACGCATTGTATCCAATTGAGAGTGAATTGCAGGTGATAGAGAGCTGTTTAATGAGGCAGTTGAGGAGAGTCCAGAATTGAAGCTCAAATAAAGAACTGATTATTAGTGCAGCTTGCTATGTTCAGAAGTAATGTTCTTTGTTACTCATGGATATGGAATTGTGCTTATTCCTGCAGGTTGAAGCGATCAAGAAAGTGTCAGAATTTGTGGCACAGTTGCGACGAGTTGGAAAAGGCCATGGTAATTTTGTGTAGAATCTTATTCTACTTGCAATATCTTAAACATCATGGACTTGCCAGGATCTGTTACAGTGCCTCTTCCTTGCTTCAATCCCATATTACTTGTGTTTGCACAGTGCCAGGGATAGTTCTACTATTGTCTCTCTGATGGTACTTTGGGGCTTTTCTGCACCCACTCAATATCTCCAATTGTGTGTGGGATTGGTGTTGCAGGTGTTTACCACTTTGATCTACAACTCCAGGAGGAAGCAGAAGAAGCTGCAGCCTAATTGAGCACTAGTATGCTCTTCTTTTCTAGCCCTTTTCAAAACATTTCCACATATTAATGGGGATGGAAATCTGTAGCTGTGCATAATGAGCAGCATGGTAATTGGTTGAGAAGGAGGATGACTGACACGGATCCTTAGATGATAGATCTCTCCTCAGTAATTGAAACATTGGGACAGAAATTTTGCTTCCAATAGATTCCAAGCTTCAGAAGTCAGTGCTCAGTGAGTATTTGGTAGACTCAAAATGTCTCACATTTGTCAGGCAGACTTCTCTTACTATTGAGCAATACAGACATTTTTGGTACATGTTGGCCAACACTCAACACATCAATGCATCTTTTAGGTCTGTATAGACAAGCAATCTGTTAGTCAATGCATGGACAATGTCTGTAGGTGGACAGGTTGATACATTCTTGGGTCAACACTTTTCTTGCGAGTCAGGTGTGTTCATTATATCTCGAACGCAAGAGGAGGTGGATCCTTTGAAGAAGTTCTTTCCTGAGAAGAACCATCAAATGATTCAAGGGTTAAAAGGACAGTGAAAGTGCAGTGAACCAAAGTGAGAATCTCTTGCATTTCAATAGTGTAGTACTTCTGTTGATATTTGGTTTGTGATCCTGTTGTGGTTTTGTAGTCCTTGGAAGTGGACTTAGGGGTTGGTTTTAGTGTTAAAAAAGGATTCAACAATTTGGAGTTGCAATGAGGATTTTTTCTAATTGGATTAATTCTATACATGATTTTACCAGGCAATGCAATGTAGTATGTTTTACAACTGATCACTGACCTATAAAAATAACAAAAATGAAGTGTTTTTGAAGGTTTCCGATTGCCAGAAGTGAAATAAAATAAAATAATAATCACCAGATCTGTTATGTTTGGTTTCCAGTATGTAGCCAATTACTTATAGAAGTCTGATAAAAGAATTTATATTTCTTGTTTGGTTTATAGCCAGATTTGGCTAAATCTTCCTAAGGACCACAGTCCATAGTGCAGGTTTTTGCGGTTCAAGTAAACATAGAAAAACAACGGGTCTGAAGTTTCATCGCCAGGTGAAACCTTTAGCTTAAATGGACTGGACTGGCTCTCAAGCTAAGTATTGTGCACATCTCCAGCTTCGTCTCGAGCTTTGTCTTGAGCTCCACAATTTATTTTCACTTGTTCCCTTGTTGTAGATCAGAACAGCAATCACCTATGCAGTTTTTCACATCGATCCTGATTTATTGGAATTTGGAATTTGGAATTGCTTTTCTTGTTCAGTCATTTTTGGAGGAAATGGGAACCCTAATTTGCCACAGCAAGCAATTGCAGCAGGTGGTGGTGTGTTTGCAATGGGGACTGTTGTTGCTCGCTCGCTCACTTGTGCAGACTGACTGGAGTTGATCTCGGGGGGTTTTTTTTTTCTTTATTGAGAGGAGATTTGGATTTTGCAGATGTTTTGTTTGTGGGGGTGGTGTTTTTGGAATGAGGGCAGAGTTTTGGAATGTGGGGACTGAGTGCATGGTCTCTTGTAAGGTTTGCAGGAAGGTGGTGCAAGGGAGTGTGCATTCTGCTCTTTGTGTGCACCAGGGTAGAGGGGAGTGCTTATTTGAAGGAAATATCAAAGAGCGGAGCAAGAGATGGCCCACAGACGTGAAACCCTAATTTTCTCATACAGGCAACTGACATGGAAACAGAAAGGTGTAACTTGCATTGTGCTTCTGTCTCAATGTCTCTCTTTGTTGCCTTTGTGGAATTCCAAGCTTTCTGCTCATTTGTTTTGGGATTTGGACACACAGGGTTTAAGGAGGTTAGGGTTAGGGCTCTGCGTTAGAACTGTGAGCTCAATGGCGCAATGTCTGCAGATATCACAGCCGGAAGCTGGCATCAATGCATCTAGTCCTGCTCTAGGGTTTGAAGCACCCTCAGCCTTTGGAAGAGGCAGGGTGCCAGGGTTCTCCATTGTGCCTACTGTGCTTAAACCCTCAGGTTTTGGATCTGGCACCACCACATCATTGGGAAGACTTGATGCAACCTTTCTTTCTAGGGAGATGTCAAATTCTCTTTCACATGGAAGATTGGAGGAGACTGTGCGTCTTTTCGAAGATAGGATGAGGCTAACAGATGCAGCAGGAAACCCTAACAAACCCAACATACTGGCCTACAACTTGCTACTGCATGCCAAGCTGCATCTAGGTGTTCATGCTGATGGTATGTACCAAATCATTGAAGAGATGGAGAGCATTGGAATCATTCCAAGGCAGCTGACTTACAACTTTGTGCTGAGAAGTATCTTTCGAGAAAAAGATTCACGATTGGCTGAAAAAATACTTGAGAAGTAAGAGTCAAACTCCTGATTCTTTTTCTGCAGGAGACTTGTTATCCTAGCAGGTTTAGGGTATAGGGTTCAAACCCTAAACCCCTCTGCAACACTGTTCATGATATGGAGCTTGCCTTGGCAATTTGCAAGATAGCAAGGGACTTGAGATATTAAGCCCATGTTCATCATTGTGGCCATTGGTACTGGCAATAGCACAGGCAGGACCTGGAGCTCTAGATGTGGTCAGTCAATCAATAGCTTGACTTTGGCAGCACTGTTACAGAAGGAGTTGTCAAAATTTCAGGGTCAGGGCAGTTTGCCTGATTCCCCTTAACAGTCTTGAATATTGTTCTCTATGACACAATTAGCTGAGTTGAGTTGCACTGGTGCTGATATGAAGTATATATTGCTGTTTACAGGCATACTACGAGCTGGCAGAGATTCATGGAAGTGGATGAGCTGTATCGCTGCCAGCAATAAAATGTGTGCTCCAGGGTTGTGCAAATATTTGGGATGTTGACCGTGCGTATCAGACATTTGAAGCTATCAGCTCCACTTTTGGACTAACACCTGACATCCATTCCGTCGATGCCCTCCTCAATGCTTTTGGGAAGGCTAAAAAGGTGGGCAGATTGTCAAAGCATAGTTGGTCTCCAAAATGCCTTGCTGTTGTACCAAAGTAGATTGCAGCTAACAAACACATTTTATGGGGTCTATTTGTCACAGACTAGTGAAGTAATGAGATTGTATGAGTATATGAAGGAGTTGGGATTGAATCGGATGTATCATTTGCTTATTAGTGCCCATGTCATCAACTGGGACATCGAAGCAGCCATGGATGCACTCACACCACCATGGAACTTGTCTACTTGTCTCTAATCAGATGTTGTGTCAGCACTAGTTGCCCATTTGGCAAAAGTCCAGTCTGTATTGATTAGATTTCACTTGAATGACAGATGGATGATGGCCACACACCAATGTGGGAGACACTTTTCAAAGTTTGGAGGCGGAGTCAAAGAGAAGGTGATGTGAAGACATCAGATACGTTATGTCCATTAATGAAGAGTCTTGGCTACAGAGATTGCTATCTAGGAAGAGGGTAGGCGCTGACTCGTCACTGTGCCATTACCAATGCCGACTGCCACATACTGATGGATGCTGACTTCAACAATGGATGATGCTCCCATCTTGCTCCCCCCAAGTCCATTCACCACACAACATTTTTGAGGAGTCTCATTTGGAGTAGGTGCATTTTGGAACTCTGTGCCAACACATAATGGTAGAAGTGCAGGGCAGAATTTCTCAACCTACTGTGTAACACTGTTCTTCTGCAGCTTGTTTTGAAAGTATGTATGTGCCCATGCTTGTTGGGCATGGCTTGCAATGCTAAGAATAAAAGGGGTGCTAGTTCTTGCACACTGCACATTGCACACAAAAGGTTGTGAGTTATGACCATGCTAAGTCTTGTCATGTTAATGACATTTCTTGCTGGAACTGCCACAATGTTTACCTTCGAACTTGTCAGGTGTAGTTTTCTCTGAAATCACATAGATGTGTTTTTTGTGGTCACAACAAGAAACTCTGTGATCAATGAGTCATTGCCCAGACAATAAGTTTAGAACTTTTGATCTGTTACATCTCCAGTTCAGCCTCCACTGTTTCCAAAGGCGTAATAGGCCCCTTGAAAGGCATCTGCACACATTTACTTCTTCTAAATGTGCTTCTGCAATAGGCCTCTGTTTTGAGTTCAATGGGTTGTTTTGGATCAGTGTTGTGTGAATATATTATCAATCAATCCTCTTTTTTGGGTTTAATGGGCTATTTTGTGTGAGTATGTTATTGATCATGACAACACTTATGGTTGTATCTCTGAATTTTATAGTATGATTTTGTACACATTGTTTAATGTCTCAAGCAAGGTCAACCTTGCAGATAAGCACTTTGCTTGACATGGTTCTGTTTTTATGGGTGGGATCTTTGGTAAGATCCTCCAAGTTTGGAGGAGTAGAGTGACTTGTTTGGGAAAAATTTCCTTTGAAGAGCTTCGAGGTTGCATGCTTTTTTTTTTTAATGTGTTTTGATTTGTGTTTTTTTTTTAGTTCTTGCAGTTGTTCTTTTGATGATGCACCCCTAAGTTTGTCAACTATTATCAACAGTAAAAAAATCTTGGTGATTTCAATTTTATAGAGGATTTTCCACCCGAGGTGTGTTCCTTACTTCCTTACATCATCAATGCAAAGAGAGCATGACAATTCTGAGATGCAATTTAGGTCAATGTGAAAAGTGTGAGAACTTTGAGATGCAGACTTAGGTGAAGGTGAAAAAAGGCATGAGAATTTCAAGATGAGATTTAGGCCAAGGTGAAAAAACATGTGAGAATTTTGATCTGCAACTTCAGATGAAAGAAGGCATGAAAATCCCAAATGTATCAAATTATGGATTACATCATTTTGTGAGTTCATAATTTTTTCATTTCATCTCCAATTGAACTTGAAAGATGCTGTCATGAAAAGAAACAATTCCAATGATGCATTAACCTTTTTTTAAAAATTGAAATTGTTTCTTTTCATGAGAGATGTGAGCTTCATGCATGAAGTAAACATCAATGGATTCTTTTTGTTTCTTTAAGTCTTATACATGTAACCTCATACATAAAAGAGGCTGATTGTCAATTTTTTTTTAATTTTTTAATTTTGTGAGTGAATGAATTTTAAATGAATTTGAAAAAAATCATCATCAATAGTTTCTTGGTTATTTTACATTATCCCTTCAAAGACAAGTACTATGTGATGAAATTTGGAATTTAAAAAAAAAAAATGTTTACATTGTGAAAAAGATCAATTATAAGGGATTCAATAATCTATTATCATTCAATATTTAAATTTTATTCATAACATTTACTTTTGTTGACCTCATGAATTGAAACCATTTAATTAAAAATGGGATATAAGTTGAAACTTTGCACATGAAAAGTCTTTTAACCCTTTATTGTTTGTAATTGACAATTAGAACCTTCACATTTTTAATGTTCATTTTTATTCTTTTTTTTTCAATTTTGATTTTTTTTGTTCAATTGATTAACTCTTTTAATATCGAACCAAATTTATGTATCCAAATTTAAGGAAGAACATTTTATGAAAAATGAAACTTATAAAAATGCAAACATTTTCCTTAGTTCATCATCAAATCAATGGAAGAAAATGATTAAATATTTTTAATAATAAATAATTTCAATAATTTTTTAAATGTCACATGTTACAATTTTTTTTGTTCCTCCCCAAACTACATGAGAGAATTGATGAAATAGTAAAATGTTAAGGTCACATAAAAATAGTATCATAAATATTAATCAAAATATTTTTTAATAATATGTACATGGAAAAACAATGAAGAAATGGTGGGGTCACATTAAAAAAATTGTTATAAGATTAATTTTAAAAAAAAATTTGAATGCAAACATGAAAGAAAAATGATGACCTTGTTATGGATTTAACTTGGGGCTTACAATAAAAGTTATGGCATGAAAAGAAAAATGAATCGAAAGAATGTTCTAGGATTCAAATACAATTGCATACACATTAAAATGTGCAAGAAAATGAATCACAACATTCTTAAATATAATTTCATTTTGAAAAGGATAAAAGTGCAAATAAAACCATTGTCCAAATTGCAGCTTTTGTAAATTGTTGAAAAGAACTTAAAATGTAAATATATAAAAAATGGGCTCACATTCTCTATTTCAAATTTCAAATTATGGCCAAAAAAATGGATGAAAATTGAATTGATAGTTCTAATTAAACAATTATAAAATTTATGTGAGAATTATCAACTTGCAAAATTGCAAGATTCATAACTTGACAATACCAAAAAACAATTTAAGATTTTCATTTTGAAGCCCCAATATTTTCGGGCTCTTAAATCTAATCCTCACCACCAATCACAAAATATATTATTAAAAAATGATTATTAATCTCAAGCTCAAATTGTGATGGTTTAAATTATGTTCATTTTTTAGTTTCTCTCATATTTTCATTTATTGTGAATTCATGGTTTTTTTTTTTCCAATCCTACATTTTTTTTCCCTAAGTTATTTTTTCTATTTTCTACATTCAATGTCAATTTCTATGATTTTTTCAATGGTTATATTGATTATCTATATAATATTTCTATTTTTTATTATTATTTAAACTATTGGTCCATAAACATGTTTTATTTAAATAATGTTTTGTTGCATGTAAGTTACAAGACATTCTTATAGTACATGAAGGAAAATACCATCATAATGTTTGTCATTCAAATCAAGAGATGAAAAAGGTTTGATTTATTTGTCAAAAAATCATTATTACAAGATTGCAAACTACTCTAATTTTTTTACAAGGGACAATGGATGAAGGTATTTTTGCATATGGAGGAAAAATTAATTTCTCAACCGCCATCAAGGCCAATAAATCAAACTTTTCTATTCCTTTTTGGATTGAAAATACATTCTTTTTCACACCAACTTCATTCATTAATGAATCCTGACAAAATTTGAACATGATGATGATGATAAGCATTGGTTTTGGATGCTCCCAACTCAAATTAATAAAAAAATGGCTTTAATAAACATGTAAACAAAATGTTACATTGAATTGGGAATTGAAGGATGATTCATAAATGAAAACATGAAAATCAATAAAATGACACAACAAAAATCTTATAAATATAAGAAAAATATAGTAGTTTCTTAATCTACAAATAGGTTTTTATAGATTTTTATAAATTTTTGCATATAAATTTGTTGAAGTTTTGTACATATATATATGTGAATAAAAAAATGTATTCACTTACAATCTGAGAACTATATTTTTCATACACTTTATTTCCATTTGACCTTTGCATAATTTTATGTTAACTTACCATATCCAATTGCACATACAATTTGACATATTGTTTCATTACATTTGCACATACCATTGTCATACTCAATTATGACAAACAATTATCACATTTTTCACATATGATTGTCAAAAAATGTTTAACATTTTTTTAACACAACAATCTTCTTCACAAAAAATTATCACAATTGAAAAATCATTTAAAACAACTATAAATTAAAATATTACATGAATCCAATATAAATATAAATAGTTTAGAAAAATCTTCTTGATGACGTTTTCATGTGTGAAAACAATATATCATACCAACATTCAATATTGGAACAATTATGTGAAAAAAGAAATAGTTCACAAAAGAAAACATAATAGCCCATTTTCATGAATGGATTACAATGATGAAATTGAGTATATATTGAACATGCAATTTTATATATCTAAAAAAAGAAATTATTTTAAATCAACAACCAAATTTCCAAAACCCAATAGATCAAATGAATAGTCATATGAAATATATATATTTCAAAGTTTGCACTAACATCAAATGTTCATGATGTTTTTATTGAATTAATGACCATTCATTTGGTGAAAAAATTGATGCTTAATTCTACACCACATCAAAATCATGTTAAAGATAATCAATTGCAGCATATACATACAAATGATTGTTATCAAAATGCAAATATTGTGATATAAAACAATACACATGTATTTAATTTGAATATGTTAGAATGAATATTATGATATAATAAAGTTATTTTTAAAAATCTAATTTATCCTTGTTCATGGAATTGTTTTTGGAAAGAAATGCAAGAAAATTACTAATCAATTGTATGAAAATGTCCACAGAATTTTATAATTATAAATGTGGGATTTATTATGAATTTAATTCATACATTTGTAACAATTGCTTGAAGTATCTTGGAAAACATTCAACAACAACCAACATTAACCCTAAACCCAACCAAATCATTCCACATTTTTTAATAATAGTTTTAAGCACAAGAAAAGTTTTTACCCTTTTGTGTATTATATAAAATATGCTTTGATTTTATAATTAAAAAATAAAAAAATGTTAATTCTTCAAAACCAAAAATGATTAAACTTGCATAGATGGAAAAATCAATATTTAAGATCCATGGAACAAAAATGCATTATGCACTCGCAATTCCATTAAGTAAAAATCAAAATGAATTTAGAACATTAAATAATGAAAATGTGACAATTTCATACAAACTTATGATGGATTGCATTTGTTAGTTATAGATGAAATATTTTTAATAGTAAATATAATGTTAAAACATCTGTTGATATAAGATTATAGATTATAAAACAAACATATAATGAATTTATGGCAGAGTTGGACATTATTATGACAAGTAATTTTTACCAAGCTCTTATTGTTGGGGACTCCTAAATTTTTAATCCCAAAATGGATGATTTTAATTTTGTTTAGGAACATTTTTTGACAAGAAAATGTTCAATGATATGAATTGTAACAAGGTATTGTGATGAAATAATGAAATATTGATTAACATATATTTGAATAGATTTTGAAAAGCTTCACAAACTACCAAAAACATAAATATTATTTAAACTTTTAATTTCCAACCGCAACCTAGATAAATGACACCACATCATACTTATTTTATACAAATGTTAAAAGAATTGCACATAATATAAAAACATTTAAAAATTCAAATGGTGAAACATTCAAGTTTTTGGCATGAGACATATATTTAGATGCATGCTTTTTATATTTTAAACTATCAACTATGTCAAATCAACTATGCCAATTTTCATCATAAATTATTAGTTTTAAAAACATGTTGGAGGACATATGTACAAGTAACAATATGACAATTAAAGGTCCTACAAATGGTGCGGATGGCACATTTTATTATTATACAAAATGTTGTTTAAAATTCTTAATATGTATACATTTACACCATCCATGCATTGGACTTAATTCAAAGACATAAAATTTACACATATATCAACAATGTTTTATACTTGATAAAAGGTGAACATCTAATGAGAAACATTTGAAATACAAATAGGTAGTAATCATACAAAGAGTATGGTATGAGGTACTAAATTGGCTACAAAGTAGACTTCTTGAAGCATGCCCAACCTTAAAAGAATATCAAGGATGTATGAATAACCTAAGTAAGTCATGTAATCCTATATACATCATAGCCATAATAATTTGCTTGAAGAAGAAAATTGTAAAGAATTTCATGGGAAATTATTTTAAAGGGGCATTTTATTGGGAAGTGTTAATGGGACCCTCCCCCTCCTATGCCATGTGATCTACCCATGTCTAGTAGGTTCATGGATAACCTTTGCGTCATGTTTTACCAGTGATGGGTAAAGCCCAAAGGGTGAGGGACATTCTCTAAATGCAAGGCCAGACTTGGCTAAATGACCTCATCCTAGGTCCCTTACTTTGGGAATGCCCCCACCTTGGGGCTTTACACCCACACTTTGGGCACATTAAATGTCATAGTGAGTGTATTTGAAGAGCACCATATGTCCATGAAAATCCCTCTTAGAGAAAAGGAGGGATCTTACACCTACTCCTTTAAGAAGGGGAGGGAACCTATGCATCGTTATAGGTGTAAGATCCTTTCCACTAGTTTAAGGACTACATGGAAAAACCTGTTGGGGACGACCATAGAAGGACCTTTTGTGAAGTGGAAGGTCCCACACCAGACTGTCAAGGTGCCTTCCATAATACGGAAAGCACCTTATTTTCTTTCTTTCCATCTTTATTTCCACATTTTTTTTTTTCTCAATTCATGTGTGGGCCATGAAAAAAAATAATTCAGGTTTTCTTTATGCAGGTGAAAGGGTCTATCTTTAGACTCTTTTTACTATTTTTGGAGGCCTACACTTGGCCTACCAGCCCGGTGAAGGGCCCCTCAAATGGCAGAAGGGTCTAAAGATAACACCCATGTCCTATACTATCAGGCTCAATGTGTTCCTAGGCCTAGGTGGAAGGGGCCCTAATGGACTTGTTCCATAGTGCATACACATTTCTTAGGACCCCAACTCCCTTTTCTGCCCTGCCCAAAAAACAAAAAACAAAAAACAAAACCACATTAAGATGAAATTTGAGGGTCTCCAAAACCCTTTTCACACCTAGTTAGAAATATAAAGAAGCATGCAATTAATTCAAAGGATGTGTCTTTTGAGTCAAAGAGTGTAGTAATACACTTTCTCTTTTCTCTAGTTTTTTTTTAATAATTTTTTAAAATTAATTAATTAAAAAAATTGTTGAGTCCCTTTTCTTATATGCAAATTTTTAAAAAGCTTCAGAAAGTGGGAGAAGGGATTTAGAAGTTTGGGTTAAAGAGAGAGAGAGAGAGAGAGAAGAAGAAGAAAATGGCAGAAGAGGAATCAGAAATGGAGGAAGGTTCAGAGGCTTCTTCTCCTACGACAGACAATCTAGTGACAGATGCTGCACCTCCTCCATCACCACCTCCTTCAGAGATACAAACCAATCTTGCAGAATATGCAAAGTTTGTTGCTGACAAATTGGATACATTGTTTGATACAACTACCAAAATCCAAGTACACACACACACACACACACACACACTCCCTCTCTCTCTCTCTCTCTCTCGCTCTCTCTCCTTTCAACACCTCCATTGATTTTGTCTTTCTCTTTGTTCACTATTTAGAAAGCTTGGTAATACTTACTTTTGTCTCCTAGCCTCTCTTCCTCACATTTTCACTATGTGCTAGTTTTCTTCTTGTTAGAATTATATATGGTTTGCAACTCTATAAAGCTTCTCTCCCTTAGAATCAAGGATTTTTTTGCAATTTCATTTTAGCACTTGAAAAAAATTCCTACTTTTGAGGATCTGCTCAAAAGGCTTGCAATAAGAAAGAGATAACAATAAGAATTCATTGTTTTATTGGAAGATTTGTTTTGGAAACTTGAAGATTTAAAGTGATTGTGTTAAGCTCAAATGGGTGCTTGGGGAAAACACATATCGAGTAGCCATCTCAAAATTTGTTTTTTTTTAATAATGCAAAACAAATACATTGTAAAATTCCAATGCATTAATTGATTTTTTCCCCCTGAGAAATGTGTTTTGGAAAATATTAGACTTAAAAAAGTGATTGTGTTAGCTCAAATGGGTAGTGGGGCAAAACACCCCTTCAGTAGGGGTGTCAAAATTTGTTTAAAAAAAGAGTAAAAGAAAACATTGAAAATTTTCAATGCACGAAATGAAAAAAAGAAATGTGCTTTGGGAAAAAAAAATTCACATTAGGATACAACAAGTGCCAAATGTGGGAGGTATGGATATGTGACATAAGAAACAACCTAATTTCTTTGAAACACCAATTGAGTTATAGTTTTGGAATTGAATGTAATTTCCTTATTTTATATATGTTTGATGATTTAAGATATTTTTCATTTTCAAATCAAAAACACCAAGTAAAGACTAATTGTTGACACTATATTCCTCTTCCGAAAAAGAATGGAGATGTAGAACTTTTTTTGTGAAATTTTTTAACATGTTTCTAGTGGTTCCATGAACTTGGGGCATTCATTGCACTTGTATATACCATTACCTTCCTAGCTTGTGTCCACAATTTGTAAGATTATAACCACATGCATTACTTTTGAACTATTATATGAAACTCTCATGTGGTGAATTTTGAATTGGATTTAATCAATAGTTTTTATCATCCACAAATGCACACCCATATCCATGAATGTATGCAATCTCAAAATTCATAAATCACCTAGGTCAAAAAGACATATTAAAACACATGAAGAAATGACATACCAAAACCCTAAAGTTGTCATAGTGTCTTATGGAAAACAAACTTTATGTTGGGTCTTGAACAATGTACCTACCCAAATGTGTTAACCTTAACAAATTATGTCAAGGGTTTTTAAACCCATGGGTTAAATTTTTAAAATTAAAATAGTTGAATGTTGTGTTGTGAATCATTGACCATAAGGATGCTTACCAATTATACTCAAAAATTGATCACTCTACACTTGCATTTGCATAGGTGGACATGGAAAACTTGGAGAACAAATTAAGAATTGAATTTGATGGAAAAATCAAAGCTCACCATGAACTAGCTATTGCAAGGATATCGGCTTTGGAAAAGCTTACATATGAGCAAGGACTTAAGCTTGATGAACACAAAAGTACGCATAATCAACAAGCTACACAATTAGATGATCTTCAAAACCAAGTTGGAATCCTTTTCTTTAGACTACATTGACAACATTTTTAGCACCTTGAAGGAGCATTAAGTTAGCTATAAAATGAATACCATGGATATACTAAAAAAAATCATCATCATCATTCCCCATAACCTTGTGAATCATATGACAATTATTGAACATGCTCCATATAAGAAGTATTAATGACCTTATCCGTCTGGAATCAAAGTTACCATATTCACAATTTGAATTTACTCCATCATCTTAGCCCATGCCCTTTGTTTGTTCATGTCTTGTAATTTCAACTTATACAATTAGAAAATGACACAAATGGAAGCTGCCATGAGTAGGAAACTTTTCCTTTGATCATGCATTTGCACCATTGTCTCTTCTTCGAAGAGATGACTTTTAGAAGAACAACAACAATGAGGCAAAAAGTTTGTAAAACAAGCATCCTTACATGCATACCCATTTGTATCTTTCAAAGGCAAATGTTACTTTGATTTTGCAAGATGGGCACTTACTATTGCTCATAATTAGGCAACATGATTATCCAATTTGCCCTAACCCTTGTGGCACTATGCTTGAATAATCTCAATTTTGAGTAATCTTTGTCATTGGATCTCGCCAGTAATTGTTCTCCAAAAGAATTTTTTTCTTGTTTTTCTCCAATTAAAAAATAAGATCCACAACACCATATTCTTTTTTTGGGGTCAAGACACAAAAATTTGCTACCAAGAAAAACATTGATTGATACTTCAACATCTTGTAAATTTTCCTATGAAAATGCAAAGATTACTTCTCGATGTGGCAATGGCACCAATAGGTATGCAAGTTGTTAGGAAGGGGCATTACCCCAAAGCCAAAAATGCAACAAAAAAATTTAGGAATAGAATTTTCATGCACCCAAGAAGGCCATTGTTTTCCACCATGTGTTCCTAGTGTTCCCACCATGTTCCCAAGTGGTTCCTAGTTATGTTCCCATCATGTTCCCCAATTTCACAATGTTTTCTTGAAGATGTTCCCAATAAGACCACACATTTATCCTATAAAATTTCCCAAAGTTGAACTTGGATAATGTATACATGTTGGCCAAGGGGAAGCAATTCTATACTTCTATTTTGAGGAGTGCCCAATGTTTTATTTTTATTTTTTTCTTGGATGGGCCAATCAAAGAGGTTCATTTGTACCCCCCAAAAAAAACTTACAGTGCAACCCCCTCCCCAAAAAAAAATACTGAATATATCCATATATGATAATTAATCAATATTTTCATTCGAATGGAACTTAATCATCACAAAATCAAATTCATTTTTCCCATCAAATAATTAGTCATTGATTGATAGTGTGCAATAATAACATGGAGTCAAAGCTTTGGTAATGCACTTGTTGTTGGGTGTTACCCTAAACATGAGCCCTTCCAATGCCTTCTTTAAATATGTTGATATGTCCCAATTCCTCAATACTCACAATCACACTTCCTTGGCTTAAGCCTCTAACCTATTCACACCTCAAGCCTGAAATTTTTTTGGGGGGATATAAATGGCTCCTTTCCACACTTTGGCTACTTCTCAATGTCCTATGTATCTTTTGAACACAACTAATACCTGACTGCATTGAAGGCTGATTGGACACTGAGCTAAAATTACTTGCAAGTATTCAATGAAGTCTTATAGTACTAAATGAGTACCCAAATCTACAATTGGTCTTCTAGAGTAATTTTCTTTGGTAACAATTCACAAGAGTATAATTTATAGGAGCACCATGAGCCATGAGAACAGGGGTTAATTTCTCAATTTGATGAAGATTTCCTAACATTAGCAAAAAATAGTCAAAATTACACTAGAAAAAACCAAAACTTTCTCAAAAATTTTGTTGAAAAAATGACAAATTTTGTTGCAAAAAAATATTATTGCATGAGAAATGCAAGCTACACTCTGTGAAGTAACTTTCAGGATGTCTTGTGCTCTTAATTGAGACTATTGAAAATAGGTTATAACCTTATTCTCTCTCTCTCACTATCTCTACATACACATAAACTTATTGTGATTGCAAAACAAGTTTAAGAACTTTTCGATGATTTCTTTTTGGGTGGGAAAATGTTTGCGCATTTTTAGCTTCAGAAACAAACTTTTGGGACACATAATGCTACTGGCCATTTTATTTGGAACTGGACATGACACATATCATGTATATGAGTTATTATTGTTGTTGTAATTCTTCAGCAAACCGATAGAGATCCCCTCACAAAATGGTCATGAAAAATTTCAAAATTCTCTGGAAAAATGGCTGTCAACAACTTTCATTTGGACCCATTTTTGCATTGGTTCTGAAACCTGGATTTTGGTTACCCAAAATGCGACTTACTTTTGAAGAAGCACCAAGCATGTACTGATGATGTGATGCAGCTATGTGTGTGTGAACCCAATTGAGGTATGATTTTACAAGCTGTGAATGTCCATAGTTGGTTGGTTGGATACAAGAAATGTAGTGCAATATGTGTGCCATGTATTTTTACAATGTTATAAAAAAATTTAGAGTAATGAGGCTTATTAGTTTTCCACAATGTAGATAACACTTTGGACTTGAATTGGGTTTTGCTGGAAATGTTTCCAGTAATAAGAAACACAAATGAACTTTAGAGAGATTACATGTTACAAGTCTTGGGTCTGCCTCTCTTCTCTCACAACAAAATATATCACCTCCATTACAAAAAAAGGGAATCATTTCCAAGGGGAGCGTTCATCGTGGTTGTTGAGCAGCTGCCTCTTGTCTCCTCCAGCTTTCATTTTACTACCAGGATTTGCATTTTTGGGAGCGGAGGAGGGAGTCTGCGGAGAGCCCCTCTTTTGGTTATTCAAGGAATTTCTGAACAGCACACCACTAGCATCTTGTTGTTCTTGCAATGCGAATCGGCCATCCATCTTGTCTTTCTTATTTGCCATACAAACTTGTGTCTTGTGTTTTTGTCACATATATTTTCTTTCTTTCTCAGGGTTGACAGGCGGTTAATTGATTTATTGAAAGGATTTACAAACTGGGTTGTAGTACAATAACTTCACAGAATCGTCAATTGGAGTAGGCAGTCTGTCCACAATTACACTAATATGAATTATGCAATGGTTCACTCATTAACATAAATTACATATCATGGGGTTAGTTTTCACAACCCGAAAAAAAAGGGTCAATCTCCCAGCTGCAATCCAAGAGCTTGCCATGTCTCAAGTGCACTCATGAAAATCATCATATCTGTGTAGTTGGCTACTTTTGTATTTATAGACCCAATGAATACTGGCAGGTTCTGCTTGCCCAAACTCAGTGCCCTTCTGACAAACAGAATGGAAATACAAAGAGAGATGTGATTATAGATAGAGATCCACAACAACAAAAAACTTAGAAAAATTTGCAAATTAGCTTGCAAAATCCTCCAGAAAGGAACAAACACTAATACTTACAGATGCTAGATTTTTGCAAGTATAAACCCAATGAAAACCACCAAAAAAAACTGGCTTACAAGCTAGCTCTACTTAACACAATCCGATGTATGAAGCAGGTCACAAGGAAGTTGAAAGCAAACATAGAATCAATCTTAACATGGTGGCTGGGATGCAGGGTGTTTTGTATGAGTGAAAGCTTGATAAGAGTTTGTGCTTGTCTTTCTGTGTACCTAGGTGGCTATAATGTGTTTTGGGTGTTTCCTGATTTTGGCTCAATGTGTCTCTTCACTTCCTCACAACTGCTATAACTGTGCAATGTGAATGATGGCCATGACTTGCATGCACAAACACACACACACACACACACACATGGAGCAGCTTACCAGTGTTGGGCAGGTACTAGATCAAGGCTGGTATTGCCTCTGGTCATACCAGTCTGATTGGTTCTTTGATACCAGTACCAGTCTATATACCCAGGGTTCCAGCTTGGTACTTGCCCAACACTGCATTCTACCACATTAGCTTTCAGCTTTCCACCCAAACCATTCCATACTGCAAAATTTATGCAATATGCATATCTACTAGACACCAATATCCTATGGTTGTGACATTGATCTTTTTTTCAAAGATTTTGAGTGAATCGCTTCGTATCCCTAAGAGAATATGATTTTTCCTATGGTAGTAGTAGTAGGCCTTGGCTCATGACACACATGTAAGGTAAACTTTTTGGTTTCATCTATTTCAATGTCAATGTTGTAGTGGATGAAGATGGACCCTAACGAATACATATGGGCGAAAAAAGCCAATTTGGAAGGTTTATTCGACATTAAGTGGACCACACCAAGGGAAGACCTAGGTCATGGGTCATGGGTTAAATGGTTCTTCATGACCCAAGGATGTTTTCACCCTACAATGATTTAAAGAATCTCCATAATGTACATGAACAAATGACTCAAGATTACAATAAGATGGGGTAGTACAATATGCAATAGGAAAATACTAAAACATTTGTGGAACAAACTTGTTAAGAATAAAAGGAACAATTAGTTTTTGCAAACATTGAACTAGAAAAACAAATTCAAGCTTTGAATGTTCAAATCCAAGATTGGAAGGGCAAATTGGAGATGGCCAAGGTATAGTTGAGCAAAACAACTCACCATCTATTAGGATGTATAACAAGTTGAAAGAATTTGCAGAATTGTTGTTGGATGACACTTTGTTCAAAGTGTAGAATTAGGCTTTGGGGGATAAAAATCCCAAGTGGAAATAATGGTGGCAAACAATGTAAGAAGCAAATAAAAAAGAAACAAATCCAAAAGAGCATGGAGTTGGCTAAAACTAATGACATGTTTGTGAATTGGAGTTACAAGCTTTCCAAACCATCTTTTCAGATTTCAAATATGAACCACCTTATTTTGTGTTTGTGGAAATTGGAACTAATACCAAGGCAACATGTGCAATATCATTTACCTTTAGATCTAAGCAAAGGGAACAATTTGTTGGAACCACCAAACTCATTAATCCAATTAGAGGAGGAACATCTTTAGAGATCATACCTTTACTTGTTATAACTTTTGTTGTACTTATTGAGGTTATTTCTAAACTTGTTGTTACACCATCACTTGTGGTTAATAGTAGATCAAAATCCTTAGAGTTTCTACCTATTATCATACTATTGCTCCACCTTAGATAGGTGCAAGTCTAAAAATCACTTTGATTTTCAACACACCTCATGCATAAGAGGTATTTGTTATGCTTACGATGACCTTTGAAGAAACACATGTTCAACTAAAATCTACAAAAGAAAAAAGTTTTCAACTTTTGAACCATGTTTAACCTATGGAGACAACAAGTACTGTACCAATTCAAGGAGTTGTGAATCAACTTGTTGAAGAAACAAATATAAACAATTAACTTAGAGCTAGCATTTCAAGGATTAGATGTAGTTTTAAGGGGGGATAATTTTACCCATAACTTTGTAACATGTGACTTGACATGTGACAAAACTTAATAGGTTACTAAATTTACTAAATGACTTAACCTAACCTATGATAGAACCTAACCAGTTGCAAAATATGACTCATAACATTACAATAGGTTAAGATATTGGTTGATAGGTAGTTAATCAACTAGTAGTTTGCAAAATTGATGCCTAGAACATGTAATCTATTGAATTAGTAATTAAAAAAGGAAAGGCCAAAGAATATCGAGAATGCATAATAAGGAAAGGTTGAAAAACATTAGGAGTACACAACAAATAACAGTTAAGTTCAACTAAATCAAATAAATAATCTAGTTACATTAACAAAAAATGAAACAAACACACATAGACACACATTATGCACATTAAACATCTTCTATATTGTATTAAAGAAAAAAGCTTAAGGAAGAAGCTGCCACAAAAACAATGGTTATATGGTGCCTCTTTTAGTAAACTTAATTTATTTATTTTTCTTTTAACCCTACCTATGAGCCTAAACCTACGTCTCATTAACTATTAAAACCTTGACCTTGCTTCAAATGTGAAAGGGTTTCAAATGGCCAATTTTCACCCCATTGAGAATTGGAAGACATGTTTTAAAATTGGCAAAAATTGACTTGAAACCTTGGCCAATTTTCACCTCTTTTATGATACCCACCCAACATTGATAAACATTAGCGGAAGACAAATAGGGAATATGAATGAAGAATTGGAGATGCTCTTATGAATATGAATTTATTATTACATGTTGGAAATTAAAAATTGATGACACATATTGTTAAGTTTTTAAAAGTGTAAAGAATTGTAGTTGTATTATTGTTGAGTTGATTGTTTGTATTTAAGAATTTAATAACAAATGAACTTTTTCAATAGTCTCATGAATGTCCGATGCCATCTTGTGATTCATTCTTATTTTCAAATTGATTACAATATGATTTTATTCTTATTTAAATATAACGTTTAACAAATAACATGATTGAAAAAAATCATATTCATAAACATTAGAATGTTAGAAAACATGGCAAATCACACATGCCATGGAACAATTTGATATTGCCCCATTCAAATGATGTCCTTGGATAGGTCATTAACAAATAGCAAATGCATCCTCTATTTTAGTTTTTAGTTTTATGAAATAAAAGGAGGTAATAAACAATGTTGAGTGGTTATATATATTTTTCCTGTTAAAATTGTTGATTATATATTAAATTACATAATCAAATACATAACCACAACTAGAATTTAAAAATAAGTGGTAGTAGGAAAAGTTGTACAAAATATAACCAAAAAATTAGCAAAACCATTTCAAAGTTTAAAGTAATGTAAACACTATTGGAACATGTTAAAAAGCTTATTTTCTAGCATATTGGACTCAATTATGCATGCACCATGTCTAAGTGGTTATTGCTATTTAAGTGATCATTTAGAACATTTGGGCCACTAATAGTTTTGTAACTTTGGCTCTTTCACAACCAATAATTTTGTACCTTACATTCAATCATCAATAATGTGAAAGCAACCATATGTTGTTATTTTATCATTGTGATCAAATAGATAGTTTTTATTTCTCTCAACATCATGTAATCAATTCAAGGAAAATGTATAAACACATTTTTGAGGTGCGTGGTTATGCACAATGTTTTGAAAGCCACAAAAGATTTTTTTGAATGTTTTTGATGAAACTTGCCATATTTTGAATTAGAAAGTTCTTAGGTCACCATATTTAGAACGTTGGCTTTTAGCTTGTCGCCACAACATAGTGGATATCCTTAAAAAAGTAGACCTAAAGTTCTAACCTATAACCAAATTTGGCTAGGCCTTTTTGTAAATGATCGCTAGACCACCTATCTCAAGCAATTGAGGAACAAACTTTGGTTATAAGTCACTCATGTAAACGATTTATAACATAATCCTATGTTAAAAGAACATTTATACATAAGCACTTAAAAAACCCACAATTGCATTTATAATAACAAGAGACATGTTTAATTTCATTAGTTTCAATTAACCAAAATCATAAGATAAAATTTATCCATAAGTTATCTCAAAGATATAACCACCCACTATTGGTAATAACCTTATATACATAAGGTGTATATATATATATATAATTTCAAATCAATTTTCTTCTTCTTTTGACCTAAGATCCTCACCATCATTCCACAAACTATAATTAGTTTATGTTGGTTGGTCCAATGTTCCAAATCAACATCATTGATTTACAAACCTGAAATATTTTTAAAAAAATGATTTATTGACATTGTAATTTGTGCCATGTAAATTGTGAGTGCAAGTAGAATGTGAAAGTTTTACATTCATGTAAGTTTTACAAATATAACTATTCACATTTGTTTGGGATTTCCAAGAGTTGAGGGATCTTATTGGAAGAATAAAGGAACATAGGTTTAATAGGGGAAAATAAATCAAAAGAAAAAAAATTGCATTAGGGGAGTAGGTTTTTTCACAAATTCAAATTTAATTTGAAATTAAAAATGGCAAGTTTAGTACACCAAGAATTTCACATATAAAAATATAAAAAAAAATTAAAACATATTTGAAATAATAAAAAAAATCCTACTTTGGGTTTCATTCACTCATAACTTGCATCTTGGTAACATTGTGAATGGATTAAAAAAAATGAGAAACATTGACCAATGAAGATACCTAATCTTGGTATCAATCTTTGGTATATATATATATATATATATATATATAGTTATCATTTTGCTTCCTTTCTCAAATTAAAAACTTTAAAAGTCAAATCGGCATTGGATGAGAATAGACACAAGATTCTTGTAACCTTTGTGTTTTTCATGGCAATTTGACATGTTATTATGTAGTTGTGGCATTGCAACAATTTGCATTTCATCAACATTATAATGCAATGATGATGATATTTATATTTATTATGCAAAATTAAATACTCCCTCCACCATTATTAACAAGTATAGAAGTTCAAAAAAAAATTTAAAAAAAAATAATAATAAAAAAATGAAGAGAGATGAAATGAAGAAGAAAGAAAAGATATTAAAGTTTGATTTAATGTTTATTTTCATCTTGTGGTGGGAATTTCATCAAAACGACAAATAATTATTATAGCAAAGTTTGGTCTGGCCCCCAAGGATTGCAAATTGTTTTTTCTTTTCAATCTTGACTCCTTGTGTCAAGCCCTTGGAGGCTTAAATTTCAGTGATTACACCAATAGAAATGCTTGCATGGGTTGCCCGCCCATCTCTCTCATCAAATAGAACTTGTCTTTTTGCATGGAGATTTTAAAAAAAAAAAATTCAGTTTGTTTCAATTACATGAGTGTGTGCCAAGTGGACAATTTCTAGGTTAAAAGTATGTCAATGTGTCAAGAGTGCGTTTTGTTTTGGGGGATGAACCAATCAGAGAGGTCTATTATTGAAAGAGAATTAAAATGTCAAGGTTATGCCCCCAAACTAATTTCAGTGACCAATAATCGAAACTGATATATGGGGGGATTTTTTTTTTGAAATCTTTTGTATGGTCGTCCATGGAGACCATTCCAAAGACAATTTCAGAAATAATTACCTCATTTTCAAGCCTAACTATTTCATTTCTTTTTTTAATAACTGATTTTTAAAAATTAATTTCTTAATAACTATCTCCCACTTTTCTTCTTAATAACTACCTACTTTCATTTTATAACTCCCTCACTCTTTTCCACCAATAGGGATATAAAAAATAAAATTAACATTTGTGTTTTCATGTCCATGAAATGTATATTAATTTAAAATTAAATTAAAAATATTGACATTAAAAATAATGAATTATTTGAAACACATATGAAAGCATTTAAAAATAAAATAAAATAAAAGTTTATTGTCACTAGTAGTGCGCAGCAACACGGAGCTCAAATTAACAATCAAGATTACCTTACCCTAAGGTCAGATTTGTCATTAAATAATCCTCAAAATAGTGAAATGAATTTTTGTGAAAAATATGAAATTGACATGTTGAAAATCATTATAATTATCATAGGCCGACACTCTGAATAATTTCACTATTCATGTGACAATATAATTATAGATCATGAGAAATTCAATAATTTCAAATATTGAAAAAAAATTAATTTTTTGGAAAAAAATAATTTTTGGGAAAATTTTAATTTTTTGGAAAATTTAAAATTTTTGGTTTGTCAATGAGGAAACTGACCCTAGGCTACTGTATATGCAATTTGTAAAGAAAAATAGAAAATAGAAAAAAAAAACCTTTTTTTATTGGACGTTTATTCTAGTAGACACCTACGTGTACTACTAGTAAGTCACTAAATTGATCAATCGCGGCTACGTCACTGCAATCGTTCCTACGTCGACACACACATTCACACGTGGAAGAATCGCATCTCGAGCTCCAAACACGTGTCAGTCTAAACCTCCGTACAATCAATCCTACGTGTACCTTCGTAACCTATTTATCCTATGCCAAGTAGCCAAATGGCTCCTCCGTCACCGGTGTGAAACCGGTCTTTACGTCGACGCGCACAACTACACCTGGCAACAGATACACGCTCTTTTTTCGACACGTGTTTGTACAGTATACGTGTTCGCTTGAACGCGTGGCATTGCCTACACGTCGGCACGGCCGCGCGGCGAAAGCAAACACTTGTGCATGCGCAAGTCGGTGGGTGTCTTCGTCATCCCTCTTCCGGTCGATCCTTTCTCGCACGCAAAAGCCGAGCTTCATTTGCGATCGATCGATCAGTTGTAGAGACAAAAGATTTGGATTGCGATTCAACTGCATAAGAAAAGCCGAGCTTCATTTGCGATCGATCGATCAGTTGTAGAGGCACAAAAAGATTTGGATTGCGATTGAACCGCAGAAGAAGAGTTGAGATTTGGTGAAGAATTTGCTTTCTTTTTTTTTGATTTTGGGTTTTCCATCATCCATAATTTGGAATTATCATGGGGAAGATCAGTTGCAAGAGATTGTTGGTTTTGTTCCTGTTGCTGGGATTGGTGGCCGCGGCTTTTGCCTATGGCGAAGACAAGGTTGAGGAGGTGAGTACTGCCGCCAAGGAGAAGGCTGCGGAGGCGCAAGGTGCAGCTGATTCATTGACTGACTGGGGGAAGGAGAAGCTCAATACCGCACCCAAGTACGAAAGATTTGATAAGCCTATCGTTTCGTTTTGCTTTCTTTCTTTTGGTTTTCATGTAAATGTAATAGGGCTCGAGAATTGTCGAGGATATTATGCACTAGAGTTCAAGATCAATGAAAATTGCCGAGGATATTATGCACTCAAAGGACATCTTTCCATTGGGCTCCTAGATCCATGAATTCTGCAACCATTGAACTCAAAGGACATCTTTCCATTGAACTCCGGTAGTCGTATTTTGTATCGTGTCGTAATGACCTGAAGGCACTAAACCATCATCGCTAGGTTTTCTTGAGAAAGTGTAGAAATGGACACTGAGAGAGAGTAGCTGTGTGTGCAGACAGTCAGCTGAAAGCATTGAGCGTGCAAAGGAAACTGCAAGTGACACGGCCTCAGGTAGGGATACAATCCCTCCTCTCATCTGAACTTGGTTTTTTGTTGTTGTTGCTGTGGGTTGTGGTTGTGGCATGTTGAAACCAGAACTATATGGTTTCTGCCGAACTTGTTGCTGAGTTTGCACATGAATGTTGATGATCTGTTTCTTGTGTTGCCATCTTGCTACAATGATGTCAGAGATAGCACTAACAAAATCTACTCAAACTTGGCTTCTTGAAGATTTGTTCAATTACTGTGAGTGTTGCTTGTTAGTAAAATCAGATAGGTGAACTCTTTGGTGTTCTGATTGACAGGTGTAACCGACAGTGGAAAGGAAAAATTGGGTGATGTTTCATCTAAGTTACAGGAAGGATCTGAGCATGCCAAGAGTACTGGTGATGAGGTGGTTTCTAAGACCCATGAGACAGCACAAGCGACCAGTGATAAGGCTTCTGAAGCTGCAGGGGTGGCTAGTGGAAAGACAAAGGAATCAGCTAATGTTGCTGGAGAAAAATCACAAGGGGCATACGAATCAACAAAGCAAATTTTGGGGGAGCAGTATGAAGCAGCCAAGGAAGCAGTGAATGAGCATCTGAAGGCAGCATCAAAGCTGGCCAGTGATGTTGGTGAACATGTGAAGCACTTGACTGGTGCTGGTCATGAGGAGTTGTAGATCTGTCTGTGCACTTCTCGCTTTTGTATGTCGGCATGACATGACTTTTGCTTACTGTAATGTGTAATCTATGTCAGTCTGTGCTATCGATGTACAGGAAAAGCTTCAGAAATATGCTTGTCTTGTGAGCATATGACAATCTATCTATAGTAAAAAAAATCAGTGAAATTTCTGAATATGTTTCTGATTTTCCTGTTTTGTTCTTTAAGCTCTAATGCAAGTTCTTTGGGGTTGAGGTTCATTGGCATAACTCAATCCTGTATATATATACACAAAATGGAAGTGGTTTTGCAGCTTCTGTGCATTGAAATTATTTCTTGCAGCGCATGAGGAACTGCTAAAACACAATGTTGGGTTTGCATCTTGTTTTTTGGTCTGCTGGTGCAAAGTCACTGATTTTCTTTTTGCTGGAATCTGAGGTTTTCAGTGGGAGGTAATCTAGCAAAGCTCAAACTAGACTGCATAAAAAGTTCAGAATGGAAATGAAAAGATTTTTTGCATACTAAAAGAAGTGTAAGAATAAGACATCATCTATCTATTAAGGAAGGCAGGTTGTTTGTTTTGTATGTTTTGTTTATTATGTTGAGATCAACCAATCCACACTTAACCCAGCTGCACTCTTGGTACCTTTGGAAAGCCCTAAATCCTAAACCCTAAACCTTTGATGAGTAGGGGTGCACTAAGGTGGTTTGCTAATGTCTAGACATATGGTGCAAGAGTTATTGAATATTGATCAATTTTGTCCTTGAAAATTCCCTAAAAAAAAAAACTCTAAGTCTTAGAGAAGTTGGGGCATGCTCTTGGTATTGCTAGAAAACCCTTTGTGAGAGAGATTCTTGGAGTTCTTATTTCATTTCTTTTTAGACCTAAGATGGAGATATTGAATAATTTTCATCATAAGGAATGTATTAAAATTTTCATACTTAATATTGAATATTAACTAATTTTTTATCATAAGAAATATATTAATGTTTTTCATATTTTTAGACCTAAGATACATTGAATAATTTGTTTATATCATAAATGTATATATTAAAAATTCAAAACAAGTTTTTCACAATTGGGCTCTATCATTAGGGCCATGTCTAGTTGAGCAATTACATAATCATGTTCACACTTGGGCCAATGGCACATGCCACAGTAGTAGGGTTTAAGAAAATATAACATAGGGTTTACCCAATGGTAGTTATCATGTTCACACTTGGGCCAATGGCACATGCCACAGTAGTAGGGTTTAAGAAAATATAACATAGGGTTTACCCAATGGTAGTTATCATGTTCACACTTGGGCCAATGGCACATGATACAGTAGTAGGGTTTAAGAAAATATAACATAGGGTTCACATCCAGAGATAGTGCTGAAAACTTGGATATAGTTATTCCTTGGGTAAGACAGGCCACAACTCATAACCAGTGTTGGCTGGTTATTGCCTTTTGACAATAAATAACCAGCCAGTAGGTTATCAAAAAGTTTGAAAATTTTAGACTCAATTGGGTATCAATATCAATGTCAAAGTAATAGCCTCAGACATCAATTTACTTTGTTACTTTTTGGTTGATAACCATCAGATATGCATAAAGGGCTGGTTCTCAAACATTCAGTTGAGAACCATCGATTCTACTGTAAGTTATACATGGGTTATCCAGTTTTTAATTAATTTAATTATTTTTTATAGAGATTTCTTCTTTCCCCCTATTTTTCCATTTTTTTACCACAAACATGTTTAGTGTTTTAATATTGATAACACACCTGGATGATAACCAAGTCATCCATCCAGGTAGGTTATTAAAATTTGAAAATTCAATACCAGATGGGTAGGTTATTTATCAGTTTAAAGAACATCAGTACTTGGGCTGGTAGGTTATTAATACCCGGTCAGTCACCCGGGTCAAAAAAGCAATAACCATCCAAAACCTGGTCATAACTCATAATCAAATGTCTAAAGCAAACTTTTGAATTGGGTAATTCTTTAAACAAACAAAGACTCAAATACCCAAAACTGTTTAGGAAAATTTATACACTATAGTAGGCAAGATATGCTTTTCCAAGTTCATTGGTACAAAATGCAAGACACTACATGAAAACTAGATTTACTCTTGTTAAAAGAGCAATTCATTTCCCTTCAACCCATACCTGAGAGAAAGATATAAGAAGCTTGCAACATCTTAATGCCAAAGCCCAAAAAACTCTAGAAAGCTCTAGATATTATACTTAGTTATATGGCACCATGAAACCACTCTAGATATATACTTAATTATACACCGCCATGAAACAAGTACTGGGTACCCCATATTTTGTAATGTTCCCTCTCTTTCTGCCATGCTGAAAGTGTTTCAATCTGCTCTGTTTCACAAATGAATCAAAATCCCTAATCTCAAAACCACTCATGCAAACCTGAAAGCAACATTCTTTTTGTGAGCATACTGGAAATTCTTTGTACTGTTTGTTATGCATGGAAGAGAGCCATGGACACACCCACTGACCCACCCACTCACATTGGCTCACTAGATCTCAAGCCAAGTTCATGACAGTAAGATAACTATATTATTAGCGCGGGAGCAACTCAGGAAGATTGGCTATGGAATAAATCCAAACACCAAGAGTTGCTGCCGAATGTTGCAGCTGTTCTGGAGATATCTTGTCTATTGTGTCTGCGTCTGTGTGATGGTACCTGCAACACCCCCTTAAACAGATCAGCTGGTCCCATCTTATTCCTCACCTTAGTCCTCAACATCATCTACTGAAACCTCAATAGATTGTGTGATTTTTGTATTGTGGCTTCAGACAGCATTGAGCTCTATGCAATCCCTGATGCAGAACATGTGAATCTACATATATACATTTCATGAGAGCACAGAGACACTTTTGGTTGTGTGTTCTTTTTACCAGAAGTAACCTCCCTGAAGGTACACATTCTCATTGAATGCAGGATATGGTGGCTGACTATATGGAAGGCAAGGGTTGGTGGACAGGTGGCTGGTTCTCGGATCAAACACATTCAGGTTTCCACAAGGCACACCAGTTTCACACAGGTAAGAGATATCTTCTCCTACACCTTCTCCTGAGACATTGCCAGATCCAATTCCTGCCAGCAATTCCTTGCCTATGTATTTGAGAATCCTCTGTGCCTTGCTGGAACCCAAAAACGAGATTCCATCAGGAGTGAAAGTGCCCGTGTCTGCTTCTAAGGCAATGCTGGTTTTGCTGAGAGTGTAACTGTAATCAGAAGCATATTGTTGTCCGCCTTTTGAACCATTCTCTTCATTCACAAACAAGACTGCTCGAATTGTCCTATCTGGTTTTAGTCCTGTAAATACAAATGCAAAGGGTTTAGGGTTTAAGCTGATCTAGACTGCAAACAAATTTAGAAGCTGACCAGCACGAAATGGGATGATCATGCACTGGGGGAGGAAAAAAAAACCAGACTGCACTGCAGCAGCAATGGAGAAGTTGTTAGCAAAACCTGAACTCTTGATCAGTCGCAGAGCTTCCCATGAAACAAAGGCACCTCCACCATCATCACTGGCACCATCTGCAATATCCCAACTATCTGTATGACCACTCACAATGACATATTCATCTGGAAACCGCGAACCTTCAATTTCCAGTATCAAGTTTCGGGATGGAGAATCAGGCAATGTATGAGCTTCCATGTACAACTCAATTTCGACATCTTGCCCACGAGCTTGCATACGAGCAAACATCTGAGCATCCTCCAGTGTGATAGCCACAGCTGGGATAGTGGTGGGTTCTGAACTGCCGGTATGTGGAGTCTGCAATCCAAAAGGAGAGATGGATCGGATAAGAGCCGCCACTGCACCATACTGCTGAGCTCGCGAGGCTCCAAAGTAACGATAATCTGCAGTCTGACTGTAAGAAACAAACTCTTCATTGTAGACTACAATCTTGCCACTTACATTGAGTTTCTGTTTCTCCAAATCATCGAAGGAGGAGACTACCAACACTTTTGCTTGAATGGGATGTCCATTAGTCCCAACACTACCTCCGAGTCCCAAGATACGCAAACTCTTGTGACGAGGAGAGATGAGATTTGCGTACTCTTTTCCTCTCACCCAGACAGGAACCATGACAGTCTGCTCTGTCACTGAAAACCCATCTTCATTCTCCGCTTCATCCTTGATCCAATCCAAAGCGGATTCCAACACTGATGTACCACTGAAGCGCGGCCCAAAAGTATCAGTCAAGAAGGCTAATCGGGTATAGACGATGGTGGAATTGAATGCTGCACGTATGATGGTATTTGCATCTGTTTTTGCATTGGGTTTCAAGGTTGATTCTCCATCTGAAGGTGTTACCATCTCGATCACGGATGCGCTTGCGGCCACATTGAGCTGCAGTCCACCATATTGTTGATGACACAAGACAAGGAGCAACACAGTAGTAGTAGCTATGATCATCCTGCTGCTTCCAGTCATCTCCATTGCTGCCTGCAACTGTTCACAAACGAACACAAAATCCGTCACAATAGGGAAATGGCGAGGAAGAAGGGACCTTCTTGAGGACAATGCTGCTCTTGTTGAGAACAATGGCTTGAGAGATTCAGACTTGTTGTGTTTGAAAGAAAGAAAAAAAACTCTGTTGGGTTAAATCTCAGTATGAAATGCTGAAACTCAGTACGAAATGCTGAATCTCAACAAGGTTCGAGAGGAATTATAGTAGCTGTACAAATCCCCAGGACGGGTGCTTTATGGAAACAAAAGGGGGTGTGTCACTCACACTATGGCCTTGCCATTTACATTAAAAAAATTGTAGTATCTTAAGGCAAAAGAAGAATTATGGAAACTCAAATATTTCACCATGCCAAAATATAATAATCTTCAAAAAAAATCCTCTAAAACAAACCAAAATCCTTTTGAAACTCAGAAAACCATCAAGTTTTTTATGGTTTTCTGAGTTTTATTCACCCTGTCTTTCTTTTTTTCCTGAGCGGCTCCACGGCTGCTACATGGATTTTTTTAATTGCTCTTACCTGTACAGCTACTATAATTCCTCTCGAACCTTGTTGAGATTCAGCATTTCGTACTGAGTTTCAGCATTTCATACTGAGATTTAATAAAATCTTCATACTTTCATGGATACCTCTAAAAGAGGAGTTAGGGGGTGAAAGGAGACCCAAAGACAGGGTGACTTTACAGATTTCTCTATTATAGCTCTATAATTAATTTCAAGTTTCAACACAGGCCAAAATATAATCTTTCAAAAATCCTCATATAAAAAGAAACCTATTATAGTACCTATCCATTAAGTTACTATACTCTATAATGACTCTAAACACAATATCCGAGCCTTGGTAGGCAAGGCCGATAAGGGACCCCAAGGCGAACTCTCGCCCAAATTTCCATAGATCTCCCATCCAAGGACTTTACATGGTGTAAAAATCAGGCGCCAGTTTTTCCAAAGAGAAAGGAAGCTGGAAACATGTTGCTCGGTCTGTATTGAGATATTAAACAAGATCTTGAGACCTGAAGAATCTCCTGCCCTGTTCCTTTGTTGGAAGACATTGGGTCCTTACGGCAGGCAGTACAAAAGTACTTTGTACTGCCTACAAGTTTTTTTTCCCTGTCTGCCCTTGACCAAATTCATGTTTTTCTCAAAAAAAAGAGAAAAAGATGGATGATGCCAAATACAAGTTTTTAATACTGCCCATTTACACACTTTGGAAATTGGGCCCTCTAATACACAATGACCATACACCCCCCTCCATACACAATTGGACTGGAAAAAAAATAGGGCAGTCAGGAAAAAGAAGAAGCGGGCAGTACTGGTCCTGTTTTGACAGTTGTGTGTCAGGGCAGGTGTCAACAGGAACAGCCCAGATACTAACAGACAACAACAGGTTCTTAGGATTCATAACCATGGTTCTAAGAAAAAACAAAGACATGATCTTGGTATATAAACCACGGTTCTAAGAAAAAACAAAGACACAATCTTGGTATATAAACCACGGTTCTTGAAATTTAAAAAAAAAAAGGGGGCATGAAATTGCAAGTTCATTGCTGGTTCTCTCTCGAAAATCACCAGTTCCTTGAGGTTTTTGAAATAACAGAAATTGACAATTTCTTTGATTCTGACTAATTTTCAAAGAACCACGGTTCTCTGGTTCTGAATAATTTAAAAAACAGAATTGACAGTTCTTTGTAAATTCAAATAACCCGAGACAACACTGGACAAGACCACAAACCTCTAAGCACTAGACTATTGGATTGATGGTACCCCTTTGTGACATGAGCTACTAGAGTTATCAGTAAAGTAAGAAAAGAGAAGAAAAACACAGCACCAGAACCCTGAGTTTGGTCATACACAGGGTGAGATAACAAAAAACCAGCAAAAAAGTACATTAGCATTCAACAGGGGATGAAACTCAGAAAACCATCAATTTTGGTGGTAAACTGAGTTTCATCCTGTCTTTCCTTTTCCCTGAGCGCCTCCACTGAAGTTACATATATTTTCACTGTTCCTAAGTGTACAACTACTATAATTAGTCTCAAACCTCATGCATTAAATGCTGAGTTTCAGCATTTCATACTGAGATTTAATAAAACGTCTTTACTTTGTGGATACCACTGAAAGAGGGGATAGGGGATGAAAGGAGGCCCAAAGACAGGGTGAAGACAGGGTTACTTTCTGGATGACTCTACTCTCTGGTCTATCCAAGAACTAAAATTCTGCACCAAAAAGAGAAGGCCAAAATTTTAGTGTACAGTAATGCCCAAAAATTCGGGTTTTCCTGAAATACACCAAGGAAATTTCTGCTGGTGCTTTCACACAATTCCTTCCACACATCACCCAACTGCACTAAAACTTACATACATATGTATCTTCATTTCGAGCTTTTGAGCCGTTTCTACTTCAATGGGCTCCTAGGATTATAACACTCAATCTCCAATCCCCAAATGTCATCTCTCCTCTCCCCCGCCCCCAAAGGGAAATTGTTAAAATCATCATGCATGTATCTAACAATCACCCATCAAAACATTAAAAGAAAAAAGGGTGGTCTTGGATCCAGAGTGCAACTAGGTGGTACCTGCTAGCCAAGCTTCTGTGCGATGCAACGAGACCTTCGTCACAACGTTAACCAAAACAATGCGGTCTTGAATGCAGAGTGCAACTATACCTTCTAGCCAAGCTTATGTGAGGTGCAACAATGTGGTCTTGAATGCAGAGTGCAACTACCTCCTAGCCAAGCTTATGTGAGGTGCAACAATGTGGTCTTGAATGCAGAGTGCAACTACCTCCTAGC
>Ga0116231_10001153_pt1 | contig 52868 bp, 48 predicted proteins | sample S1TSphgellanicum_2_FD_89695 | JGI IMG/M metagenome (GOLD analysis project Ga0116231, IMG submission 89695) | Host-associated microbial communities from peat moss isolated from Minnesota, USA - S1T2_Fd - Sphagnum magellanicum MG | ecosystem: Host-associated > Plants > Peat moss > Unclassified...
AAAAAAAAAAAAAACAAAGAAGACATGGAATCATGTTGTGGTGTAAGTGAAAACTCTAGGCACTAACACCATGACCAAAGTTAAGGAACTATTACATTTCAAATTTGTGGTTCTTCTTCTCTCCTTAAGATTTTTGAAAATACTATAACCTATCTAAATTAATCTTGTTGTGCTTGGTGACGTTTGTGATGAATCGATGCCTTCCTTGGTGAGGTCAAATTCCCATTATGTTCCCCAAGAATTAGACTCAAACCTAGAATCGACAAGTCTTATTTTGACAAGACCCGATAAGACCCATTAGATCTAGGAATTCATAGCCAAAAAATTCCAACCTAGCCCCAAAATCGACGGATTTCAATGTTCAAAAAAAAATTAAAAAAATTACAAAATTCTCCATTTTTATAAAAGTCGCTAAAAAAAAAAAAACTTACAAAATTCTCCATTTTTATAAAAGTGGCTAAACCCAAAAACATCGGTTCGAGAACCCTGGCTAAACCTAGTAAGAACCGGCCAACACTGGCAAATACCCTGTAGTGTACAGTCTGGAAGAATACAATCGTATGTACGTTGGAGAAAAAGAAATGGGGTTGGCGGGGTAAATACGCAGCTGGTAAAACGCAGGACGTGTGAAAACTTATCCAGAAAATGAATAACTGGGAGTAAAAATGAAAAAGATCGACACCTGGTTCCAGGTCCCAAACCAGCGCCCAAAGGACGTGACCCCATTCACACACACACACACACACACACTACTGTAAGGCAAAACTAGTATGTACTAGGTACCTACCACGTACGTAGCCTTTTTGGTTTTAGGGTTGGTACCGTACGAGGACTCGCACGTGGCCTCGAAATGTTTATGGGCCCTGGAATTTGGGACCCACAGACTCTTGAGCAAGATTGCCCTAATTCCAGAATCTGCACTGCAATTCGTCCGCCAGATCCCGTTAGCTGATCCGACGGTCGTAATATGCCTGGGACTTGGGTTTCGAGATCCCCTTTATTCGGGACCTCATTCGAGACCCGAAGCTCGCGCGCTTGCCTTTTGTCGCCGCGCAGTGCAGTGCTGCCGCCGTCGCGCAGTCGCTGCCGCTTCGTCTGCTCCTTCTCTTCATCTGCAAATCCTCCTCCTCTTCCTCTTCCTCTTCCTCCTCCCGCGCTTGCTCTGCGCGTCCGCTTTCGAGATCCGTCGAGCGAGCGGAGAACATCTTTATTTTCTTTTCATGGCGCTGCTGTCGTGGCTGGTCCAGAAGACAGGCACTGGTTGTTTTGTTTCCGGAGCATTCGGGAGGAGGAGGAGGAGTTTGATCTAGTCGAACGAAGCATGCGGAGAGAGAAAGAATAATGTTGGAGCTTTTTTTTCTTCGTTCTTTACTGAACCGGCGCGAATGGAGCTTGGAGTATTAGAGGTATGCATATTTCTTGTTTGCTTTGCGATGCCGCTTCATTGTTGTTTCCGAGGTTTTCTTTTTTCGGATTACTCCTGATGATCTTCTCATGTCGTAGATCAGTCCAGTCATGTATTCTGTCGCTTTGGTTTGTCTTAGGTTCTAGGCGGAGTTTGTATTACTCTGTTTAAGTGCACGCACGGCTATTACGTCAAATAGGTAGTGATATTACCTGATGAGCTGCTGCAGCCGTGGGCGGCCACGGGGTTCATTTGTGCGTGCTAGTACGCTCTGGCCTCTTTTTCCAGGTGTGTTCGGAGATTATCTAGCCCTATGAGTTAGGGATTTGCGGCCATTTTTGCTAACCCTCGATCAGTAGCTGCAATCTAGGTAGTTTCCACAAAAGCATCGAGTCCTTAGGTAGTAGCGTTAGGGCTCATTGCTAGCTTGCTTATGGTTAAAATATACCTTCGGATTACATGTCTACGTCTTTACTAGATGTCACATTGTTCTTCGAACATCTGCAAACATGAGGACTACTCTGTCAGTTGGTCAACCAGCCATTTGAAGTTTGGGACTCATGGGCTGAAGATTTCTTTACATTCTGATAATTTCTCTCACTTCGACATCTGGTGTTGGATTACCATGGTTGCTCTTGGCATTTGTGGTCCTTGTGGAAGCTGTAGCTCTAGTTAGAGTGAGGTGAAAGAGATATTACTCAGATGTGGTTGTTGGTAGTTTTATTCACTAGATCGTTCAGGTTCTTTCCTCCCATTAATGTGCCCCTTACAATCTCTATTTTGCATAAATCTTGTTTTGGAAGCTAGTGGTGGCTGGGTTTGACTTTGACTTTGTGAGTGTGATGCCGAGAAAAGGTTACTCTTGATCTTGTTGTGTTTTGCCTTGACACAGTATTGTTGTGGAGTTTCATTTGCAGTCTCATAGTTTATTTGGAATTTTTTTTTCTTGGCTATTTTGTGTAGGCTACTTACTCTGAGGTAAATGGAGTATTATTAAGAGCATAGCTCATGTGAACCACCCCAAACTTCTCTTCAATTATATCCCACCAGCAGAGACAAAAGCAGCCATGCCAAGGAGACGGAAGACACCCCGACAAGGTGAGGATGTTCCTCAACCAGATGCACCACCACCACCACCTGCACCAGTGGCAGCATTGGTAGCTCCTCAAGCTATCCCTCAAGTTGCCCCTGCAGCTGCCCCAGTTGCACCATTGCAGCCTCGTCCACTTCCACCTTCACAGCAGCCTCGACCGCATGGTCCTGGACAGCAACAGCCACCTGCCAGGCAGGGGAGATATGAAGGTGAAGGTTCCAGCAGAGAGCGAGGTACAGGCCCAGGAAGAGGCCGAGGCCGAGGGCGTGGCCAAGGGCCACAGTATACTGGTCCCAGCATTTCTCCATCAAGTGGAGCAGGCCCTTCTTCTGGTTCCCAAGCTGACCCTTACAGGGGTCAGCCAGGACCCCAGTATGTGGAGCCTGCATCTCAGGGCTATCCCCAATCAGTATATGCCCCCCAGTCTGGGCTAGACCAGTCTGCACAGTATGCACAGATGATGCCTATGCGTAAGCAACAAATGGCCCATCCGACCCAGGTGGCTTCCTCATCACAGGCTCCACCTGTACACTTAGCACCACAGCAGTATGCAGCTGCCCCTCCTGCAGCAGTGCAGGGTTCAGGAGCTGCGGTGGGGTTTGTTCCTGGCCAAGTGCTATTTGAGCAGCAGTTTGGCAGTCTACAGATACAACCGTCGCCTCCACCTCCAGCTCGAGTAGCAACTGTACAAGATCCGGAGCCCCCTTCACCACAAGCAGTAGCCCCACCAGTATCCAGCAAGGCTCTCCGATTTCCATTACGGCCTGGTAAGGGTAAATTGGGCCAGAGGTGTATAGTGAAGGCAAATCATTTCTTTGCTGAGCTTCCTGACAAGGACCTTCACCAGTATGATGTAAGTTTCCTCAGTTATCCCTTGTGCAGGGTTTATGAACTGTCATTTGCACATTATTTCTGCTAGATTATACACCATACTGTCAAGTGGCTATTTTGTTAAGGGGTGGCTGTTGTGTTGCCCTGAGGTGGATGTGGAGGTAAGGTGTGCTTTGTTGTAAGGAATCATGATTGCACTGGGACAAGAGAAGTTGGTTGTGGCAGATCATGACACGTAGCTTTGTGCAGGTTGCAATCACTCCGGAGGTTACATCTCGAGGTGTCAATAGAGCTGTCATGGAGCAGTTGGTGAAGCTTTATCGGGAGACTGCGTTGGGTCACAGGCTACCTGCTTATGATGGCCGCAAGAGCCTTTATACTGCTGGGCCTCTGCCATTCCCATCCAAGGAGTTCCAAATAAGCCTCCTTGAGGAAGATGATGGCAGCAGTACACAAAGGTTCTTGAATCAAATTCCTCAGAGATAGCCTAGTACACCCTTATGAACTAGGACTGCTGTTGTGCAACTAAGACTCCTGTTATTATCGGAATAGGAATTGTGGACTACCTGTTCATATGTTTTGAACAATCTGGTACCAAGTAAGTTATGTTGTGGGTGTTCTGTGGATAGTGCTTAGACACTTTTGACACTGCATTGACAGCAAGGTGCCATATTTGTGTGTGAAGAACTTCTGTTCCGTCAGATATTCACACTAAAGAACACTGCATTGAATTAGCCCAAATTGTGCTTAGAATTTTTCAATGGATTGAAGCTGGGGTTGTTTTGGAAGTGCAGAAGAGAAAGATCTTTCAAGGTGGTGATTAAGTTTGCAGCACGTGCTGATCTGCACCACCTTGGCCAATTCCTGGCTGGCCGCCAAGCAGATGCTCCCCAGGAAGCTTTGCAGGTTCTTGACATTGTTCTCAGGGAGCTTCCAACTCATCGGTAATTGATATTAGCGTTCACAGACTTTTCTTTTGCATTTATTGGCAGATGGATGGGTTCAGCTTGATACCCTTAAATTCATATGCTGAAAGAAAATCCTGGCCTGTGAACATTTTCTTTGTTCATTAGTGTTTTCTCTCCTGTTGGTATGTAGTGTGCCTGATGTTGGTTTATAATTCTGCCATAAGGATGAGGTTTAGGCCCAAAATATTAATTTGATCTGAGGATTGGTTTGGACCACAGGTGCACTACTATTACATGGGCAGGTGGTCACTTTTTCTCCAATCACATTTAATTGAGGGAAATACTACCTCTGTTAGTGGAGCCTTGTGTTGTTGCTGACCTTCATTTGTGTGCAGATACTCCCCTGTTGGCCGCTCATTCTACTCACCAAACCTTGGTACCAGACAGTCACTTGGAGATGGACTGGAAAGCTGGCGGGGCTTCTATCAAAGTATACGCCCAACTCAGATGGGCCTGTCCCTAAACATTGGTAAGAGTACAATCTACTTTCAATCCCTGAATTGGCTTTCATTCAGAGATCAGTCTTATATATTTGTGACTCATGCTGCAATGGGTGTTTGGCAAGTCATGGAGGCAGTAAGATTTGACCCTCACTTCCAGTAAAGTGTTGTCAAGGAAGCTGGGCAAAGGTTCCGTATCCTGTGATGGCAAATATTAGGGATTTTACTGTATTGGGCACTGTGTGATGATTCAAATATTCAGTGCATTTCTATATCTTATGGGCTATGTGTTTGTCACAGACATGTCATCAACTGCCTTCATTGAGCCAAAAACTGTAATGGAGTTCATTCGGGATCTTCTTAACAGGGATTTATCAAGGGGCTTGTCTGATGCTGATCGAATTAAGGTCTGTCATCAGAATGAAGTTTCTGGACCCATGGTCTGCCAAACTAGACTACAGTTAGGACAGTCAGAACAGAGTTTGAGTTCAGATTCTGCATCAGCCTGTGATCCAACATCTCTGAACCTTACATTGGGTATTCCTGTGTGAGTGTAAGCAGCAAAGGGGTTGCCATGTCTGGCAGATCAATCTTACTATCTGTCAAAGTGTAACAAATTCTGTGCATTAAAGGCTGTGACTTGACCTGCAGATCAAAAGAGCCTTGCGTGGTGTGAAGGTGGAGGTCACCCATCGTGGAAGTATGCGACGGAAGTACCGAGTTTCAGGGCTGACAAATCAGGCCACAAATGAACTTGTGTATGCAGCATCCTCACTTCCTTGTGCCTGTAATGTTATAGCTCATCTTATCAATTTGCTGTCAGATGGACTCTGGAATTGATCAAATTAATCTTGGCTGTTGTAGAAAGAGTCAGCAAGTTCATGTTGAGTTGTTTATGCAGATTCCCTGTTGATGAGAAGGGCACAATGAAGTCTGTCACTGACTACTTCAGAGAGACGTATGGGTATATCATTCGCCACCCATTCTTGCCATGCCTCCAAGTTGGCAATCAGCAGCGACCCAACTATCTTCCTATGGAGGTGTGCAAAATTGTGGAAGGTCAGAGGTATTCAAAGCGCTTGAATGAGCGGCAGATTACAGCTCTCCTCAAAGTCACCTGCCAGCGACCTTATGAACGTGAGAAGGATATTTTGCAGGTTTGTATTCCTGTGGAGTCCTCCTATCTGTGATGGTATTGGTTGTCTATAGGAATTAGCAATTGTGTCATACTTTGTGCTGCTGGCTTGCTACAGTTCTTAAGTATGCAATGGATATTTGCTTCTTTGTGTAATCACAAACAGTTGAAGGGCAAGAGGTATCTGAATCTTGAGATTATCTGTCTTTTTGGGGTTGGGGGTTATCAATAGTCAATTTTACAGATTCTTGACACTTTGTAGTTGTAAGAAGTTTTTTGTCTTCCAGATGGTCAGTCTTATTGTCTTTCTGAAGGCAAAAGGCTACCCTTTGAAAGTTCCTCTAAAGAGAACTAGAGGGTTGCTTCTTAAAGAAAAATTCCTGTTTCGAATTTCCAGTTTTGGCATTTCAGAATGATTTTGCTTCGGGTCTTGTAAGTGGGGAGCTTTTTGTAAGCCCACTTGTTTCCTGTTTGTCCTTTCCTTTGGTTTTTCTTTTCCCTTTCTGTCTTTCTTTGTTTCTTTGTCTTGTTATTGTTGTTGTGGTCTGTTGCTAGCCAGTAGTATGGCTGAGTCTTCCTGTTGCTTCTAGAATTGCAGCAGAAACTCAGTTCATAGGTTGGTGCTTGTCATCGGCCTTTACCCACTGTAGGGAGCTGATGAAATTAGTCGGGAATTTGTGGTAGTTAAGTCACTATCATACATACTACTGTTGATGGTCCCTGAACAGGTGTGAGACTGGCACTTTTGTTCATACTGGTGTGTGTTTTTTGTTTTTTGTTTGTTTCTGTCTTCCCTTGTTTGGTTCTTGTTTGGTTCTTTCTGTGGCTTCCTGAGGAAGAGTTAACCTTGCTGTTTCTTCTTCATCGTGAGAATGGAGATTTCTTTATTCTTAAGAAAGATATTATGTCTTTTTGGGGTTGGGTTGCAGACTGTAAATCATAATGCGTACCATCAAGATCCATATGCACAGGAGTTTGGAATTCGCATTAGTGCTCAGCTTGCACAAGTAGAGGCTCGTATCTTACCAGCTCCTCGGGTATGTCTTTGCTCACCACATGACTCTATCTCTGATGGGTACCTGCTAGATCTAACCTGCTGCTATTTCTTGTTACTGAGTCTTGGGTGTCTTTTGTAGCTCAAATACCATGATACTGGGAGAGAAAAAGAATGTCTGCCTCAAGTGGGACAGTGGAATATGATGAACAAGGTAGGCAAAATTGCTGTGTTTGGGCCTTGATAACTATTTTGTGCCAGAGAGTTGAAGTTTTTGGATGTTCTTCAACTTTTGTTTTTTCAAATTTATTATTTTGAAATTCTTATGTCAGTCTGTATTTTGTGTTGCTCATTTCAGAAATTTGCAATGCTGGATGCATGTCTGTAGTCACTGTGAGCCATCTTTCAGGGTGGTGATCTACTCTTGCCACATTTCGCTGTCCTCAGCAATCTGCATATGGTGCTAGTACAGAGAATAGGTTCACTAATGTTGCACTGGTTGATTTAATTGGTGCTATTTTTCTTTTGCTGGTGTGTCCAATCTGCAGAAAATGGTGAATGGTGGAGTTGTCAACCACTGGGCTTGTCTCAATTTTTCAAGATCTGTACAAGAGAATGTTGCTGCTGCTTTTTGCTCTGAGTTGGCTCTTATGTGCCAAACTTCTGGAATGGTATTTCCTGTGCCCTCAGTTTGTGCTTGGTTTGATTTGTTGTTCCTTTTAGTAATATTCTAAAGTTGGCATTGTATATGCCACAGGCTTTTCAGAGAGAACCAATTGTTCCAGTCCAAAGTGTGCGGCCAGAGCATTCCGAGCGTGCGCTTTCGCATCTCTGCGAAGAAGTTAAGAAAAGGACCAAGGACAAGGGCTTAGATCTTCTTGTGGCCATTCTGCCAGATGTCAATGGATCACTGTATGGTATGTAAGGCTTCCAGTGAGCTATCTGTCAGAAGTGAGAACTGCAAGTGTGAACTCTTGCATGTGCTTGTTGATGGCCCTGGATTTATAAAGTGGGCAGCAATAAGTCAGTTGGTATATGATACCTTTGATTAGAATGCTTACTGTGCTGAGATCAACTGGAAACAAGTACTGCTCTCTTACAGTGTGGATGTTGATGTAGGTGACTTGAAGAAGCATTGTGAGACTGTGCTTGGGGTGGTATCACAATGCTGCCTGACCAAGCATGTTTATAAGATGAGTAAACAGTATTTGGCCAATGTGGCTCTGAAGATTAATGTGAAGGTACTGTGTCTGCAAGACCACTCTTGTCATTGCTTTAGTGCTTTTGGAGAGGAGAAATTCCAAGTGGGAGGGTCAGTCTGCCTGAAAGTGGCAGCCACATTCTACACAAGATATCTGATTTTGAGAGACGTGCTTTTAGAGTGCCAAATTCATGACTTTATATGTTGCTGGCTTGCTGGGTGGAAAGGTTGGGGGTCGGAACACCGTCTTGGTTGATGCACTCACACGAAGGATTCCATTAGTAAGTGACATTCCCACCATCATATTTGGTGCAGATGTCACACATCCACATCCTGGAGAGGATTCAAGCCCTTCCATTGCTGCAGTGAGTTTCTCTTAGCCAGATATTTTCCATCTGATGGTTTTTGGCTTCTTGTGTTCCCTCACAGGTCAGAGCATTCCATCACTTGGACAAAGCCTTGAGGATCTATAGCTCACAGGGTCTTTGAGCACTGTACAGCACAGTGGTTGATATCTTGTACTGTTGGGTGGGATTAGGTTGTAGCTTCCCAGGACTGGCCGGAAGTCACTAAGTATGCAGGCCTAGTATGTGCTCAAGCACACCGGCAGGAATTGATTCAAGACCTGTACAAATCTTGGGTGGATCCCCAGAGAGGCCATTGCACTGGAGGCATGATCAAGTACACTTCTTACTTTGGATCTTCTTTTCTCTTTAAGTAACCTGATGATGAGTTGCAGACTCGTCCGTAATTTTCTTCTTATGAGAAATCGTCTTGCAGCACTCTATAACTGTGGTTATGATCTATCTCTGGTCATGATAGGGAACTCTTAATATCTTTCCGGAAAGCAACAGGTCAAAAGCCTCTGCGCATCATCTTTTACAGGTCTGCATTGTCTGATTGGAACTTGGTTCTCTTAATCTCTTGGTACTTGTAGTGTGCTTAACTTCAGTTTTGTAGTGATTGTAGTTGTATAGTAGTGTGTGGTTTATGGGTTTATGTGTATTATAATTCCAATCTTTAGGGTTGTGTCTAAGAAGCTCAAGCAGGAACAATCTGAATTCTCTGCTGTATTTGGACCTGGAATACTTGTAGATACTGTACCTATGACTGATGTTCAACACAAAATAATCCTCAAAAAGTCTAGCAGAAAAAAAAGTAATTTGAATCGATATTTGTTAAAATTATTGATAATTAAACTCCCAACTTGTGAAGAAGTGTTTATTGTCCTAACTGTTGGTTAGGATCACAAATACACAACACAAGGTATACTTTGCATACTTATTCCACAACACAAGGTGTACTGTTGAAATTCTTAAAAATTAAACTTGAAACTGCTGAACCTTGTTTCTCATAATAATTAAATATACAACAAAGAAGTGCTGATTATCAGTTGTAGGTACAGTGTACTTCCTATTTAAAAGTCACTCCTTTTTTGCCAGTCAAATGCTGTGTTGAACACTGTCAGTTTCCATGGTTACAGGGATGGTGTGAGCGAGGGGCAGTTCTATCAGGTCCTCCTGTACGAGCTTGATGCCATCCGAAAGGCATGTGCATCGCTAGAGCCAGACTACCAGCCACCTGTCACATTTGTGGTTGTACAGAAACGTCACCACACACGCCTCTTTGCCAGCAATCACAATGATAACCGCACTGTTGATCGTAGTGGGAACATACTCCCAGGTTAGTCCCTTTTGATGAACTGCTTGATGTTCTGCTTTGCAACTCTAGCAATATTGTGTTTCTGTAGTAGGCAGGGTGTGATAGCTTGCAATTTTGGAACCCATCCACTCTGTTCTGTCATAACTTATGTTGGTAGATGTATTATATGCGGCCTCAACTCTGCTGAAACACTCACACATTTGGAGAAGTTCTGAAAGATAGGTCCAGCTTTCTGATAATTGAACCTGGAGACATATGAGTTACGCCACCAATGGAGTTTGGTATGGCCAGTCCTCATATTCTGTCTTTTTGATTGTTTCAGGCACAGTTGTGGACTCAAAAATCTGCCACCCTACAGAGTTTGATTTCTATCTTTGCAGCCATGCAGGGATTCAGGTTGCGCCTTCACCCCTCTCTGAAGACATACTCATTTTTTCACACCATAATTCTGTTCTGTTCTCTTGCTTTTGGTAGTTGTTTCTCTTTCTCTTCATAAGACTTGATGTTATTGTCTACCTGTTTGTTCTGGAAACCTCATTCACCTTAGTGTAAGTTCATCTCTCAAGTTGCAGTGTTCTCCAATTCTGAGTTCTTGATGTTTATAATTGTATTGTTATCTGTTCTCTTCTATGGTTCTTGCTTCCCACCTTGCAGATGGTTTGGGTGGTACAGACCTGAGCAGTTTGAGGACAGAACAGCAATGAGATTTGGTGACTGTTACAGCTACAGGAGTGGGCTATCTAGTTGTCTGATGAGGTTGAAGTAATGGTTTGGAGTTGGTTTTGTGAGCAGGGGACCAGCAGACCTGCACACTATCATGTGCTGTGGGATGAGAATAAGTTCTCAGCAGATAGTTTGCAGTCCTTGACAAACAACCTCTGCTACACGTATGTTTTTCTGTTCTGTACAAAACTTATTGGGCACATTTGGTGACTCTTTCTTCATGGCATGGGATCAGGTTGTAGATTGAGGTCAAGTGCTACCATAGTGATAGAGCTGCAGGTTGTGATATTACAATGTAGACAATTGGTTGGCTCTAATATACTGTCTTGGTTTTTGAAGGTATGCACGCTGCACTCGATCAGTCTCTATAGGTGAGAACCTACACTGTGCAACTTCTTTTTGTGTGCTTTTTTAGCTAAAAGTGAAGACAGTTTATTTACTTACTCTGATGTTTGTGCAGTCCCACCTGCCTACTATGCGCATCTGGCAGCCTTCCGAGCAAGGTTCTACATGGAGCCAGAGGCATCAGACAGTGGATCATTGACCAGTGGACTGGGTCCTGCTGGCAGAAGTGCAGGCACTAGCATGTCCACTCGCACCAACCGAGTTGCAGTGGGTGGATCTGTGCGACCACTTCCAGCATTGAAGGAAAATGTGAAGAAGGTTATGTTCTATTGTTGAGGTTGATGGAAAAAGTGGTGGAACTGAGGTGAAAAATTGCATGTTTTTGTTGTTGTGGGGAATCTTCAACTAATCTTATTGTCTGACCTTTGAAATGCCAGTCAAAGCGGGGTAGTCATTCTGGTTCCAAGGAAGAGAAGGAGAAATTAGATATGCTGTCATGGTGTTTCCTTCTTTCTAAATATTATAACAATTGAAGTTGGTTGTGTATGCTGGAAACGGACAGGACATAGATTCAATCTGTTTAGTATCAACTGATGATTGTTTTAAAGTGTGTGTGTAACAACAAAAAGTGTAGTTATTTCCTTGTGTAGGTTCTTCAATACCCTACATCATGAATATGTTGGAAGGTAAAGATTCTATTATGTTTCTTGAAGCAATTGAATGTGCAGGATGGAGTGCAAAGTATTCAATGCAAAGTAGAGGACTGTCATCCCCTTTTTCACAATGTACAAATTTTGCCTACATTAATAATACAGAGAATACACCCTCGCATCCTTATTGTCATTATTGTTCTGTCTAGTTTGTAACAATTCTTCATTGTTTATGGAAAATTGGTGCCTGTGCAATAATGTGCTTCAAGAGAGGAAAGACTGGCAATAAGAATGTGAAGTTTAGGGTTTTTAGGGTGGTTGTCTAAATTGATGAAATGAATTGGAGCTATTCATGTGAAACCAATGAGATTTTCTCAATTGTTTCATTAAGTTCTATTGGATTTATTAAAGTTTTTATCAAGTTGTGTTAATATGAATTTGCAGAACGTGAACAAAACATCTTACACATTACAAATCTGGTTCTGATGTTTCTAAACCCTAAACCCTAAATTCTTTTAAATTCCTTTTTTCACTAAATCATGTCTAGTATTTTCTTCAATAAGATCGTGTATGTATTCCCTCTTCACAAAAACCATGTGTATTTTGTCTCTTGCACAAGATTGTGTCTAGAGAGAAGCAATGTTCTCTGTTTTCTACAAGATTGTGTATGTATGTTCCTCTTCAATGATGATTAGAAAAGAAGTTCAGACATATTTGTTATGATCACCTGCGGTGTTTGATGATGCTGCAGCTCCTTGCACAATAACCACCCAGCAGGCATTTCCTTCCTCTTAAGAAGATCCCCGATCATTTGTTATCCTGCATCCCTTCACCCGCCTCATACTCTACCACAACAAAGACCAATGATTTCCATTATTAGCATACCTGGGGTGGGCACCTGCAAGCTGATTTCACAGCTGTTGTAGAGGAAAGAATGCTTGAAAGTGTGCAAGCAACCCGACTATGTTAAGTGGTGCAGCAGCTCCTGAAATGAAGTGCAAACACTGAAACTGATCTTGTGGTTTGCAGCAGGATGACCAGAATTGGTGCAAATGTATAACCAGGTCAAGGACCAATATGTATGGAAAATGGTGACTGAATCCCATATACTGTGGCAACATTCTTCATGTGCAAGGTCGAACTGCTCATCTTGGCATGACCATTAGTTTTAGCAGTCACTACAGGGTTGGTTCTTTACCCATTGCCAAAGTTGGACAGAATTGGAATTGCTTGCTTTTTTCTTGGTGGGAAAACTATTCACCAGCAGTCTTACACTGGAGGAATTTATTGCATTCTACTTGAAGAGAAAATTGAACAAACAATCCAAGTAGCAGTTGTCCTACATTATCTACATGCAGATAGAAAACAGCCCCATTAAACTGGGAAAAGAAAACAGTTGTGGGTGTGAAGTGCAGCCAACAAACCGACTTCCAGACACCACCAAAGAAAAAGGTTGAAAGCTCAAAACAATTCTATGATCATAGAAGACCCTTACTCCTCAGAAAGGCTTCCTCTGTTGGCTCCCGTCCCAGAAAGTCACGGAGAATCACAGCAGCATCTTTGCAAGCCCCTGGTGCCAGCACCTAAGAATAAGAAAGCAACAAGAGCCCACCACCTGTGTCAAATATTGCAATTCAACTTCTATTGTACCTGTAATACAATAACAATCATTGAGTGGGTATTCCATCCAGACAGCTGCTGCTGCTGCCGATCCCACCTTTTTCTGTACACTATGCAGTGACACAAAATTTGAGACCAAAAGTTCATTCACCAGTATACATGCACCCTGATCAAGAGGAGGTCATCCCTTCTGAACCCAATATTGATACAGACATCATTTTTCTTGCCAAAAACACATTTTACCTTTTCACGGTATTCCCTGCCTGCTGATTTGCTCAAAACATTCCCTTTGAACTTGGCTTCAAACATGTCAGCTGAGAAAACCTGCTCCACATTCATAATCAACAATGTGTCTGCTTTCCAAAAACCAACAGCCTTACAGAAGTTGCTCAAAATCCATAGTATGTATGAACTCCAGAAAAAGCTGCAGCATGAATCCAAACCATGTACCATGTATAAAAAACCATGTACTGTTTGTTGCTGGCTCATCTATGTGTCAAATGGAAGGGTTTAGGGTTTAGGGTTTAGAAGACCAGGACTCACCTCACTCCACAGGTAGCCATAGTAAGCAGCATCATAACCACCTGTCATGTGGCCAAATGATGCACTGAAGTTTGTGCCTTCCAACATTGGAATCCCCTCCATAACCTGCCAATCCCATGAACCTCCTCAAGACTCAAGTTTTGTGATGCTGCTGCTTCCCAAGCTCACCATGTCAATGCACACCTGGAGAAAAAAGGAAAAAGAAGAAAAAGAAAAAATAAAATTGCATCTAGCAAGACCCAATCTATCAATCATTTTCCTGCTTTGGTGTGTTTTCAAGTAATATAGTGGAGAAGTAACTTAAAATGATTCACCTTTGGAACCAACTCTTTCAGAATGGCACCTGTTTCTGCTTTGTCCCGCATGTGGATGGACTGGTCAAAAAGTCCTGCACACAAAAACACTCACTTGAATTTGCTTCTCAAAACCAACCCGACACCTCTAATGATCAACCTCTTCATGACCAATCCTGCTGCACCACGAAGACTTCAGTACCCATTAAAGTCAGGTCTAAATAAAAAGGAAAGAGTGTTCTTGATACACCAGGAAATAAGTAACCTGTACTTTATAGCACAAATGTATATATATATATATACAGTCTGCAGAAAATGGGCTATGCATTGGCACTGTCTTTTTGAGGGATGCAATCATAGTGCCAGAATAGTGGCAAAATTATCAGGGGTGCGTACCAAAGAGAATCTGTCGTTTTGTAAGGAGACCTGCAAAAGCTCGTCTCTTTTGCATTAAAGCTTGACATATGTCATCTGGTAGAGATTGCTTTGTGTCCTGCATTAAATCTTCTTCACTTTCTGTTAGCAACCCACCTGACAGAAGACCATGTACTTACCACAGCCCAAACTCAGACTTTTACTAAAGCTGCTGGCTGGCGGGCTGGCTGGCTGACTATGATGAACAAACAAATAGAGCAAGGACAACTTGCCTTGTAAAAGCCACTCATTAGCTTCAATGAATCACTCTCCAGACACCTACATGTTGGAGCATACACTTGCACATCAATTGGTAACTGTCATTCTCCTTCAGCCAACTTGTATGATATGCAGAAAATACACAAAAGAAAGGAATCTGTATCCAAATCATGGGTATGGAAAAAAGTTAATTGCTGAAACTGCTACCATGAGAAAAATGGGGAAACACATGAACACATGCATGCAGGCATGCAGGCATGCAGGCACACACCAGTTCTCCAACATCTGGCTGGGTGCTTCCACAAAGTCGTCTTCAACACGTAAGCCTGAGAACTTGGCAAATGAGGCGCGACTGCAGATATGATGCATCTGCAGGTCAACAACTGAGGACCCAATAAAATGCTAAGTTTGTAAAATCTGTGAAGGAGGAGACTTAGCAGGTAGGTAGGTAGGTAAGGTGGCTGGCTGCATCCAAAATGCAGCAGATGTATTCTCACAAGTTAGCACCCATTTGAAGAAACCTTTTTCTTACTCCAATACAATTCACTAAAAGTTGCACTCTATAAAAATTGAACCAGAACCATTTCCAGCAGCAGCAGTCAAAACTCCTGACCACAGCATAAAAGATGTATGTTTACAAACAACCACACATAATTATACTCTCTCTGTCTGACAGACCAATCAAAGATCAAAACTTGAGGGGGAGGGGTTGGTTTTCAGTAGCCCTACAACATGTCCAAACTCGTGAAAGTACGTCTCCACCTCAGTGTGACCCAACAATGATGGCTTTTCCTTTGTAGGTTTTGAGAAGTTTGCTAGCATGGCAGCCACTGGCAACTGTGACACCAAAACACACAGACAGATGAGAAAACTTTCAGGACCCCAAAAAGGAAAAAAAAAAGAGAGACAGTTTTGTTGAGAAAAAAACTCTTGGAAGTCATCATTACAAATTCTCCCCCATCTTTTTCTCAACTCTTTACAAAATGTGGTTTCTGTCCCTTCTGTTGTCCCCTCCGTCACACACACAAAGTCATGGAACCCAAGGACACCAACCTCCTACTAGTACAACACACACAAAAGTTGTGGACCAAGTGCACCACTGACCTCCCTACTACAAAGGAGAGGTTCATCAAGCAAGAAAACTGGAGTCTATACTTACCTGACAAGGGCCAAAAGGACTGACAACAAAGGTTCATCAAGAAAGAAAACTGGGAGTCTATACTTTACCTGACGATGGCCATCCTTTTGGACACAACCAGGTTGCAGTGAACAGACGCATGCATGGGTGTACTTCCCATCTCTGTTTGCCAAACAACAAAATCCCAGCAAAATAACAAACCCAGTTACTCAATTTTAACAGAACACAGATCTAGTTGAGGAGCAACAAGAGAATGGGACATCTCTATCTTCTTCAATGCATCATCAGCATTGCCATCCACAGGTGGAGGAATAAATATTCCAGGAGGTGGGTGGGTGGGTGATGCACATGAGATAGACTGCCTTACAATTCCAATGAAGTGCACCATCATGGGGTAAAAAATGGGTTGTAACACAATCAGGATTTAGGGTTTACCGAGGATACAGATCAAGATAGAAATAACCCATGCGTTCTCCTGTCTCTGAATCCGACACTGAATACAGTTGCACCTCTGGGTGCCACACCTGTGGGTTAGGCACCTCTTTGAACTTCAAACCTGCCACAATAGCTTCCCCCTCCCCCGGAGGATGTCTTAGCAACGGCACAAGAAAGAGAGCACCATTTTCTCCCCACACAAAACTTCTCTCTTCACACTTCTGATCTTCTAGTATGTAAATCTGTCAGCTGTGTGGTAACTAATCAACATAGTGGGTCACATACCAGAAACCTCAGAAATGAGGAGATGAATTGTCTTGTGGTGGAAGGAATTTTTTGGGAGCTTGAATGATTCACAGTGCTAATCTCACCTCACTGTCAAACTAACTCAGGAAGAATCTAACATGTGCAGAAAGAGGGAAAGTGGTGTTTTGTTGTCAAGGTATGCAGCCACACCTAGCAGATCTTGGTAGATTTGAAGAAGGCCTGCGGTAACAACAGCCATAGGAAAGTATTGTTTGACTGTCTCATAGTCAACTTTAAACTCTTCTTCTTCTGCCTTACGAATGTAATACCGTAAATCCGCCATGCCAAACAAGTCATTGCCTTCCTCGGCTTTCTGAATTGGCAATCAAAAAAATTTCCACAGTTTAAATCAATTACCCAAAACCCAATAATCCTCAATTTTGTTGCACAATAGCAAGCCAAGGTTTTATTACTCTCATAGTTTTTTACCTTCATTGCTCGTAGCTTTGTCAGCTCCTTTGCAGCCAGAACTGAGATTCGCTTTGAGATACTTTCCAGGAATTCTTTGACCTGCAAAGATCCACATGACCTGTAAGAAGAAAAACATGCCCAAAAACCCATTATACATGAACCCCACAAACTCTAACCCAAGCCCAGGTTTAGGGTTTAGGGTTTGGGGTTTGGCTTTGGTTTAGGATTTAGGGTTAGTAATATTTGGCTGGCCAGCACCAAGAAGATAGTTCCATTTTGGAGAGATATGAGTTTATATGAGGGGGTGGTATCAAACCTTTGAAGGAGATTTGGCCATACGAATAGCAATCGCATACTCAGCATGGTTCCGATAGCCTAGTAATTGCGCCATAGCATGTCGCAGTGCCACCTACACTCCCATCCCCCCCCAGGCCCCCAACAGAATCAAATAGTCACCATCTGCTCCAATAGCAAATAGTCCCTGGTTCGATTCCAAAGAAGAAACTTTGAAAAGTTAAGTGTCTTTTTTCTCTTCAGCAAACCCAATTTTGCTCACCATTTTTGAGTCATGGGAAAACTACTACCTATGCACACATAAAGGTATATAAATTGTGGGAAACTACTACAAATTACAATAGCACACACACACACTCTTACCACTTTCTCAAGAATAGACACATTCTCATTCATGCAGCGCTGATCATATGCAACAGCCACAGCTTGTCTGGTAGCGCCCACCTGTGCACACCCAAAAGAACAAAAACTTCAGGAATTTTTCTGCCCAAAAAATGGAGTTTTGGGGAAAAACTTCTCCTTGGGAGAGAACAGAGGTATTTTTGCAGTTTCAGCATTACAGATGTGTATGCATGACTGCTACGAGAAGGACCCAACAAAGAACCTTCTTTCTTTTAACAACGAAGCAACTTTTTTCTCTTGTCTTTCATCTCTGAACATTATGCCCCAACAGAGTTGGTTGAGATCACTCATGTTTTTGTGATCACACTCTTTCTTTTGTCAGCTGTTTGGCTTTTCCCACAACAAAAATCCTTTACATAGGTTTCCTCCTTTTTCCCACGGATTCTAGAGCCTTGGCACAAACAATGGCAAACAAACAAAGCCAAAAAACCAAAAGAAGCAGAGAGCTATGCAACAACAGGCTCATGCTTATATGGAGGTGGCATACCTTGCATCGCTCCATGATTGGGAAATAGTGAGGATACTTGAGTGTAACTTCTAGCTTGTTGTCCTTGCCAGTTTTAAGATCCTGGATGTGCAGTTTCAATGTCAGAAAAAAAGCATAATCAGATTTTACATCAGTGAGACTCAAACCAACAGACATGTCAGTGAAACAATTTGCAAACAAAATTTACAAATACAGCAAAACAATTTGAAGAAAAACAACACAACAGTGAAGGAATGCAGTCATAAGGAACCAAACCCTTTATTTTTTCTCAGCAAACCTGAATAAAGTTTTTTGGCAGACCTGCCAATTCTTCTTCAGTGAAGTAAAGGCGGCGATTCTCCTCGTTCATATTCTGTTGAAATTCAATGCACAGCTCACCTATTGTTGTCTTTAAAAATTCCACTTTCCGTCTGGTGTCAGCATTCAGATTCATCCCTAGCCTTTCATAGTCTCTTATCTGCAACACCATAAATTTGAGATAATAAGATCCACCAAAAGAAACAAAACACACTTAAATTATCTATAAAAGACAGCAGCCTTTGAAATCATTTATAAATAATATTAGGGGGAAAAACACACACACACACACACACACACATACACAACCTCCCCCTTGCAAATGAAGGTGGCAAAATGAAGAAGAGAAAAATTATGATAGAAGAAGAAGGAAAAGGGTTACCAAGCGATCAACAAAGCGCTGAGCTTGGGGACTTAAAGTCTCCTTCTTGGCAGCATATGCCTTCACAACAAGATACACATCTTCCCGCATACTGCAGCAAAACCCACAACACAAAAACCTCTGTTTGATCAGGTGGAACAATCTGAAACTAAGAGAAAGCTGAGAAATCATAGCTGAGGAATTGTCTTGGATCAGAGTGGCAACACACATTTTGATGATGATCAGGAGGAGGAATCCAAAAAATGTGGGGTTTGAGATGCTGTGGGTTTGGTAGACAGATCCCAACAGAATCAACAACTGTTGAAGCAGCCAGAAAACTTTGGCATTCAGATCTTAGATTTGTCTAAGGATTTTTTTTTTGGTGGGTTTGAAGCTGCACCGAAGAAGGAAAGGAATATGGGTTCTGTAAAATACAAACCTGCATTTAACATTGTGTGCATCAATTTTCTTCTCAGCTTCAGCACTCGCATTTCGCACATCCTTGGATACTGCAACCAAGCTTGGAAACACACATCCTTGCACCACTGCAAACTCCTCTGCCTCCAAATTGGCCAATGGAGCTATCACCGTTTCATAACTCACCTGTTATTTATTTATTCATGCACACAAACCTGAATTTTCTCAGCCCCTGTGGTTTCTGTAGAAAAAACCCCAAAGAAAAGCCCTAAACTGTTCTTGGAAAGATGAAAGATGAGAGAGACAGAGAGATACCTCATCAAGTGGGACAGCAGCAACTGCATCATGAACACTCTGTGACAAAGCAATCATGCGGTCTGCTTGCTTCAAAATCTCTGATGCCGATTGCTTCACTCGAATGTGAATACCTTCTTCCCTTAACCCATCTGCCCAACCCCATTCAATTCAATGGTTTAAACCCACCAAAACCCCAAAAATCCACACACACACACACAAGGGGGGAAAAAAAGAAAAAAAAAAGAACCCCACCCACAAACCCTGACCCTCGTCAGCACAAGATCTCTCCAAATCTTCACAACACACTCAACTACTACATCTGTCAGATCTTGTTCATTGCTAAGAGAATCAATCACACACACCATAAACACAAAAAGAGACAGAATCACACACAGAGAGAAAGAGAGAATCTCACACCCAGAGGAGAATCAGAGAGACAGAGAGAGAAAGGTGGGGGGGGGGAACTTACCACGGGATGATGATGAGCTTTTGAGAGAAGAGAGAAGCAATTTGGTAGCAATGGCGATAGCGGCACCTGCTGCTCCTGCTAATGCGATCTCCTTCTGCTTCATGGCTCCTCTTTTGCTCCTTCTGCTTTTTCTTCTTCTGTTGTCGTGGTATGGGCCAGAATTGGGTAGTCTTTGGTAGGTACTGGGTATCCTTCAAAAGAGCGCAATCCAATTCCCGACGTCGTGCAATGACACCCAAGATGGCAGCGACCGATTTCGACCACAGCCAACAACAAAAAGACCCAACGAAACCACGCCCTGCTCCTCCTCCTCCTCCTCCTCTCGCATTAGGGTTTAGGGTTTTACCAGGGTTTAGGATTTCTGTTATTATCTCGAAGCTTTTCAAATATTGGATTTCTTCTTCTTCTACGCTTCTCCTTCTTTGTGAGGAGAGATTGAGAGTTGGAGAATTATCATCCCTCAAGACGCCCCTCGTCCTCATCTAGCACTAGGGTTTAGGGTTTCTTTTGTTGTCTCCAACCTTTTCAAACACTGGATTTCTTCTTCTTCTTCTTCTGCTTTGTGAGGAGAGATTGAGAGTTGGAGAATCATCATCCCTCAAGAAATTCTGGTTTGCACAGAGACACAGAGAGACAGAGAGGGATGCACTTTATGGGTTTGTGTGTGTGATTGTGTGATTTGCTTTGCTTTTGCTTTGCTTCGTTCAGTGACATAAGCAAATGCTCCTGCTGCTGCCCCTGCTCTTCCTGCACATCATCATCATGCATCACTGAATTGCAGAGCTGCTGCTGCTGCAGCAGCAGCAGAGAGAGAATCACATCACATCAGGAGGACCCCATCTCTATGGCCTCCTCCTTGCCCACAGCAGAAGGAGGAGGAGAAGGAGAACAACAACAGCAATATGGTGGAAGAACAACAAGAGCACAAATCCTGCTCAGCTTTAAACCTCCAATGCCACCGCCGCTAATTCCACATATTGAAGCATATGTCAATTCAGAGTGCTCTGCTGCAGAGCAGGTTCTTTGTTCAATTCTTCTTTCCCGTCTGCTCCAGTCAGTGAGTGGCATTAGAAGATGATATCAGTTGTTGTTGTTGGTCTTTCTTCTTCTGTGTCTTCCGCACACATCATCAACAAATTCTTCTTGTTTTTCATCTGCTCCTCCTCCAGTCAGTGTTAGTGAGTACGTGCATCATCAGAAGAGCTGAAATCAGTAGTTGTTGTTGTTGTATGTTTGGATCAATCATCAGGCTGCTGGTTGCAGAGCAATCATTGACCAAGTTTTGCTCGGGCGGATCACCATCAATGAAGTGGTTAGTGTTGTTATCGTCGTCTTTCTCCTTCTTTCTTCTTTTGTTTTTTCTCTGTTTGTAGTATCAAAGAGAGATTTTTGCATGTCAGTCAGTCAGTATTTTACTGATTTGTTTCTTTTCCTGATTCCACCAACAATAAACTGGATTCCAAACAAAAATTTCTGCCCAAATGGCTGGCAGGTCACTGCTCTTGAAACGTACTTGACCACAACAGACAATGTCATCAGAGCTCGAGGTAGGTTTAGGTTTCTAAACAATTTTCCATCTCTCTAGCATTCCTCCTCGCATTGTCATGCAAATGGGTTCTGCACTCTGACTATGGTGGTCATATATGTTTGTAGGTATGGATGTAACACATCCATAAATGTTCCTGAAGAGAAGGAGTATCCCTAAACCCTAGTAACTCAGTTGCACTGATGCCTCCTGGATCTTTTGTGATTTTGTAGCAGTGTTACAAAACACTTCATACTTACAGATAGAGAGATGCAATAGAGAGTGTAATGATATGAACACTTGTTGATCTGAACTTTGGAAAGTTATAATAATCCATTGGGGGGTGGGTTGCAGGAATTCAGCTGCTGGCTGAGATACTGGTTGGACTCTCAGTGATGCCTCTCGAAGACACGGTGGTTCATAGTCTTACCATTTTCTTTGGTGCACGTCTTGTAAGTTCATAAAATGAATCTTCAATGCATACACAGAGCATTTGTTTTATTTCTTGGGTTCCCTTTCATAAATGTGCACAATTTTTCTCCTTCCCAAGCTCTGATTGATGTAAAATGATGGGGAATTTTTGTTGTTGATATTTTTTGGGTTGTGTCAGGCTGATTGGCACTCTCTACGTGCAGCACTCCTTGGCTCTCTGACTCTCTTGAGAAGAGCTCCCCATGTAGGGGCTGTGGTGGGAGAAGATGCAAGAGAAGTGGCTCGGTTGGCACTGGAGAATCTCCATGTCCAGGCTCTTGCCCAACATGACCGAATGGTGAGCATTGTCTCATATAGAAATATATATATCAAGCATTTTTGTTCAGGGTCTCCAAAACATGATCCTGGTGAATGATATGCATATAGAGAGAGTGTATGATGGTGATTTGCTGAATTCCTACAGTCATCTGTGTCCATAATCTCTCATACATTTAATGCACAAATTGTTCAAATCGAAAGGTGCATGTAGGTAGAATTCGAAGATCTTCTGATGTGGTCTTTTGTGGGTGTGGTGGTATCCTCAGCTGTGTCTAGAGTTCTTCCAGTGTCTACTCAGCAGGCATGGTGCTGCCATTGCTCCTTTGGTATGTCTTGTCTGTCTCTCTCTGTCTATGTCTCTGTCTCTCTCCTTATGTGATAATGTTTTGTTGGGGTTTTGTTCAGGGTTGGGAATTTGTAGGTTTTACGTTGGACATTATTTACAGGACTCTAGGATTGGGTTTTCAGATTATGGATATCATAATTAAATTAGGTCTTGGAAAATCTGTGGCAACAACGCACAGGGAGGAGATTTGGTCTTTGGAGTGTGCGCAGCAATTGAAGAAGAAAAAGACCCTCGATGTCTGCTACTTGTGTTTCGGATTGTGGAATCGTTGACTCTTGTCTTCCCGGACTCTGATGGGCCTGTTGCTGATTGTGCCGAAGACCTTTTTGACATTGTTAGCCGCTACTTTCCGATTTCCTTCAACCCTGTAAGTTGTAGCAAAATTTTTGCAACACACACAAAAATCCCTGTTCTTCTTCTTCTTCAGCAACCAAATCCTTCTCCCTTTTCTATCTTGAAGTTTTATGGGTTTAGGGTTTAGGGTTTTTTGTAATCCTTTGTCTCTTCAAAAGGTAAATCTTCTTCAATCAGGGACAGTTTGGGTATTGGTAATGAACACACAACAAAATTGACATGTATTTTATTTTTTGCAGCAGGCAGGTGGTGGTGGTGGTCAGGATGGCATTACAAAATCAGATCTTGTCACATCCCTTAAGGTGGGTGGGTTGTCACTTTGTCACCCTTAAAAAACTCCTCCAAATAAAGCTTTATGTCTTCTTCTGTCAGCTTTGTATTTTCTTCTCCTCCTGAAAAGATACAGCCTTCAACAATTTGTATTGGGATGTGCAGAGAGTGTTTGCTTGCACACCATTGTTCGCTCAATACTGCATTCCATTGCTGCTTGAGAAGTTGTCGTCTAGCCTCCAAGGAGCCAAGGTTGGTTTTATCTGTTTCTGTTTTAACCTGTGCAGTGTTGTTGAAGGCAAACTCTTTAGCTATTTCTCAAAGCTTCAATGAGAAACCTGAACTTTTTTTTGCCTGTCTCTTTGTCCCTCTTTGGTGCAGGTGGACTCATTGAATTACTTGGGCTATTGCGCTCCACATTATGGAGCTAGAGTACTCATAGAGCATGCAGGGGCTGTATGGGCAGCATTGAAAACTGAGCTTTTGCCATTGTCAGTCCCAGCATCTGCGGCGGCAGCAACATCTGCAGAACCAAAGGATGCTGAAATCCTTGAGCAAGCAACATCGTGTTTGACGAGCTGGGTTGAAACATTCCAAGAGGAGGAGAAGGATTTCTTCTCTCATGATGCATCATCTACTACTACTACTGAGGTGAGGAGGAGGAGCACCACCACCGAATCTGGGATCTTTCTACAGTTGATTCTGAAAGATGAGTCTGTTGAGGATTTAATTGCCTCTTTGGAGGATGATGATACAACCACCCACCGCTGGAGAACAGATGAAATCAGTGCTGCAGCAGCAGGACCTGGTCCAGGTAGTAGTATTAGTAGTAGTAGCACCATTTCAAACAATCGTGCAAAGCTTCGAGTGCAGGCAACAGCTCGTGTTCTGTCGGCAGCTGCCTGTGCTTCTCCCTATTCCTGTTATGCAATCTGTAGCCAGGTACTGACTCGAATCATGGGCATAATAAGGGGTATGCATTCGGAAAGCCCTGACACTGGATTGGAAGCACAAAGCAGCAGCCTGCTTGGTACAGAGCAGCAGCAGAATGTCATCTCAGAGGATGGAATGTCGTCTTGTGGTAGCATCAATTCACACTTTCTGTCATCGCAACAGAACACAGTTTGTTTCAGAGCTAGCAAGTCCAGCTCTAGCCGAAACCGTGATTATTGGGTTGCGATTGGACTTGAGGTTGTCCTGCAGATTGTGTCGGCAGCTGGAAGCATGGCAGAGAAGTTGTGTGCACAGGCAGCTACTACAATGGGTCGGTACCCATCACGTGTATCCAGTTCCAAGTCAACCAGAAGGTGGTTAGATCCACTGCAGATCCTGGCACAAGACCTTATTGCCACCTTTTGTCAGGCCATTGCCATCAATGATTCAAAGGAGGCTTCTATACTCGGAGGTAAACAGTTCCGTCTTTAGACACCACTGCACAAACATAGAAACTCCTCATTAATGAGATCAGTTTCAAACAGAATGGGTTTTAAGAATGGGGTTTTGTTTTTATCTGGTGCCAGTGGCAGGATTGCAGCAGTTAGCCTCATTCCCTGCATCTCTCTCACCACTCTCAAGAGACCAGTTACAAGAAGTTCTCTCATTTCTCAGGGAGGTATTATTGTCTGGAGATGATGACTCACTGCAGACCGAGGTCCTCAACGCATTAGTCAGCATAAGTGACTCAGAGGATAGATTCAGAGGTGTGGAGAGCAGCAGTGTTAGTACTGGGATATTGACTGAGGTGATTCCATATTTACTGCAAGCTGTCGCAGAAGAAGGCACAGAAACAGTGCAATTGGTGGAAAAACAACTGACTGCTCTGCAGATGATTGGTGGCTCCAGACCAATTGCTCGCAAAATGGTGATCGAAGGCCTCTTGACAACTGTCTCTCAGGACCTCACACAACAATACACCAATGATGGCAATGGGGAATGGATTTGTGGGAAGGTGGCATCTGTGTTGCACTGCTTGTCCAACAACATCCTCCCTCGGTACTACAATTCTGCTACTGTTGTCTACATTCTCTCTGTTGCTATTACATGATTGCATCTCATATTTATGCTTTTGGTCTCCTTGTGCTTTTGGTCCTCATGTTTTTTTTCTTGGTCCACTCTCAAAGCCATTTCATCACAATCAATATTGACTGTCAGTATTGGATCTACCTCTATTCTTCTTCCATAACCTGTTATGGTGAGTAAAGCCATAACAGGTATTTTTCCCCACCTGTGCCTACAGAACACAATCCTATAGTAGTGGAAGATCCAATAGTTGGGTTTTAGGGTTCTGAACAAAAATTGTATTGCTTGAGATTCTACAGTTAATGGCTGCCATCAGACTGAAGATCTTCTGATGGTCCAAGAGCAGAATCTTGAAGAATTGTTTTCTATTATGGTGGGTGACCAACCTCACAGGTGTGACAGCAGTAGTGATACCGATCAAGCATCTGCTGCAAAAGTGGCACTAGAAATTTGGACTTTTCTTCATTCCTCTCAACCATGGGCACAAGCAAATGAACAGGTAAGCTCTTGTACTGGACTTGGGCAAAGAAGTACAAAACTGTAGGCTATGATTCACAGCTGCTGGTGCTGCTGGTGTCCAAACATATGTGAACTTTAAAATGATGATTGTTTCAGGGTTTCTCACTTTTTCTTCAATATTGGTGTAGATTCTTAGGTGGAGCATGGAAGCAATGCGTGTGGCAGTTCAGAAGTGCAACATCACAACACAGAAGAAAATTCTGCAGAAAGGATCCGAGATTCTGTTTTCTTGTAGATCAGAAGATACCCGACACACCACAGATTCTAGTGTTCAAGAAGGAATGGAGAAGGTAGTAGAGACAGCCAAGAGCCAAGCAGCCAGTGTAGATGAAAGAGGATGGGTGGTAGGGCACCTTGCTGCAGTCGTTGTCTCTCTGATACCATCAACAGACATTTGTAATGAGCGGGTTCTTTTGGAAGAATTTGTGGGTGTTGCTATCCATGGACAGTCTCCTCTTCTCACTGAAGCGGCAGCTCATGCAGTTGCATCAATGCTCAACAAGTGTGTGATTGCTGCAAAAGATAAGGTCCACTTTTCATCTCTCTAAAAAACCCTGAACCCTAAACTCTAAGCTGAGCAGATCAGTGTCTTTTTTGTTGCTCTGTCTGTTCTATGTTCTGCTTACAAAAGCAGGCTGGAGAGTAAAATGATTTTCTTTGGGGTTCGGTATTGATGGCAGGAAGCATTACACTTGCATCTGGAGGATATGATTCACCTGGTACTTGACAAAGGATGGTTTGCAGAGCTGCCTCAAAAGAAGAAGCAGTCAACAAATGAGGGATCTGTAGCAAATGACACTAAGGATGTTTCTGGAGATCATGTACAAAGAAGAGTACGTGCAATTTGTGCAATTGCATGGGCAGGAAAAGGCTTGGCAATGCGGGGACATAGCAGAGTTGCTGATGTTGCATCGCTTCTCATAACACTCTTGCTGTCAGGAACTGTTGCTGAGGTCCAACCCTAAACCCCTAAACCCATTTCTGAATTGGTACCCATTTGGGCATTTCTCCATACTTGAAGATTGCTGCTCTAGTATAAACAGAATTTTGTTGTGATCATCATCGTCAGCCCTTACCTGATCCTCTTGCATTCTGTGTGGGTTCTGTGCTTCAGGACAGAGAAGAAGATGGCAGCATCAGAATGGCTGCTGCACAAGGATTCAGCATCATTGTGGAAGATAGTCCAGTTTGCCTTAACAAAGCGCACCATGCTGTCATACGACCTCTTTTTAAGCAGCGGTTTTTCCACAGCATGCTCGCCCCTCTCATGGAAGCAATGCAGAAGGCATCTGCTGCTGATGTGGAGCTGAGCAGGTTGTGGCTGTATCGAGGATTAGCGCATCTAGTTTCAGGCATTCCTCACAGTGTTGTACTCACTGATGGTGAAAAGGTGAGCATCAATCATATATACCCAAGTATTCTCTTCTGTGTGCTCCTGGTATATGGGCTTTTAAATTTCAACCCAATTTTCAAGAAGAGTTTGTCACGATTTTGTTTCAGGCCGGAAGGGAGTAAGGTGGGAGTTATTCTAACTTTCCAGGAGGGTTGTTGGCTTGTTGGGGTACTGGGTTCTTTTTTCTTTTTTGTTCCCACAGGCTTTTCCACTGCTGTTGGGTGGTATCTCAACTCTGTGCACTACTGACCCAAGTGACTCAGAGAGTTTGCTTGCCTTGTTACTGGCGGTCTCTGGCTTTCTTGTCGATGATTGCACTGGTAAGGACAATTTTTTTGCAGATTTTCTTGCATCCAACTAGTCATCAATGGTAAGATTTTTTTGGGACTCAGGATGCTGAACAAAGAATTGTATCATGTTCGTTTGTTAACTGTTTGACTGACCCTAAACCCTAAACCTCAATCTCTACTAATGCATTTAAACAATCAAAGCAAGTACTAGGACTAATCTACCCTCCATGCCCATCTGTGATGGATTCAGGAAGACCAATAGCAGCAGAACATGTGTCAAGCTTAGTGAAACGACTTCTGGTTTTGGTTCAATATGAACATTCACCGGTAAAATCCTCTTGACATGTTCGGTTCATACTATTATAGGATCTAGGTTTGGTTTTTGCCTGCACAATCCCCATTTCTGCATAGACAGAATTGAAACTTTTGGAATTCTATTTCATTTCAGTTTTGTTATGGCTCTGGAAATGAAAAAGGCTACAGTTTTGCCTTCACTACAATCTATGTGACCCGTGATCATCATGATCATTAGGTGGTGCGAAAGACTGCACTTCAGTGCTTGGGAGCTGTTGTGGGCCTTCCTTATGCTGGAGTCTTCCCCCTGCGGAGAGAGGTTTGCTACAACACTATTTGCTATTTTTTTTCTTTTGGCTTTCTGTTTATTATTCATCCCTTTCATTCTGTAGACTGAAAAATTAGCATTTGCTGCTGGCTTGGGGGGCCAGGTTCTGAAGGCATTATTGACTGCACTAGATGATCGGAAACGAGTTGTTCGTAAAGAGGCTGTATGGTGCCGTCAGGCTTGGTAAAAATCCTTCCCATTTTGCAAATAGTATTGAATTTCCCTTTGGCATAACTCCAGAAATGATGGGATCTAATCCCCCACCCATTTCCCAACAGCATGACCAAAGAAAGCTAATAGTATTTTTTCACCTTTTGTTTGTGTCTGGAGTGCGTTCCTGATGCAGCAGCACCTGTCTTCTATGTATTGCTGCAGGGTGGCCATCTCATTCAGATAAAGAAGCTTTGCCAAAGATTTTCCTTGAGAGCTTGAGGATACAGCTATTGGTGGTAAGTCTCTTGCAGACTTTTGTTGTTGTTCAGCCACAGATGCTCTCAAAGACGAGGGAAAAATTGCAAGTTTCTATTTGAGAAGGGGAGATGCTTTAAATGTCCAAATCAAGCTCTGTGAATTTGTTAATGTCAGGCCAAATTCCACAATCAACACCTTGCCTCAAGTTTTGGGTTATGTGAGCATACCTATTATTGTTCTCTTGATGATATGATTTTTTTGGGCAAGATTTTGTTTTTTTTTTCTCTCAAGCTTGGAATTTGTATTGTGAATGTAAAACATTGGTTTTCTTGAGCTTTGTGATGATGGTATTGTAATTGGTATTTCGGACAATGCTTATATTGACATTTGTTACATTGTCTTGTTGACAAGTTTCTTTGCATATCTGTGTGTATAGAATTTAACAATTCAAAGTATATATGAAAAGCTAAGAAGCTAAAGTCAGATTTTATGTTCTGAACCTGTTGCCACCGAATGGAATGATATTATCATGCTCTTGACAATTTGATTACATTTATCATTAAGCCCTGTATGTGTTTTAGCTTTGAATCTTGTTTGGTTCAAAGGATTCAATGGTTGCCTCCATGGAAGAGCTTGTTGTCTTTAATACATGTAACAAAAAGCGTTAGTCTATTTGTGAATCCATTAAACATCATCAAGACAAGCAAGTTTTGGCATTTATTGAGTTTGTTTCAATCACAAAAACTCTTCACAGGGAACCATGTTCAAACTTCCACATTTGTCCTTCACCAAACCTTGACTTGAATTTAGCCTAATTTCCTTGTTTGCCCTAAGAGAGCTTTAGTCAAAAGCCTTAGGTCTAGTGATTGATACCAATGGTGAACAATATGATACACATTCCAAAATGGAAATAATGTTGTTGAAGACTTAATGATAACATCTTGAATTCACAAATATTGTGGTTAAATTTAAACAAAAAGAAATTTGTAAATTCATTGATCACCTGATATTTCAAGTGATCTTTTAACATTTTGTATTTGATATATATATATATATATATATATATATTTGAACACATTATTGAATAAGCTTTTACATGATATCTTCATTTGTAACATTTGAATAAATTTTGAAAAAAAAATTGTATGTTAAAGTTTGAATGTTTTAAACGATTCCATGCTAAACATAATAAAGTTAATTTTTTTCTTTTTTATTAATGGTCTTGAAATGTTTTGGTAATGAAAATTATGGTGTGCCTCCATAAGGTCTTGGGTTCAAACCTTGATAAACGCATCAATGTATTTTGTACAAATGCATAATATACGAATATATAAATCATGGCTAATGATGTCAAATCGTTTTTTTGATTAAATTGGAAAAAAATTAAAACTACACAAGTTGCATATTGGTCAATTTTCTCCCATTTGATTAAAAACCTAATGAATTTGGGTTGTGAAAAAGGACAAGATTTTTTCTTGTGAAAGAAGGAGTACCCTAACACAATCAAGTGAATGTTTGCACATGAATTGCTAATGAAGATGTTGGCATGGTGTATTTCGATGGAGGTGGATGTTTTAATTTTCAACAACATTGGGTGCCCAAGTTAGGGCAAAATTGTTTTGCTTTGCAAGACACTTGCAATATAAATTCAACCTCAACCTTGACATTAGTACCTAGAGTTCTCCTACTCTTACAAGTTTGCTTGAGAGAATTTAGTTTCTATTTCCTTGCTCATCAACAAACATGTTTGAAGCTTTATTGGATTATTAAATTATATATTCTACTTCTTTGAGGAATTTGTTCCTAGTTGAGTTGTAAGGTATTGCTTTTTTGGGGCATGTGGGTACTGCCATTACACTAGGTCATGTTATTGAAGTAATTTTAGCTTCAAAAAAATTGCCAACACTAGGGAGAGAAGTTGGAACATATGCATGTCCACATCTAATGGATCTACACATCAAGTTTAGCAATTGAATCACAAAATATGTGCATTAGTTTTTCTTAATGTACATATATGTGAACACAATTGTCTTGTTACTAGGTGATTCAATTTAAATGTGCTTCTTGAATTTCTAAATTTAATAAAAATGTTTTTTCAATGAATTATACAACTATGAGCTTCTAAATTTTAGTGCAAGATGTGTTTTATGTTTAGCATTTCCAATGTAAAAGATTAAAAACTCAACAATACCTATACAGTGGAATTTATGGAGGAAATTTGAGATTCCAAATTCACAAATTGGGTGTTGATGTTCACATTGATTCCTTATGGAGTTTTGGTTCACATGACAACAAATGTGAGGCTACCCGATTTTCATGTGTGTGTGTTAGTGGAAGAATGAAATGGCTAACATAGTAAATTTAACCAACCAACTTCCTAAATTTGGGTAAGGAAAAAACATTGGATCATTTAAGTAATTGTTGCAATTCTTTGTAATGAAACTCTAATTTCATTGGTGACTCAACACCCATTCCTACCTTCATCCAAATATTCATCCAACATGCTATCAAAAATGAGTAAACAATGCATGAACTTTAAACTCTAAACAGTTCGATGGTCTATTAATAATCAATCGAATTTTTTTTTACAGTATAACTATAATTCAATATCCCAATGGCCTTTTTATCTGAGAAATATTTATCCAATTTGCAATACCCAAGCCTAGAGGAAGGATAGTATAGAGACCCACTATAAAGATGGAGGCTTTTTTCAGACGAAAGCTTTGGATAAAGAAACTTTCACATATGAAAGGAAGAACAAAAAAATTCCACTAGAAATAGGTTTATCAAAGTCTTGGCACCCTTAACATTTAAAATGTCAACATTAATCTCGACCTCAAGCTTAATCATGGATGCTATTTATTCCCAATCAATCCACAAGCGAACCAAACCCATCTTTGTTATACTGAATGATTGAAGATCGCATTTCATTTACTAGGCTATTACAAAGTAGCCACAACAATTATAAACCAACCTAGGGTGTTCACTAAAACTATGGATTTGGCACTTAAAAATCATATACTTATGCTAGGCTTAGACTTACACTTAACTCAATGTTAAATTGGACAAGTTTATCCTACAATTCACATATGAAATGCTAGCTAGCATTAAATTTTATATGTCGTCCTATGTGGTAGGCAATGTCAACTTGATGTTAAATGGAAGTTAAGAAAAAACTAAATTAACATTGAATATTTAAAATTGATGATTTTGTTTCCAAAAATACAATATTAACTAGCACCCCCCAAAAGGAGGTGTTAACTTAGTGCTATGAATCTTTACAAGTAAATCTTGTTCCCCACCTTTACCCTCCATGTTCCCCTCCACTCAAAACACCCCTACCTTCTTCTCCTATTTTTTCTTTTTCTCGATCTATTACACCTTTTCTTTTACTACAAGAGCTTGTTGAATAACTTTGCTTGGCGAAGAGATTGATGGATTGTTGTTTGAAGAGGAGCTTGTTGAAAACTATTGTTAGCTAAAGAAAAGTTTGATATTCATACTTGTTGCAACTTTTTTGCTACTCACATAAATCTTGATAAAAAAACCATGAAATTTTTTAGAACCATGGTTTGTGACACTTATGAGGAAGAATTTCAAGACCAGAAGGATTTCAGAACATTCAAAGATCCTTGCATTAGTTTTTGATCAAAAGAATTTGAACAACATTCAAAACATTGGATATACAAGGAACTTCAACAATTCAACAACGTTGTTATTTCAATTTTTATTGTTGTTCAAATTGGTGCAACAACAATTCTTGATCAACAAAACTTGGGAAAAAAATACATGAAACACATGAGATGAACATCATTAATGTTATTAAAAGCAAATGAAAAGTAGAAGAGAATCATGTTCTTTCTTTTCTAAGTGTTTTTTCTAACAATATATCTACCAATGATGTTGGAACAAGTTCAAGCAAGAAATAAACTAAAAATAAAAGTAAGAAAGTGCAAAGTGCAAATTCTATTGACTAACAATCCAAGAAGCTTCAACAACCAAACTAAGAGCACATTGAAATGATGGCTTGTGTTGAAATCAAGAAAGAAAAAGTGCCTCACAAATCTAAACAACATTGATGGAGAAGATAAAATGGAAAGGGCAATTAATTAACAAGTGGAAAAATATTTCAACATTTGTTATGAAATCTAGTTACACCATTCACCTAAAGAATGGCTAAGAGTTTGGGGGGAAAAAAATGCCCTAAACGACACAACTTTCATCCAAATGAGTGGCAATTTGAAGGTTAAAATGCTCTAAAAGGAACAAATGCCATTCAAAAAGATATACAGTTGAAGGAAAGAAAACCATTAGAATGCACAATTTTCATCCAAAAGAATTATAGCTGGAAGGAACAAAATAAAACCCTAGAAAACACAAATGTAATTCCCAAAGTGTGATAGTTGGAAGGAAAACAAAACCTTAGAAAGCAAAAAGATCGTCCAAAAGAATTTTGGTTTGGATGAAATATGCAATTTTTTTTTAACACAAATGTCATCCAAAAAAGTTGTGGTAGATGAAATATGCACTTTCATTTTTTTACACAAATTTCATTCAAAAGAGCTACAATGGGGGGCATTTTTAAAAAACCCCTTAAAAAGCACTACTTTCATCCAAAAGACCTATGAATTGGATAAAATATATAGTTCATTTTTTGCACAAATTTCATCCAAAAGAGGAATTAAGAGAACCCCTAGAAAGCACCTATTTGTCTGGATGAAATATGCACTTCATTTTCTGCACAAATTTCATTCAAAAGAGGAATTAAGAAAACCCATACACAAAGCATGTATTTCCTTGGATGAAATATGGACTTCATTTTCTGCACGAATTTCATCCAAAATGAGCTACACTTGGAAAAACTCCTAGAAAGCACAAATGTCATCCAAAAGAGCTACAACAATAGGAGTAACCAAAACAACTCCCCACGAAAGCGCAAATGTCATCCAAAAGAGCTGCGGTTTGGATGAAATAGGGTTTTAGGGTTTCAGGAGCACACGAACCAATTGTGCAGATTTTGCGACGGAGTTGTGGTGCACTAAAACACGGCGGTGAAGGAAGCCGACGATCCAGGAGAAATCCGCATTTTGTTGTACAAAAAATCTGTGTTTTTCTGCGCTGATTTTCTGCTTGTGGTTGGAGTGAGAAGAGAGATGGGAAGTGCAGTTCTTCCGAGGAGGTTGGAAGGGAAGGTGGCAGTTATCACCGCGTCCACGCAAGGAATCGGCTTCGCTATTGCTCGCCGTCTTGCGCTTGAAGGTGCCGCGGTCGTCATTTCCTCCCGCAAGCAGGTAGGTAGGTTAGTTTCCCCCCCCCCCAAAAAAAAGAAAAATCTTCCTTCCGCTCTCTAGGGTTTGCTGTCTCTGTGTCTCTAGGGCAGATGTCCCTAGGGTTTGCAGTTTCTGTGTCTCTAGTGCAGATGTCTTTAGACCTTGGGAATGACATCTCACTTAGGTGAGCATGATGAGAATAGAACTGTGGATGATGGTAGTGTATTGTCTTGCATGGCTCTCTTCTTGTTCTTTATTACTAGAGACTTTTCTTCACACTTTAAGGTTTGCGCTTTCTGTGTCTCTACGGCACATGCCTCTCGACTTTGGAATGACAACTAATATTCAGTTGAGCATGAGAATGAACTGTGGTGAGTTGATGGTAATTTTCTGTGTTCTTGGTGTTGTTTACCTCTTGCAGAAAAATGTGGATGAGGCAGTGGCGAAGTTGAAAGCAGAGGGTCTTGATGTGTTTGGCTTGGCCTGCCATGTCTCTTTTGCAGATCAAAGGGAAAACCTCATAAAAAGCACCATTGATGTCAGAATCTGGAAACTTCCTATTTTACTCCTTGCTTTGCTTCTTCACTTTGTCCTGACACTTGCTCAAGAGAATATCCAAAGTTGGAAGGATGTAATAAACTCCAGCAGAGCGTATTACACACATCACATTTCACTTGACACTTAAACCCTAAACCCTATCATTTTGCCCAAATTGTTTGTTATGGAGTCTGTCTGCTGCAGGCCATCAATGCTGGCTTGCCGATTGTTGAATGTGCAGCTACATCTCTATTCCCTGTATGTGAAGTCTCTGTCCCCAAAGTAGAGGAATTTGAAGGTGGCCCAATAGCAGTTTTGGCTGAGCAACAATGGGGTGTAAGCACAAGAGGCTAGTTTCTCACTTCAAGCCCCTCAAGGTATCTTCAATGATGGTATACATGGGCTTTAAAGCCTGATCTTGGAACCTGAACCATGAAGGCAACCTCTGCGAGGACATTGATATCTGAAATCAGATGCTGGAAAGGGAAGGAAATGCAAAAGATAAAGAAGCATGAGTCTTTTTTCTGGATCTTTGCAGAAATATGGGCAAATTGACATCCTAGTATCAAATGCAGCAGCCAATCTCTCCATTGATCCAATTGTGAGCATGTCAGAAAAAGCGCTCGACAAGTTGTGGGAAATCAATGTGAAGGCTTCTATTCAGATTGTTCAGGTAAACTGGAATGTTTATTGAAGGATTGTTGGTTGATGCAAGAAAGCATTCTATGTTATTAGCTGGATTATATGTATGAATTTGACAGTGTGGAAAGTCTTGGAACTCATTTTCTTGCAGGCTGCAGCACCGTTTTTGTCAGATGGTTCATCAGTCATTTTTGTAACATCAGTAGCAGCATTTAACCCTGGGACTGGCTTCCTAAATATGTATGCTGTCATGAAAACTGCTCTCCTTGGTCTTACTAAGGTGTGTGATATGTTACACTCTCTTTACCTTTTGCAGGAGTGTTGAGACATTGCTATTCTTGTTTGTTTCAATCATGGTGATTGTGCAATCAATCAATCATCACATGTGTAGCAAGTCCATGGTTGATCCAGTTGAGTGCCTGGAGTTATAGAGTAAATATTTTCTGAGATATTTGCCATTAGAGCTATGAAGATTTGGAACTTTTTATGGTGGAATTCCTTTTGTCTACCCTGTTGGGATAGCTTGGGGCCTTTCATGACTATTCTATCCCTTGAATGAGGAATTACATAACATTGTTCTCTAATCTATTGACTGACAACAGCATAGCCTGATGGTTTACACATCATCAGTCACCATTTTGCAAGTTGCCCAAAATTCAATCCGGTGTCATTCATAGGTTTCCATTGGGTTTATAGTAATCACTCAGAGAGTTGCAAACATGATGGGGAACATTGCAAAGTAGAAACAAAGAGTTTAGACTTTGCAGAATCTTGAATCAAGTTGGAGCTCTTTTGACTTTGCTATGCCCTGGTGATCATCATTAAAATAGGTTTAGTGTTTTAATCTGGCTGATAATTTTGTAATGTTTTTACATGGATGGATGTGGGCAGGCATTAGCAGCAGAGCTGGCACCAAAAACACGTGTGAATGGAATTGCACCAGGCTTTGTTCCGACCCGCTTTTCTGCCTTCCTTGCTGAGAGTGCAGAAATAGTACTATCTCTTCTTCTTTACCCTCTCTATGGAAATTAGTTGTCCTTTTGCGTGCAATATACTTGGTGTTGTTTACTTTTTATCCATGGCTTCTGAACTGGGCACTATGTGTTTGAAGAGTTTCTTCTTCCTTTTATGTCCACCCATTGGTGGGAACTGATTTAGTTAGTGGGTGTTTTATTCTGAGCAGTTCTGTTGTTGTTTGGACCATACATGTTGCTACAGATGACTGTAGCTGTTGTTTTAACTGCACCTCCATTTGGTATTGTGGTCTTGTTTTCTCTTTTCTTTAGGGTTTTGTTTCTTCTTTTTCATGTTGGTTGATTGGATGTTGTTATGATGTCAGGTCTGAAGTATCCATAACCTTCTTGTCAGGTTATCTGACTATTCTTTTCAGATTGACATGAATTGTTAGCATTGAGAAATTCTCAGTGCTTATTTTGTGTTTGAATAATGCCTCCTTTTCTGAAACGAGACAGACTTTCAGAATGCACTTGCTCAAGGGCTTCTTAATCCTAAGTGGGAATCACTTCAAATTGCTCTTTGTCCTCAAAAGATATGTACTTTTAAAGTTCACCTTGTTGCTCTCTCTTTTCTTGTTGGGGTATAAACTTGCTTTTTCTCTTTCTTTCAATACTCCACAGGAGTAGTGGATATAATAAAACAACTTAATCTTTTGAGATCAGAAGTTGATAAAGCTTCTCCACTCTTATTACAATCTTTTGATTTCTGAACTCTACACACTTAAAATTGACCTACTGGACCTAAAAGCTCGTATGAAAGTTCTGATCAATGAAGTGTTTCATGAGATGTTGATGTTTCTGTTGGTTCGAGAACAGCTTTGAACTTTAGGTTTTTGTGGCTGAAAATTAAAGAAGAGAGAAATTTGTCTGAAAATCTTCATATCTTTAAAGTTGTGGAGGCTTCAGATTCAATCTCTTGGTTGGATTTCTCGCTAGATAATTTGTTTCTTTGTTTTGGTCATTGTGCTTATAGAGAATGTTCTCATATCCCTGTGGGTACTAATTGTGTGGTCTATTTGGCTAATTTCTATCGCTTTTCCTATGAGTTTGATTTCATAAAGTATCTCTTCAAGAATAACACATGTATGATAGTGATTTCTCTATCACAACTTCTCCTAGCATGTGTATGATGATTGCTCTTGTTCAGACTGGTCCTCTGAACAACCTTTTTTTCTGTTCTTTAGGGTTGGGTTTCCTCTTTTTCATGCCTGCTGCTGCTGCTGCTGATGCCACTGTTCTGTTGTCAGATCTGAAATCTCTTCAACCTTGTTATCAGGTCATCCCTTGATTCTATTCACATCAACTTAAATCCTAAATGTTGAGAAGTTGACAGTACTTATGAAAAGATATTTATTTTGGTAAACTCTTGTTGAGTGCTTGGAACTGGTGTGGACTTTTATCCTTTTGCATGCAAATGAGTCTCTGCATGCAGTTACCTCCCCCCATGGGTTGGATTCTCAAATGGGGGTCCAAGGTTTGAAAAAGTTTTAAGTGGCCTTTGATATCTGAAATTGGTTTCCAATTTTTTTAATTGAAAAGCTTGGAGTTAAAACTGTGTGCTTTTAGTGCAATGAGCAAAATGAGCTGTTTCACATGAACCCTAAACCTGGGCTGCAGTCAAAGTTGAGAAGGTAAAGATAACCTTATGAATTGTGGATAGTTATTTATTGGCTGCTTCCTAATCTTGCTCTCATGGTGTGTGTAATGGGGCAGCTTGCGGAAATTGAGTCGAAAATACTATTGAAAAGGTTAGGGACGACTGATGACATGGCTGCAGCAGCAGCATTTTTGGCCTCAGACGATGCCTCGTATATCACAGGTGAGACCTTAGTAATTGCGGGTGGTGCACAATCCAGGCTCTAAGTATTTGATGTAGCCAAACACTTAGCTTTGTGACCAAAGTGTACAGAAAGCAATCAATCTTTTGTTCTCACACAGCAAGTCCCCTGCAAAAGATGACATTTGATTTGTAAGAATTCAAAAGGCTGTCAGCAAAGTAAGCTGAAATTTTTAAAAAATTCCATTCAAGGAAAAATTCCAAGAAGTATTGTGAGTGTATTACATGTCTATATATTTATTGTAACCTCATATAAAATAATAAATGAGTTTTCTTTTCACAATGTCATAATTATATTTCCACTATTAGTGATATTTTTGATAGCATCAAGTCCCGACACAATAACAATAAAAATTAGTGTTCCCAAAATAATTAATAAAACCCACATGGTGAATGAAACAACTCCAGATTAATCCAACGTTTTATAGTGTTAGTTCAAAATTATATAATTAAATATGTTTAGGGACAAACAAAATATGGTACTAAAATAATAATAATTTTTAAAATGATGATACTTGAACAACATAATTTTTAAAAATTATACAAAATGGACCACTTGAAACCATGAATTTTAGAGAGGATTTTTTTTTTTTTTTCATTCAATATTAATTCTTTTTTGAAAACAATGTTGTTATCTTCAATTGGATTTTCAAGATGTTTTGACATATAAGTTTTTCAAATTTTTTATAAAAATAATGCAATTTATTACCTTTTTGGGAAAGGGAAAAATTGAACTAAGCATTCCCCTTTGGTCCTTTCTTCGCCAAAATGGTAGCATATTTTTAGATTTCATTCCATTTGTTTAGATAATAAGATTTTTCATATATCAAAGTACATTAAACAATTTGATAAAATAGAAAATTTACATTTTATATGCAAAATGATTTAAATTAAACATATCATGTTTTTAATTTTTAGGGTTTCATCATAATACTGTTATTTCCATAAAATTTTGGAATATCAAAAAATCTTCTAATATTTTGAAAGAAATAATGTTAATTCCTTCAAATGAATTTGTGAAAAAAAATTAGTAAAAAAACATTTTGACATGAAATTAATTTTTCAAAAATTAATTAAATATCTTGGACATTTCTAAAAGTTATTTAAGGAATGGAAAAAAATTTCTAACCATGCACAATACAAAAATAATAATTTAGATTTAATTCAAACGACTAATAAATGTAAAAGTTAACTAGAAAGGAAAAAAATATTGAGAATGTGAAGGTGTAGCTACACAAAATTTTCAAATGAATCGAACTTTTTGTCAATTGATGTTTTAATTCGAATCATTATTAAAATCCAGTACTAAGATTAAGCACTTTATCCTTTTGTTATTATATTCCCCTATTTAACATTCAGAGCCTTTTTCACTAATTTCTTTGAATTGAAATGTTGTTCGTTTAAATGAAAATGTTTGTGATGGTGTTCTATTGGTGTTCAAGGCCTTTTGGTGGTCTCATGTCAAAAATTCTTGTAATCCTGGGAAGGATTTTAAGTTCTTTATGGTTTGAAGTGCACAGATTGATTGTATTTTGTGGAGAGAATTTGTCATAATTTTTTCATAAAATATTTTGTATGGTAATACTTATGTGTTGATTTTTTATTTTTCTTTTATTCTTTCCTATAAGTATTTAAGGGATAGTTTTCTTCATTGGTAACATCCTCGAAGAGCTTGGAAAAAAACTTGATGAAGTCGACAAAATTGTGTGGCAAAACTCTTTGGACTTGAAATGATTTGTTTTTCCCTTAGTCATATGATGAAGGCATCAATTTGCAACAATGTAATTTGCGAACATTTTTTTCATATTGACAACTTTTTTCAAATTTTTTTCTCCACATTTTTTTAGCAACTTGTAAAGGGCAATTGGTAATGTTGTTAGAAAGTTAGAAGTTTCCATGCTTTGGGAAAGTGCTTCCATTAGAAAATGAATAACAAAAACCCAATAAACATTGTTACACGCTTAAGAGGTCTTATGCGTGTTTTCATGTCTTTTTTTGTTTTTCTACACTTCTTTCTATATCTTTTGTAGTTATGTGTGTTTGTTTTCTTTCTTTCATTTGCAGAAGAAAGGATTGATAATATCAGTAGTGTGAAATTTAGGACCAAAATTTTAGTTGCAATATATGACAATTCTTAACACTTTTGCAATTTGTTAAAATAAGAGGTACTTCAATGTTCATCGTTGTTTTTAGGTTTCAAAATTGATTCCCCTTAGCATTGGGATATTTGGCATTGACAATTGAACAATAGATCTCTACCTGTTATTTAACTGAAAATGACAAGGATTAATTTTTCCTTTCCTGCTCCTTAGACCAGTTGTGAGGTCTTCTTATTTTTTGTAAATGCCTTTCAAGAAGAAAAGGACAACAAAGGTTTTGTAACTTGATGTGTAACTTGATTACATAATTACGTAGATAATTGTTTAATGGGGTAAGTTGGGTGTAAGATTCCATAATTTGGTCATGGTGCATTGACTTATGTCATGTGCACCATGTGATATTGTTTTTCTTGTGATTAATTATGGAATTTCATGGGGAACCATGTGATGTTATTTCCTTGTGATTAATTGTGGAATCTCATTGGGAATCATGTGATGTTGTTTCATTGTGATTAATTGTGGAATTTGATGGGGAACCATGTGATTTTGTTTCCTTGTGATTAATTGTGGAATCTGATGTGGAACCACGTGATTTTGTTTCCTTTTGATTATTTGGGGAACCATGTGATGGATAAGTTTTAGGAAAATTTCTTAATTAGTTTCCTTTTGGTTAGTATATAAGGAGGTGTTTGTGACCTTGAAAGACACCTTCATTTGTACAAAATTATGATATGAATATAAAGTTTATGAAAATTGAAATTTTGATTTTGAAAGGCTTTTGATTTTGAATAGTTTTGGTGTTATTTGTGTGTAGTTCATGGTAGGAGAATGGTGAGATTTGCATAGCCAATAGAAGGGTGAGGGGATAATTTTACAACCAAAAACATAGATTTCATAGCTATGTAGTAATCATACATAGTTTCGATCCTAAACATGTTCGTGTTGTACAGTTCCATGTTTACTCTTTAAGTCAGTCATGGGGAAAAATGTTTCTTTATTTGCTACTTGGATGAGTTGTGAAGGTCCTTTGCTTAATTTGTGTGTCTTCTAAAAATGAAACAAAACTGAAAACTTATTGTGAGTTCTATATTTGCTATTTGGATGAGTTGCGAAAATTGTTTTTTTTCCTCACTTGTTCTCCAAACTAATCATGAGGAATCTTTTTATTCATTTTTTTTTAATACTTCACATAAAATGTTTGTTTTTGGAAAGTGAAAAATGTGCATTTAGTTATCTAGGCATAAAAATGATTGTGGAATTTAGACTTGAGTATTTTTGTGATTAGTGTGAAGACATAATGATCTAAGGGAAATCTATTTAAGAACGCAATGGAGGCAAAAGCCGTGAAACATTGCTAGAATCATTATCAAAGTTGAACAGCAAGGGAATTGTAGGGTTGTGATAAAAACTTAAGACCTGAGGTCATTAGAAAAAACAATTGAAAAAAAGATAAATAACATCAAGGACTTGAGTATGGCAGAGATTGTAATTAAACAAAATTGGTGAGTCCTTTTTTTTCATTTTCGACATTGTGGGATGTTTAATGATAATATTCGTAGAACTAACTTTCAGATTTGATTTTTAATTAACAAAAAATCATTTTCTATAAGAATCAAAAAATACAAAAAATAGTTTTTTTGTGGTGTAGTCCAAAGATGACACATTATTGAGCATTTTTGTCACCTTAGATATTTTGTTTCAAGGAAGGTGCAAAAGCTCTTAATTTAAAACATGAAATTGACGAATTTTTTCAAGTTCAGAATTAATGTAAAGACATTAATCAATTTATTGAAGTAACTGATAATGCATTTTTTGTGTTGGATGGAAAAATAGTTAGTGTTATTTTACATGATTCAATTCTCGAAGAAAAAGTTAATGAACATAGCCCATTTAATTTTTTTATCTGAATATGGAAGTATGGTGAAAAGACCCAAGATATTTCCATCTTCGAAAATGGTCATGGTTGGACATCAGTTTTGTCGCGTAAATTTTGTTACATCATTATAAATGATTAATGACCATATAATCTTGAAATTTGCACCTTTAGAAAAACATTATGAAGTGCTAACTCTAGAAATTAATTAATAATGTTTTAATTTTTGAATTTAAAAAAATTGCCATACACAAAAGAACAATGTTATAAAACAAATTATTAATGTTAAAAACATTGAGAAGTATGCTGATAATTTTGTAGAGAAGTTTGTGAGTAATTGTATCAAACCCGAGTTCTTGTTTTAATTTAATATCTTGAAGCCCTAATATTCAATGGGACTTCCATGGATAAAAATGATTTTCTTGAAGCATCATATTCAATGCAACGGGCATCACAATGAATTATAATTTTTTTTTGCATTGTGATGATGATATTTTATTATTTATTAAATATTTTAGTGGAATGTTGTTTCGGATAATACACATGGTCATCGTTGCGTCATCCATGATATAAAACATAATGAATGCTACATGTGAAATCATGTCTTTAATGCATACTCGTTCTTTAAACATAAAAGGATTTAGCATAAAACACATGTTATGTTGTCATACTTTTATCAAAGTTCATATTTTTCAGAGGGCATGCCTCTCATTGCTTCGTGCTTGGGGTTGAATTGAAACTTTCAAATGTTGAAAATACAATTCCTTTATTAATTATTCTCAATTTCGTAAATAATCTGTCTTCAAGGGTTGAGACATTTGTAACTTCTAGGTATGTTATAACTTTAAATTATTGTTCCTAAATGAATTTTTTTTTGGCAAACAATTTAAATCTTTTGGGTTATTAGGAATTATGTGGAAGTTTAAATCAATCCACTTGCACTTTAAGTGTCACCTCTGTGTACATTATTTGTGCCATGTAAAGTGGCACACTATTATGAAAACAATGACTTATGCTTCAAATAGTTAAATTCATTTTTGTCACTTGTGTTTGTCGATGCAATTATTCAATCGAGTGACATTGGATTTTCTACGTGGTGTGCCTTTCCAATGGCCACATTTTGTTGATTTGACATCATTTGATGAAACATGTACAATTAGCCCATGTCCATAAGAAAATGACATCTTTTCATTCAAAATGTGTCAATATGTTGGTTTTTTGTAAAATGTTCAAATTTGCTTCGTGTTGCTTTCATTTGATTTTTTTTTTTAATGTTATTTACCAATGAGATATTAAATTCGATTTTGGCATACGTTGGATTGTCTGACATGTTTGGATTTAAAATTTTTTTAAATAAAATAATATATTTACATTGGGTTGTCAACTTTAGTTTTATTAAAGATAATTTAATTTATCTTTTTTTTAAAATTTTTACTAAAGGTTATTTTACTATATAACAAAACATAATAAACATTTGAAATGATTAAATATCATGTGTAGATGATGGAAGTATCAAATTGTTTTGAAAACAATGGGACACAAAATGTTACATTTCGCATGAACATGAAAAATCAAAATGTCCCAAGAATCCAAATGAAAGTGTTATGCAAAAATGAACAAATGATGTGAATGACAATGGAACGTAAACAACAAAAGTCAAAGATCAACTAATAAGCCCTTCAAACCAAAATGTTCCATCATATGAAAAATGTTAGATATCATGACTTAAAAAAACTAACAATTATGGAGTGAACAATGAAATCAATGACGAACATGAACACATTGTGAAAGGAAAGGGGGAACAAAAAAATATAAATGTTCATAATTTGAGCCATATAATGAAAAATATATATTAAAACCAAATAATGATAAGCATGTTAGTAACCCCTTTGAAAAAAGATATAAAAAGCCCACACACATGTTTGAATAATGACCGCATCATTATTAATTGAATGATTTGTGATCACAATTAGGACCCCAAGCCTAGTTTAATAAGCATCTAATTGGTATTTGCACCTTGTTTAAAAAAAACATAAGCACCACCAACCTTTTATTCATTTAAAAATAGAAGCTGTGTCCATTATGACACTGAAGGATCGTGGCAGTACTTCAAAGACATGATCAACAAAAATCATACATATGCTAATTGGTTCACTATACAAAATAAAATTTGATCAAGATGCACATTTGAAACTTGAAGATAATGGTAAACATGTTTTTCATATAACTTAACGCCAATGCACCACCTTAATGTAATGGTTACAAAAAAGAAAGTGCTTTTTAGTTGAGATCCATTTTCCCACTCAAGCTTCGACTTTTGACCTTTGTATTTCGTTGCATAATGCAACAAAGGGTTTCACATTTACCAAAAACATTTTAACAAGATCAAATCAAAAGAAATAATTGAGCATCATTAATACTTGAAATATTATTCATAAAATAATTTCAACAACTTTAAAACATTATGAAAAATAATGATTAAACATTCAAGGTGCTTCATTTGATGAAATTTAATGTGTAGTTGATTTTAGAATAATGATCAAACATCTAGTTGCTTGAAACAATACTTTATGACAATTCTCACAATCTAGGACCTTGTTAAGAATAATGACCAAACATCAAAAATGTTTGGAATATAATTTTCAGTTTCCATTGTTTTGAAATAGTTATAAAAAAATTATGACAATATCAAAAATAATGATCAAGCATTTGATTTCTTGAAATTGTATTAAATGACAATTGTCACAAGTTTACTCACAATTCATCACAAATAAAAATCATGCATTTAGACTATTTAAAACACAACTTTTAATTAATTTAAACAAGTTAATATATAATTTGAAAAATAACCATAAAATATGCTATTATAATATTTTTAAAAATTTTAAAAAAGTGTTTGTCCATGTCAAAATTTCAATGATTGAACCATTTTTAATATGTGAAAATATCATGTTTTTAATAACACTTAATTTCAAGCTTCAACATCATTGCACTTGGATTAAAGTTATCCAACATTTGTAAATTTTTTTTTATGGATATAAAGACCAAAAATTCATTTGTGCATGTGTTTTGATTTTAAGGATGAACTCCAATACATGTTCATTATGCAAATTTTAAGATACCATGCAAAACACATTCACCAAAGCAAACCACATTTAATGCACTCATCACACACATCAACCCTTCCACTACTGGGTAGAATTTATATGAAAGTTTAAGGTGAATCCCTCATGCTAAAATAACCAAAGGATTCACACATGATTAAGTTTTCATTCATTAAGATTCAAAGGAGGGGGATTCATGTTGGTATTAATCCCATGCAAGAATAACTAAGGATCAAGCAAAGGGATTCACATCATGTTAATTCTCTTACATGTTAAAACATGTTGATGTGAATCTTTCATACTAAGATATCCATGTTAAAATATGTAGATGAATTTATAACAACATGAATTCTCCTTAAAGACAAAATGAAAGAACTCACACCAATATGAATCATGTGATCATCCCTTGTATTTTGACACTTTTTAGATCCACCCTCAATGAACCCTCTTTTAGTATTGAAGAACAAATAATGAACTGACATTGACAAGAATCCTTCAAGTCAATGAAGTTAAAGGAATCAAGTTAATGTTACTTTTTTTTTAATGAGGACCCAACAAAAAAAGTTGCATCTTGTTAATCAATGGACTTGTGGTAGCATGTTTTTTCCATCAAAATCAAAAGAAGGATTTAAGCTCGTGTGAATCTCAATCTCCATGCCAACACCAACAACACACATGCCAAGATGATTCTTCTAAAAACACAAGAAAAGATTTAAGTCATCATGAATCTCCATATTGTCATCAATAAGAATCTCATGCCAAAATGACTTTTAAAGAACTAACAAGGGGATTTACACAAAGGTAAGTAAAAGACTCACATCAATTTGAATATTTTCAAAGGACCATGAAAAGGGATTCATTTTTATATGAATCTTCCTTAATGAACCAAAGGGGACCCTCAAGTTAAGCTAGGTGCAATATCCCACCATAGTGACTCATGTTGGCATGATGGTTGTTAAATAGGATCTTCTCCACATAAATCCCCATGTCAAGTCAACTAGGGGACCCATGCTAAGACCAAGAGTTGGGATTCATGTTCGTGAAAATCCACCATGCCAAAATGGCTAATGGATTTGAGTTGATTGTAAGAACCTAATAGGATTCACCCCAATATGAATCATGTCAATGCGAATCCTCAAACTAATTTAACACAAAGGACTCATGTTGGCATGAATCCTCCCCATTGACCCAAATGGAATTCATGTTTATGAATTCTAAAACGGGGGTACAATATTCATCATCTTTTGTTTGACTACAACTTATAGTGAACCATTGACTATAGGACATCGCAAGCCATCAGCCTAATGAACCTAACTTGAACAATCCCATTCTTCTACAAGGTAGATGGCCTACTAAAATTAGGTAGAAGCAATGAAAGGAAAGGTAGCAAATGCCATACATGGTCAAGCTTGCTACCTATTTAAATATAACTATCTTGAGCTACAAAATTGCCTATTTTAGGAGGTTGATAACAATAGCTAAGCTATGAACTAGACCTACCCTTCTTAGAGCTAATAAATGAACGCCATGTCAATAAACCTCAAAAGCTCAACTATCTATTACTTCCCCACATGACATGGCTATCTCGTTTTCCCCAATCCATAAATTTTAACAATTGTTTACCTCTATTTTAGCTTCAAACTTTGCCCTAGATAAATATATCTTTCTCCTATAAGTACACCATATGATCCCACTTGTAAAAACAATCACAACTAGCAAATTGCATCATCAATTTGATGTTGTACTCATTATCATTGAATTTATTACATTGTAATAATTGTTCATAGTGAAGGTCATGGTAGCATATCCTTTTGTGTTAGGCTTAGGCACCCACACAAGAGGCTTCATAGGCTTGAAGTTTGAGTCCTTGTGAATAGGACCCAACACAACACCAACTCATGTGTCCTCACCTTTCATAAGAATTTCGAAATCTTTTTTTAAAAAGAAAGTTTTTTAAATGGAGTGGAACCCCGCTTTGTTAGCCTAGAGAGTGCAATATACTTTGTGAACACATGTAATTGATGGAGCTCCAACATGTTCACTAGAATAAGCACAAATGGATTACGAAGGAAATATTGTCAAAAATTCTTCATGGGATGGAAGAAGACACTAGTGTGGTGTATCTGACACTACAAAGCATGTATGTCCAATGGCAATGGACATTGTATGGTTTGATCTTGACACAACTTGGCAACTTGGAATCCATCCATCCATCCATAGCTCTACTCAAACAAGTGGTGGCAACCCCATGAGAGTGAAGGAGTTTCTTTCTCAAACATTTGGGGTGGTTCCAAAACCACAATTTGGTCATTGAATTCTCTATATACACTAGTCGTATTTCATTATCCATTTTGTGGCTATATTCACCTTCAACATCAAGCTTTTAAAATTTGCAATAGCATGGTGATCTATTCCTTGTTATTGTACAATAGGTTATGACGAGGGTGGAACAACACCCCGCCAGTAGCAAGAAACAAACATGAGATTGACACTTACATGAGAGTAGATACCCATTTAAAAAGACATCTAGGTTCATTTCCTCGTACACTTGTACCTCACTCCCAAAAAACAATGCTGATGAGGTCTTTCTCACAACAAACCACCGAGAATTGTACAAAATTCTCATACCTTGTGTAAAAGTACAAACTAATGACAACTTCCCAAGGCATCAATCTCCTAGTTCAAGGGGCAGGGTTGAGTTAGAGATGTGGAAAATAACTTGAAACATTTGTGTTTCATGATATCAACCATTCTCACATGTGCAAAAAAACTTGCCTGAAAGTTTAGGCTTTCAAAACCTCCAAAGTTTTGAGACTTCTTCTTTCAAGCCATGAGGGTGGGTCCTCTCGTACATGAGACATACATACTACCATTGAATCTGAAAGTAATGTGATATATCAAGTAGCTTTGGTTTGGTTCTGGATACGGTGATCAAGTAATCAGCTGATTAACTAACAAATCTTTTCATCAAACACTCCATCAACCTGTAAAGACAAAGTCTTCAAAACAAATCTTTGCTTTCGAAGAGTGTGATTCAAAGAGGCTACTCACCTTCAATTATTGCTTGAAAAGGTTGTAAGGAAATGTGCAGCTCCACTTTCAATAGCCAGATGTGCCCTAGAGAGCAGCTAATGCTTTCTGTACTCTTCCAGAAGCTTCGGCAGAGGAAAAAAGAAAAGAAAAAAGGGTGGGTCCGTTTCTTCTTCTTCCGCTTTCTGTGTTTTCCGGGGAAACCCTTATAAGTGTCTTTACAAAACATACTGCATGCACATCATCTGCTTCTGGTTTTCACATTTCCCCCATTTGCCCAAATTCTCAAGATCGCGGCACCTGTCCTTGAGCATCATCTCTAGTTGTGGAGAAGAGATCTTTCTTTGTAAACTGGTCTTGCAAAAAGAAAAGGGTCTGAAGCAAGAGGCTAGGGTTAGGGTTTGAAGCAGCTTGTAGAAGAGAAGAGAACAGAAGAGACGAGACGAGAAGCTCTGGTTCTCCCGATCGCGGTTGTAAGGTATGTGAGTTGTTGGCTATCGATGAGATTCTTCCTGATTTGATTTTCTGCGGCGACGGAAGCTATGATATCTTCTTGCGTGATCAATGTTGAATCTGGTTGCATACTAGGTAATATGAGAAAGTTATGCTGATAATCTTTTGTTGCTTGCGTGCAGATGGAATCCTCCCTCATGATGCAGTAGCAGTAGTGAAGATTTTGTAGCATCTTTATTCGATCTCCTTTGGAAACAAAAAGATCTTTTGTAGCAGTGGAACAAAGTCTTGAGAATTGCTTCTCTCTCTCTCTCACATTTGGATTGTGTTCTTGAGCCATCAACATGTTTGGAGTTTTATTTCCGAACCGGAGCTTTCCATTAGACATAACAACTTTCACACAAGTTGATGATCATCGATGGATCCTTGACATGAACTATTTTGTGGGTAAGAAGTCCCTCACACTCTCAAGAGATTTATTTTGCATTCATGGGACGAGAAAATGGAATCATTCTTCAGAACCTCCAATTTCTTCTTCTTCATCTTCTCATTGTTGTGGAGATTTCTCTGTTGAATTTCCATAGATCAGATAAGACTCGTACTTATATCATTTGCAGAAACACAATTCTTTCATAGTTTGCAAGCATTTTGTCAGTGTTGTGATGATAGAAGCTCTGAGGGTTTTGTGTTACAAATGTGTTGTGATGATAGAAGCTCCTAGGGTTTCGTGTGATGAATTTGTTGGATGCATTGTTGGGTGACAGGTGAGGCTTATGACCAAGTGAAGGAAATGTGCATATTTTTATTAAATGAAATGGCATTGCCACTGGGTAAGGCTCTAGCTGTGTATGTACAATCACCAGGATCTCAATATGAGTATCGAGGTGCAGTTCACAGTGCATGTCCATCAGCTGTGTTTCCATTACTATGGCCTGGGGCAAACAATAATGGTCAAATGCTTCTCACGGGTGTTGGGACACCACCACTCTCAGCACAAATAGGAGTCTCGGTTGAGGATCTGGTGACACTTCCAGTGTTGAATGTTGGGCAACAGAAACGTGTTGAGGAGCTGGCGATGAAGGTGGGCGAAAATCTCTTCAATTTTATGCAGTCATTTTGTACTGTAGAGGGTGATAAGCTTCTGATTCCAATGGATATTTTGAATCAGTGGTTCAAGAAGTTTCAGGAGAAGGCTAAGCGAGACCCAGACTACCTTAACCGTTTCACTCTATAAACAAAAGGTCTCCTTTCAAACGTGTCCACTGATGTCACTACTCTTGACCCAATAACCCCTTTTTTTTTGGTCTCCAGTTTTTCATGGACTTGGCACACTTTCTCACATGCAGTATTTTGTGTGCCACTCCGTACTCAGTTCTCATTTTCTCTCTCTTCCTTTATAATTTTTCGAATGCTTGTACAAGAGAAACTGTACATTTGGTTTAGATCATTGCTTTGCAGATTAAGAAAATTAGGGGTTCATAGAGAATGAGGCATGGTGAAGCATGTTGCTCACCATTTCTTGGTGGCCCTATATTTGAAAAAATGTTCAACCACAGCAGTGTCATAAAATGCTGTAGTTTGCTGGTTGTAGCCGCTCATGAAGACGATGTAGTTGACACTTGCAATGCAGACTTATGAACTTGCCACAAGGCTATTTTGTGGAGTAGTTGTTGTCAGGAACTTCATGAGCACTGTTGGCTCCTTGTTTAGGATTTCTGCCTCCTGTATCTTGATGGTGGATAGAAGGGGTCTTGTTTGTGTCATGGTACCCCATAGAAGTGCTCCTTCATGGGAGGCATTGCAGAACTCTTTGGCTTTACACGAAATTGGCTGCATCCTCAACCTGGAATATGAGAGATCTGAGCTTCTGCTTTCGAACCATAGCTCTACACAAAGGCTAGTTTTACATTTCAAAATTGGCTGGAAGATAGTTTGAACATGTGATGTTAATTTTGTTTTGACAAGACAAAATTTAATCAAAACTTCAATTTTCAAAAGGATGGGTGAGGAGTAGTACCAGGTCGCCTTTTGTCGAAGAGTTCTAAATAGGGCATGTTAAAAGTAAAGCTTGTACTACTTATTTACATGCTTGGAACGCATTCAGCTATACAAAGAAAAGAACCAGATTAGTTTCAAACCTTATGAATCACTACCAATTTATATAATGAACACAATGGTGTTTTGTCACTCTATTCTTCATAGACCCATGTCAATTAAGATACCCAATTCATTAAGAACCAGGGTTTTCTAACTTTCTAAACGTTTGATACCTGAGTAGGGAATATGACAAACCTCGAGTCTGATTCTTGGGGGTCTATGAATAGGGAGTTTAAAATTAGTTAAGGTTTAGGGGTTTGAAAAGGCGAGGTTTAGAGTTAAGAGTTATGAGACAACATTTAAGTTTAGTGTTAAGAGGCATCACTTCTGCTTCATGTGAAGCAAAGATTATATGTTGCTCATTTCTGAAGGTGTCATGATACTTTATTTATCTTTCTTCTTTTTTCCTTGGCTCTTTGTGTTTTTGATAGTGTGTTTGGTGCTCAACTTGTTGCTACTTAACGCTCATCTCATTGTTGTTCATTTCTTACATTCGTCGTCATGTTTTTGTTGTTAGATGGTGTCGTGTCACTCATACTTAAAACACGTATCACGTTGTTATTGTTACTTGAAGTTCATGTTATTATTGTGGGGCACTCATCATGTTCTTGCTACTTCCCGACACTCATCATGCTAATTTTTACTAATTATTGGGCCTCCTTCTTTGCAATAAGTAAGGCCATTGGATGAAGTCCTGGCTCCATAATTGAGTGCTGCAAGGATTAGCCTTTTCTTCACTAGTGAAATTTCAACAAAAAACAAAAAAAAAAAAAAATTGAAAAATTGAAATTGTGAAAATGAAATGTTTTGTGGGGATGCGGGTTTTTCCAATTGCCAAATTTTGTTAAAAGAGAACAATGTAAAACCACCAGATTTCTTTAAGTCTTTCCAGTATTTAGCCAAAATATATAAAATGATGCTTTAAATTTTTCTAACTTTCATATCTCATTTAAAGCCAAAATTAATATTCTTATGGATAATGGCTACTTCGGCTACATCACAAAACTGAGATAAAAATACACATTCACACAATTAAAATTCATTGGAATAGGGATGAAAAAATGTTGTAGGTAACCAAGACAGGGATGAAAGGCCCAACATAAGTCTGGAAGTATTATTAAAAGCAAAACCAAAATAAAGTTAATATGATTTTCTTCTTCCCTTTTGCCACATAAAGTACTCAGATAAAATTTTTAAGTGTAAAATGGAGTCATTTCTAGATGGGGTAATTTATTGAATGTGTCAAAAAATAATTTATTAAATTTTGCTAAATTATAAATCATTACTTAGAACATCATCCATATTGTGAGATTAAATGTGACAAATTTTTTTTTAAAAAAAAAGAGCATATTGATTGTGGGTAATTTTGATCATTATCATTGTGCATGAGGGCTGCCCGATTTTTATTCTCATGGAAACAACGAGCTTCCATGAACCCTCCTCTCTATAATGCACGGTTGAAGCCCAAGACTTGGATTAGTTGGTGGGGGTGTCCAAGAAAACCTAAACAATGAGCTTCCATGAACCCTCTATAATGCATGGTTGAAGCCCAAGACTTGGATTGGTTGGTGGGGGTGTCCAAGAAACCCTAAAAAATGAGCTTCCATGAACCCTATGCATGGTTGAAGCCCAAGGCTTGGATCGGTTGGTTGGGTGTACAAGAAACCCTAAAAAATGAGCGTCCATGAACCCTCTAGAACGCATGGTTGAAGCCCAAGACTTGGATTGGTCAGTTGGGTGTACAAGAAACCCTAAAGAATGAGCTTCCATGAACCCTCTATTATGCATGGTTGAAGCCCAAGACTTGGATTGGTCGGTTGGGTGTACAAGAAACCCTAAAAAGTAAGCTTCCATGAACCCTCTACAATGCATGGTTGAAGCCTGAGACTTGGATTGGTCGGTCAGGTGTACAAAAAACCCTAAAAAATGAGCCTCTATAATGCATGGTTGAAGCCCAAGACTTGGATGGGTTGGTTGGCAATGTGTCCCATTTCTTTTTTGGCCAAGCTTGCAATTTTACCACCTTGCACATGGGACAAAGCTTTAACCCGAAATCATCAACAACAACAAAAACAATGCTGGGTTGTGCACATGCTCGTAAGGGGGCTTAAACTGGCAAGGACACACACCTGGCCACCTCCTCAAAACCAGTGCTGGTTTCTCCCTTTCTACAGAGTCCACATGCAAGAATGCTCCCTAAAGATGGAGCTTGCAGTGCACCCAGTCTGCCATGCATTGTATTTTTTAAGTAACCCTTACCTCTTCTTTTCTCCTTCAAAAAAAGTGTCATTTTATGTATATATATTACATCTAGTAAAGGATGTTGTGAAGAATCATTTCATCCATCTGTCCCGTCATCCATTTGTCCATCCGTCTGATCATCCATCCGTCTCGTCATGGTCTGTTTACTCTGACGGGGTGGAGAAAGAGTGGAATACAGATGTGGCACCGCGGAAAATAATGTAATTTTTTTTAAATATTTTTTATTTTGGGGTTTTTGGACTTAGGTACACTCATCTTGTCTCTTTCTCAACAACTGAAAGAGTTGGGTTGGGCTTTTT
>Ga0116231_10001154_pt1 | contig 52856 bp, 46 predicted proteins | sample S1TSphgellanicum_2_FD_89695 | JGI IMG/M metagenome (GOLD analysis project Ga0116231, IMG submission 89695) | Host-associated microbial communities from peat moss isolated from Minnesota, USA - S1T2_Fd - Sphagnum magellanicum MG | ecosystem: Host-associated > Plants > Peat moss > Unclassified...
ACCAAGACTACCTTTTTTTTTTCTTTTAGCTACTGTCTTTCCCAATTAAGGGGATGGATGAAATGTTCGTCCGGCTTGATGACGAGATGGATGAAATGTCCGTCCGGCTGGATGATCACAAAATAATAATAATAATAGAAAACACATAAAAATAAAAAAATAAAAAAGTTAAAAGTTTCTAAAAAAAAACTAAAACACGAACCAAGTTTAAAGAAACCGGGGGACTTCATAGTGGCCGAAGGTCACTGGCACCCATTCGTAGTTGAAATATCTCAAAAATAAAATTCTGTTACAATTAATACTTATGTGCAAGTGCAAGAGATAAAATTTCTAATGTTGTTATCAGGTCATAATTCTGTTTTGGTCTCACGTTTGTTCACAAATGTCAAGAGGCATGATCCAAGATGAACCTTCCAAAGAAAGACCCAAGTTTGTATTTTAATGGGGATGCAAGATGTACCATCCAAGATGAACCTTCCAAAGAAAGACCCAAGTTTGTATTTTAATGGGGATGCAAGATGTATCATCCAAGATGAACCTTCCAAAGAAAGACCCAAGTTTGTATTTTAATGGGGATGCAAGATGTATCATCCAAGATGAATCTTCCAAAGAAAGACCCAAGTTTGTTTGTATTTTAATGGGGATGCTTGAATTGAAACTTGAATCTTGTTGGGTGGAGTTAGGTGAATCATTCCAAGAATGACTCAGCTTCCATACTTGTATGGGGGAGATGATTTTTCCTCACAGATGTGTTGTTGGAGTCATTGTCCCTCACAGATGTCAAGTTGCGTGTTGAAGTACACACAAACAAGTGAAGGTGCATGGTTGTGTACAAAACTTGAACAATTGCACAAGCAAACTCCAAACCGACTATGTAAGGACTTGTAGGCATTCATTACTTGTTTATACCAAGATTAAAAATTACTTGTACAGATGCCTGAACAGGGTTAACCTAAGCACCCAAAGTTGCCTAGATATTTGAAACCTATATATGCAACAAGCCATTTGCTGGGCAATTTATTCTATGGACTCTACTAGCGTTGGGAGGTTCTTTGAATTTTTAAAGAATCACCAGTTCTCGTTATTTGAAAAAAAACAAATTCAGAATCAAAGAATTGCTGGTTCCAGTTATTTAAAAAACCTTAAAGAGTTTACGGCTTTCATGAAAGAAAAACAACGGTTTTCTCTTTGATTTTCATATTTTCAAAGAACAGAGTTAATATATCAAAACTGGATTTTCAAACATTTGAGAACCAATGACTAAGTGGGAACATACCCGGGTTAATAATCAATGGGTATCTGCCCCTCATTCTAAGAACCACCCAGCACGGGACTCTACAGACATCCCTTACATTATTGTCATATAAAAGTCTATCACCGTGTTACACATAGTGTATTTTCCATGGTATACACTTCTTGTTCATTGGCCTTGCCTACCAAGCAAGGCAAGGATATTGTGACTAGATTCATTATAGGTATAGTAGCTTAAGGGATTTTGGCCCCTAGGTAATAGGAGGGCTATTTTTATATGAGGATTTTTGAAAGATGATATTTTGGCTACTATTGAAACTTGAGATTAGTTGTAGAGTTATAATATCTTGAAAGATTTTTAGTTTCTTTTAGAGGATTTTTTGAAGTTAGGTATATTTTTGCATGGTGAAATATTTGATTTCCATAATTCTTCTTTTGCCTAGAGATACTTATTAATGTAAATTAGTGTGGCCTGTGCTGTTGGCCACCATGTCCTCAAATGATTTTTCCTTCCAAAACCTGGTTTTTTAGAATTTATTTAAAATTTCAGCGGGAGAAATCACTTAAAAATCAATATCTCCCACATTATGAATCCAAATCTTACCAAATAAATTCCATTAAATCCTGCTCATCAAGATCTTTCCAACAACACCAAAGGCACATTCTAATTCCTCTGAAATTTTCAGCTATGATTTAATCTAATTTTCAGTGATGAAATCATTTAATATTCAAGAACCATTACACGGCGAATCCAAATGTCATGGAACCAAGCCCATGCACCCCTCAAAAGACAACCAGAACACAATCTAAAGCATCCTGGTGCAGTAGATCTCATAACTACAAAACAAACTACATTCCTTCATAGATCGATGATGAGGCCACAGTGTGACACACGCCTACACATGTGGTAAGGGTTTTATTGTTTTAAGATAGATGGCGAGGCCCCAGTGTGACACACCCCTTGTTTGTAATGTCACATGTGGTAATGGTTTTATTGTTTGAATGCAATGTCATGGATGTTCATAATTGCTGGTACCTTTATGTCAACTAGGGTAGCCTGCCCTGTGACCGAACACCATCTATGACCGAACAATTTATTAATATCTTCCTCTGTCTCTTGTTCATTTTGAGTGATTTAAAACGTTATGGGAGCGCTAACTTTGATCGGCAGAGGGAAAAGGAGTAATTATAGAAGAGCAAGAAGAAAAATAAGCTTTTTCAAGTTATAAAATGTGTTTCTCTTCTCTTTTACCCCTCTTACTTTCAATGCTCATAACTCTCATTTCTTATTCAATTTAAGTGTTTTAAAGTGCTATAAGAGCACAACCTTATGATCTACAAATCATCTTTTAACCATAAAGTCGATAGAGTGACTTTCAAAGACTTTTTTGGGTGTTTGGTAATAGTCTTCCAAGTGTTCAGTGGTTTTTCGTTTTCACCATTTAACCCCTTACTTTGGAGGGTCACATCTGACTCATTCCTTAATCTTTTTCAACCATTAAACTTTCTGTGTGCGCAAATAGTAGTGGCTACAATTCCTCTTTGGGCATGAAATTCAAAGGAGCACCCTCCAGAAATTCACAGACCTCTGAGTAAAAGTGTTCAGTGACCGGCCTGGCTACCTTAATTATCTAATTTTCACATATTTAGAGTACCTCACATGTTATCGTAATTAATTAGTTCAAATGAGTTTTAGACACCTACCTAATTTTACTTCAAACTAATATTTTGGGCCAAAACTTGAAATCAAAATTTGATTGAGTCAAGGCAAGAAGCTAGTTGGGTAGATACGCATGACACTACAATTCCTTGAATTGGGCCACCCAGCCAGCTTGGTGGGTTTCAACCCATTGAATTGGTTAAATAATCATTAGGTCCAATTGTGGTTTAATCAATGAAGCCAATTTTTTTTTCAAAAATTTCAAAAAAAATGGCATACATTACTTTAGTCTAAACCTTCTTAAAAGCTTCAAAGTTACACTATTTATCAAGCATAACATATGTTATATTACTTCTAATAACAAATCGACACGTAAAATAAAATGTATCTTTTTTTACATATAAGTTTTAACTGAAATAACCATGGTCCTTTCGTTTACTAGCATGGCATGTGGCTTTGAGCACATATTATAATTGAATTTCAATAATCAATATTAGTCAAAAATCAACGATTCTCACACACCATTGTGATTTTTTTCTTTGAATTTTGTGGTATTAAAAGAAAATTCCAAAAAATAGCAAAATTAGTTGAATTTCCATGAAAAAAATCCTTCTTTTTTTTTTTGGTTGAACATGTGACAATTGGTGCACACCATTGGTCTGAAATTACAAAACCCCTGGGCTGTAGCCTTGGGGTGCCAATGGCTTGTCAGTTTGGGTCTGCTGTTGTGCTTTAAAAACAAAATTTAAAATAATAAATAACAATAATTAACTTATATACATACATATATATAACATGTGTCTTTTCATGTCCATGAAATGTATATTAATTAAAATAAAAATTGTTAGTGACATAAATAATGATGAATTATTGAAAACCATATGAAAACATGAGAAAAAAAAAAAAGTTGATAGTCACTGGTTGTGCACAAGAGTGTGGAGTTCTAATTATTTATTTATATACATATTTATATATAGTTGGGTTTCATCAGATGATTAAAGCGAATAGATGGGAGAGAGATTTATGATAATACCAAATGTTCATTAAGACTAAAGACAAATGTTGTGTCTGTTCACGTCTGTTAGATACCTATCCTATTTTTTTTTAGTTGTATTAGTTAGTTGTGGTGCTGGCATCTGTAGTAATTGTTTTCCTTTTTACTCATAGGCCTCTTTGAGTAGCCCACCAGCAAACAAATCACTCTTGTGAACACTCACAAAATATAAGATGATGTTGTTTCTTCCTTTTTGACTAACTGGAAGACTCCACAAGGGCTTACTTAAGTAACAAAATACGAAGGAGGTTTCTTATTATAGACAGACCATTATCACGTGTCAACAGTGATCTGTTTTTGAGCTCCTTGGATGCTTGTTTCTTATTATAGACAGTGTGTGCTTATAATTTTGTGACGTGCATAAATCATAATGATTTTTTAGCGGGCTGCTGCATTGAGTCGGGGTTCCTCATCTCTTCCACACATTGTAAGGAGTGCAGCTCTGTCACTAGCTGATTTATGACAGATGACAGCTCTTTCATCTTAGGTCTTCTTTATTATAGTCTATTTTCATTTTGTAACCACGAGTCCTCTTTGTATAGGGTGTTTAACTGATTTTTGTTGATTGTTTGCTTTTGTTTTTTCTTTGGTTGTGTCTGCTTGTGTTCTCATTTGCCTTGTAGTTTTGATGGATGGGTTCCCGGCCTTGATTTTGATTTACAAGTTTTTCTTCTTATACTCAAGGATAAGAATTATCCTTCAGGTCTTCGGGTAAGAGATCAACGGTTCATTCATTACTAAGTTGTCTAGTGATTTGGAGTGCGTTAGGGACAATGATAAATTTTAAAAATTGGTCGTTATTGCAAACTGTACAAAAGTATCGTTCTATTTGATATTTTCCTTCACTACCATTGGCTTGATCCATCTTTTTGAGAAAAAGATAGACAATGCCCATACACAAAATTTGGGTGCTGTATTGCACACTTTGGGTGTGTAACAAATGTTACAAGGCATAATATGCCTCTTGGTGTCTATTACAAACCCAAAGTGTGTAGACTAAGACACAAAATTTGTGTCTGGGCAGCACCAAGATGTGTCTGTTGATGGTCAGGGAAAAAAAGAAGGAGACCATATTTCTGTACTGTCTGTAATAAGGACCCATTGCTGATTTCACATACTGCAGGGGGTTTAGGACCCCTAAGTCCCTCAGGGACCCCTAAACCTTCCCTGAGGGACTTGCATTTTAGGGTTAAAGGGGGCAAGCTTAAAAAAAAAAGAGAAAATATGCAATTTTAGAAGACAAATGTAATATAGAGAATGGATGATGACTCTTAATTAAAGGTTCATGGACTATTCTACCCTCAAGGAACATGTGTTGGGTCCTAGTACTGGAGTACCTTGACTCAGGGGGTGGTTGGCAGCAAGGTGCCTAATAATAATTTTTTTTTTGACAATTCCTTTTGGCAGGAGAAATAATGATATTTTACAATTAGGCGCGTATATTAAATAATGAAGCTATAGTTTGTGCTTGAGGGTTTCTTTCAGATTTTTGGCATGGCAGGTAAGCATTTTTTATTTTTTTTGACAATTCCAAAAATAATTGATTTGTGCCTAACCAGCCTCAGTACCTATAGTATGCAAAAAAAATCATAAACCATTCTAGGATATAAATCAATTTAAGAATTATCTTTGGAATAAGGCATCCTACCCTGATGTTTTATACCATACCATAGAACAGGGGTAGCTTCAGCACATGTATGTTAAATGATGAATTAATTTTGAGGAATCCCTTTCACAAATAGAAGATCATCACAATAATTCAAAAGATTTTTCACTTTCCTTCACAAAAGAGCATCCTACAGAAAAATCATTTTTGAAAATTCCATCATTTCTTAAAATAATATAACTTGTGGCGGAGCTGTCAAAATACTATGGTATTTGCATGGCTAGGCTGGTGATGGCCTTTTTAGTCATTTCACCATCAAACAGTTGGCTCCCAATGCCATCATTGAGGCCATCTTAAACCAGTGCTGTGCAGTTATTTGAATTTATAAAGAGCACTACCAGTTCCAATTTTTAAATTATTTCATAATCAGAGAACCGCCAAATATGGTTCTTTGAAAAAATATCAGATTCAAAGAATTGCTGATCCAGGTTATTTCACAAACCTTAAAGAATTGGCAATTTAAAAGAAAGCAATGGCAATACTCTTTGATTTGTATAATAACATAATGACCTTGATGGATGTGCATAGTGTATTTTCAGGGCACCTTACAAGGCACAATTTCCATGTTAGTTTGGAGTAGGAGGTTTCTAGTAAGGAAAGAGGAATTTTTTTTCGTAAGCTAATTTAGACCGTTGTTGTTGTTGTGCATGGAAAATTTGTGTCAATGTATTTGGGCCCTCAACCATTATGCAAGGGAAGGCAACTGAAGTCAGTACTAAATATGATTCTTTGAAAAAATATCAGAATCAAAGAATTGCTCATCCAAGTTATTTCGAAAACCTTAAAAGAACTCATGGGTTTTCCTGAAAGTGATGACAATACTCTTTGATTTGTAATTTAGTGACTTTACACTAGTGTAGCTTGCGCCATTGGCCCAAGTGTGAACTCGTTACCAAACTATTTTTTTCTCCCAAAACCATTTTTTGCAGTTTAATTGAAATTTTGAGCTGGTCGGAATTTGGGCTTAATGGGATTGTCTAATTTCCCCTGGGCAATCCTTGAAGGATTTTGGGTTGGCATGTTTGATGTCGCTGGTACTTTCTTTGTACCCTTTGTTTCTGCAACGGAGGCATTTAATGGCAATGACACATTGAACCTTATATCATGTTGCAGTGTGTGGGGAAGTCGGGTATAAGGAAAGTAACAGAGTTGAGGACAGGGACTAATTGTGTCTGCAAGTGCAAAAATTTTCATTAGCATATGTGGGCTCATAGTGGAGAAGTGATGGCAGTACTGGATGTGGGAGATGGAGTTTTTGAAGTGTTATATCTACAGCAGGCAACACCCACCTTGGTGGCAATGACACTGATAAGGTTGGCCTTCCCTTTGGATTAAGCATTTCTTTTCCCCTGCAGGAATGGTGGAAATATCAGCATAATCAACCCTTGTAGTTTTCCAAGGAATTCAATTTGAACTGAAAGGATCATGAGAGTTGACCTTTAGGCTCAAACACATTGAAGCAATGCTCATGCGTGCACAATTCGAGGAGCTTTCCTCTGATCTTTTCAACTGGCTTTGACCACCAGTGCAGAAGGCACTCAATGATGCCAAAGTGGATTTGAAGAAGATGTGGTCCTATGTTTTGAAGATCAGGTTGTGATCGAATGTATCTATCAGGCACTTGACAATGGCAGGCATCTTTGCTGTTGCCTTTCCTTCTTCAACGGTGTTGGATTGCTGTTTTTTATAAAAAAATCTTTTGGTAACAATGGGTGTGTGTTTTTTCCAGGTTAGATGGCATTGTGCCTGCACTGCAAGGGGTGCCACAGATGGAGGTGACAATTTGATATTGATGCGAATGAGTTTCTTTCAGTTTCTGTGGTTGACAAGGACTCTGGGAAGAAGCAGGATATCAAGATGCCACTACTCTTAACAAGGATGATGTAGGTGAATATGGACTCTCCTGGAGATAGTTTGCATTTACAGTCAAGCTTTGTGGATTGTTAGTCACACGAAATATCTCTTGAGTTCATGGGTGCAAGAGTGTTAAAGCTATTATATTGGTATTGGTTCAATTTGCAGGTGGATCAGATGGTTCGAGAGGCTGAGAAATGCTGCAGAAAACAAGAACCAGAGAAAGGCTGTCAATATGAAGAACCAGGTAAATATGATATACTCACTTTCCAAGACTGTAGTTTGAAATCCTTGAGAGATTGAGAAGTAGAGATGATGCTATCATAGTCACAGCAAGCACAAAAAAAGCGTATGGGATGAGGAAGAAAATGAAAGAAGGAAAAATCCCTAAGATAATATTGTGCAGATGCATGAGAGAGGAATAGTAAAGTTGGTTTGTTTTTGGGATTCCCATACACATACTGATCTTTGTCTGGAAGCAACAGTTTTGTGTGAAGGTTGTTTTGTTTCTACTCTACAGTTTAGTTACAAAGCATGGTCATTTGAGGACTGTAAATCAAGTTTTGGAGGAATTTGTGTGCACCCAAGATAGTTGCAGCGTTGAAGTCAAATCACAATCAATTGCTCATTGGTTCTTGATCAGGCCACATTGTGGGTGGAATTTTGAAACCAACTGCATCGGCATTTGCAATGTTGTAGACATGTTTCTAGAATGATAGCAAGTAAAAAACTCACTTGTTGCATCATTTGAATTGATATTAGAGAATGCAACATCATGCTTGATGAACCTGCTGAACCTAGTTGTTGTTGCTTTGGGCAATTCTGCATTGATATTTGTGGTCTTTTTCAAGCCTTGCAGCTCCTTTTGCTTCATGAGTGTTTGCATCATGTTTTGGTGCACATCCAAGTTCCTGAAACACAACACCACAACACAGAGATTTCTGTGTTGAATTGAATTCAAAGAATTACCTATAGAATGAGATTGTCACCAATGCAATGATTGTGATGAGGCTGTCTTTAGATTATTTGAGTTCAAGAAAGAAGTTGGTTGCCAATGCAATGGTCTTGATGAGGACTTCTTTACATCGTTCGCATTCAAGAAACAATGTCATCTAGTAAGCTCTTTATCTTTGTTTTTCAAAATTTCTCAACATACTTGTCACTATTTGATTCCTTTGCAAAGGCAATGAAACCATGTTCCCACAATGTAGTACTACATCTTATGATATCCACTAGATATTCCTAAGGTGAATCATTTGCATGGTTTGTCACAAACAAAACAATGCCTCATGATCCAATACTTCCATAACAAACATCAAACAGAATCCCACTTGGATCAAAGCACTATGATAATAATGATTCCTGGAAGTCTACATATATGCTCGTCAATGACAACACATGAGCCACCATTCATATGTTGTGATGGAGATCCATCAAGGTCACGAGTTTTCACCATTGTTGTACAACCCAACAAATGCCACACAATTAACACTCAAAATTCATCATACAAAAATTCTCTTGTTTTCAACCATTGAAACATTGCCAAACATGAATTAAGAAAACTAATGATATAGAACATATCTTATGCAGTAGTGATGGTACATTCATCTGAATTTAGTTGCAAGCATTCTTGCCATGATGATAAGAGGTGCGCAACATGTCCAATCAGTACAAGTAGAAAGACCTTCAAGATGGACACGTCAAATATTTGTGTGCAAGACATGATTTCTTCTGTACTACCACACCTACAATTTGATTTGTTTCAACTATATGATTTTCAAAATATTTATTTCCTTGAGAAAACTAGGTTCAATAGTCACAACTATAATATTTCAAATTCTTGACAATGAAAGAATAAGAATAAAAAAAATCTTTATGTTTTTTATTTGTAATGTTATACCACTGGTTGGGACAATGGAAAACCTTGAAGAGGATGAGGATTCATTTCCCATGAATTTTGGCAAGAATTTTTTTTGAAATTTCTTTTTCTCGACCAAGCCCTTCGTGAATCAATTTTTGCTCTCAATACCTTACCCTAAGGTCAGTTTCATCATTAAATAATCCTCAAAATAGTGAGATGAAAATTTGTGAAAATATAAAGTTGACATGTTGAAAATCATTATAATTATCGTAGGCTACATTCTACATTCTGAATAATTTCACTACTCGTATCACAAAATTATAATAGATGATGGAAAGATATATAATTTCAATTAAAAACGAATACATTTTTTGAAAAAAAAAACTATTCATTTTGTCAATGTGGAAACTGACCCTAGGCTACGGTAGTAGGTATGGTAGTCTAACCTTTTATGTCCATAATTTCTTAATTAATATTGTTCAAACTCTTGCAACATAACCATTGAGTTTTGTTATTATATAATTAATGTTACCAACTCATGAAATAGGAGGGCAAAGAAGGACATAATTGTAGAAATCACCTAAATTTGCTAAAAAGGGCGAAAATTAGAGACGTAAGGAAGAGAAAAAGAGTGACCCACCTGCAACTTGTATACATCAAATATGTTGAAATTGGGTGGACACTTGTCTCTCTTGCCACTTATGATTCACTTGTATGGACATTGAAAGACTTAGATGGTATTGGAAAGGAATGTTTAAGAAAATGAAAAATTAGCTACCAATTCATAACAAAAATGTCAACCCAAAATGTGACTCTTCAAGTAAGAATGAAGCCTGACAATTTCTGGAATTGGATGCGTGAAACCTTGAAAATTGGCAACAATTTCAAAAGGAACCTTATCCCTTGGTTCACTCATACATGAGGTACCAAAGTGAGCCCCTACTACCAGTCTTTTTTTTTCTTTTAAAATATACATATATATATATAAATTTAATATCAAAATTTTGGCAAAATTTAACCCAAAAATAGAAAATTAATCAAATTTACACCAGAAAATTCCAAGATGTTCCCAATTTATTTTTGGAAAAATAATGAAATTTCATCCCAAAAAAATAAACATTGCCTACTACCCCACTTGTGACTTTTAAGGGAACACTCATGAATGAGTTCCTTAAGTCAACCCTCTAGTACCTATTTGCAATCCCACCACATTCATTGGTGCACTTCTGAATGCAAATCCTTAAGTTCACCAATTGGAAGCCTCTATGATGCCACTCATGGACTCAAAACCTCACATTAAAACCTACATGGCACTGCAAAGTCAAGAACCCTTTGAAAGCTCTCAAAAACAAATCCCACCAAATAAAAATTAAAAAAATTAGAAAAATATTGGGATTCCCATGAACCATACCTTTTTAAAAATCCCCTAAAAAAAAACCATTTTTTTGCTTATGAGGTATTCAAGGGTTTGAAAAAAAGCAACTTGCCTTTCTATCCATGGACTGATACTATGACAAACTTGTGGATAAGATACCTCATGTATGTATAGAGTGGGCCTTGACAATTGGGTATACAATTGGTGGTCGTCTTAAAGGATCTCCAGTAGTTGCTAAAAAAAGTCACCATTGGCACTTCTTGGATGTGCCCTTCTCCATTGTGAAGTGAAAAAAAAAATTCTTCTACAAAAATGTAATGTTGTTTGATGGTGTGCATTTTCCATGTCAGGAAATTAATGCTTTCGGGCAGCTCACCATACTCATCAACAACAAGTTGAACATTCCTAATTGGCCGGCCTCCATGATTGGTCCATGTGTTGTTTTTATTGAAAATTAAAATAAATATAATTTAAATTACATAATGTTTATGGGTGGAGGAGGGGCAAGTGCAAATTGGATCTTATGTTTAGTGATAGCAAGTGGTTTCGAATGGAACAATTAAAGATACTCTTAGGTCCAACTAAGACCTCCCTAGCTATGCCAATGTGTATGGTAGAAGCCAATGTATGATTCAATGTTGTCTAGTTATATCTTTAGACCTATATATGAATTTGGATAGCCTAATGTTTGATTTCGAAATAATCAAGGGGTTGTTTTGTATTTTAAAAATAAAAAACAACTTTAAAAAACATTGGATAGATGGTAATGGTTAGAAAATGGTTGAGGCAATGCATGATATTATTCTTAGTTTCACTATAGTTGTTGTGCAAGGTGCTATTTGTTTTTTAGTGAGTGATGATGAAGTCATTACAATGGACAATTAGTATTGATTAATGTCCGTGTGTATGTCATGAAAAATTGGTGTTGGATTCCCAATTTTACTAACTTTAGAACATGTGGAAGTGGGGGTTATTGCAATGTTCTTGAAATGCATGATTAAATATGAATTTTTTTGAATCAAAATCTTTGTTTAAGGTGGGTGTGTCTTGGTTGTGATGGAGATTATATTTTTCAGGGATGCCACAATTGGGCAACTTCACAACTCTCTATAGTTGTTCCTTTTTTTATCGATGTGCATTACATGGCACATCAAACCAATTTGCTAGTTGTTGTGTTGTCCAAACTGCTCTCGGTATCTTGCATTGATTCAATGTTATAGTCCTTTTATTTATTTATATTCATAGCTTTAACAAGTTTTTTGAATTTATAAACCTTATTGGAATTTTGGAAACCAAAGACCTTAAGTTGTTGAGGAATGTGAAGACTTGATGAATGTTCATGTTGAATCCATTGAAATGTGTCATGGCTAAATACAAGGGCTTGATTGTGAAAATGCATTTTAATTGAAACAAGACCAAATTTGTTCATGAAAACTTAGAGCTGCCACATGACTTGTAATTAATTGGTTGTTTCATGTCTATGTTGGAGTGGACCATACCCTCATCAAGTATGTCCAGGGTTGAGATGTTTTTATTATTGCCTTTATGGATGCAATGAATCTTGTTGAGGCTTAATTTCTTTTGCGTCTATACTAATCCAATGTCTAGCTTTGAAGATCTTGCGTTACACAGCTTCAAAAATTTGTTGTCACATTTCCATGATGAGTTGCCTCTCTCTTGATGTTTAGATCTTATTGAACATCAATAATTTTTTTGGCTTTAAAATTAGAAGACAAATTTGTTTTGTCCACACTTGATGCCTAGCAAATGGGTCTTGGATCAAGGTTGATCAAAGTGCTTTCGAAAAGCTTGTTGTTGTACTAATGAAGAACTGATATATTGAAGTAGTCCAAACCCTAATTTTGACTAGCTTCCCTAGACTTAACTAGCTTTTAAACATCAAAAAATTAAAAAGAAAACCCTAAACTAATATGCTTCAAAGACCTTTGTTTATTGATTAAAGAAAAACAAGTTTATTGGGCAGCTCACACATGATAAACAAATCCTGTTTATTTCTGGCCACCAAAATATTTGCAAGTGACCGAGGTTTAGCCATTGAGAATATATATATATACATTATTTAAGGGCTTTTTTAAGGCAATTCCATTTCAAAGCAGATACCTGATTCCCTTAGCCTTTTTACAAGAGGATGTTATTTTGTCCCTTGTCCCTCCCTACCTTCTTTTACTTAGCTGACACCAGCCACCAGCCCCAGTGTGGTGCGGTTCTCCCTTTTTGGCAAAGTAAGAACCGGCGGGTAAGGATCCGGTAGATAGACCGACCGTTGACCAGTGATTCTCAAAACATAAAATAAAAATGACGGGACCGGGTTTCACTTGGAACCCCACTTTTCAAAAAGTCAAAGAATCTTGAGTCAAAGGAGTTACAACCTCCCCTGAATCTTCAGGTCTTTGAAGAAACCTCCTGAATCTTTGAAAATATCCTGACACCCAGAAGAATCCCTATAGTTATTTTATTTTGAAAATTTTAAATTTTTTTAAACCCGGAACTCCAAAAATCAGAACCGCAGGTTATATAACTAGTGTTGGGTGGTTATCACTTTTTAAAAAAATAATGATGCCCACTGAATCTGGTTTTCACAGAGCCGTTGAAAAACTTGCTTGGTCCTCTCTAAATAAAATTTAATTTTTTTCAAAGACCAGGGCAGGGTATCAAACTATATATAATAATAATAATAATAATAAAATTTTAATTAAAAAATTTGAGAACAGTTCCTTATCTGAGGTGATTCTCACAAGCTTGTTATGATTTTTTTTTAAAATCGCAAAGATCATTGTCAAAATGAACTAAGAGAGGTGGGAAAGTGATTAGTGTCTCCTTTTTTTTGCCCATCTCCTTGCACAACTTGCTTCATGCTACTGGTGATGAGTTTTGGTCCTAGGTTGCTTGATTTGCTTTGTGCTATTGGTGATGAGTTTTGGTCCTAGGTTGCTTGATTTGCTTAGTGCTATTGGTGATGAGTTTTGGTCCTAGGTTGCTTGATTTGCTTGGTGCTACTAGCGATGGATTTAGGTCATAGGTTATTACTTGATTCCTCCTCTTAGGGCTCCCCATCATGCCCATCATGGGTTTTGCGCTTTGGAATATTTTGTTTTGTTTGTATGGACTTTGATCCTTTCTTTTTTTTCTTCTCTGGTTCCCATGCTGGGTCTTTTTCTTTTTTATTTATTTATACTTTTTCTTCCCTTGCATCTTCATTTTCTTTCATTCCGCTCTAATTATTGTTGCCAGTGAATCCATTGCCTTCCAGCTGCAGTCCCCCACCTACTAAGGAGTAAGGACTTCCATCTGCTCTTTATTGATCACCAGCCAAATTGAAGTGCAATTGAAGTGCATTATTTATTTATTTATTTAATTGAAGTACATGTGTTCAATTTTGATATGTGTGCAATCTTTGGATGCTTCTAATTTCATTAGACATCCTAGCTATTAACTAGGTAGACCCCTTAACCTAAAGCTTGAGAACTTGACCTTGATTGCACCCTTCCACCACCCCATCTCGGGTATTAAACATATTCAAAAATATGAGAAGTATCCGGATCTCATTATCAATTCTCATAGAAGAGATAGCCAAAGGTCAAGGTATCAATAAATTTGATACTCCAACATGTTCAATGTTTGATACCCAAGTGATTAGGGGGTCTCTGTTTAATATTCGCTCAACACTAGTTACAACGTTATAACCAGCATCGGGTGGTTACCTAGTTTGGCTGGTAAGAACCACCAGTTTTGGTTTTGATTAGTAAGAGTTGAATCAAAACTGGGTCTGATTTTGGATGTGGTTTTGGAACCAGAATTGGAGCGAGTCTAAAACGGGACTTAGTTCTGGAACGAGAGTTGGAACCGCTCTAAAAGGGGACCCAGTTCTGGAACCCAAACTGGAACCAGGGGCTAACTGGCCATCAACCTGGGATTCTGGACCAGATTACCCAGAATTGAAACTGGAACCAGAACCTGGAATATTTTTTTTCTCAACAACCATACCAAGAACTCGACTTGGAGTTCTGTTTTTTTGAGGAACCAGAAGCAGAATCAAAACCATTCTAGTTTTATCGAAGAACCGAAACCAGAGGCTCTTGGTATTTGAGATCTGTGCCCGAGGCCGCTAGGCCAAGGGAACTGGTCGAAAATCACAGAAGGGCCTGTACTCATGTCATTTTCCTAAACAAGGAGAGAGCTGGGACTTTTTCACTTTTTAGAAAGAGTGACAGGCTGGCTGATACCTTCTGCTCGTCAGAAGATCCGTAGTACAGCCTGGCTGGTACCTTCCACGGCAAAAGATCCGGCTTGCTGAAAACAGGTTTCTTCAGGCACGAGGGGAGCTGAAAATACAAAGGAAAAAATCCAGGCACTGCTTTTCGCAAAAGTCAAGGACTGCCAAACACTGGTGAACAGTGAACACAGACATCTTTTTCAGCTTTTCACGTAGGTGGGAGGGGCTGGTTCCACTTGGGCTTAAAAGTGGTCCACTTCTACTCTACACCATTGAAGGGGAACGGTAGTTTGATGTGAATCAACGGTGGGGAACTGGTTACACTTTGGGTCATGCCCTGGTAGAATCCTTTACCACCTGACAAAATGGCATAGTTATTATTTTAGTGTTGTGTGACAGGGCACATAATAAAGTGTAATAATGTCCATACTATGCCAAGGCTCCTATCCGGCGGGTACCAAAAAATTATTGCCCAATAAACTTTTAAAAAAAAGCCGCCGAGCTTAATGCATGGTCAGGCCCTTTCTGAGGGAGGTCGGTACCAGAACCGGGGTCAACCTCAGATCCACCTCACATGGGCCCCTTATTATTCTTGGTAACACACTTCACCCCCCCCCCGCCCCCAAATTGGGCCTTACCTATCACTTTTGTGACCTTTTTCCTACATGGGATTAATGAAGGTGACGACCATGAATGGTTTCAGCCCGTAGCCAAAATATAAAAGGATTCTTGAAAAGAAATTTACTTTCATATTTGGTCTATATAGCCAAAATTGACTAAGTCATCTTTTTGATAATTGCCAGTTTGGCTACATCACAAAATTGGCAAAAAGAAAAAAACCCCTTAAAGTTGAACTTTAATTATGGGCCAGTGTTTTATTCTTCCTTTTTGTGCAAGAAAGGGAAATTTTGGAATTGTTAACGTGTAAATTCGACTATATTTTTCTTTTCTTTTTTTGAAAATTCGCCAAATTCTTTTTGTCATAAAATTGAAAAAAAAAGCGCTGCTGATTAGGGCCATTTTTTTTTCAAAAAATTCATTTGTTTGTGCCGAAAGCATATTTATCAAACTTGCGAGAACTCGCCAGAAAAAAAGAAAAAAAGAAAAAGAAAAAAGTCACTGCTCGGCGGGCAGTGGGCAGTCGTGCGGGACAAGCGTGAGCGGTCTTCCTCGTCGCCGTCGTCGTTGCGGCAGTTGGAGAGAAGAGAGAGATGGTGTGAGGAGCACGTTCCCAATTGCTTTCTTTTTGTGTCTTTTTCCCTCTTTCTCGAAGAAAGATGATAACGATGAGGACGACGATGCGGTTGCAGTGAAGAGAAAAGTGTAAACCAAAATCGTCAGCAGACTTGTGCGGGTGTGGATTTTCTTCTCTTTTTCTTCATCTCAGTCACAAGAGCTTTGAAGACTCTGTTTGTTTGAAGATTGTGTTACTTTGTCGTTGAAAATTGTGAGGCTTGATTGACAGATTGGGTTTTTATCTAGCAGTGGGTTTGGTTTGGTTTGTTTTTTCTTTTCTTCTTCTTTTTTTTTGGTGGAGGGTCAGATCAGAGTCGTGAAGCTCCGTCCGTGTTTGGTTTTTTGGGGTTTGGGTTTTTGGGAATGGGATCGGGGATCATGGGAGGCGGAAGCGAGGGAGAGAAGGAGGGAGAGCGACATGTGGCCTTGAGTTTGAAGCCACCTCTTAGTCCACTTAGGGTTAGAGCCTCGCGCCATGGCAATTTGCATGTGGAAGTGTCAAGGTTAGGGAACACCATTACTACTCTGCACGATCCCAGCCCTCTCTACAGCCCTTGTGCATCACCATTCGCACCGGACTTATCTGTTCCTGAGGTAGGCTTCTTCTTCTTCTTCTATTTTTTACCCCTTGGTTTCTTTTTCTGTGGGTGGTGAAGCGAATCAATCCTGAAATGGCGGCAGATCTCTATGTTCTGAAGAGTTTTCTTTTGATGCTTCTTGTTTGAATCCACAAATAACTGAAACCCAAAATAATCTTCGTCAAAGAATTCTTCTAGAGGAGATGTGCAAGGTGAGCATTGTGCAACAAGAAGAAGTCATGCATGTGTTAGCGTGGTTGGTGATGTGTTTCTATATGTGAAGTGGACCCAGTCCTCGAGTATGGTTTTGAACCTGAAAATTTGGGGGACTACCAGTACTACTACCCAACCCGACATTGAAGGAAAAAGAAAATAAATGCGATTCCAGAAGCTTAAGATGCAGCATGCTTCTGTGTTTTGTTTTCTGATTTTAGCCACATTGTGACCAAGAATTGCTTGGAGACTGGTCAATTTTGAGCAAGCTGATTAGGGTTTCTTTCAGATTCTGTATGGTGTTTTAGCTATAGCCTGAATGCTGTTGTTTAAGAAAGGAGGTGGATGGACTGTGTTCATTGGAGCTGTATATATTATTGCATCCATCTCTCAGTTTGTCATCTCAGTTTTTCTTCATTGGAATGAATGTGTACAGGAAGCACTACTGTGGGTGGATGAGGTAGGGTTCAAAGAGAAAGAGAAAGTACCGGCTCTCCTGCACAATCACTATTTGCGGCGGCATTCCATGAGAAGAAGGGGTCAATGTGCTGCTCTTGTTGTGGGACATTACTGTCATGACAGGCTCACTCTTCATGGAGGCAGGGTTGTGGAATCTCTGGGTGGATCTGTCTCATACATCACCAATGTGTTTCAAGCTCTTGGCATGGAGTGTCAGGTAATCATTCTTATATGCACTTGGTCAGTCACATAAATGTTTGATTTTGATTGGAAAGCTGTTGGGTATGCAAAAAAGACACACTGTGGTTTGGTGGATGTCATTACAATACTGAGGTCAAGTTAACATTATATTGTACTGAACTGCTGCTCTCATGGTCTAAATGTTCATGACTGCATTGGGATGGAGCTTGAGAACTCAGTGCTGTTGCTTGCAATTTATATACCATCTATATGATAGAAATTCCATTTGACAGCAACAATTGAAAAGCAAAATGCTGACCCAGTTATTATTGCTGTAATATGCAGGTAGCAGCAAAAGTGGGGCCTAATTTCCTCTACTCATCTCAGATTACACACCCTCCCAAGGAGATTCCAGATCAGTTGACTACGGAATTTTTTGCTGATTTCACTTTGGGAGAGGAAAGGGTCCTTACAGCAGGACATATTTGCGAGCCTATCCAGCCTGAGGATATACCAGAAGTTGAATTTGAGCTTGGTTTGGCTGTTGGGATTGCTGGCGAGGTCCTGCCAGAAACTGTGAAACGGATGGTTGAGGTGTCACGTTATGTTGTAGTGGATGTTCAGGTACAAGGCAACAATCTGAAATGATGCTCTGAAAGTATACCTAATAATTGACTGGTTTAACGAAAAAGGGCTGTGCTGCTGTTAATGTCATTTTAAAGGTCATGTTCTCATGCAGGCCACATTGTTTCTGATGTGCAGGCCCTCATACGAACAATTGATCCAGAGACAGGGCTTGTGGGTCTTCGAAAATTGGAAGAAACACCATTTTATGATCTGTTGCATGGGATCTCCTTTCTAAAGGCTGCCAGGAATGAGGCTTGTTACCTTGATCTGGAGACTGTGCGACAAAAAACGGTTGTTATTGTGACAGAGGGGAAGCATGGGAGCCGGGTGTACTCTAAAGATCATGAGTATCGGGTCCCAGCTTTTCCTGCTATCGAGGTTGACCCTACTGGTGCTGGAGACAGCTTTCTGGCAGGCTTTTCAGCTGGTTTATACCAGGGCCTCCCAGTTGAACAAGCAGTCCTGATGGGCAATTACTTTGGGGGCCTTGCTGTGGGTCAAGTTGGTGTCCCACATTTCACAGAAACCCAACTGCAGGTCCTTACTTTTACACCCTGCTTGCTTGTGGTCCTTGCGGTCCAGTAATCTACTTGAGGACACCTTGCACTGGGGTAATGGAAGAATTTGGCTACTCTACTCCATCTTCACATGTATCTCTACAAGGGGTTGATTGGGTGATGCTTTTCTTTGTGGTTTGATGCAGAATCTGAAGGAGTGTCATGAGGGATTTCAGGTGGAGGAGGTTCCTTTCCAAACCCATGCTGCAGATGCTGGGCAAAGCCAAGGCATCCTTTGCAGTAGTCAGTAGTGGAAGTTAAGAATTTTCCTGCCTTCAAGCTCAGTGTCTAATTCTTTGGTACACTGAGAGCCATTCAGACAATCCTCAGGTTTTGGAAAAGCCTGCAAACTTCCATCATCTGTACATTGATCTGTAGATTTTTCTTTCTCCTGATAAACCACCAGATTGGTTTTGGTCTCATGTGTGCAATGATGAGACCAGTGCTTCTAGGTCTTGGATATAGAGGGACATTCCATGTCAATTCTGTTGGTTTTACAATTGCCATTTTTAGGAAGGGCTTTGTTCAGGACTGAATCTTGCTGTAACTCCTTCCTGAACTGGGTCTTTCCAGCATTCCAGAGATCATTAGAACCTCTGGATCTCCTTTTCCAGCATGGTCAACTTAAATTGTCTCTGAACAATGTCGCACACAAAGGGAATGTCTGTGCTCCCTCTTAGACCCTCTATACACACCAAGTGTGTCTCATCTCAGGATTCCACTATATGGGCACCTGAATCTCGAGTCCATGTTCAACCAAAATAGAAGACGCAGTAACTAACGTCAGGCTGGGCCAGTGTGACTCTGAATTCTCACATATTCTGGGCTTGAAGATGTGTAGTTGCATGGAACACCATCTCATGCCCAATGTGGTGTAAAATTGGATATAGATTTGTGTAGATATATGTTAGAAGTGTTTTGGGTACAGGTTTCAAGTGTAGCTTTCTTTCTACCAATTTGGGGATAAGTAGATCTAGACTTACCCCTGGAATCTGTGAACATTGCCTGCAACTGAGTGGTTAGTGAGGATTCACGGCAAGCAATAAGCTTACCTCTGAAGATGGAAAACCAGTAAACACATGCATACTTCTGCAAGATATTTTCTGTTACTGAAAACTTATATAAAGTTGCAGCACACTTCCATGGAGTGGGAGAAACTAAGGACACCACATCTTCAGCAGCAATTGTACTTCTAGGCACACTTGTTTGTAAAAACACTCATTCATCCTGGGTCTTCTGCTTTCTGCTTCAATATATTTTTGAGCATAGTTAGTCATCCAACTGTCGTCTAGCAAGTATTATCCATATGGCCAATTATATGTCCAGTGAATTTTCATCCATAAATGTAATCTTATTTGTGCACAATTGAAGCAAAAAATTTAGCTTCAACGTTGTGGTCACTTTTGACATATCTATGGGTGATTATATGTTTTTTCATTCATCCATTGCATAATGCAAATTGACAGTTATGAGGTCTTGTTTCATACATTGTCCAATTTTCAACAAACTAGCGGATTTCATTAAAGAACCCACAAGGAACTGGCAATTTAGAACAGGATTTTTGATTTTTTAGCACCACCATTAATAGTCAAAACTCAAAACTGGTTATTGATTCTTGAGAACTGCCTGTTAGGGTTAGAACTGGTTCTTTTGATTTTTAGAGAACAGTCAATCAAAGCTTCATATACCCAGCCATTACTGCACTACCTCTTTCTTCAAAAAAACGAGAACCGCCCAACTCTGGTTTCAACCGTAAAAGCCTCATCAGGAAATAAGAAAATTTTCAATGGATTTTTAGTTCCCACAAAGGGTCCTCAAATTTTTGTAAGCTCATGAGCTAAATAACATGGTTGAAATTTTGTCTACCCATCTCAAGTAGCATAAAGCAACATTTGAGCAAACACATTTGAGGATTTTGCATTATGAAATCAGTTGCAAAGCAAAGAAGCCATTTGTGCCTGTCTTGAAGCACCCTCTAGAGCTACTACTAGCTGCAAGGTACAGGACCAAATTCCAGCAAGAAATGAGAAAGATATGATGGTTTGAGCAGAGTGGGTTCCAGAAAACCAGCACATATATATGAATGAGAACACATTTAAATGAATGAGAAGAGGGTATCGCACAAAACTGCTTGTGATAATGTGGAGTTTCCACACACACAATAGATGCAAGATCACAACATTTACAACTCCATGTAATCCCTTAGAAAAGGTTATGTTTCTCTACAGAGCCAAATTGAATTGGCTTTCTTCTAATCTTCCATGTCTTGGGGCTCTGTCAGATCAAAATCAAAATCAGTAAAAAGGTCTTGTCAGCACCTTCAATGCCTGAGTGGTAAACCTCTGATGGAGTTACTCCCTAACTTGAAACCCCAAGACAAATCAATCAGGCCTTCAAAGTCAACTTGTGTATGTCCAACATTAGGTCAAGATATCACATTAACAAAAAAGAAACAGACAAGATTTGAGGTTAACAAATACCCACCAATCTGACCATACAAGAAGGCATACCTAGCATCAAAGTTATGTGGCACAAATTCTGGCAATCATCTCAGGAAACCCAATCAGATATCTTAAAAGCATTAAAAGTACATACAAGAACAAGGATACTTGAAAATCCTGCAGAAAAAGAAGACTTTGTGAATCCACTCCTGCCAACATTTTTGAAGGCAGTGAGATACAATGTGCTATTACTCTTCACTTATGAGAGTAAAATGGTGACCTGCAAAAGGTACATCACATTACTAAACCCCAGATATTCATACTTTGTCATGATTTTGGTAGGCTTTTAACTACCAGCCTCATTTCGTATCCTTCAGGCAGGTGTGTATCTCCCATTCTGCAGTATTCTGTGCAGGTCCATGCATTAGTACAAGAATTGCTATTGGGAAACCAGATGGCTGACTAAAGTAAGTTATACCACAGGTACCATGAGCTAACATATGTGGCACATTTAACCTCAGCACTCCCATCTTCCCTCCATGGACATTGTCTTTAAAGGCCATAAACAGAGTGAATGATAGATTCATTCTCTTGCAGGTCATTGTTATTGAAACTGTAAGAAGTGTAAGGCAAAAGTTCTCTGAGGATCTATCAAACCCAACATAAGAGAAAGTCATCTGCCACCATCAGACCTCACTCGAGCTGTGGCTTCAGTTTGTCTTCCATCCCACCCTCTCTTTTGCAAGAACTGCACAGCAATGGGCGCTCCCATAGCCTTGAGGTTGGTGAAAATAAAGATCCAGCGTGCACAGATATGCCACTAGCCAGCTGAATGTTGCTTCGACAGACAGAGCATACAATTAGCTCATTTCCTGCATGCACGGATGATTCTGCACCCAACCTGGAGGAGAAATCCACAGCCACATAATTTCCAAGTAAGTAACCTTTGGCAGCAATATCTATGATCACATGCAGAAATGCAAATCTAGGCTAGGCATTTAGATTTTGTTTGAGCCATTCACTGACCTTTCCTCCAGCATGGCAGAACTCTCCTCAAAAATTTCCTCCATAGCAGCAAGATCTGAGAAACTTTCTGTTCTGTTCAAACTATTTCGCCTTAACATTCTCAAGAGGCTGTTTTGCCTCTTGAACGTCGGACGAGGACTGGCTGGTGAGAATAGATCAACCACCAAGCATGTTGTGTCATCTCGTAATCCACGACTCCTCAATGCATCCTACACAACATATATATGTGCACCCATTATCAGTCTTTAGGGAAGATGGAGTCTGTTAAGTTGGTCATTCTGCCCCACACACGCATTTTTACTGAAGTTGGAGTTGAGTCCCTGTCTGTGCACACTCAACAATTCCAACAGCCACAACTTAAGAAGACAATTCTAACAAACTAGGTGTACAAATTTCAAACTTACGGAAATTCAATGAGAAAATAAACAGGCACATAATGGTGGAACCTTTTGAAAACTTCAGCAACACCATTGAAAAACAATTGAGAGCTATGCTAACTCATATTTCAGGGATATGGGATATCAAGGGAAGGAAATTTGGGAATTTAGAGATAGTGAATGAATAGTCAATCACAAAGGGCTAGATAGTGAGTATTAGAGCTAAATGACTGACTGGTGTGCAGCTTGTTCTTACATCAACAAAGAGGGAAGGACAAGATATGCCTAAATCACTGAAGCACATACAGAAGGAAGGATAGTACACTGATATGTAATTGCCCACCTTCACAATATGCTTTGCTGCAACTTCTGCTCTCTCTGCACTTCGGCAGCATTTTACAGCTTTCTCTGAGCTCAATGCATCCCAAACACCGTCAGAGGCGATGATAAGTCGACCTCCAGCAGGTGAAATCTGCAATTTGATGCATGCACACATATCACAATGATAGCCTGCTCAAATCAACGTAAACTTGACTACAAAAAGATATTGAGACACATCCTCACAAAACAGGATTTTGCATTCATATGGATTCAACCAGGATTCAATGGCATTTGAAAAAAGAGTTGCCAAGTTGCTTTGGCATACTGCTTACCTTCACCTGCTTCACAAATGGAATAGGCACAATGAAATTGCCAACATCCATATCTCCAATAGATCTAGAGAGACAAAGACCTCCTGGCCAACACCTCAAAGGGCCAATCTGCACCTTGCACATAATAAATGCATTGTAAATCACCTAACAAACTACCAAATATTCTTCAAACATAATGCAACAAACAATGATATCTAGAGCATAAGGACAACATCATGGCAATATGAAATATAGGTCTCTCCTGAAAATACATGCAGTAATAATTACTGTGTTTGCTCTCAGAATGATCATGTAGGGAACACCAAGCCTACAATCCAATCTTAAACATGTGAAATTTATATATGTTCATTCACACCTCCATATCATCAGAAAGGCGAATTCTTGCTACTTGGACTCCACATGCTTCAAGTCGCTCCTTCCTGGAAGCAGTTCACACACAATATGAGGACAAGACACCAAAAGCAAAGCTGCAACAAGGAAGCATTTGCAGCAACCCATCATAATTGTGCATCAGAAGACTAATAATAACAGGCAAAAGAACAAGTTTGAACTGGGGAAAAATATCCCATTTGAAGTAGTTGAGGCGAATAAAAGTTGAAAATAAAATAGTGTCCATAAATGGCACTTACTCCTCTTGATTGGTATCCAATCTGTGATCAACCGTCAAGTTCGTCACCACCCCCTGTGAATCAAGTATACAGCGGGAGTCTCCAACACATGCTGCAGTTACAGTCCATCCATCAACAACCACAATGGTGGCAGTTGTTCCTGATGGTTTCCCTGAAAGGCCAAACCCTGTGTTTAGGTCAAGTCCCAAAACTTCAACAATCATACAATAAGTATTATAACACCACACAAGAAGTTGCACAAAATGACAGCATCAATAGATACAAATCATGGCTTGAAGTTCTTTGTTGGTAAATTACCCTGTTTTTGAAAATCACTGTCAGTCTTGACGAATCCAGCAACCATTGCTCGTGGAAGAGCTGCCAACCACTCTTCCTTTGTCAATTCTGATGGGATTGCACTCATCACATTGTTCAGCAAATGTTCCTTTGAATATATGGCTGCTGCTGATCCATTGTGTCCATCAAAAATCTGGTTAAAAAAGACAGGTGCATCAGTCAGCAAATTGACAAAAACAGACATGGAAAACTTAAGGCCAAACACATCCATACTTTCCAGTCAACTTCTGGTAGAAAAAAATGCAGCTCTTCGAATAGATATCACCACAAAACATCTAAAATCAATTGTGTGTCTGGACACAAGAGATTGTGACAGAAACTTACACCAAAAACACTGTATGTTGAGGAACCATCACCAAGTACCCGTTGACAGTCTGTCTTGACCAGAGAAAAGTCTTCTCCTTTCTTCGACTGGAGGAATAGTCCACATGACAGAATTGGGTAATCCTTCATCACCTCATTCTTTACCTCACCAATAAGGATAGAATCCAAACTCATTCCTTGAGGGAGAGCCAGACCTGAGTCCATGATCCCCACTGTACTAGTCATCTTTTCACCAATCTCTTAATAATGTATGCTGCCCTGAAATGATGTCAAGAACTAAATCACTATCCAAGCACTACTACCCAGTAAAAAGGACAATCCCTGAACCGGCACTACAAGTTTTTTGCAGTCTTCTTCCAACTGTGAGACACCTGCATTCCAGAAAGAAACATCAGAATAGTTTTGAGAGGGTTAGGTCAGGCCAACTGCAAGGTGAAGGTGGAGATGATTAGATGGGGGAAATGCTCAACTAGCAAAAAACAGTATAATTTCAACATCTCTGAGATGCAAGCTCTACTATGGCAGCCTCTTCCTGACCAGCTGGTTGCACTTCATTGTCTGGATCTTCCATAGAAAGTCTTTTGTGCCAAAAAGTCATGATTGCAGTGATCATTGCAAAACCGTCTGGCAAAGATTCATGAAGAAGTCTTCTTCTCTTTTCAGGTATGGTTAGGAAGACTAGTACTTCATATTTGCTTTTTCTGGCAATCTTATTGATGAGATGGACTGTGCATCTCATCAATAAGATTGATCCACCATTCGTGATTTGCATTTTATCTGCATGGATTCAGTCTTTGCCGGTACCAAAACTTGTTCCAGATCACTCTTGAAGAATTCTTGCCTCCAATGCATGATTGCTTTGCACAAAACCTCTCTCTGTGCGACTTGACCATTGAGATGTAATTGCATGGCAGCTCGTATGATGGACGATCGACATCCCATGGTCATGATGTCAATGCAACTTATGGAAGGAAGGCAGGCAATTATTGTCGCGACCTCGGAATGTCAAGGACGCCGCAAGAGTTCTATACAAGGGATCGAGAATTTCATCAGTCTCTCGGAGTTCATCATCCGCATGGTTGCGAGGTTCATAATGCCTTATGGAATTGGTCCTAGCCGTGAGAATCATTCTATCGAACCTTCTCCAAAGGCGCGTACTCAGGATCATTGTGCTAAGCAAAGGAGAAAGGAACTACGGTCCGCTAAATCTAGGCTGAGACTTTGCTTCTCCGTAGCGACGTTTAGTTCCGTAATTCAGCAAAGGATGCTCGCGACGACAGCACAAACAACAATCAAACGAGTTCCCTATGCTGACATTACCGGTACAACAGAATGTTCATCTCTTGCTCTGTTCAAGAGCGAATGAAGAGAGAATCGGCCTGCACCTGATCATGGCTTGCTTCCTACATCGCCGCTTTATGCAGCAAATTCCATAAACCACGGCATCATCAGAAAGAGAACAATCTGAAGACTGTAATACCTGGAGAGTCTCCGCTGAATGCACCGAATGTAAGTTGCACTGAAGATGTTAAGGAATGCGACGAGAGCTTCCTCTTCATTTGCCAAGGACGTTCCACAATCCGCGAAAACCCGTCCGTCAGTCCGTCCGTCCGTGCTCCGGCCGGGGAAGAAGTCTCTTCTTCTTCACTGCACCAAGAATTTATTAACCCCTGCAAACACTAAATCTCCGACACTTCAAAAAAATGCGTCATTCGACGAAGCTAAACACGAAGCCTGGCAGTAGAACTCACGCGATTCCGCCTCTCTCCACTGCTACAAAGTCAAACGTATCCCAGAAACCTTGGGATTGTAGTATCAATATTGCGCCACCAAATCGCGATCATTCCAAGTTTCGTAAAATCCACAACACGAAGCATATAAGGAACAACGCAAAGGCGATGATTCTGAGCTGGAGATTGGATCCAGGAGATAGATAGCGAGAGAGATGGGGAGCCGCAGAGCGAGAGAGAGAGACAAGCGGTGCAACAGAAGAAACACGCTTGCCGCAAATAGCTCCGGCCGCGAAGCCACTTTACCGGTCGCCGCTTCTCATGAAAGTCACGATCTACGCGGCCTTACAACCTACCACCCTACCACCCAACTTCGAGCGGCCCCAAAGATCTGTGGGGGGTGAGACGCCCGATTATTCCCACGTGGCGACATCTCAATGGTCAGGATCAAAATTAGGTTGGGCCAATTGTGTCTGCACCATGTCGTCAGGGGACGCCGGCTCCGTCTTCTACACGTGGCCTGCTCTTATTGGCTCCGAAGGAACAGGAATTTCAAAACCCAAAATAAAATTCTAATTATTTAAAAATTTGCCAACATTTTATTTTTGGTTGGGGGGGCCAGGGACGGCTTAATTTATTTTATTTTGTTTTGTTTTGTTTTTTCTGGGAGGGGGGGGGTGTGTGAAATTTTCATATTTTAATTCTGGGGGCATTGTGAGTTTCTTAGGAAAGTGGGATTCTGTGACAACTGAGACTACCCGGACCATATTCGGCCTTTTGACCACTGCTGACTATGAACAAGGAGTTCATTTGGTCTCACAAATTTGAGGAATGTTCTCGAGGGTTTATGTTGTAGGGGGAGGATCCTGTGCGAGTGGGTTCTCTTGAGTCTCGAGTGAGGGCCAGCTGAGGGTGTGATCCACCGGGTTTCTTTTAATGATTTTGTAGTGTGTCAAAGTGGCGATCATTCATAAAATATTTTAGCCAAATTTGGCTATATTTTAGATATGAAAATAGAAAAAAAAAAATCTATGTTTTTTACATTCTTGGTTACCTACTGGAACTTATCATACAAATTTGTAGATTTGAAAAAAAAAAACCTACAAAATCTAAGAAATTTAGGTCATTATTTTCCATGAAAAATTCTTTGTGTAGGTCAAAATCATATTTTTCAGGTTGAAATTTGCTGAAAATTTGCCTTAAAAAAAAAGAAACATAGGTGTGGACCCATGGTGTTCCCCAACCTCAAGAGAACCCCAAAGTACAGGAGCCTCTTCAATGATAGGTAGTCTTTTTTTAATGTGAACACGAGAACTTTTTAAAATAGGAGGTTCACCCCATGGCATATCACCCTAGGGAAGGTGCCTCAAAGTACATAGAGAAATTAAAAAAAGACAATTGTTTAGGGGTCCCACAGTTTGTGCCCCGGCCTTTAGCCTAGGCCAAAAATGATAAAGAACAAAGATAGGCATAGAAATTCTTGGTAGCCAATGATGTCTAAAGCATACACCTTAGGGGCCCACTTTCTAATCTTTTGGGGGTAGGGTGCAATGTGGGGAGATATGTTGGATTTTTGTTATTCACAATGTCTTCCCCATCACGTTCTAACTGGGTTCCCAAGCATGCTCCTCAAGTTTTCAATCTGTTCCCTCAACATGTTATGTAAGTTCTCATTACGTTCCCCAACTTGTTCCCAAAAGCACCCTCGCTTTATCCCATATCCTTTGCCCTAAGTTTTACTCTTGTGACCTGTATATTCAGGCAAAAAAAGAGGAGACTACTATAGGGATATCTAGTCCGAAAAATCAATTTTTTTTGGGTGATGGACCAATCAGTGACGCCCGAACACAAAAGAAAAAGAAATTGAAACTTTGGGGTACCCACAACTAAGTTAATATGACTCACACTAGGTAGGTTATATGAACTGTGAGTTTCTTTGAGAACGTAATGAAACATTTGCTCTTTTAACCATCCTTGGTTGAAATTTGAATCATTGGTAGGCGGTTATCATAGACAAAAACAAACCCCTGGTTATTATCAGGGCGGTTCTTAGGGTGATTTTTTGGGCCCTGCCCCACAGGGACAGGGACTATCGCATTGGATCCAACTTTTGGAAGTTTTACCTTATTAGAACCGGTTTCATATTGGGTGAACCGGTTTCTTTGGTGAAAGTGTTTAGACTGTTTACATTGGAGTGGATTTTTTTTGGCGTTCAGAGTGTGGACACAGTACGTAGATGTACATCATCTTGTTACAATCTCGGTCTTCACCTTTCTTGTCAAGGCTTTTTGTTGCAGAAAGAAACTCAACAAATGGTGGTGTGGAGATGGAGTGCATTCAAGCCTCCTGTATGCATCTGTTTCCTTACCCAGGGAATCGGAGCTGCAGGAACAGTAACGCTGCCGCGAGGGAGCTGGTGATTGCCAGGTCCGTAGAAGGAGAAACGGCAGGAGGCTTCCGCCGCAGCTGCAGCTATGGTAACATACATACAAACATATGCCCTTGTTTCTTTTCTTCTTCTTCTTCTTCTTCTTCTTCTCAGAAACCCTAAGAAACCCTAATTTATTTCTGCTGCAAAGTAGCCAAAGACAGCACTCTCTGGGGTGACATGATACTAACCTATGTGTGGAGCATTTCATGAAGGAGGGAAATCCCAGCATTGTTCAGGTGCTTTGATCTGGGGCACAATTTTTTATTGCAGAATTTCCACAGTAGGTGAATTTTGTTGCTGATGATGCAATCCTGGCTCTGGATTTGTATCATTCTTTCTGCAAAAGATGGAAATGGACCTCTTTTTTGTTTTTTGTTTTTTGGAGTGTGCGAGACATCTCTGCTCATCCAACCAAGGGTTAGGTTTCTTTTGTACATTGTGCAGGAATACAAGGATCAAGTTCTGCAAGAAGGAAATGTAGGGAGGAGGGTTTCAAAGGACAACAGAAATTTATCTTGCAAGCCAACAAAAATCTAGGAAGAAATAGAATTGACACACTTGAAACTGTAGACGATGTTGTGTTGTTAGGAAATATATTCTTGCATCCAAGAGCTCCACATAGAAGAAAAAGTGGTGTCTGCCATGTCATCCCAACTATAGGTATTCACCCGATTTCACTATCTATTCATACTTTAGGGTTTAAGCAATTGTGTGTTTTTTTTTTTTTAGGTGGCAAGTCCCAATGTGGAGTGAACAAGTACTAGAATATCTGAGCTTGTGTAGAATCTGATCCCCAAGACCTCTGAATGCAGTCTGACACTGGTGGTGAACGGCAGGTAGTTCCTGCACGTACATCCAGGATGGGATGGTCATCCCATGTAAATTCCCATATAGAATTGGCAGAGGATCACTGTGTCCAATCATGGGATCTGGCTGATAATAAACTTGGAATCCTCAAAACCAGCTTTTAACATTGCAGGGATGGGGATGCAGGTGAAAACAATGCAAGAAGTACTGTGAAAGAATTTGGTGATAGTGATTCCTTAGGAAAAGCTTTCAGTCCTTGGGTACGAGGAAATGAATATAGGGGAGAGCGGGGTCTGAATCACCGACTTGTGAATGCTGTGGACGCTGACTCTGTCCTAGCAGAGGTGACAGAGGTGCTTGCCAGATCCCATTGGAGGTCAGCAAGCTTGCTGTTGAGTCCTCTGAATTCAGCCACTGCCCTCCACCGAATTGCAAAGCATATGGATCAGGCATCCATGTCCAAGTCTGAGCGGCTCGCCTTTGCAAGAAGGAAGGAGATGGTGGAGCTCCAAAATGCTGCCATCAAAGCTCTGTCCAAATCCTCAGTCCAGGGAATCTCAAACATAGCTTGGGCTTTATCAAAGATTGGCGGTAGTGCAATTTATTTTGGGGAGATGGACATTGTGGCTACAGCAGCTTCAGATTGTGTGGAAGAGTTCAAACCACAAAATCTTGCAAACACAGCTGGTGCCTTTGCATCTATGCAGCATTTGTCCTCTCCTCTTTTTTCCTCTATGTCTCAACAGGCAAGTTTGGTTGCTGCAGATTTTCGGCCCCAAGAGCTTGTCCAGTTTCTTTGGGCATTTGCATGTATGAATCATCCTCTAGATGCTTTCTTTGACAGTCTTGATTCCCTTGTACAGAAGGAATCATTTATGAATACAAGTCTATTTAAAAACCTAAGCCAACAGCAGCTTGCCAGCATCGCTTGGTCATGCACTGTGTTGGCCCAACTAGAGCGTCCCTGGTTTGCTCATTTGTGGACTACCCTAGCTGATCATGCTGATTCTTGGGTGATTGATGTGGATGATCGGCAAGTGAAGGGTGCTCGACATTTGTCACAATTGTATCAAACGAATTTGAGTTTGCAGTTAGAGTATCCAAATCTAGACTTGTCCATTGGGTCAGAGTTGGAGCAAGTTCTGTCTGAGGCATGGCAGAAAGAGAAAGTGAACTCCAAGTGTAGTTCCATTCATCATAAAGAAGTCGACCGCTTGCTTGTTGGAACAGGACGGGATTGGGTATGTGAGTACACAGGTGCTGAATACTCAGTAGATCTTGCTTTGGTGGAGTCTAAAATTGCCCTTGAAATTGATGGCCCAACACATTTTGCTCGTAACACAGGTACTGTATATTTTCCACCTTATTTCTCATGTTCTTAATGCTTTGTAGCTTAAAAAGAGTTCTTCATAGCTCAAATGGCAAGTACTCCAACTTCAGCTAACTCAGAGTTCTGAAGTGTAAAGCTTATTCTTCAAAGTTTCTACTAAGATGAACCAGAAGTTTGCTGAAAAAAGAAAGCTTTGTATATGGTGTGTAAGCCTCTGGAATCTTCAAAATGATTCTCTCGAGGGCTTCTCAGTTTCAAGTGGGAAGCTTTCCAAAGTCCACTTTCTTGTTCTCACAAGAATATGCTCATTGAGTTTTCAGTATTGTTTCTTGCTTCTCTTCCTGGTTCCATGTCTGGTCTTCTTCTGTTTTCTCATCTCTTTTGCGTTCCCCTTTCCTCTTAGGGGGGTATCTCCATCTTTTCTGTGTTTTTTTGAGATAGCCAGCATTGTGATGGAGTCTCTCCATTACTGTTGGGTCTTGTGACAGAAACTCTGTACATTGGCTCATGAATTTGGCGTCCACCCACTGCAGCAGCTCATGTAGTCAGTGGGGATATTTGTGGTAGCTGATCACTACTATAGTTGTTGCTGTTGACATTTCACTAATCATGCACGATGAGACTGTCACTACTAGTTCATGCCACTCAAATCTTTCCTTGTGTTTCATAGAATTAGGGTCTCATCTTTTCCTGTTTGCTGATATGTTGTTGGATCTGACATCACCTCTTGCCTTTGTATTGGGTCATTGACTCAACTCATCCAGGTTGAATTAAATCATAAGTCAAGAGAAAGTTAATACTTAAAGAGAGATGGGAAGAGAGATTGTTTCAGCAGTTATTGAATCATCTCTTTATGTTCTTTTTGAGTTGCAGATATGCTTCTTGGACACACAGTGTTGAAACGGAGATTACTTTCTGCATCTGGATGGACTGTTATTCCACTTCCATATCAAGAGGTATGCTTTGCCAGTCACAATTCTAAAACATTTTGTGTTGGGTAATGGACTGAAAATGGGGCTGTTCTGGGAATGAGGGCCCTGTGTGAGCTGGGAGCCAAGCATGGGAACCAAATTCCCAGAACAGCCTCGGTTGAGGTCCTTACCTGGTGTGAAGAACCAGTAGAATTTTGTTGTTATGGATGGACAGCTGTGATTCATTTGAGAGAAGAGGTGGTGCCTTACACATAAGGTGCCCATCCTCTGTTGAGGTAGAAATTTTACTGAGGATCAGAGGCCTTCCACATACACTAGAAACATTATACCCATTCTTTATGTCTGTAATAAATCAACTGGGTTGAGAAATGTCATCTGTTAAATAATGTGGCTGCAACCTTTGCTATTAACTTGCAGTTTTGCTTTCTATCCTAGAGCATGTGGCTTAGACAATGGATTCTGCCTCCTATGAGTCAGAATTTACCGCCTAGGGGTAAGGTTGGTAGTCCTTGAGCCCTAGGGATGAACTGAGGCAGAATGTGAAACCTATAGAATTGGCAGTTGTGAAAGATTCTGGCATTCAGGACAGCTTGAAAACTTGCCGAATCAGCAGGTAATGGACCTTTATGTTTACTGATTCTCTGTAATGCTGAATTCATTCAGAGATGTGTTGGTGGGTGGTCAATGATTAGCCGTAAGTGTGGAAGAAAGGGCATGATTTGGACTTAGTAAGTGTGTCGCTTGCACAGTGGGAGGAGCTACGAGGTGAACAGGAGCGCATGCAGTATTTACATCAAGTTCTTCATGACTACATATAATAATGGTACTCTGCTCTAATTTTAAGGTCTTGCACAATTGCCCCATTTTGTGAATTTGAAATAGCTACATTTTAACGCTGTAGAAAGTTCTGTGAAAGATTCTGACCAACATCGGGATGTCCTGTTGATATGACTTTGAGATATTGGTTGGTAAGATCTGGAGAATTTGAAATTTTTTCTGTTGATTAATCGGAACATCCCAAATCAAGTTGGGAGATTTTCAACTTCAAAATCTTAGAAACGACATCAATATTACATAGGAGTTTTGCACATAATTTGCTATATGAACAAAGACCTACATGGTGTTTAAGAACAATGTTGGTGCTTCACACCCATTAGTTTCTTTGTCACTAACTTTTCAATTAATGCTTTGACTCTTTGTATGATTTGTCAATGTTGATCTACATTGTCACAAATGAATTCCAAATTTATATTCTGCTGAATTGATGTTTTTTTTTTCCAATTTTGTGATGCTGCTCAAGTGGCCTCAACATCCTATGTGGCCAAATAATAAATAAATAAATAAAATGATTATAAATATTGTTTAGGGTTTAGGATTGTGGACTGGTCATTGACATGCCATGGGGTCAGTTGAATCTGTTCCAAAAAAAATTCAATAGGTTTGTTGACAAGGTTTAGTTGGGATGTGGATGATTTTCATGGTCTAGGATGACAGAAATAAAATTCGAAGCTAAGTAACATGCCATAAATACAGATGTCTAGCAAAACATGTTTTCAATGCAGCATGTTCAGCAAAGTGAGATATGACTCTCTCTGTCCTATCTGGCCCGCGCACAACCTTCAGTGTGAGTTGATTCCAGAAACCATGTTTGTCATGACACAAGAGGGGATCAGATCAATAAGGTTTGATTTTCAAACATTTGTCTATATGTCCAAACTGGAAAACACAACCACACCATCTACATCATATGTGCCCATGAAGATGCATCTTTGTTGAAGACATTCAATCCATGTGAATTCAAAGTCGAATGATTGTGCTCAACCCACACTTTTACCAACACTGCCTGGACAGGTTGGAGCCCTTCCTCTTGGTAGAAGGGTGGTAATTGATCTTTTCTATTTTGTTTTAACAACATTCCTTCGAATCACAACACTGCACCTATCAATGCAAGAATTTCAGAGTCTTAAAACACTCTACAGACACATCCAGTATTCAGAGTCTCAAAACACTTGCAAGCTTTTTCTTAGCAAGATGGGGATATTTGGGGTAGCACATTGTAACAACTGTTTTGTTTAATAAATTTTATTTCTAAGGCTAAACAATTCATGGTAGGAGCAATATGGTGACCTGTTCATCATCCAACAACTCAGAAACAAATTGGATGAAATGTACACCATGTTTAAGCCACAACCAGGAATCAAAATGTCAAACAGTGACACATAGTTTAACAGGAAACAATAGAGTTATCCCTAAAGTCACCCTGTCTTCACCCTGTTTTTGGGCATGCTTTCACTTAAAGTCAGGAAACAATAGAGTTATCCGTAAAGCCACCCTGTCTTCACCCTGTCTTTGGGCATGCTTTCACCCCCTATGCCCTCTTTCAGTGGTATCCTGAAAGTAAGGAAATTTGATTAAATTTCAGTATGAAATCCTGGAACTCAGCATTTAATGCACAAGGTTTGAGAGTAATTACAGTAGCTATACATGTAGGAGCAGTGAAAATATATGTAGCAGCAGTGGAGGCGCTCAGGAAAAAGGAAAGACAGGATGAAACTCAGTTCACCACCGAAATTGGTGGAAAAAACTAGTTTGGGTCCCAGTTATTTCGCTTTGTAAAATTCCCATTCCCAGTCATGAGTTTGATGCCCTATTATGCCGAAACTGGCCGTTCTCGTCCCCCCTAATCGTGAGACTTTGCGGATAACTCTAACATTAGCATGCAAATTGGTATAATTCTTGAAGAACTATTATAGCAACTGACTCTGTTATGCATGTCAAAACTCAAACAATGATAACTTTCATTTTCAACCCAAAAGTGAATCCATGACTGTTTCACCCCTTAAGTATGCAATTTCTGAATACAATTCCTAGTTACAGAACATGCATATTTAATCAAGCAAACAATATTGAACGGCCTAAATCTAAAAACATTTTGGTTGCTTTGCATTACAAACATGAGAAACTATGAACACAAAACTAATACACTTGAGTAATAGGGGACTTGAGGAAGAGACTAATACAATTCCAGGGAACAATGGAAAGATTACTTTGGAAAGGAAGAGAGATGCAACATACTTACCAGAGTTTGACATTCTCAATTTCTGGATTTGCATACATGTGAAAATTTTCCTGCTCAGGAATTTTTTAATAATAATAATAATAAAATAATAATAATATAAAATTAATGAAGCTTTGGCAAAACATAAGTGACCAGAGAGAATGAATTTGATATTTACCACATTTGCATGGCGGACGGTACCATAATACAAATTCTATTATTTTTAGAAATGCTGAAATTCTCCGAAAACAAATTTCTTGAAGAACAAATTTTTGTGAAGCAAAATGAAGAATCTTTCGAAATATTTGAAAAGTATTTTATTTTTGAAATTCAGTCTTGGAAATTAATCAATTATTTCACAGATATGTGCTGAAGCCACCCCTGTACTATGGTAATAACTTGACCTCCTTCAATGATACACAATCTAAATCCAACCTTACCAAATAAATTCCATTAAATCTCGCTCATCGAGATCTTTCCTTCCTGCAAAATTTTCAGCTATTATTTAACTTTATTTTTAGTGAAAAAATCATTCAATATTCAAGAACTTTTGCACTGCAAGTCCAGACATCATGGAACCAAGCCCATGCGCCCCTCTCATCTCTCGCCGAGAGCTGTCCAAAGACACCAAGAACACGATCTGAAGCATCCTGGTTCGGTGGATCTCATAATTACAAAACAAAACAGAACAAACTACCTTCCTTCATAGATAGATTTGATTAACTAGAAATGTTTATCATCAATGTACATTAGATACACTTGACCATGTTGTGTTTTTTGCAACTTGTGTTGAATGTGTTCAACTCTATTGCAATTTCTCTTTAACCTACACAACATTTTTGCAAATTTTCCAATGTATGCAAGAGCAACATTGAGTTTCCATAAGCAACCATAATTTGATGATGTGTGCATACAAATGGAAGCACTTGGAGAACAAGAGAAGACATCTTATGGACAATTTTGTTTGTTATCCAAAGTGACTTTATATGAGGTTTTGACTTGACAAGTGCTCTTCAATGAGTACAATTTCATGAGGTGATTTTGTAATTTTAAACCTTCAAGTGTGGAAGATTTCTGATTTTTCAGGAGTTTGTATTTTTGAAATTTTAACTAAAATACAGAAAATTGGTTTTCCAAGAAGAAATTAGTTGGGTTCACACTTGGGCCAAAGGGCACAGGCCACACTAGTGTATACTGAAATCCAAACTGTTCAGCCAAGTAGTTGATGATGGACTTGGCAGGTAGCACAACTTGGCGGGTACGTGTGACAACGCCCCCGGGTATCAGAACTCCGGTTTTGGTGGTCAGAAAGGAGAACCGCAAAATCTCGCCCGAAAACCTACTGTCCGGTCCGATCCGTCTGAGTACCCTTTTGGTGCCCTTATGATAACCGTGTGATACCCTTTTTATGTGGGTGGATGAGGACGGTTGCCAAGGAGGGTTTGCACGGTCGTGGATTGGTTTCTGGCCGTTCGATGGAAGATCGGACGGTGACCAGTCATCCTCAATCTGGTATCGTGAAGCTCCAGGGAGGAGACGGACCATGGTACCACGTCGTCGCGCTCCCTTCTGCCGTTCTTGCTTTGCGTGCTGCTGCTTGTTTCTCTCGGGCGACTCTGCTGTCGTCGCTGGTTTTCTTTTGTGGTTTCTTTTCATCTTCATGCTTTTTCCTAGTGTTTGGGCTTTCTTTTGGTTGTTTTGTGGCAGCTTTTGGTGCTGTGTGGCGTTTTTTCTTCCAGTTTGTGGGCTCGAGAAAGGAAGGAAGGAAGGAGGGACGGCGGCGGAAACGAGTGCACGCTACCTTCGCCTTTTTCGTTCTTCGTTTCTCACTCCAACTCTACACATCGTGAGAAATATTTTGCGTAGTATCGAGGGTCTGTTTGTCGCTGTGATAGGCTAATTTGCGTGGTGAAGTTTTGTGGGAGGAGGGTAGGGTTTTGTGGTGTATGAGAGAGAGAGAGAGAGAGAGAGAGAGAGAGAGAGGTTTTGTTTTAGGGTGAAAGTCGGGAATGGCGACGGAGGAGGATCCTATAGCGCAGGCATTAGAGGCCGGCTCTGAACGAAAGGACCGCCTAGAGAAGGTATTTGCCAATCTGGAAGTCCAGAGAAGAGCGATAATGGACTTCACCATGGAGTGGAAGGACTTCGAGGATTACTTTGCAGATCTTGACCGGAGTTTGCAGCAGCGATTCCAAGATCTGATCGCCAAGGAAGAGGCCTTTGAGAGCAAGAGCAAGCAACTGCAAGAAGCCCTTGACAAGAGGGAAGAAGCTGTGTCCGCCAGAGAGCAAGCCATGCTTTCTAGGGTACAAGAACAGAAAGACTCTGCCATTGCTTCCCTGTTTGAAGAGAAACGCAAGTGGCAGGAAGAGAAAAGTCGCCTTGAAGCTGAAGCTGCTGGTGGGAAGTCTCCGCAGCAGGTGACTGCTCCTGACAGTGTAGGCACCACCACCGCGAAACCAGAACCTGTACATAGTGTTCCAGTTCCCAATGGCCCTGCTCCTCCTCCCTCTCAAGCCATAGAGGTAGATGCTGCAACTCCCAAGCTTGTAGGAATTAGCACTCTAACCCCATCGTCTGAAGCTGCTGCTGTTGCTGCTGCTCCTGCTCCTCATGTGTCAGTCACTGCTAACAAGCATGATAGTAAGCAGGATAGCAAGCATGATACCACAAATACCACAAATCAGAACAGCAATATGGCTCCTGTGGGTACTGCCATCACTTCTAACCCTAAGCCAGTAGTGTCTGATGTGAGGGTGCGGCCACAGCTCAAGGCATTGTGTGAGAATATGGATGGAGATGGACTGAGGAAATTCCTAGTTGATCACCGAAAGGATGTTGGAGCTATGAGAACTGAGCTGCCCCCTGCCCTGCAGTGTGCAATTGATCCAGCACGCATGGTGCTGGGGGCTTTGGATGGCTACCACCTTCCAGATCCGGTAGGGCCAGAAAAGAATAGGGATGCAGGAGCCTTTGCAAACCGCCGGGCCTGTATTCTTCTTCTTGAGTGCCTGGCTGTGGCACTGGCAGACCCTGTTTTGGGATCTGATCACCCAGTGGTGCCTTCCAATATCAAGGAATCTGCCAAGCAGGTGGCAGACCATTGGAAGTCCAAGATGGATTCCACCCCTGTAGATGCTCCAGCTTTTCCATTGGATGCTCAAGCTTTTCTCCAGCTGTTGACTACATTTGGCCTTGCTCCTGAGTACAATGATGACGAGCTGTGCAAACTTGTCAGTGCAATTGCCAGGCGCAGGCAAACCCCTGCACTGTACCGCTCCCTTGGACTCTCTGCCAAGATACCAGGTTGGTGTCTCTCCCACAGTGATAGGAGCCCATTGTACTGGGCCCTCTATCTTCACTAACATGGATTTCTCATTTGTGGATTCCATCTTTTCAAGCTCATGAGAGCAGAATCCTAGTTGGCATGTCCGTCCACAGCCAAAGTACTTTCTCACATAGCTTTCCTGTTCTTAAGAACAGAGTCTGCTGATTTGTTGTTTGGCATATTGGGGCCTGGTTTGTCACCTTTTTAGGCTACCTATTTTCCCACTGCCATGCTTTCCCAAGGTGGGATGTCCTCCCTTGGTCTCTCCTCCTGTCTTCCTTGCCACCTCAATGCCAGACTAGATCACTTGATTCTAATCATGAGCATTAGAAGAGTTTTTTCCTTTTACCTCAGGTTTCACACTTTGTCTGAAGGAGGAACAGGTAAGTGCATCTCAATTTTCTGTGATTTTTGTAGTTGATCACAATTATGGGTCAGTTTTGTTTAGTAGTGATTCCCTGTGGCTTTTGTGGCTTTTGAAGAGTCGTTTGTCACATGGATAGTGGTGGTTTATGTGTCCAATTTTCTTGAGCAGACTTGGTCTTAGTGAAGAAGCCAACTGTTGCTGAATGTTTAGCAGGTGGTGATTTTGATCACAGGTGTATTAGGAAAAATGTTCCCTACATTTGCATATCTGTTGAGTCCATCCTTGGAAATTGAACCAGCTGTATGTGTTATGAGTGCTTGCTTTCGCATCTGTGCAACTCTACCTTGGAGTCTTGTTAATTTTTGTACAGCTTGCTGAATATTGAGTCTCCCAGTTGTATGGCTCCAAAGACATGTACTCATGGTTTTCAGTGATCCTTCACCCTTTCTCCTACTGCAGATGTCGTGGATAGGCTGGCAAAAGAAGGCAAGCAGATTGAGGCTCTCTCTTTTGCCCACTCATTTGGGATTATGAGTCATGTTCAGCCTGTTCCCTTGCTTAAGACTTATCTGAAGGAAGCTCGCAAGACAGCACAATCTCTTTTGAAGACTGGAAAGCAAAACAGCTCAACTGCTGCGCAGGTAATCAGAATACACTTGTGGTCTTGTGGTTATGGGTTCCTCTTTCTGAGTCAGAAATTGGCATGAGACACAGGTACTCATGGGACATTTCTTGTTCTGCAACTCCTTAGAAGATCTCTTAAAGGATGCAATTCATTTTGATGCAGAACGATGCAGCAATGAAGGAGTTGGCAGCACTCAAAGCAGTGTTGAAGTGTATTGAGGACTATGATCTAGAAAACCAATTTCCTTCAATGCCACTCCTAAAGCGTGTGGGTCAGCTGGAGAAGGCCAAGTCAGATAGGAAGAGGACAGCAGTTGCAGTCAAGGCCAATACAAAACGGCCACGTGCCAGCAATGTTACTGGTGGTGAGTATGGGGCTGTTCCAGTTCCTAACAACAACAATGACAACAGAAACTACTATCGACCACCACCAGACAGGAGCCAGGGCCAATACAGCATTGCTGTAGGTCCCTCCTATGCTTTGGCACCACAGAATAACTATGATCGGCGTGTCCAGGGTGCTTATTCTACAACATATGCTGGTGGCAACCGGAGCCCTGTTTCCCTCTCAAGTTCTTACCTGTACCCAGCTGATGGACTTACTTCACAGGTCTACAGTTCTACGGGGTACAACAACCCTCCTGCCACATACAGCAACTATCAATTTGGCAGTGGCTTGCCACCCCCTCCTCCTGCATACCAGGCTTCATTTCTTCACTGAATGTGGCATTTTGAGCATTCATTTGGAGGCTATTCCCACCATCCCTGATGCAGGTCCCTTTCAAAGTTTTGGCACAAGTGCCAGATTCAGTATAGCACAGCACCCCTTTCTTGGTGTGCATTTCTTGAGATTGGGCTTCCCTGAGCAGCCAGTTTGTCCCTCCATCCACACTGAATTGAAAAAGGGTAGGTCACACCTTGTCCATGTTGACATGAGGAGAGGGGGAGGTTTCAGTGGAAGCTATGTGTAGAGGGAAGTAGTGTAGTAAAAAATTACACAATATGGTCAATGTGAAGAAATTGTATCCTAGGATGCTTCTTGTCACATCGGTGTAGGATGTGTGCAAGTCCTTTTCCTTAGTTTTTAATAGCACTGCCAACACTGATTGTAACATTCATGGTATCCTCCTAGGCTCCTCTCTTTTTGGGTTACACGAGCTCACTTAGAAGAGCTTGAGTCTAATGTGATTGAGAGTGCCTTTCCTTTCTTGTAGGTAATGCCTACTTGCAGCAGTGAGCATGTTTAATGCTTAGTTTCAAAATTGGCTCTTTCAAATTGGTCACTCAACCTCTTGTGGTATAGCACTTGGAGAAATTTTCTACTGTATTTGGAAGGCACCTCATCTATTTATTAAGGTAGTTTGTTTTGTTTTGTTTGTCATGATGAGATATCCTGATCCACAGTGGCTCCTGTTGTGCACTTGTTATATTGGAAAGTCCTCAATGAGTATGTGTGTGGATGGAGATGATTTGATAGTGTGTAGACCTGTGACATGGGAGTTATTGAATATTGAAACTTTTTTTGAAGAAAATTCGACAAAATGAAAACGAATTTTCTTAAAAGACATTGGGGTGGACTCTAGACATTGTTGAAAAGCCCAGGACAAGTGAGATGTCTTGGAGTTGATTTTGTAATTTTTAAACCTATCGAGTGGAAGGTATTGAATTTTCAGTAATTTTTGCCATTGCAGTTTTAACTGGGAAGGAGAAATTAGTTGGGTATTGACATACTTGGGCTGACAGCACAGGCTACATTAGTATCCTTCAATATCCTCCCATTAAAGAACATGGATCTTGCAACTCATTAAGATCAAGAGGGAAATTATGCTTATATATATAGGTGCCCAATCCCTCTCTCTTAAAGGGCAGGTTATGAAAACATATTAACTTAAACTATCCCAAGGGAGTTATAATTTGAAGTCTAGAATGAAAATATAACTTGAAGCTACTACAATTTTGCTAGTAGGAAAGTGCCATGTGTGATAATGGGAGCCATCATGCACAACTATAGTTAAAAGGTTTATAGTTTATATGAATATTGTAAGACTAGATGAAAAATCATAATGTTTGGTTTTCAAATATATCATCATTTTATAAAACCATGTCTATAGTATATCAAAAATTTAAAGCACAAATTACCGACATAAATTTCTCTATTAATATTATAATAGGTGTACAAAATTCCTATGAATCATTTAGTATCACACAAGGGTGCATGTTAATTTGATTAAAATCTCTTTTTCAAAAAATGGACAACCCTTTAACTTTTATTGTGTTCCATCCAAAAATTAATTAAAAACTTTAATTAGAAAGTCTAGATACCATATGCCCAACACCATCTAGAAAAAAGGTTCAATCCTCCTCCAATGTTCTATTGCATATAGTGTGTCAAATGAAAACGGAAGGGCTAACACATTATTAAACAAAAGATTACTTTCATAACAAAGGCCAATTTCTCAAAGATTAAAAAATGAAAATTTCAAAAGGTTTCGAATGATGTATGTACACCTATATACATAAATCCATAACACCTACTTTAAATTGATGATTATAAAGATTTTATTTTCCATTTAATAACATCTAATTTATCATTTATTCAAACACAAGAGTTGTCAAGTATGTAATATATGTAATATATTACAAATATGTAATATAACCAATGTTGAATCTTTGAGTTTATGGACCTATTGAAATACAATCCCACATTTACAAAAGGTTGATGGAATAAAATGGACATGTGCAACAATAAGTATACATGTTGAATTTAGTCGTATAAAAAAATACAAATCATATTGTTTTGAAAGTGGAGGGTTAGTTGATTGAAAGTAACCTATTTATCTTTCCAATATCATATTGAAATATTCTTGGAATAATGTGGCAAATTGCATGGCTTTCTTTTGGTTCAATCCTTCTAGCATTTGCAAAACTTCTTGCATTCTTGATATTTGATTTGGTTCTTCTTATAAGAAATTAAAAAAATAAAAGTTAAAATTTAAAATTTTAATTGTTATACATTGTAATCAAACAATGGAAAAATACTCTAATAAATGAGACCATATGTTCATGTCTCAACCTTTAATGACTCAAATTGAACATATCCTTCAAAAAAATGTTCAATCCAACCTACATATTTATTCAACATCATAGTTAAATTGACTTTCAAAATAGGATATTCTTTGGCTATATATTTATCAATCATGCAAATGGTCTAAAATAATTTCAAATGAAATATAGTTTCTTGAATGTACCATTTACATATGCCAATCTTTTTAGGAAGTTCTAGACTCATTGAACAATCCAATTTAATGCATTTCAAATTGTTTCAAGTAGTTGGTTGATTCCATGATTTTGGGTGTTTGAAATTTATTTGACCATAAATTTAATGATAAACATAAAAGAATTGGCAAAAACCATTACCTAAATGCATTTAAGGGAAATTTGTAAAAATAATTTGGCTTCATTGTGGTCAAACCCAACAATTGAATTATTAATAACATGGAAAATATCTTCAAATCCATCTTTTTGCACATGAACTTGGCCATGTTTGACAAATTTGTAAATGTCAATTTCATCTCCATGCAAAGTGAACTACAATCCATCTTCAAGTTGGATCAACCACTCCAAAGCTATACAGATCATTTATTCGTGACATTTTTTAAAAGTAAAAATATTTAGTGCCATATATATGCTTGTTCTTGGCGTACTTTTAACTCCTCCTTGAATGTCACTTAAGTGGGACACTTAAGATTTAATTTAATAGAAAAAAACCCCCCAAAAAAAGGAAGAACATAATTTGTGATTATGTGCCCTTAAAATAGCACAGTTGATAAATTTTCATTGATGTTTTAATTATCACATTATGACTTACATTGAACATATTCATAATTCTAAAATGTATAAGTCATCAATTGACATGATTCATTCATCTGGGTATGTGCATGTTATAGTGGCTCACAAACTGGCATTTGAAAACATCACCTTACTCCTTATTTGCCCAATTTGACTAAGTTTGAATGGGTTAAGGATAAACTAAATTGGGGACTTGCAGGACATGTACATCTTATACATTTTTTTTTAAAAATCATTTCAAATTTGTGGGTTTTCCCGCCTAATTAGGAACCTACTGTGCTCATAATGGGATTTGCATGTGTAACTTGGACCATCTACGTTTTGTTTCTTCCTTGCTTGTGTACACTGAAACTTGATTATGCAATCTTGTTGGCATTTGATACTCTATGTTTAATGATTGAATGCCACTAAGGTTACTCATTATGTCACAAAATGTGTGTAGTCTAGGGAGTACAAAACTAAAGCGACAAATGAAGGTTGAGGGCAGATTATCTTTGTATGTCAAACCTTTGTATGGCAAACCTCCCGAGATCATATTTGACAAAAAACTTCAAGTGACTCGTAATTAGTTTGCAAAGAAGTACAACTTTTGCAACAAAGGTATTAATTTTAAAAGGTTGAAGATTGGGAAGGATTGCACAGAAGAAGTGTAAGCATTGTTTGGGCCTTGCAACAATAAAAATGGCTACTGCTACTACTTCAATGAAAATCAGGCAATCGTCAAACATGTTAAAGAGTTATGGATGAAAGCTTATCAACGCACTTAAGTGCCAAACACAAGGTTGATCAACAAAGCTAAGGCTCAAGGGATTGTATGCAAGAAGAAAGAACAAAAGGTGAACTAGGCTGTGTTTACAGAGTGGACGATTAGAGCTTAGCTTCGCAAGTTAAACCATATTCAAGAAGTAGGTCAAAGTCTTGTGGAGGTTGGAGATCTAGAAGTTGGGGTGGTTGGTGATGGAAAAGAGCCTACACAATCAAATGAAAAGGTTTTACCTTTTCACCTTTAAAAGACATGTTGTTCAATCATTCATCAAGGAATAAGTCACACCCTTACATTTTTAATCTTGAAGATTTGAGTAAATGGCACAACAATCTTTCGATTTTAGAGGTCAAATGTCCTCGATAGGAGGCCTTTTTGTCTTCATTTGTTAAGTCAAGAGATGGTTGTCAATAGGAACTATCAATTGTTAGTACACAACTTAAAGATCATATTGACCTAGTTCAGAAAGCAAAGTCCAAGCTACAAGTGTTGCAAAATGATCTAGATGTTATAGATACACATTTAATAGAATTAAAAATAGCCCTAAACAACAACAAATTGGACAACTGAAACTTTTAGTGTTTTATAGTCTATTTGACATAAGTTTGACTCCGAACAAAACATCCTTGAAGAATTCAGGGGGATGCTTAAAGCCTTTCAAACAAAGCACAACCTTGTGGCAAAAAAGGCTTTTATAGCTGAAAGGGCTCCCAATAAGCCCTAGGAAGACATGAAATTTTCCAATGACAACAAATTGCTATAGCTCAATAGGTTCAATTAATGGTCTAAAACAAGATACCATCTCCAAGCTTTCAGCCCTTTCCATTAGCCTTTAGTGAACATGATGTTCTTGATTTCCCTCGCATTGTCACAATTTCAAGTTATTTGTTTTATGCTCAAGGCTTTGAACCAGCGTGGAATTGTAAAGTCTTAGCATGCCAACATGTGTATCATTCTTGGTGCGCAACCACACATTTTGCTTCTTCTTTGAAAAGCTTGCATAGGGGGTGTGATTGAACACTAGATCCAAATTGGTGGAGGTTAAACAGGTTGAAGCTACCTACAACAACTAAAGGACACATTGATGAAGATGTGAAACTTCTAGGTCAACAAGTTGGTATGTTCCATAATTTATTTTGAGCTTTGTGTTTGTACATTTTTTTGAATTGTTGGGTTGTACATGTACAAACAAACTTCTAGATCTTCAAAGTTCCATATTTTATGGTTGAGTCCATTAGTGTGTCTTCAATTGCCTTTCAAGTTTGCAATTGGATGTATCAACTTCTCAAGTGTCAACTTGTGTTCCCTTAATTCTATTAGATGGTAGTTCAATTCCCTAATTAATTTATCAATAGTATTCAAAGTCCATAAAGTCCTTGGTAGCCTACTTGAAGTGCCTTGACACAAATCTAGACTTTGTGAAGTTCATTTGAACTTTTCAAGTGTCATTCTTACTTCATATAGTCCATGGGCAATCCCTCTTTATTATAGAATGCATTTATAGAATCCTTGGATGTCATTGCCAAATTTCCCAAAGTCCATGTACATTCTATGAAGTCCTTGTGGAACTCTATGGAGTCCATCTTATTTCACAAAGTCCTAGTCAATCCATCCCTAGTATTAGAAGTGACCTCAGATTCCTTTAGTAGCACTGCTAGAGTTCCCAAAGTCCATCTATCTTTTATGAAGTCCATTGAAGTTTTTTAAAATCCCTTAAAATCCTTGACATACTCTTTGGAGTCCATCTTATATTCTATGAAGTTTATTCAAGGTGTTTGAAATCCTTCAACATTCCTTGGCGTCCATTTTTACTTCATAAAATCCATCATACATTCTATGAAATCCATTCAAGGTGTTTGAAGCTCTTGATCAATTCCCTAGGGTCCATTCTTACTTCCCAAATGTATGGTTAGTCTTTGGACCTACTATTAAAAGTACAAGCAAAGTCCATAAATAACAATCCCAAAGTTCTCAAATTCCATTTAATGAAGTTTCTATCTATGGATTCCATGAATTTTTATATTTACATATGTAGATCTATAGTCCCATAGATGGTCATGAAGTCCCTAGGTAGTGGACTTGTAATTATCACCTTATAGTTCTTGTAATGTGATTTTGCTTAAGTAAAATTATGTGATATGGCTTGGTTGTTGTCATGCAAATCCTAGACATATGGCTTTTATGTTTTTTTTCCCAACTCATTAAGAGAGACTTCCATTGGCAAAGTCCATGCGATCTTACACATTAAGTCCATCCGTAGGTAGCATCAAATGCCTTGACAAAAGCCTACTAAAGACATTTCCATTGGGTGAAATCACATCACCACTTCGAAAAGGCCAAGTTCAAACTTCAAATATCAAGGATGCATTACAAGCATACCATAAATTGGTTACACCGCTGAAACCTCAAAAACATGAGATCAAGAAAGACTTGGACTTTCTAAATTATCTACTAGCTTCAATAGCAATGAAACAAAATGTGGACACTGACTTCAATACTTTGATTGATCTACCCAATGAGGATTGTGGTGCTACCACAAGTAGGCTTAGTAAAGGCAAAAAGGCTGGATTAACAAATAATGATGAACAAGTTGCTAACTCTCTTGCCAAAAAATTAAAATAACAAAAATTCCAATTACAACGAGGACTTCAATAGCAACGAATGCGAGGGCTACTGGTTCAAAGAAGATTCGATCCAAACTCAAGTAATTACATATTCATATTCCTTGATTTCAAATTTTCATTTTAGTTTTGTTAGATAATGATGTACCATTGCAAGCCACATGTGAATGGACAATAGAGTGCCTTGATTAGAGTGGTCCTACATTCTGTTATGTTTACAAATCACTTGTAGGTTGCTATTTGGTTTTGGAAGAAGAACTTTGGTTCAAAAATGTCTAGAGCAATTGGTGCTAGATGAAATGCATGCATTTTTATGTGTTTAGATTGAGTGTTATGTGAACATTGACTAACATTTGTGTTTTTAATTTTGGATGCAGGTAATCATCCCATGGTTATGCTACTAGATGTTGTAATAGTCTACCACATGTATGGCATGATTGTTTAAGAGGATTGTGGGCATAATTCTAAGCAATCCATGAAGATGTTCAAAGCATGACGCTTTTGTTGATGTGTCTAATCATAATACAACTAGAACATCTTCAACCTAAAGACTTTGTGAGTTGTTTTGGAGCAAGTAATTAAAAACTCATTTGGGACATATCCAAATGGTTGTTTGTAACTTTGTTGACCTTTACAGTTTACAAGTTTGACATTGTAACTTTTTTATTAAAAAATGGCAACATCTCTTGTTGGCCTTGGACATGACTTCACCATTATCATTACCTACAACTTGGGCATGCTATAATTTTGATATTTGCATTGAATGATGTCATTCATCAGTTTGTAAACATATGTGAAATGGGTGTATGTGAAATTAATACCTATAGCCTTGGTCTATTATGTTGGGTTACTTGATTGTCTAAGGAAATTGATTTGAATACATGGTCTATTGATTTTGTGATATACACAAGATATATTTGTATAATGTGTATCTACATATACCAATGAAAAACCTTAATTTGATTTCAAGTCAAGCTCGAATAACTACACCATTTTGCAAGACTATTTTTTCTATGTGCCTAAAATTTATATGGATTATTTTTTACGCACTCCCAACTCTTGGAAGGATTCAAATGTGAGTCCAAGTAGAAGACAGTGGAAGAGGGAAGAGTCGAGGCACGCTCCTTAGCTCACAATAGTTTGAGGGGTAGAAGGGCGTGTTGGAGCTCCGAGATGGGACTAGGAAGAGTTGACAAGCTTCACTCACTCACACGGGCCTACACACAACCCACACAAAGTGGTTAGTGCATAGTTGGAGCACCTTTGGTGCTAGGACGAGCCACAGGCAACACGGACACACTAAACTCACCACGGCCCGGATTTAGGGGAAGCCACCACCTTCCCCCTTATAGTATACTTTGTGGCTAGCCACAAAGCCCACATCCAAATGATTTTTCTTTCCCGAGACTCCCAAGTGAGAGTCTCAAAATCGCGCCATTTGAGATTCCTACGACTTTGGAACCCCATAACTTTGCAAGTAGACCTCGGATTGAGATGCGGTCTAAAGCAAAGTTGTAGCTCTCATCGAGAGCTTTCCAATCATATGTTGCACGCCCTCTGAAGCCAAGTAAATTGGGTCGATTCCTGACTTTTTTTGGTCAGGAATCAAACTAGTAGTTTGACTCCCGGCCCTTCTTTTGGCCATAACTTGTGTTTCAAATGTCTAAATGAGTAATGCGAGCCTATTTTAGACATCTACGTTCCAAGAGCTTTCCAATGACATAAAAAATGTGACAAGTCATTGAGTTTTGACTCCTGAAATTGTTCTTTGAAGTTTCAGAAGTTCACTAGGATTCCATCTCCCAAAGTGGGAGTTGCTTTGGGAGTGTGACGGTTCACTCCCTCATACTCCCTCACACTTTCTTACAATCCTGGGAGTATGTGATGTGACTCCCGGGCTTCTTCTTGGCCTACACCCTTGCGACCTCTTTGCCTTGACTCTCGGGCTTCTTCTTGGCCCACAATCTTGTAACCCCTTTGCCCTGGTTACGAGCCCAAAGCCAGGGTTGCGACAATTTTACACTTGGCCTTTTTTTTGTGTGCCTAACATGTCTTAGCATTAAGGTATACCAACTTTGATCAAAATGAAAATTCTGACTACTTAGCTCATGTCTTTATAAATACTTGACTAGATGTCATATTTAGTGTGCAAAGTAACATAAAAATATGGGACTATTTTGATGCCTATTTCAAGAGAAGACCAACACTTTAAATAGTAAAGAGTCATGGTGTTGTTGTCACAATTTCACACCCCTACACATAGTAATTGTTTTTTCTAACATCTACCACTACAATATAAAGGATAGGGTACTTTTTGCCTTAACATCTTTTGTCATGGGAGATAGTTTCAAGACGTAAGTTAGCATGGGCACCAAAAAAGATGTTGTCTTTCCAAAATCTACGGTCATAATTTTGGGATTAGAATCTAGATGTTGGCAAAACTATGCCAAATAACACAAAAACATCCTTACTCTATGCATCTAAAGGTCTTGGATGGGTAGTAAACAGAACACATGCAAACTTTCCTAGAAGCAAAGGGAGATCAAAATAAGTAATGCCAAGCTTATTTCTTTGAAAATAAATGGAAAAGTATGGCAACTTGCACCCAATTGCAATTCCTTTTAATTCTTCTACATAAAAGAAATTGGTGATGGCTTCTTGTAACCAACCTTTTGGACGTCCTTTAGAAGTTCTGAACTAAAGGTACCTTCCCTAATCTAGATACCTCAAGGGTACACATAATTGCATTTTGAATACTAAATTAAAAAATGCCACAATGACACACCTTTTTTCATACTCGAATGACAATCCACATTTTCTTACATTTATGATTCCAATCACAAGAAAAATTCAAGTCATGTGGGAAAAAAAAAATTGGATGATAATGAATTGGGTCAAGGATATACGAGCTTACCAAATGTGTTTTAAACAAATCTAAGCTTCATGTGTGCATGATTTCTATTATACAAAGGTTGATTGGCTCATATGGTTCTTGCACACAAAGCACTTGCCATCACTTGATTGGAACAAATTATGAACTTGTAGATTCCATTTCTACATAGAAACAAAGGATCGCTCAATATTATGGTTAATCTTTCATAGATTTAGTCTTATGATCCTATATGTAGCCCAAATTCAATATGTTAATTACAGATAACAATACTAATACTCATCACATACATTTAAAGAACAAGTAGATGGATTACCACACCAACAACCATTGAGCTCTTCAACAATCCAATATAAAATCCACTAAAATATAACTCATCCTAGAGTACATTCACAATTGTAAGCAATCTACAACTTCACAAGAATGTGAATCAACTTGTAACAATGTATTCTTTAGTCAAGTTTCTTCAATTGTCCAATAAGGAGAACTATGGAATGACCATCAACCTTCCTTGGGATATCATCAAATGCAATTATTGTTCTTGTTGTAATAATGGCTCACATTGGGTTTTGAAATTAATGTGAAAATCAATAGTCCACACTATTGTAAGACACAAACTAAAAGCAATCTAATTTTGATCCTTATAGGTTGTGAATTCATACAATTCTAGAAGCCCAAAACAAAAACTTCTTAAAAAAACTACACATGGTTTTTATCAAATACATACCAATTCCTTGAGTAACTAGACCCATTTTTTATGAGCTCAATGTCACAAAATTTGACCTATAAACCTGCATTCTAAACTCACAGTCATCTTGCAAGGTGAAACAAATTACAAAGAAACCACATTGCAAGTGATGTACATTTAATGGAATAGTGTTTTTATGAATAAGAAACTATATGTATCTCAAAAACCTAACATGTGTTCTCCCTTTCCACAAAATCATTTTTTGATATGAACTCAATACAAAGAATTTTACAACCTATGTAAACCTTTTCCAACTATAATAAAACTCAAAACAATGTGTGATTTCTTTTTACTAATGTACCTTCTTGCCTTTGAATGACTATGCTTTAGTAGCTTCTTTTGTTGCTTCAAATAGTAGCACATATAATGTATATTGCAATGTGGACCCCACAGTCAATTTGTAGGTTGGAGGATTCAATGAAATTGTAAAACCAGTCCATGAGATTGATACTTGGAATGATCATTGAGAATATTTCATACAATCTAAATTGTAATAAACATAAACATAAGCTTGCATGGAACGTAATGTGACTCACCATACAAACCACAAGAACAATAATCAATAGTAGAGCAACCTCTTTTGAACTATGAAATATGATAACATTAACACCTTTATGGTAACTAATCATATCAAGCTCCATGTTCACCAAATTTCTCACATGAAGTCATTCACACAAAAAGAAATATCTCAGTTAATGATATATCAAATCTCAAAATTGAATTCCCATTATTGCATATCCAAAACAAGGACCTAGAAAAATAAAAACATAATCAAAGATATATTTGCATGACCATATTCAAACTGAACAATTCATCAAAAAAGAAACTTTCACATAAATGAACATATGAAAATTGTTTTGGCCAATCACACTTTCTAATCACTATCACTATCTCAAGTAGCTAAAGCTTGTGTGTTACCAACCAAGGCATATTTTGGCAAAATGTAAATAGATTCATTCCCAAAAACCCTATGGTTTGTAGGAAGCATGCAAAACTTTATGGCCCGGACATGGGAAACATGCAAGTAGATAATGTGGGATTGTTATACCATGACATAAGTTTTTTCCCTAATTCCCCATTTATGGTAATATGTCCCTCCTACAACAACATCACCTACTCGAAACTAAATGCCCCAATGACATGTATAATCCTCCTTCAAAATGTGTGTTGGTTGTGTACAAAGCACAACATAAAACTCAACACCTTCTTCATTACCTTCTTCAACATTGGCCACAAAGTTGTCACCCAATTTCGGGCAATTTGCCAAGGAATCAGCGCATCCCCCAAATTGGTCCCATTCCTCTTCTTGTGTCCCTACTTAAATAACCTCTCAAACATATTGAGAGTTGTTAGTATTCAAGACCTCTATTTTCCATGCCTTGGTCTAAGCCAGATTCACACAATTCTTATAATCAAAGTCAACAAAAACAACAAAAATAAAACAAATCATTTTTCAACATTTTGTTAACATTGCGAATGCTAACAAATTTCACACAATGCATATTTTGGCTTCCCTTCACATAATCACAAGTGTATTTGGTCTAATGATCAACATCAGTAGTCTTGACATGCCAAAGAACACATGTTACAAGTTTTCTTTCCCTTGTATAAAATGTTTCAAGATGTGAAAACAAATGAGTGCCCAGAAGGGTGACCACATCCTCCGCATTTTGCAACTTTGGCCCATTAATATCCAATTGTGATTTCCTAATAAACCTTTTCAAAACTACCCTGGCACCATCATGGGGCCTTTTCCCATGCCCTATGCCAAAAAAACTCCACATCATGCTACAACCTCTTGTTAGATGAGGATATCAAGTAAAAAAGAACCACGAGGTCTTGCTTTTAAACTAGAAAGAACAACCATCAAACCAAATCCAATGGTTCTTAGGATGAAAGCCTCCATCCAACACACTTTGCTAATGCAAAAACATTGAATATTGAACAAAATAGTTGTCATGCGACTTGTCATCAAAGATATAAAAGCTACCTTCATGATTACATCAAAACTAGTTTCATCATGTAGATCTAGATTCGAGTTCCATTGCCAAGTAATGTGTACTAGAATTGTCACGTAGTAGCTATGCTAATGCATAAACTACACTTCATTTTGAACCTCAAAGCTATAGTTTTCAGCAAAATCAATTACTGAAACCATGGTATCATTTGGGAAATATTTCAAACATTGTTTGAATTGCTAGTACTACCACCATGACACAAAATTATGATGCACAAAATATTGCAACTTAGGTTCTAGGTAGCTAATTAGTTCAATAGAGGATGAAGATTTGTAAAGGAGTATTAGTTTCTTCTTATCCTCCCTTTTTTGGTTAGTATCTTTTATGTGGAATAATGTTTCCAACTAACTAGAATGTTAAAACAACCTTCTTCTTCTATAAGACAGATGGGAAGATTATTTACACCACAATTTTCACGAGTGCCCAATAAATAGTCCTTGTCATGCCACTTTGAATATTCATCACAAGGACAAACCACTAACTCCCAAAGAGATGTTAAAGTAGGGTATGTGGTTAAGGCACCTACACATTTAAAGGACTCTTCATTGATTGATTGACAAATTTCCTCACATGAACATTGACATTGTGAGTTAGAATGAATCCCAAACTTTGTGTGCATGTTATTCAAAGCACCTCAAAGTTCATCAATGACGCACTCCTAACCACTCGAAGGACTCAAATGTGAGTCCAAGTGAAAGACAGCGGAAGTGGGAGTGGTCGGGAGGCGCTCCCTAGCTCACAACACTTGGAGGGGTAGAGGGGCGTGTTG
>Ga0116231_10001156_pt1 | contig 52785 bp, 28 predicted proteins | sample S1TSphgellanicum_2_FD_89695 | JGI IMG/M metagenome (GOLD analysis project Ga0116231, IMG submission 89695) | Host-associated microbial communities from peat moss isolated from Minnesota, USA - S1T2_Fd - Sphagnum magellanicum MG | ecosystem: Host-associated > Plants > Peat moss > Unclassified...
AAAAAAAAAGAGAAAAAAACCCACAAAATTGTTGGAAATTGATTCTGGATCAATGAGAGAATAGAGATGAATAAAACACAAAACTGTTAGGAAATCGATTCTGGATCAATGAGAGAATAGAGATGAATAAAACACAAAACTGTTAGGAAATCGATTCTGGATCAATGAGAGAATAGAGATGAATAAAACACAAATTTATTTAGTTACATCGAGAGCTCTCCACCCAACCTTAGTATCACACAAGTTGCGATCAAATCTTTCCAACGAAAACGACTTCTATCTCCACTACGTGCCCACTCCGGAGTCCCGAAAGTCTTTACTTACGTATGAATGACAAGTGTCTTTTATCGTCGACAGGACTACTTACCGCGCTGGACAAGAGGCCAGCGGTTAGATTGGCACGTGGGCATGATGGCGCCAACCTTTTTTATTTATGGACGAAGTTTCGCCAAAAAGAGAAATTAAAATTATTTAAAATTCGAAAATTAAACGGTTTTGGAGGTTTTCAATCGCCAGATGTAAGAAAAATAATAATGAGAAATCGCTAATATTTCTATACTTGGTTTTCAGTGTGTGGCAAAAAATATAGAAGGATAGTTAAGAGATTTGTAGTTCATATTTGATTTATAGCCAAGTTGGAAAGTTTCGCCACAAAAAGACGACATTGACTATTTGATATTTGGTTGCATTGTGCCATATGACATACATATTTCGGCACTCCCTCAATAAATGCTATATTGTAGTGGACAATGGGTTAGAACTCAAGATATAACAATCATGAACTTGATGTACTTAAATGAATGGAAATACATTTCCCCATGGAGACCTAGTCGACTCAGCAACGATAAAAAGATCAGAAGGAAGTATATGGATCCCCTACAAGCGCTCCTTATTCAGCAGCGCTAGTGGTACTGTCAACAGACTTATCCCCTTAGTGAGTTGGTGGTATATGTCTTTCCTTTCACGATACCACGTTCAGTGTGGAGAAGAGGGTTCTACACTCTCCGTGAAGCTGTGTGGCTTCTACTGGGATTTGATGATAACAAAACTTTCAGATTAAAAACAAGGGGTGTGTCGCACTGGTGGCCTTGCCATTTACATTTAAAAGTATCTTAGGGCAAAAGAAGAATTATGGAAACTCAAATATTTCACCATGCAAAAATATAATCTTCAAAACAATCCTCTAAAACAAACCAAAATCCTTCAAGATATTATAACTCTATAAGAACTAATCACCATTTTCAACACAAGCCCAAATATCATCTTTCAAAAATCCTCATATAAAAATAGACCTATAATTATAACCTAGGGGGCCAAAATCCCTTAAGCTACTATACTCTATAATGAATCTAAACACAATATCCTTGCCCTTGGTTGGCAAGGCCAAAGAGAGATTGCCTCCTTGCAGGTTTTGGGCAATCGGCTTGTTGGCTCTGCCTGCCTTTGTGTTCAGGAGGTGGCTTTGATGGCGCATGAAAAAAAAAGCATGGCCACACCACATGTTCGTCTTTGAGATCTTGAAACGAAATGAACCCCCAAGCTCCTTTTTCTATTAAAGCCTGTCCTGAAGTTGTTGTTGTTGCCTTTGTGGGCTCACTCCCTTTCACCGACTCCTCCTGGCTTTGTTGGACTCTCTCTTTCTTTCACTAAAACACAAAGCTTATAAAATTCCCAGTGGTTTCTTTTTCCTTGCTTCTCAACATGATGTGTGTTTGGCAAACTTGGACCTCATTTCTCATTAGATTTCTTGTTGTATCTCTTTCCTTTCCGTCCTCTTGATGTTTTCTTGGTCGACCATAAGTCGTTTTCTCTTTCTTTTTTAACAACACATTAGGTATGGATTTGCTCTTTCCTCATTTTTATTTTTTTATGATGTTTTATTTTGTTCCCCCCCACCTTGTTTTTTCCTTCACATGGTAGCTTTATTTCATTCCTTCGATTTGAATTGGAAGAATCAAAAGGTGATGGTTGAAGAAGACACATGTGAAGAATAGTGTGATAGGTTGTTTTGGAGTCTCAATTATGAAAGGAAAATTGCCAATGTTTGGTAGGTGGGATCAAATATTTTAATTAGTCCTAGATTGCAGAATTAATTTTGTTATCTAGGTGAAAGAAAATTTTAATGGTTATTTTTCTAAATGTCACAACAATTTTTTTTTTTGGGTTGGATACATATTATTGTATAAAACCCATATGCAAGTTCAGACTTCCAACAAAATGGAATCAAGTAATTGATTTTTTTGTCTTTCTAATTTTGAAATAATTACATTAAAAATATTAATATTCAATGAAAGATAAACTTTGCATTCTAAATAATTCTTTAGTCACAATCTATTAAAAAACGTGTTGTGGATTTGTTCCTTATAATGGAATTGAAAATTATTTTCACAATTTTGAAACATGTTACACTCTTAGGGATTATGATACTTACAAATACAAATTTTGAAATATATGATAGATTTTATAACTGCTTATTATGTGCAATAAAAGTCTAATTTTTTTCAAACTTCATCACGTATTCAAAAGGATGTTTTTTATGACCAATATTTAATAAAGGTGTACTAATAACTTGGACATGGAAAAATAATGAAGTTTAACTTCATTTCAAATTCAATTTTGTGTTAAAAAATATATGAGAAGAACTCTCAAAATGGACTTTGCAATTATTGTTTTTGGTACAATATAATATGTTTTCATCCACCTAGTTTATCCACTTTTAAAATGCTTGCATTGAAATGGGTTTTTGTAAAAAGTTCTTAGAGCATGTCAAGTTGTGAATGAATTTTTTCTTTACATGGTGCCGAACAAGATTCCATTTTCAATGTTGAAATTCCCAATGGCAATGCATGTTATGCTTTTGTGATACTTTGAGCATTGAAAATACTTCATAAGTTGATGATTAATATGAACAGAATACTCATAGACTTGACTTTAGGTTGGAAACCACATTTTTCATTGTTGCCTTCAATTGTGGTAGTAGATCATCAAGATATGGTGGGTTACTTTGTTGTCAATTTACCCCATTTTAATAAATGCAAAGCCTGCAATTATTTCTCTTTGTGGAAGGAACAATCATGAAAATAGAAGGCCTTGAATAAGGATTATATTTTACTCAAATTGATTTAAAAAGGTTTGAATTTTTTTCCTACTGCTTAGATCTAAAAGTTTTGTGAACAAAATTTCTATTGTTGTACTTCCACAATCCCTTACCTTATGGATGAGGTGTTGGAGATGTGATTTTTATTTTGTGTCATGTGAAAGCAAACTAGAATGTGAGAATAGTCTATGCTAGTTACATCATGTGAAGACTTAATAAAACAATTGGTGAGGTGTCTAGAGTCTTAGAATAGGAAAAATAGCTTCAAGCATAGGGCTTGAAATATGGGCTCCTAGTGAATTTTCTTGAGAACATGTTTTCAACACTCAAGTTGTATGTGATGTTGTCATTATGGGAAGCAATGTTATTCGCCATATTAATCTTAAATAATTATATTAATTAATTAATAACAAGGTAGAATTTAGTATTCAATTATTCCTAATTAATATGATTGTTAATTATTTATTTATTCATTAATATTAAATACTACTTAATAATCTAAAACTAGTTATTAATCATTTGATATTACATGTTAAATAAATTATAATGATAAATATTTATTCATTTATTAGATATAAATTAAATAATAACTAGTTGAAATTTAATATTTAAATAATTTTATTTAATAAAATAAAAAGAAAATAATTATTAATCAATTGATATTAAATAAATATAATTAGTGAAATATTTTTTCATTAATTAAATACTAATTAATTAACTATAACTAGATAATTAATCAATTAATTACTTATTAATGAATTTTTAATATGAACTTATTATTTATTTCAATTTAATAATTAATAAATAACTATTAATTAATATTGATTCATTAGTATTAATGAATCAATTAGTTAACAGTAACTTTTAATTAATATTTGACATCATAAGGACCTATTATTATTAGTAGGTAGATAGGTAATAAGTAGATAAGTAGGTAGGTAATAGGTAAGTAGTAAGTAAATAGGTTGTAGGTAAATAAAAGTTATTGAATTAGTTAATTAATTAGTGAATTAACTAGTTAATGAGTGAGTTATTTATTTATGGAGTTGACACACTTGAAAAGGAAGCCAAGTCAAAAATATGAGATAAAAAATCTAATCACAATCTACTTATAAACTATTTGCAACTAGATTTTTTATTCAATATTATTTGGTTTCCCTTTCAAGTGTGTCAACAATATAAGTAAATGCATTGTAAACAAAAAAATACACAAAATTTGCCAAATGGGATGAACCAATTAAAGAAGCTTAATTCTAATTTGGTTAAATCCAAAATAAAATAAAACAAATTAAAAAATGTCCTAAGACTTATCTACCTACCTCCCTACTTAAGCCTACTTACTTACCTACCCACTTAGACCTATTTATCTACCTACTTACCTATTTTTATTTTAAATGTTTCAAAAATCATAAATGTTGCCATGTGGCACAAAACTATTTGTCCATGTGTATGAATCAAAGACCTTAAAAAATAAATGGTTGAGATAAATTTTTTGGTAATAACTTTCATTTATTTAATATTTTTTGAAATATGCCATGTGGCAACATGACATTAGTCATTATTAAATTGGTCACTAGTTGCATGATAATCACATGATAGTTGCATGTGTTATACAGTTAACAAATGAAAAATATAATCAATTCAAATACATACTTTATCCATTGTCAATGTGATGACATCATCATGACATCATCATTTGCAACTAATGTCATATGCAACTTGTCCATTGCAACTACAAGTCATTTTAGTTGCAAATGTCATTTGTAACTAAAAATTAGTTGTAAACTATAATTGAATATATGCAAAATTCTTTTAGTGCATGATGCTAAGAATTATTGTACAAATTATTGTTTTATGATTTTTTTGCTTCCATTTGTTAGATCCATGGTTAACAACAAGCCATTGAGGTCTCATTTACCAATGTGTATAGTAATGTCCACATATTTGAAAACGCTTGAAAAAACTTATGAAATGCTTCCATTGCATAGACAATTGTAATGACACAAATAGGGGTTTTGTGTATTTTCATGGTATGGTGTACACACTTTATATTGAAATTGGAACTACATATAATATCAAAAGTACTCACACATAAAATTTCTCTCATTTTGAATTCTTTTAAAGATAACATATAATTGATTTGAGCCTTAACAATAAAACAAGTTATATAGACCGAGAATATGAAATTGTAGATTCATATGTTTGTTTTTATGTAACTGTACTCCAATAATTTGATGAAAAATATTTGAATCACCTTGTTTAATAACAATTTACCATTTTTCATTAATTTTAAATTTTCACATTTTTTTTTAGAATGATAAAAAAATGTTTGATCCAACTTCATCTTTAATGAAAAAACATTTTACAACTTCAAAAAATCATAATCATTAACATTATCATAACATAATGTATTATTGAACATTAATTTATCATTTAATATGAACATCATGTCATTAAAACAAATTGAAAATTTTCATGGAGAAGATTGTTCATTATGGTTGCTTCTTTGTATGTGAAAAATTTCATGAACGAATTCCCATTAAAACTAGTGTTTCTTAGTCCTTTTGTTATGTTATAGTCTTTGTGACAAGCTCTTGCAAGTTAGAAATGTACTTCAATCGACCATTGCATCGTTCAAATGTGCATAAACTTTACAACATAATGAGAATTGAGGATGTTATCCAACTTTAATTGCATAATTCTATCACAAAATCTTTTCCAAATATCTAGAAAGGCACATAAGAAATGTGTTGTAGTGCAAATTGTTAAATTGTGACTCCTTTTTGTGTACACCGTACCATGGAAACACCTTTTTCACAAAAACTTCCAAACATTATTGGCTTGTCAAGGGGTACAAATATAACAAAGTTTATTTTTTTCACTCTTATGGCAATAAGTTTAATGCTTCATATTGTTATTATTGTGGGTTTTTATCATCTCTCCAAGATCAATTTTGGACACTTTCTAGAAGATAACACAATTCATGGTTAAACATGCCTAATAAATATGGCATAATAAAGTTGATTATGTGACAATTCTCATGGGCTTTGTGGTGGAACCATTTACAAATTAAAAAGTTGTCAACATGTGCAAAATGAGGGGATGAACAATTTCCACATAATCTATAGTTATGATTACATGAATTTGTTAGCAAGAAATGTTCTCATAATGCATATCGATATTTTTGGCTGTGTAATCCTCTTCTAAATGTCATCCTTTTACTAAAAGTGGGCAATAGTTGGGTGGACCACTTTTGGAATAATAATGATAGTTTTTTTGCAGTGGGTGTGATTACAATTGCTACTTTCTATTGTATATGTTAAACTTTGTGAATAAGGAGTCATTTGTAGGGAATATACTTGGATAGATGTATGGGCCAATTCATAGGGATTAACAATTTCATTTTAAACTTGTGAGGGACTTGGCTTTATCTAAACAATTTAATTCTAAAAATACATTTGATTTTTTTTCTAGTCATAACAAATGGAAATATAGAATTATCATTTTCCTTGAAGGTAAAACCAACTTAGCTTTTGCAAAAGTTCATAACATATTGAAAATAAAGTGATTCATGTTGGGAACTTGCACACATGTTTTATTCAATGTTTTCTAGGTGTAATACATTTTCAATGGAAAAAAAAATTATAATTTATAATTGTGGTATTCTTGTGCATTACATCATGTTGTGATGTAATCTAAAATACACTAAGAAATAGACTTTAGTGAATGTTTTTTCTTCACCTTTTGGTTCACCCAACCATTGATTTGCCCATGTAAGGTTGCAGGTTTATGAATTTAGATGAGTTAGAACACAAATTAATGGTCAACAAAACTAGACTAATTAGAAAATATTCAATTTTCAAACTAACGTAATTTACATATCATTAATATTAAAAATATAATAATCATCCTTTATTTGGTCCAATGTGGTTAATAGGAGTCTTTATCATAACCTTAACATTGGGTTTGTAACAAAGTGTGAAATGTAAGGGCCCATGAGGCTGATAGTGTGTTTAGGTGTGAAATACACTTTCACAAATGGGGGAGAGTGCAAGGGATGAAGCCCAATGACTCCCAAGTGCATTCCCACTTTGGGAGTTGTATTTGTGCGAGAGTTGCAAATGTTCAAAGCCTTGGTTGGAAAGGAAAACAAGCACCAAATTGGGCCCCCATGAGATTATTAAAAAGGTCTTGAAACTTAGATGCTTAAAATGCCTTCACATTGTTCATTTAGACTTGATTTGCATAAATTATGATCAAAAGAAGGGGTGGGAGTCAAATTGGGAATTTGACTCTCGATTGATTAGGGTGTGTTATACACCATTGGAAAGATCTTTTTGAGGGCTATAAAATATTGTTTCCACATTTTCAAAAAAACAACTTGATTTGAGAAAAATATGAGCGTCCAATGTCACAACCTTAACTTTGGGCTCACATGTGGGTTAATAAAACCAGTTTACAATTTGAAGCTTAAGATCTATGTTCATTGCTCTGTTGTCTTTGAGCTTCAAATTTTTTTTGTAGTTCTACATTTAGCACATTCAAAGCCACAAAAATCGCTCAAATTGGTTTTGAAATGAGTAAGATATGTTCTTTTGAAATGAAGGGGGTCATTTTTTGGTTTAAGCAAAGACAACCAAATTGAGTTTTGGAGCTTAAGTTTTTTGGTAACATATTTGTATAAAATCAAATGTATATATAATATTGTGTATAATAACATATATTCAAAATGTAAAAGTCGTCCATTTTGAAGGATGAAGGAAAAAATAGTTGCACCATAGTTGCAAAGGTGACCAAAAATTGTTTAAAATTCAAATGTAGTTGCACACATAACTACTTGAGATGCATGTGATAACTAGGTGCATATAGTTGCAAGTGGGCTGGTTGCAAATGACATGATTTCTTCTAGTGCTAGGTGATTAGGTGGATTACATTCAACCATTCATCAACATGAACTACTTAATCCCATTAGTTTCACTCCTTTGGTAAAGGACGGTAAGTCTACCACTAATAACTACTAGTTACTAGGATGCCTATGGCTAGAGATTTCTACCCCTTAACAAAGGATTGTGAATGCTTCTTATAAACTATGTGCCTATATTAGTATGTAATATCAATGGGCAAAATATAGTTCTATTGTTCCTAGTTTTTCTTGTGTTTGCCTATCCCAAGTCTACATGTGTTTTGATTTGGTATGATGGACATACCATGTTAGATTTGCAAAAGTTTCTAATATTGTTGAGTTGATTGGGTTTATGAGGAGTAGATATGTATACATAAATGATAACCATCATTACAAGAGATGTCAAGGGGTGCCCTTAAACCAAAAAAACTACTTTTATGTATCCCCTTCCCCTCTATTGATTTTCATGGGTTGCCATTGTCAAAGTTTGTGATTTAGCCTATGGGCTACCATGTTCAATGTTTGTGATTTTGTTTATGGGCTACCATGTTCAATGTTTGTGATTTTGTTTATGGGCTACCATGTTCAATGTTTGTGATTTTAGTTCATGAAATTGGCCTTTGGTGTAAAGGTTAGAACTAACTTATGGACAGTCTTGTTGAGTGTAGGACACAAGCAAAAAATTGTCGTTGGATCTTTCTAGTAAGGTGGATTGGATGTTGGTGAAAAAATGTGAATAAAAAAATTCTAATATTGAAAGTAAATTAGCTAAGGTTGTTTCTTCAATCAAACAATTGTAATCATCCATGGACATGTTCATTATCATGCACAAGCACTACGCCAAAACATGAAAAATATGACTATATAAATGATTAACATTATAGTCTTAAACCACATATATGACTGTGACTACATGAATATTAGTCCATATGGCCTTGTGGTATTTACCACTAATCACAAAAATGGCATAATTATAAATGTCATTTGTGATTATGCCAAAATATAATTTTAAAATATAATTATAATTTATTTTGATTAATGTTTTGCTACCATGTGGTACTTTAGGATGAATTCAAATTTTTATTAACCACTTATGAGTTGACACATGGCAATCTAAAAGAATGAAATTATTTTTCCTAACCAATTATACGATGCCACGTGGTAGTCAATTTTTAGTTAAATGATAACACTTGGGACCTAGCTTAAGCCACCTACTAGGTTAGGAGCCTTATGCTAGGGACCCTAGGCTAAGCAACCTAACCTAAATTTAAAAAACAACTTAAGTTATGTTAACCACCTAACCTCCTCCTAGGAAGGCTACCCCATTTATACAACCCCTAGGAACCTAAGAGGCATATGGGATGAAAATAAGAAGATTTGAACCCTTCAACCTACACTTTGAAGGGCAAAGTCCTTTACCATTACACCACCGCATTTGTTTTCGTAACAAATGAAGTTATCACAAAAATATAATAAATAAATTTTTTTAGCCTAGATTACCTATGTCACCCTAGGCTAACCTTGGTTGACCTAAGCTAACCTAAGTCAACCAACAATCTAGCCCAAACCTCCATAAGTTATTTTAACCAAATCTAGGTCTTCCTAGGTTAAACGTAGGTAACTTAGTCTACCTTGGGGTTACTTAAACTAAATTAAGCTATATTAGACTATATTTGGCTATATTAAAATACATCTAATTAGATTACGTTATACCAGATTAAACATGGCAAAAGTAGGATATTTGGTTAAATTCAAAGCTATACTTGGTTAAACTAGGCTAAACTAAACTATACTTGTCTATATTTGAATATATTAGGTTAAATTTGGCTAATGTATGTTATTTGGGGGAAAATTTGGCCATACTAAGCTATATTTGGCTAAACTAGGTTATACTAGGTTAAATTTGCTTAAAGTATTTATTTAAATTAAACTTGATTACATTAAGCTAAACTTGAGAAAAGTAAGTTATTTAGGTTAAACTTAACTATATTAAGCTATACTTGGATAAACTAAGTTATACGAAGAAAAACTTGACAAAAGTAGGTTATTTAGGTTAAACTCAAAGTTATACTAGGCTAAACTTGGTAAAAGTAAGGTTTTAAGGTTAATCTTAGAGATACTTGGTTAAACTTGGCTAAAGTAAGTTATTTAGGTTAAATTTGGTTATATTAGGCTAAGTTTGACTAAACTAAGTTACTTAGATTAAACTTGGCTAAATTATTTGTAATAATATACTAAACTTGATTAAAATAGGTTATTTAAGTTATACTTGACTATACTAAGTTAAACTTGGTTAAAGTAGGTAAGTTAGGTTAAACTTGGCTATACTAAACAATATTAAACTAAATTTGGCTAAAATATGTCACTTAAATTAGATTTGGTTATATTGGGTTATAATAGACAAAATTTGGTTATATTATGTTATTTATGTTAAATTTTGTTAAAATGGGTTATATTAGGTTATACTAGATTAAAATTGGCTAAAATTGACTATATTAAAGTAAATTTGGCTAACTTGGTTATAGTAGGTTATTTAGGTAAATTTGGTTAAATTTGGCTAATAATTAAAATATTTTATTTATGTTAAATCTAACAAAACTTGGTTAAAATTAATTAAAATTTGTTAAATTGGGTTAAACTTGGCAGTTTTTTATTAAATTAATTAATTTAAACAAAACTTGATGAAATTAAGCCACTTAGGCAAAACTTGGTTAATTCATGATATTTAAGCTAAATTAGGGTAATTTAGCTTATTTTAATCCAATTTGGTTGGATTACGTTACCTAAACAAAATTAAGTTAAAACAAGGTTATTTGTTAAATTGAGTTAAACAAGTATACTTGGATTACATAAGGTTACTTAAACTAAACTTGTAAACTAAATTTAATGGAGGTTAATCTTAGAAGTTAAGTTGAGGATGTTAAACCTAGAGGTTTAAATTCAATCAAATCAAATCTAGAGGTTAAAGTAGGTTAAACCAAAGCCAAACATGTAGGTTAAATGTAGATTAATTTATATTAAACTTAGCCACATGTTCATATTTATTAACTTTTTATAGTTGGTCAAACAAGGTCGACTATTTCAACATGACTACTAATTGTGTAGTTGTAATTTATAATCATAGAATCATCTATAGTCACATATATTTATAATCAAGTGATCCTAATAGTGGTTCAATAGTAGGAAACCTTTTTTTTTAACTAAAAAGTTTTCAACTAGATGTGATTTGCAACTATGTTGTAACTATAATTTTAAAAAAATAAAATAGAATAATAACAATTACCAATTAAGTCAATTTGTCAACTAAATTTGGTATATAGTTGAAAGTAGTTTTCAACAAAGTGGTATTTTGCAAAATATTCTTGGCATCAAGAATTACCCTAAGTTGAAATGTCTATTATGTTAGTAAGTAGTGAAAAACATGTTTTGACTAAAAGGTCATTCTTGAAATATTATTAACATTTAAGGGTCTCTAGTTGGCACATAGTTTAGACATTAATTAATGTTCAACTATTTTGGTGACACCATCAACACATGTATGGATGATAAAATGTATTAAAGGATGGATGAAATGTAATTTCATTTGGAACTTTGTTGCAATTATCTTTCAACTCAACTAAACAACTAATACTTGACTGTTTTTTTATACGTATGATATATATTAAAATTTATGCTAAATTATGATCACATTAAATTACATGTAAAACTTATGTGTATAAATGAATATTTATGTGTGATGTAAATTTTGTAGTGCATATAAATTTTGAATAAATTCTCTTGAATAAAAATTAATAATTTAATCTTATATGTTCATACATGTAATGGTTTATTTTTATGTAGACAAAATTTAGTTTACTACATATCAAGTAATGATATATAATTAATGATCAAATTCTGAAAGTCTAATGTTTATTCATTTCTTTTCATGTGATAACTTAATATTTATTAAAAATTATGATCAAAATTCATCAAACATTAAAATACATGTGATTTTATTTGTAAAAATGAGTGGTTATATATGATCATTGGTGTAAATACTTTTTTTTTTTGCATTAAAAAAATAATATTTAATAACTTGAAATAATATTAAACAAAAACTAGAAATATAAGTGGAAATAAACATGTGTTCAATAAATGTGATTTCTATTTTTTTGTAAATCAAATTTAGTTTTCAACATATCAAGTATTAATAGATAATTAGTATTTTTGTGAAACTTTCATGTTTAGTCATTTTTATACATATGATAGGTTTATATTTTAAAAAATTTATCAAAATTCATTTAACTGAAATTACAAGTAAATTCTATTTATAAAAATGAAAGGTTATTTATGATGATTTTTTTTCATTTAAAGAATAAATTAAATCTAAAAATTAATTCCCATGAACTGAAGTATAAATTTTTTAAAATGTGTTTTGAAATACAAGTTAACAATAATAAGTTCAACACATGTAATGATAGTTATTTCTATGTAATTAAGATTTTCATTTACAATTTAAGTAATCAAACATAATTATGATTTTTTGGAACCAATTTAATAATTAATCTAATGTTAACTATTGGTTCAAGAATATATCTTCAAATTATTTATTTCATTATCAATTTATTTGATATTAAATAATAATAATAATAATAATTGGCATAGTTAGTTAGTATGAACATTTGATAAATAATCATATAATTTCAAAAAATATTTTTATTTAGCACTACTATATTTATGTCAATATTTTTATTATATTTCATCTTTATTCAATATATATTGTATTAATTTTTAGTAGTTATAAAAAATTAGATAATAATAGGTAAATAACAACTTAGTTTATATTAGCTACAATAATATTATTGATTATTTTTATAACTATAATAATTTAATAATTATTTTCATGTTTTAAAAATATTTTAACAAATATATAACTTTTATATCTAACGAAATATTAATAAATAGTAAAATTTTAATAATAATAGTAATAATAAGTATTATTATTAAAATAATTTTAATTAATTATAAAGTATGGAATAAAAAATTGTTGTTGAATAATTAATAGATGTAATTAGCATAATTAACTAAACCTAAGCTAGGTAAATAGGTCTAGGTTTAGGTTGTAAGTTAGTTACAACTAGGTTGCAGTTAATTAAGTTGCAATTATGTTATTAGAGGGGTTACAATTAAGGTAACCTAATCAACCAGCATACACTTAAGTTATTAGCGAATTTTAAATCATAATACATCTTTTTTTTGTTTTTCAAGTTCACAATGATGTTTTAAAACTCAACTTGGCACACCCATGCCCATTTAAATCACTCAAAATAGATAAAAAATGAAGAAGATACAAGCATTGAAAGTAGGCAAGGTAAATGTTTGTTCATAAACTTAATTCACACATTAAAATTTAGTACATTCATGTTTCTTATTGTTCTTCTTTGTTTGTCCTTTATTTTTGAAGCTTCAAAAAGTAATATAAAGCTTAGCTTGATGCACACATAGCTCTTTAGATCATGCAAAATGAATAAGAAATGAAGAAGATACGACATTTTAAAATAATGGGTCATTTTTTGAAAAAAACACATTATGTAATTTTAACATGTTTTATGTTTCTTCTATGTTGTTCTTTTGTTTCTAGAACTTAAAGAAATAATGTAGAGCTTACATTGGCACTCCCATAGTTTTTTACATCATTCAAATTAAACAAGAAATGAGAAAGATCCAAAAATGTTTAGTTGTAAGTTTCTATGTGTTATTAAGCTTGTCTTCACAAGGTGGCAACTAAAATGTTTGTCTTATATTATTTGGCTTCCATTTAAATAACCCAAACTATATATTAAACAAATGCATTAGGATGATGGAAAATCAAAGTAAATATGAAAATGTAATAGTCATTTGGGATGAACCAATATAAAAGGTTCAACCTTAAAGGCTAAATTAAATGAAATAGGATTTTATTTGTGATTTAGGTTTAGGCCTAACCTAATGCCTAGGTTTAGTCCTAGCTTAAGCTGGGTGGTTGTTTATGTCTAAGCTTAGCTTAAATGCCTAGGTTTAGTCCTAGCTTAAGTTGGGTGGTTGTTTATGTCTAGGTTTAGTTTAAATGCTTAGGTTTAAATTTAACTTAAGCTTAGACTAGGTTTACACCTAGCCCATGCCTAGGTAATTAAATGGTAACATATGATTAAGCACCATGTACATAAATAGGCCTAGGTTATGCCACATATCATTTAATTATTAGTTCATCCCAAACCTTATTAAATCACCACACTTGTCATCCCACCACTAGCCAAATGCATTGACCATCATAGTTGCAACATGGAATTTACTTTTTGACTTAATTTTTATTATGGCTGATCAATGGTGGAATGTTTTGGGCATGCCACATGTCACCACATCATTGGTTAAACATTCAATTGACATAATTGAAATGTAGTCAAAATTGTAATTGAATATTTATTGACATCATATGCGGTCAGTGATGAAATTCATCCATTAATTAAGGGAAGTTAACAACATTTCACAACTAGGTTGGTAAGATAGTTTACAACTAAAATGGTTAATGATGGCTATTGATGTGATGTTGACACATGGCAAACTCTTTCATCTGGAATGTCATTGTCGACTTATACTTGTTAATTTTTTTAATTTGTAGTTGAGAAAAACATTTTTCAATTGCAAAAATATTTTGCAACTAACTTTGTTACTTTCAATTATGTTTTATAGTCAAGATGTAATTGAAAACATAGGTGCAAAAGCGGGGATTTTCTACTAGTGGTTACAATTTTTAAAACGATAACAACTAAAGTCCAAATATGACTGCATGACTATAATTGGGCAATAGTCACAAGTTATCCAAGTCATGAAAATTATGTTTTGGTGTAATGAAGGCTTTGGCTAAAAGGCTACATGTGCTTGTGAATGTAAATGCCAACTTGGGTTCAATTGAGTCAAGGCACCAAAGTGAGGTGCAATAGGGTCAACCACAACCACCACCAACCAAAATGTTAAAGCACACTAAAGATTATGTGGATGGGGTGGTGCAAGAGGCACTTGAAGCAACAATACCTACAAAAATAATTAGTGGACAAGGGGCCAAGACTAATGTGTGTGTGGGTGGAGGTGTGGGTGCAAAACATGTTGTAAGCCCCCTTTCAAATGCAGGTACATTGGAGCAAGAAGATAGTCCTTCATTGATGGAACAACCATATAATTTGCATAGGTGGGACCTCTTGATTTATTACTCATGAACATCTTTTCCATTGCCTTGATTAGCTTCTAATTTATTTCATGAAAGCCTTGATTAAGTTTTATTGGGGCTAATGCACCTTGATTCAATTTCATATCCCTTAATGGGAGTTATTTAAGGTATGCCATAACCCCTTTTAAATGCCTTGATTAACTATTGATTAAGTTCATGAGGTTTGATTTGCTTTTAATTTCATGATGTGCCTACTTATGGTTTAATTAGACCTGCAGCTGATTTGCCCTTGATTTGCCTCCTAAGGCCCTAATTACTTATTGATTAGCCTCAAGATTAACATGTTTAATGTTTGTTTAGCTTGGGCACATGATGATTAACGTCTAATAACCTTCTAACAACCTTAAATAACTTGATTCAAATTCATATTCCCTCATGATTAGGGTTTTATACATTGTTGATCTTTTTGAATTGTTGTTAATTAATTTCATGAGGTTTATTGGCCTTTGATTAGCCGTAACATTTCTCTTCATGCCTTGATTAACTATGATTTGCCCTTGATTTGCCTATTTTGGGTTTGCATAATGATTGTTAGCTTTGGTAGGTGATGATTAAGGCCTAAAGATTTGAAATCAGATTCAAGATTGATTTTGAAATGTGAATTAATTGGCCTAATGGGCTAAATCATATGTGATGAACTACTAAGTGTTTTATTTATCCTTTCTTTTGGAATATGGCATATAGAAAGTAAAAATTAGTCATGCGGTGAAGATGACAAAAATAGCAATTGTTGCACCAAAAAACACAAAGCCAATTGGTGCAAAAATAAATCTAGGAAAACCAATTTTAATGAAACCAAATCTAATTTAAGTAACTTACATTTAAAGTACTTAATGTCTTAGAATGTTTTATGGATTTTGATTTGAATATGAAAATTCAAAAATGATGCATGAACCATATTAGTAAATTAATGTTCAGTATGAGAAAATCATGTTTGTTGCAACTAAGCTATCTAGTTGTAATGTAGTTCTATCAAACTCTTTTTAGTTGTAATTTAGTTTTATCGGACATTTTTTAGTTGCAATGGACAAATTGCAGTGGACACAATTTTCTCATAGTGGTTGTTTTGCAACCTAATTTAAGGACCCATGAAGAAGGGCACATCAAATTGAGCCTACATGTTACCATGTGTAGATTCAAATTAGAGTGAAAATTATATTCTTTGACCCACTTTCAAAACACAAGGCTAGGAATGCAACAATATGTGGGTTAAGTGGTAGTAAAGTTAGTGAAAGGGTTGTGTTAAAAAATTATGTGGCTATTGGAGTATGGGAGGTTTGTATGCCAAATGCCATCACCACTAATGTCCATCAAATGCAACATTTCAGTGAGGCACTAGTGGAGATAGAGGTTGAAATTGTTGTCTTTTGGTTAATCAAATTCCCCAAGCTTTTTAATGGGTAATGCTTGCAATGATAAAGTAAATGCTTTTGATATTATGCATGTGAGTCGGTCTTTTGAGTAGTCATATTGGAACAAGAGGAAGAGTAATTTATATAATATTGATGACAAATAATTGCCCTTAGGCACATACCAACATTAATACAAAGTCAACAACATTTCACTTGTAAGTTCTTGGCTTGATTATAGATTCTTACAACATCAATCAAAAGCTCTAGAATTTGTAGTAGATTGTAACTGAAACCTAACTTGAATCTAACTTAAACCTAATTTAAACAAAACCTATAATGTAAACTTAGCCTAAAACCTAATCTAACCTAAATTTAATTTAAACCTAACCTAAACTTAACTTGACCCTAACTTAAACTTAATTTAACCCTAACCTAAAGTTTAAACCTAGCCTAACCTAACTTTAAATTTTGACTTTGATTTTGATTTGATTACCACCTAGCATTTTTTAATCATTTTATCGCTTGACACATGGCATTAGATTAATCAAATTATATTAAATTTTATTTATTAAAAATAATGAAAAAAGGCCTTGTGTGACAAGTGTCACCTTGTACTTCATAGATGCCTACCATGTGGAGGCTTGACATCAATCCCCATGTATATGTAAATGTTTTAAAAATTGAAGATCTAATGGTTAGGAATTATCTAATGTAATATCATCCATGATTATAATTTATGACTATGCATATTTACTATTATGGACCATAGTTACAACTAGGACCATGTGGTAAAAACAATGGGTCAAATTCTATTACGTATGTAGTCATGTAGTCATGGGTAGTTGTAAATGGTGTCCACAACTACATTTTTAATCATATATCCAATCAAAAAATGCCATATTTGGTGTAATGGTCCTATCCTTCAATAATGCCATGTTGCTAGAGAGTTGTGGAGTTCTATTTGTATTCACCAACATTAGCTTTCATTGTGGTTGATATTTTTTTAATGTGCATTATGCATCAAAAGTGCAACAAACAACTTAACAACCAAATCTCTTAACTTGTGTTGGAATCCAAAGTTGGCATTGAAATTTCTTTTAAGCTCTTACAAGCAAGAGGACTACTTGTGCTAAACCTTATGTATTTTTTGTTGTAGTTTTTATGGAATTGAAACCTCAAGGCACTTTTGTGCTTCATTGTAACATGTAGCACATAGGTCTATTGTGAAGCTCACTGTGTGACATTGTGCATTGTGCATAGTTAATGGTTGTTGGTTAGTGGTTTCAAATTGATTTGGTGCAATGTTGCTATTATTCAATATGATGTGTTACAGGTCCATGTGCATCACAATCTTACATAATTTCAAAAACATCCATGAGACCATTTTTCCATTTCTCCATAAAATTTCCATGAAAGATTTTAGGTGAATATTGCTTTTGATGGTTCAAACTTCATTAATGTTTTTTTAAAACTTCAATATTGATTGTGCAAGTTTTGTAGTGAATGTGATCAAGATGTGCCAATTTTGTCAAAGCCATGTTTTCTACAATTTTTTTGAGGGGTTAATATTTTTGACCCCCCAACCCTTTTTCACATGTTGCATCTTATTTTTGATTTCTTGGAATAGTATTTTTTTCGCAAATTGTGTGTGAATCCACATATTCTTGCATAACTAAGTTTGGTTGTGTAAGGGCAAGGAATTGAGATGTGTCAATTTTGCCAAAATTACATTTTATGTGAATTTTTTAAAGGGTTAGGATTCTAGAACACCCCCCCCCCCCGGTTTGTCATATGTTGTAGCTTATTTCCTAACTTCTCAAATGTATAAATCCATTGATCTAGTGTGCATCTTCATATTTTTAGTTTTTGTTGTGTTTTTATGTTTGCAAAATTCAATGATTGTTTTACAAATCCAATAATTTTTTGGATTCAAATTGCAATGGTTTCTCTTTTTCCATTTTTTTGAAGTTGTAGTTTTATGTTAATGGTTAATTACAACTCAATTGTGCTAGAAAGGCCAATTTTAGGGGTTTAATTCCTTTGCAAGTGCTTGTGTTGACTTCAATTATTGCAAACTAATGCTTTTGCTTTTTGTTGAAACAATTTGGATAACATGCACTTCAAGTTCATCGTGAATAATCTTTTAGGTCACTTTTGTATTTTTAGTTTTTTGAAATGTTTCTTTTTATGATTGTATATCCCTTGTAAATTATACAGATTGCATCAAGTAATAGCCATATTTCGATAAAAGCTTTTCACACATTGTTATAAAATTCCAAATGAAATTAATGAATAGCCCAAAAACTCCATGTTCATTGATTATTTAAAATGATAGCCAACTCTTTTCACCCACAAATTTTGGAGAGGGGTAAAAAAGAATTGAGGTGGTAGCCAATTTGATATAAAAAATTTGTTACTGGGGCTACACATAACTTTTACACCAACTTGTTTTTAGCCATATCAACACCAAATGCACTGTAGAGGTGGCCCCACTAGCTACTTTGAAAAAATGAAAAAGAAAACATTACCTCCAAATTGAAAGAGAATTAAATGGAACAAAAAAATCCTTACTAACCCTAGGTGTTTGAATCTAGTTTAAAAAGAAATAACCATAATAAGTTGCCCAAGTATGAAGAACACAATAAAGTGTATAACCATGAGTGGTTTTATTTAATGTTGTCTATAAGATTTCATGTATATTGTTAATGAGATTTATTCATCAAACAATTTTTTTAAAAAAATGCAACAATTGCATCCATGTTGATGTTTGATGTCAAATTCAATTGCTTGCTAGTGTGTTCATCCATTCCAAGCAACATTCCCACTTTGTTTAAACTTAGGACAACACAAAAATGTCTACATGTTTCATAACTTGTGATTTCATTTGAGTTTAGGGTATTTGAAATCTCTTAAACCATTTTAAACAAATTGGGCTATTCACATAATATGAAAGGAAAAATTGAAACATCTTTATATATTTTTGGTTACTTACTTGAACAATGTATAGGAATTTAGGGTGAAATCACATTACATAATCCCTTTTTAGGTGTCACACTTAAAGTTTTTCCTACATCTCTTTGAAACTTAAATATAAAACGTTAATATTTTCATTAAAATATCAAGAAAGGGATTCACATATGTAATGCTAATAGAGTTGGCATTTTTTAAATGTAAAAAAACACATCAAAATCCTAAATGTTTAATGAGTAATGGACTTTTGAATCTTGGCGACAAATTTTGTCACACCTTACAAAACACATGGATATGAACTTTTGTCTTACAATGTGTTAGTCTTATGCATTTAAAACATTGAGATATTAAATAAATTATGTTTAAAAAACTAAAGATTCATTGAATGAATGGAATCTGATTTTAATTTATTATGTTATGGACTTTTCAACATCCCAAAAATTGTGATTATTTTAAAAGCCTTTTTAAGCATTTAAAAATAATAATTTAAAAAAATCTTTTTTATATAGTTTTTATATATCTTATAGCATCATGACCTGAAATTGGAAATGGAAAAAAATGTTACTTTCAATATAACCTAAATATTCATAATTTAAACTAGTTTTCAACTATAGTAAAAAAGGACTTTGAAAAGGGACTTGATCTGGCGAAACTTAGCCACCCTAGTGTGCTTTCACCTTTTAAATTTTTTTTATAATACATACCATAGATTGAGTGAACTCTCAAATTTTGTTGACCAAAACAATTAAATTACTGTTTTTAACCTATACTAAACATTAGGGTTTGACATGAATAAGTGGGGTATCAATCACATCCTTTAAATAAAATTTAATGTATTTCATCATCTTCTTTGTTTTAAAGTTTTTTAGAATCATTTGCAAGTCTTGATGCATAAAAGTTGAACTCCACAATCAAATTATCTATGTACTACACATATTTTTTCAGTACGATAACCTTAAAGTGATAAATGAAGATAACCTACTCATGGTTTAGATTTCTTTGAAATTATTCATCATAGTTGATCTTCCCCCATGTGTACTATTGTCCACATTCCCAACTTATGTATTTGTTTATTTATTTAACTCAAAATAATAATGTATGTTTGTGTAATAACAATTAAACTTAGCTCTTCGCATCTCTTTACATCTTTTTGGCTTTCTCCAAAAAAAATTCAAATTAGTCATTCTTTCAAGCTCACCTCCAATTATGTAGTAGCAAAAACCAGCACTAACTTTTTCTCATATGCCTATCATATGCCATTGTAGTCTTTGCTACATTTGATGATCTCAATTATGATAGCATTGATGGTTGCATGGATATCTCTCACACACGAATTTCTTATTTTCTTCATGACCCTTTTATCTTCATGAATTTTTTGTTAGAATTTATTTTTATCAAGTGGAGATATCTTCTTAATGTTGCCAAAAAAGGTCTTGGTTATCAAAAGCAAAAATCTTCTTGTTGATTAATATTTTCTTGGTTATCAATCAAAAAATCTTTTTATGTTGAATGCATATTTGATTTATTTTGGGGTCTTTAATTTTCAATTTCTAGTTGTAGGTAGTCATGCAAAGTACAATGTTTCTGAACATGTAGCATCTAGGAGACATTGGAGATGTATTTCAGTTTCAATGATCAAAGGAAATCCTATCCCCTCCCAAGCTATGGAAGTTGGAAGGAATGAAAATTTCACCATTATGGTTACAAATGGTGGTATGATGTTTTGGTGCAATTAAATAATTTAATTTTGGGTGAAATTAGGTTTAAAACATATATCAAAGGTGGGAAATTTAAGTTTTTCCATCAAATGCAATTGTCAAGATGTAAGATTTGTTGTCTTTAGTAAGTTTGGTTTGGTTCTAGTGTTCAATTCACTTCTATAATCTAACCCCTTAAAAATAAAAAAAAGGTCTAATTATGTTAATACATACCAAAACAATCATAATTAATGTTGTGCCAATATACAAGGTGCAACTTGGGTATATAAACTAGTATGAGTATTGGTATCAAAGAACATACTAATCTTGTATCACTTGATATAATAGTAATTTTATACCAATGGGTGCGAATACACATCGAAGAACCAAAATTCATATTGAATAATGGTGAAAATTATGAGCTTTTTTACATATGTTATTTTCTTGGCATTTAAAAGTTATATTAATCATTCAAAGTTTTGCTAAATGACTATTATATAAATGTTGAAGAATTAAAATTAAAAATTTATTAAATTCAATTTTCAATTTTGGATTTAGTAAAGGACATTTGAACTTAAACAAGTGCTGCATCAAATTATGGTTAATTTTACAAAGGACTAGATAAAGGACTATTTTAATCAAATAATTTTGATGGTAAAAAATTTATATGATAATAACCTACTACCCATATTCAAAAAAAATTCAAAATTTAAAATATATTGAATTTTAAAATTTTAAAAATTCAAAGTATTTTTTTAAAATTTAAGATTTCAAAAGTCTTTTACCACATTCAAATGGGGTGTAATGTGCAAGACATACAAAACAAAGTTGTAGTTTATGATACAAGAAACAAAAGATTAAAGTAGTTAACATATTTTGGTATGATTCAAAATTATGATAAAATTTGAAGGTGAAATGCAAAATCTAGTAAAATCTTCACATTTTGAAAAATTCACATTTATCGGGAATTTATTCAACAATGATTAAAACAAAATATGTGATCTATTGGGGAAATTATATTTATTTTTAATAATAAATTGCAAAATATTTCACACAAAATCAGATGAAAAAGTGAAAAAAGACTAAAATGGATTCATAGTCTTTTTGTAAAGTAATTCCGTTGGTTCTTTTGTGTGTAATCCACACCCCAATACTAGTTTAAATGAAATTGAGATAATATCATGTTGATATTGACCTCAAAACTAGGTTCATACCTACCACATCCAAACAAAAATTATCCTTGGACTTAATACAAATACTTAATTGGTATGAAAAATTTAAAAGTGCACTTGATAAAACTACGTGTTAGGTGTGGAAAAAAAACATTGACACTAGGACTAATTTAATTTTTGTTCAAATTTTGATACCAATGCAACATTGGTTGTAACCATTACATATATATTTAATGTTTTAAAGTGATAACTTAAGTTGGGATTGAAAATTTTGAATTTATTTATATAGTAACATTAAAAATGTATCATGTGAACATATAAAATCATCTAATGAATTGAAAATACCCAAAACATATCTAAAATAATGTAATTAGTAATGTTTTTGCTTAATAAACTCCTTTAATGACTTAAAAAGATTGGAAATTTACATAGTTTTGGGAAATTTTAATTATGAAAATAAGCATAATAATATAATGAAACATCTTTTGGGTCTTAAATTTTTTTATAAAAATGTTTTGACTAATAAATCATGGAATTAAGAACATTTTCTTTGAAGTATAAATCTTGTTTTACTATGCATGTTAGCATGATTGATTAATCCAATGTTTTTTAAGACTCACCTTGAAGGAAACACTATTGGCTTTTTATAATGTGATTAATCCACCCATCATTATATAAATCATCATGATGTAGTTCATGTATGGTGTGATGCAAAAAATTGATTCTATGGATTATGAAAAAATTAAACTAAGTTCAAAAACTCAATTGAGATTAAGGAAACTTTTCAAACTTGAAGACTTTGATCAAATTCAATTGGAATTATTTGACTCTCTTATTGGTTTAAACAAATTTAATATCAATCAAAAAAGGTCAAATATTAGGCATAGAAAATGCCACATTCCTTTGGTTTTTTTTTTCCTATTGTGAGGCATTACACTTTTGTTTCTCATCCTTGTAAAGACCTAGCACACATAAGTTTTTGGGAGGAAAAATAATTTTTGAAATCACACACATCTTTAGCTTGCAAACATGAAAAATTGATTATTTCATTGTTAAGTTGCAATTACAAGTCTCTATAAGTGTATGCATATCAATAATTGCAAAAGGAAAATAATAAATCTAGCCATTGATTTTACTCTACAATTTTTTATTTTTTCAACTTTATTTTGATTTCTATGATTTTGAAATCCATTAAACAAATTCTTCATTTTTTCCTTGGAATGCTTTCTATAAAATACATCTCTTCCAATCAAATGGTTCAAAATCTTGTTCATTCATACTCATTGCAACATAAGCTAAAAGGCTAACTCTTTCTTTCACTACTTTTGGGTTTGATGGGCTATTAAAATCAACCTTAGATGCATATTCAAACTATGTATGAATGAAAATATAAAGTATAGACTAAAGAATATGGCAAAATATGTTGAATCTTGACCATCAATCTTCTCACTATTTCAAGCCAAGGAAAGAAGAAAATAATATTCCCCTTCCTCCCCCTAAAATATTTAATTATTAATCTAGCAGCTTGGTTAATATTTGAGCCAAATGGGGCAGAAAAACACAAATGCAACTTTTTCAAATCATAAGAAAAGGTGAAGGATATAAAACTTATTATGTGACTAAACTATTGTTAATGCATTACCTAGCTTCGAATTGTCTTTCTAGCCCTTGAAAAATACATGCATCCAAACTAATGATAATAATAATTTCTAAATGGATTAGTTCACTTTATTTGTTAAATAATGTCAAGCACATATTCTTATCAACTCCCATGGATGTTTTAGGTGGTTGGTAATATTCATTCATCCGTAAAATAATAATTTTGAAATCCCATGAAAACCTTTTCCATGGCACCAACCTTGCTTGTTTGTCCATCCTATCCATAAATATATGTTACACCTTCCACATGTTTGTGATCTTCATCAATCTTCTTCAAATGTTTGCCAAGTTGAATTTTGATGGAACAATCAAACATAAATGGTGTGCCCATGTTTTCTATATTTTATGAAAGAATACACGAATAAAAAGATTTTCAATCCAAAATTTTCATTATGTGGAAATGACATAATATGACCATTTGAACATAATAATTTCGTGAAGAACATGCGAGGGCCTAGGACTGTAAGTTCCTTTAGGTTTTTATAGTTTTTGGAATATATAGCTTGAAATTTCAAATTTATAAGTTTCCTTAGGTTTTTATAATTTAAAAATATGTAGCTTCAAATTCCAAATTTTAAGGACATTAGGCAGTGACATTTCAAAAATTCAAATATTTGAAACAAGTTAATTATTGACAAATCCAATCAAGTACTAGAATGGTAATTTATCATAACATACACTTTTGGCAAAAAATGTTTGTGATTCCTATGAATACTATAATTAGTGAAAGTTTTCAAAAAAAATTGTTATATAGTAGTACCTTTACCATTTCGGCATAAATTATATTATTATTATTATTTTGAATTTTTTAAAAAATATTTATTATTTGTGTTGAAATTTTAATAAAATCAAAATTTCCATTGTTAGGTTTGAATTGCAAACCTTCAAAGATAACAACTTAGAATTGAGGCAATTGAGACACATTATATTGTTCCATAACACTAACAAGAGCTAGTTTATTATTTTGTATAACCATTATGTGCTGAAAATTTCAGAATTAAAAAACCAAGTGTTAAAGTTAGGATTTAAAATTTAATTAAATTATTCAATAGTTTGTTGCCAAAATGGTAAAGATACTATGGTATTGTTTGCAATGGATTCTATCTCTTTGCTTTTAAAAAAAACAAAGAAACAAACTATTATAAAATATCATTTTGAACTTGCTCGATGTGCTATATACTTTGGATGCTTCCATGAATGTCTCATTACATGGGATAGAGTTGGAACAAAATGTACTAAAGAATTATCCAAAGGATTCTCTCTTGGAATGATTGGAAGAAGTTCCAAGTTTTTCTTTGCATTTTATGATATTTGTATGAAAAGTGAAAAAGCTTGTCAACTCATCGTTGTGTGAAACTTGACATTTTATGCAAAGGATTCTCTCTTGGAATGATTGGAAGAAGTTCCAAGTTTTTCTTTGCATTTTATGATACTAGTGTGAACCCCATGCATAATGCACAGGTGTGTTATTTCAACAATGTTTGGTTGATGTTTTTGGTTTTTTTTTAAAAAATTTCTTTTCAAACAACCGTGTAAAAAACTTCAAAGCCAATCAATCAAAGTGATTAATAAATTAAATAAGTTGAATGTGTACATGCAAACCACCCAGTATCTGTTAAAATCATGAATTAGTAAGCCCAAGAAAGTGTCAAATTATTGCTGGGCTCTACAACACCCATTAACCACCCCAGTCATGGCAAATTATGGGTAGGCAGTTAGTTAGGGGGGCCAATGTCAAGGTGGGCCACAATGAGCTAATATTAACCTTCACTAAATAAGGCCTCTTAGACCCTATTATTAACACACAAAATATTTAACCCTAGAGTTGGACTTGTAGACCCTAAGTCATTCTAATGATGGGGTAATACATTTATAATGTTTAAAAACAACCCAAAAATAATTAAGATAAGTTTACCATGGTTAGGTGCTGGTTAGGTGCCGATTCACCCAAGGCACCTAACCAGCACCTAACCATGGTAAACTTAACCCAACCCGTGAGATCACCTAAACTGGTAACTTAACCTTCATCTTCTTGAGTGAGATGTCTAAGCCATAATTTAACTTGGAAAATGTTAATTTTGCACTCAAAAGAGCCTGAGTTAGTCCAAGAATAGTAGTATATGTATGAGTTTTGGAAGCCTTTGGGTTTTGACTCATGTGGTGGTAGGGTTCTCATTCTGGTTCCTTAAATAGAACCTAGAACCTAGTTTTAGGTCAGCTTCTTCAAAATTTCCTTTTCTCATTCCGATTCCGATTCTTCAATTTTAAATAACTGAAATTGGAACCCCCTATTTCAACTTGCCAAACTTGGTAACCACCCAATGTCGATTTATATCAATGTTAGGATATCATTTATTTCGATATATTCATTGGGTGCAGGTAAGATATATTATTTGTTTTATCGGGTGCAAATTTTTTAAGGTATATCAAAATTTTGTTACAATGTCACCTTGTTTTGTCTTTTTTATTTAGTCCTTTTATACCATGTACAAATACATTTATGGATGATGATGATGGAATCTAAAATTGTAATAGTTTAAAATATAGTCCTTTTGAAATTTTTGACAACTTTTGATTCATTTTTTTTTATAGAGATCAACATATAGAATAAAAAAGGATTGTAGCATGGATTATGCCCTTTTTGTCATGTGTGGTACACCTTACAATATTTTTATTTTTTCAAAATCAATATATATCTTAATCAAATGCATATTTAAAAATATATAATTAAAAAAAAAATACCCATTTTATAACCTTGGATATTTCTCAAAAATATTCATACTAAAATTTAGATTTTTTTCAAACTTAGGTAAATTTTATTAGGGCATGTCTCACTTAAACCTTAAAATTACCACCCTTGTTATGTGTGACCATTGTGCAAGGTGTCTAGTATTCAAAAAGGATGTTTTTTTGATGATTTTGAGAATGTTAGAAATAGATTTCTTAGATTAGATTGAAGAGGAGTTTGAAAACCAATTAGATCATTACTTTGAACTTGTTGATATGACATATTTGAATTTAAGATTTGCATTTATGCTTAGTAAAACAATCGGCATGTTGTCCAATTTCATCTCAATGACCTCTCGTTTTATGTATGTTTAAAAATTAAAAATTAAATATATTTTTGTGCAATTTTATTGTTGTAATTTGACATCACATGTGTGCATTGTCTCCCTAGATTTAGGCCAATGAAAGTTGTTTAAATATACATTCCAAAATGTGAAATAAAAATTCCCATTTTTTATTAAATTATATATATATAATCATAACCAAACGTATATGATATGAGGTACCTAGACCCTACCCATCTACCCAAAATTATAAAATTTGTTTAATGAAACCTTGCCCTAATGAGGAAAAATATTCATAATATACTTTTACCCCTAGGATAAATAAACAAAAATATTGTATACACCTTTACCTTAGAATATATCAAAATATATACCCACACAACATTGGTTTATACTAATGTTGTATCATTATGAAAAATTGTGTCTATGGATGTTAGATTGGCATGCAATTAGATCGTCACAGAAACTACTGTGCAACTAAGGTACAACTATAGTGTAGAAATACAATGAATTAATAATTAAAATGTCACGTCAAAATATTTCATAGTTATAATTTAGTTGCACATTAGTTGCAATTTGGACTCTATATGGGTGTATGTACACAAAATATATACAGTGATAATCAACCATAATTTGACCATGATCACAAGTTATAATGAAGTGGTTAATTTCAATTGTGTTACAATTGGTGTAGTTTTAACACTGAGTGAACAACTACTTTGCAATTGGCATATGATGTTAATGCATACGATCATGCCACGTGTATGGTTAGGTAAAGTTACCATAACATTTGGAATTTGCAACTTGTTTGTAATTAAGAGCCAACCAAATTGGTTAGTTTTAAAATTAAATTACAATTAAATGTGCCACTATGGTTTCATTACATAATTATTACTTATCCACTATTTTGGAACTAAAATGTTCAATTCATCTAAAATTAGTTGTCAACTATGTGGTAACTCATACTATAAAGATTTACAAATTGTGTAATTCATTGAAAGTGTAAATGTAAGCCTTCAATTGGATTGGAATGGTGTATTAAAATGTTTATGAGTATGTATATAAATATCATTACTTATACACTTCAAACTTTTCTAGATTAGATTATTAAATGTTTCATTGATAAGAGCCAATTCTTTTATTGAATTAATTAATTAAAATAATTCATTTTCATAATTATCTAAATAACTAAATTTCAAATAATGTAGTAAATATTATAGTCTTATTTTTTGTGATTAATGTTCAATTGTTGTGTTAATAATATTTCACTACATTGGAATTCACAATATTATATTGGTATACATTCATATCAAACCATAAAATTTCATGAAAGGTAAAAGTCTATTTTTGAATTGAAATTTAAAGCAATGTGTATATTTTATTAAACATTCAATAAGGGTGTACATATGAATATGTCAATGTCTTCTACTCAAATTCATGTTTATTATTTAATATTTCAGAATGAATTATTTGTTATTAATTTTTAATTTTTAATTGATATGTAATATACTTAATTACCATGAACTAATTAAGTAAACTAAATAATAAACTATTCATATGAATTCATTAATCAAATTTGATTAATTAGTATTTAATTAATTCATCTAATAATTAATTAATTCAAATAATTTTAGATAGCAAACTTTGTTAATGTAAGTGAATAATTATTGAATATTATTTGAATTCAGATCATCAATTATCAACATAATTAATTATCTAATAATTATTTCAATAATTAATCATCTAATATTATTTTGATAATTAATTATCTGAATTATATTAATTAATTCATATAATCAATCTAAAAACTTAAGTATCATATATTTAATTCAAATAATTAAATTCCAATAATTATGTCATATGATTAATTATAAATTTCAAATCAATTACAAAATTAAAATCAAACAAAAAGCATGTGGGAAATGTTTTTTTGTAATTACAACTCAATTGCAACCAAGGTGCCACTAAAAGATTTACCCATATGCTTTGTCTTCAATATTTCATTTCACAAATTTTTAAAGGAGGTGTTTTCTCTTGCATTCACATTAAAATATATGTGCCATGCTAAGATGAGCTCATAAAAGCTTAACCTTAAAGACAAAACACATAACAAATTACAAAACTTATGTGGCTACTCTTTAATTACCTACTTTTCTAGTATTCTATTTTCCTACCTACCTACATGCCTACCTAAATAAGTAGGTCCTACTTATTTGGGGGAGTTGTTTTCTTATGTTGGGTCAATAAAAAATGATTCATTGCAAAACACAAAAGAAGAAGGGAACTTGGGAAGTCCATTTAATCAACAAAACCAACAAACTTTAGGGTTTAAATCATATTTACATTAATTTTTTCACCCAAATATCAAAACGTATATGGCTTTGAATATGTGTATTTTTTACATGTATCCAAGGTTGTAAATAGGATATAATTTTTTAGATTGAAATATCTTTGAGTATATGCTTCATTAGAGTATATTGATGTTAAATAAATAAAGATAAATAATATAACCTATCTATATTCAATGAATATATTTTAATAAAAGATATACCCACACAACACTACTGATTCATACATCAAACATAGGTGACAACATTTTTATTGCCTACTTATTAACAATTGCAAACAGATTGTTAGTAAGTACATCACAAACTTGTCCCCTTCCATGTATTTGTGTTTTTACAATATTTTAATAATGTGTTTAAAATTAAGTGCTAATGAAATGTTGATACAATCATCAATATTATGTTGCGATGACATTGTTGCACCCAATAAACCTTCAAAAGAAGGAGCACCCAATTATCATCAAAATAGTGAATGAACGCATTCACACCTTGATTATATTCGATAATGTGGCTCATCTGGGCTGTTACCTAATACTTGCATGGTGCGCTGGCAATTGCTGATTCGATGTGGCCCATATGACATGTAATGTTGGCCCGGTTGGCCCAGTTGCCCAATACAACAATCGTGGCCTAACTTGAAAATGGCACCTAAGAAAACAAAGCATTAGGAGTACTGGGCCACAAAAGACATGAATGAACCGGACCCATGAACCCTCCTACTGTGTCAATCGGCCGGCTTCTGACAGTTATCTGAGAGACGTGACGACGAAATTCGCGTGGCGTGCAAATGGGTCCAAACGGTGGGATCACACACTGAAAATAGAATAGTGTTCTGGGTTTTATATTTTTAGAAACATTCAAATTTTATTGAGCTGAAAATTTCAGCAGATCCTAGAGTTATGGTATATGATTTCAACTATAAAATCGTCTCAACAGAAATAAAAAACAACTTTACAAAAGTGCAAGAGCTTCTTCTTCTTCTTCTTCTACGACTTTGCGTGTTTGAAGAAGTCTCGCGTAGATAGCTACCTAATTTGGGAAGAGTAGCTTGCTGTCTGTGTGCATGGCCATTGGCTGCACCTCCAGGACTGCCGCTCATGTTGACCGTCAGTCGATACATACCACCCATTATGTGCTGCCCACAGAATTCAACTATTTTTTGAATCTCTTTTCCTACTGGAAATAAGTAATCTACAATAAAGGGTCTATAGAGTGATTTATGTCTAGGATGAAGCCTGCCCCCCTTGGGCTTCACTGGAATAATGGCAACCTCATGAGGCGGAACTCAGCATGGACCTGAATCTGGTAATGTCCTCCCCCCCTTCTCACGCTTTACACTGAAAAAAACTAACAACAAACAAGCACATCAAAAAATGCAGCACCTGCAATGAAGGTGGGCATTTCGAAAACATAAAGCACTCGGAAACTAGCTAACTATACACGCTTGAGTTGAGACAAAAATTGGATTGTAAGTTTTGTCTCAATTTTTATCTTTTTAGTTCCCTGTAAAGCACTTGGAGAAAATTTGTAGTGTATGCGGAGGGCACCTTATATCCATCAATTTCCCTCCTAGAAATTAGTATAGATAGCCCCTTGTTTGGGACCTCAACAAAAGTTCTAAGTTCAAACCCACTGATGTGGAGGTGAAAGCCATGGAGGCCCTCTGCCACTGAGCTTGACTTGGGGGTGCCGATGCCCATTCTGTAGGGCCTGTCAGTTGGGTCTGCTATTGTGCTCTTTAAAAAATAATTAAAATGTGCTTCAAGTAATTGGGACATCAGTACCCTAGTAACTGGGCAGCTTTGGCATACATTATATCATTTTTTGTTTTGTCAAACATTTCCAAAAAAAAAGTATGTTAGGTCAATTTTTTTGAGAATTCAATCAAAATCTAATAAGGCAGCCAAATTGAAACTCACACCTTGTCCAACAAAGTAGCATAAACTGTGATCAGAAATCTAATAATTTTATTATATTTATAGTCCCTATGTGTCAAAGTTTTCAAAGTAAAAAACTCCAGTGCCAAATCAGAAACTTAAAATAATATATTATAAGTTGCCCAGGTACTACTACCAGGCAATTATCTTTTGAGCCTATTTCAGCTAATTTGGTTCAAAACAACTTCACTTTACAGCAGTGCAAGTGCACCTTCTTGCATGCAATCACTCCGTCTTGACGTCTAGCATGGAAATTTAGTCAGACCAGCGTTTTGCATGCTAGAGCTAGACTTGTAGAAACACTACTCATGGATCATGGTCCCTCCCTCCCCAACAAAAAAAAACATGGAAAAGGAAAAAACTCAGGGTGAGACGTATTTGTGAGACCTGGAGCTGAAAATCCAATTTGATGCTCCTGTCTGTTTTAAGCAAATCTTGTAGCTCCCTTTGGAAGAAGACTATTTCCAGACGGGAAGAACTAGACGACCTGAATCTGCTACAACTCATACATACACGCACAAAACCGTGTTTCACTCAAGTAATTTTGAAAGCTAGAGAGCCCTGGGGGCGGCTTGAAAAACTTTGCTCGGGATGGACTAGTCGGAGCTGATTTTGTGCAGAGCCGGTTTGAATTGAGTAGCTGTTAGAAGTTAGAACACCGCCACATGAGCAAATTAGCTGTATGATTGAATGATTTAAACGCGGTTTGTCACTAGGATATTCTGATCTGGTGCACAGTTTCACGAGTTCATCAAATCTCATGAAGTAATTATAGTACTCCTGAGTTCAATAAGATATTCCTGATCATGTGTTCTTTTCAATGAAAACGAGATTCGCTGTATAATTCTACTAGTACATGACCATCAACTCTTGATCTGGGCAGTGGACGTAGCACTCATGGCAGGCGACAGGTGAGTGCTAGTATTGCAGCAGCAGCAGCAGCAGCAGCAGGGAGAAGTTGTAGTAGTAGTTAGTTATACACGAGCCGTATAATATTCTGCTTGAAGCTGTAGATGTCGAATATGGGCATTAACATAAGCATCAAGGAGAAGATCATTGCATTTGTGGCGGCTGCTGCATTGCTAGGGCTGCCATGTTTGATCTTCTCATTCTATGATAAGCCTTCGGTGCTTCATCTGGGATCCACCGTGAGCAATATAAACTTCAACTATCTCATGACAAGGCAGATTGACACAGATCAAACGTCTGGAGCTGCTGGTCGCGCAGAGCCTGTAAGTATTTACTAAACCCCACCTATGAAACTTTCTTCTCTCTCGACTATTAACCATGAATGTTTGTAGTTGCGAATTTGGAAGAAATATGAAGAAGTACTTGGACAAATTGTGAAAGAACATGAGTGCAGCCGTTTCCTGGCTGCCGGGGCATGCAGCGCAGAGACTAGTTTCCAGTAATTCCGGGCCAGCTTGAAACCCTGATCACTGTGGGGTTGTTCTGTGTCAAAAGCTGAAGTTGGAGGGGCCAGGACTGCTGCAGGTGGAAAGTGATCGAACTCCGGAAGCTGGCACTCCGCAGCAGCAGCAACTGCAAACTCCACAGCAGTATGAGAGCGTGCAGGAAGCGCAGCACCCAGTTGATGACCGTCTAAAGCTGCGTCCTGAAACTGCTGCGTCTGGGCTGGGTGTGGGCGAAGAAGTCCCTCGGGGAAACCATGAAGAGCTTGATGATCTTGGGAGGCTGCATGATCCGGTGGATTCTCCCGGGGGTCATGGGCCTGCTGATCAAACCCGTAACGCTTCTGAGAAGATTCTTGGACAGCAGGCAGAGTTAATGCTTCAAGAAGAGGTCGAGGAGTCGAAAGTGCTAGAAGAGATGCTTGCAAAAGCGTCAATGCAGCAGCGGGCCGGCGGGATCAACAGCAAGACTGTGATCATAACCAGTTTGAACCAAGCCTGGGCTGCCAACAACAGCATGATTGATCTGTTTCTGGAGAGCTTCCGCAACGGCGAAGGCACCCAACACCTTCTCAATCACCTCATCATCGTGGCTTTGGACCAGAAGGCTTACAAGCGCTGCATGGAGTTGCACCAATTTTGCTACAAGCTGAAAACCCAAGGAGTTGATTTCTCAGCAGAGCAAGCATTCATGACAACAGACTATGTGAAGATGGTGTGGAAACGGTTTGAGTACTTGGGACGAGTGTTGAGCCTCGGCTACAGCTTCATTTTCTCGGTAAGAGAAAACCCAAACAAACACTGCAGGCACATCATGACCCATAGCTGTTTGTTACTATACACTCTACAACTCCCTTAGACTCTTGATGCATTGCCCTTGGCAAGGACATCTTTCCATTAGGCTGCTGTAATCACAACAGCTTTCCATTATGATTTTTCCACTGGCTGTGCTCAAAGTACATCTCACAGCTCTACCAGTCAAGCATTGACCAATTGCAGGAGCTCTGAATAGAGCTGTGAGTCAAACTGTGACTTATCATACAGTGACATCTATTCTTTTTTTTCATGAAAACATGTGTTCCTAGAGTTCCTAACATGATTAATTACATATTTCCAACACACTTGCAGCTCTCCAATGGAAAAGAACTGTCGCTACAGCAGCAAAAAACAAGGCCCTATGTCAGTTGGCTTTAGATTAGGCTGTTGTGATCACAGCAGCCTAATGTAAAGAAACCCTAAGATATATGCAAAGTTCCAGAATGAGCATAATTTGTGGTTTTCAACTGTGTACTTGTACAAGTACTAAGTGTAGATAGATTTTTGACGACTTCTTGTTTGCAAAAATTGAACTTGTGACTGGCAGGATGCAGATATACTCTGGTTTCGTGATCCCTTCCCAGTATTTGATGCCCGTAAGGACTTCCAAATATCATGTGACAGGTATGTTGGGAAGCCAGAGTCACACAAAAATTCAGCCAATGCAGGTTTCTATTTCGCACGCTCCAATAGCCGTACCATTGCCTTCTACAAGTATTGGTATGCTACCCGCACACGAAACCCCGTTCCTGCGAATGAGCAGGTTGCATTCCATGCCATCATCAAAGAAAAAGATTTTCAACATGTTGGGCTCAAGTATAGTTTCTTGGAGTCACGCTACTTTTCATCATTCTGTCAGGTAATATGATTTTTTCAGCTCACAAATTATGCATAATTATGTTCATCCAGCTTTTTTCTCCTTTCACCCAACACTGAATTTGGAAGAATCCAAATAGACCTAACACCTGTACATTCATGATCTCAAGGAGGATGCCAAACTCAAGATTTGTCATCTAACCCATTTCCCAAAAAATTGTGAAAAGTTTTGACAAGCTGCATGTTATATAGCAATATCATGAGTGCTGATTCGTGGTGGGCATCATGATGTTTGTTTTGCAGAGGAGTAAGGACATGGGAAAGGTGGTCACAATGCATGCCAACTGCTGTCTAGGACTGCAGAGAAAACTGGATGACCTTCGGCTTTCTCTGGACGACTGGGCTTCTTACAAAGCCCTCAGCCCCCAACAGAAAGCATCAGACCACATTGCTTTATGGCGAGCTCCCAAACAATGCAGGAAATCCAAGTGGACTGCACGCCTGAAAAATGCAACTAGACACCAGTGATTTATCATTGATACAAAAAACCAGGTGGTGTGGTTGAAGGCTGCAAGATCTTCAATATCACCAACTATTGTTATGATCTGACTACATTGCAGAATTTAGGAGTAGGTTAAAGAATCTGTCATTGAATTGCTTGTCACATTCAAGTAGTGACATCAGGGTCTCTCAGAGCCAAAGATAGAATTTTGATATTAATTAGAAAGAATTTCAACAAAGCAATGTAGCTTTGTTCAGCACGACATACAATGCCAGGAGGCAGAGGATTAACAGAGGTCATAGCATGATGATCCTCATGTAAATGTTTTGGATATCTCATCATCACTGCAAGATGTATATAGGCCAAGCTCAGCTATGATAGATCTTTTCCTTCTTGAAAAGGAACATGACTGGCACCCTACATTCTATATCGATACCCATAATTACATCACATTGATATAATTCTTATAGACTTGCTGCAAAGCATTTGAGCTGCTCTATATGCATCTCTTACAGCTTGGTTCTGAAAAACCAAATCTAATATTTTCAACACATGTATGAGAACGGAACCAGCACGTCCAACAGAACTTTTTTGTTCTCAAATAATTTATGTTCAAATCTGACATAGCAGGTTATGACGAATCTGTCAAAACATTCATGTTTTCTTGATGATCTTGTGTTCATTCCAAGCAATGTAGTATGACATCTTTTAATGAAGTTGCATGCATTTTTCAGTAGACCTTTATATAAACCTGTCCATGATCAACAACAGTAATAAAATAATCCTGACACTTGACGCCTGTCTGGCTTAGCAAACAATGTTAGTTCATATGGGTGGTGCCCTCTAAACCACAATGAAAGCCACAGTAATGTTGAGGTGCACATAAAATGTCATATAGATGTCTAGAGAACAACAATCCAGAAATCTGAGATCTTGATTGAGTTGTAGAGTAGTTCCAGGAACACATTCTTCAATCAGAACAGTAAGCTCAGTAAGCTCAGATGTCATAGCACTGACTGCAGGTGAATCATCATGGTGATTATCAGGTGATCATCTCTTCACAAAATTGTAGGTCTAGGATTTCCGATTTAAGCAACTATTCTTCTCAAACAACCACAAGTTCTCACTTCTTCATGATGCCCGAGTTCAATACTCCCATCTCTCTCAAGTAAAGGAAAGGGCATCCTGGAATCAGATTATATTTTGAGAAAATGCCCAAGGCACCTCCCAAAGCAGTAAATTACCAAACCCAAGGGAGGGAGGTGAGCTAGGCATTGTTGATCTGTCAATTAGTGGATATGAGCTTCATTTGCAAAATGGGCCATTGGGTAAGAAGGTTTTTCTTACCAAACTGTTCTTGAGATTGAAGATGATCTTGCTCAAACAAAGTCACACCAAGGATGCCAATCCACTTTCACCCACTTGATGCAAAACCTCTGACTACTTTGGAGCAAGCAAGCAAACTATCAGCTCACAAATCTGGAGGAGAATCATGAGGAAGCATGGAGCAACATGACAACCTACTTTTCAATGTTCCATTGAGCCTGCAATACATGTCCAACTTTGTTAAGGATTCAACATCTTTCCAAAGGAGATGGGTTAACCTAGGGTGATGGCTTGCTGGTATAGCCCCTTCTGGGAGCCGGGGACCACAAGAGGTCGTGGGTTCAATCCCAGTGATGTGCAGGTGAAACACCTGTTGGCCCTCTGGCAATGAGCTTGACTTGACTTGGGGTTGTCAACTGCTTGTCAGGTCGGTTGTGCTTCCAAAAACAAGAGTAAAAACGGATTCGGGTTAAGTATGTTAAAGGCATGTAGCAATATGAGCAAGGTCAAGGGTTGTTTTCTAGGAGGGTTGGTATTTTTCAATGTTGGAAGATCATGTGATGTATAGATCTCTAGTGTGGTAATGACCAGTGTTGAGTGGTTCCAAGGTTCCAGAAGGGAATTGAAGTTTGTAAAATTTTCAAGGAATCAATTCTGGTTTTTTTTTCCCCCCAATGTAAGACCAGGTTTTGGTTCCAATTTTTTAATTCAGGGTGCAGTTTCAGTTCTAGTTTCAATATCCAAAACATCAATATGGACAATGAAAAAAAAAAAACTTGAACTTTTATTCCAAAAAAAATTATTACAAAGATTTTAAAATGTCAAGCTAATACAACCTAGCTTATTTTTAAATTCTAATTACACTAGATGTTTATGGAGGATCAAAACCAATTTTTGTCATTGCCATGCAATGTCCAGTTTAAGATTTTTGCAATTGGCGCTACCACTTTGAATGATCTTGTAATCTTTGAAGCCTTTGAAGACCCCCAATTCTCTCCTATTTCAAGCCCCCCAAACTATCTTATTTCAAACCCCAAAAAACTCTCAAAACACTTTGTTTCATACCTCAAAATTTTCAAACCCCCAAATAACCCTATTTCAGACCCCCAGAAAACCTTATTTCAGCCTTCAAAAAATTCCCAAAACACCCTATTTCAGACTCCCAAAACCCTATTTCAACCCTTCAAAAAATCCCCCAAAACAGCCTATTTCAGACCTTCAAACACTCTATTTCAGATCCCCAAAAAAACCTGCAAACACCATGTTTCAAACCTTGAAAAACCCTATTTCAGACCTGCAAAACACCATGTTTTAGACCGCAAGATAATATTTCAGGCCCCCAAACAATCATATTTAAGCCAAAATGAAACCATGTTTCAAACCCAAGAAATTCCTATTTAATACCCAAAATTTTGTATTTCAGACCCCAAGAAAATCATGTTTCAAACTGAAGAAAATATTATTTCAAACCCCCAAAAATTTAAATCAAGGTGCCATAACAAGACAAGAATAAAAAACATGAATCCTAGCATCATCATATTTTAGGGTTAGGGTTTAGAAATGGCAATCTTGCTCCATAGGTTTTCCATTACTTCAAGACATACAACAAACAACAAGAATTTTAACATCACAACTTAAACTAAACATAATCCAACCCAAAAACAATAAATTGAAAGCCTATTCCCACCTTTCTCCAACTTGAAAAGTCCAATTTTACCAATCACATCTTCATGAATTGTTTCATGGATCCCAAGCCACCAACATCATGAGCATCATCAAACCAATTTTTTATAAACATCTTAAGATTTTCCATGCCCAACCAAGAGCGTCAAAGGTTTGTGCAAATACCTACAATATTGAAAACTCTTTTTGCCTTAATCTAGAAGCTAATGATCCCCAAAATTTGTCAAGCTACAAACTCAACATACGAAAGTTGTATTTCACGCACTCTCACTGCAACAAAATGCAGCCCTATACATAAAGTGGTTTCATTGGATTTTGAGTGAATTCACTAGTCCTAATGAAAAGGACCTAGTGGGGATGCAATAAATTCATTGGTCTAATGAACAAGAATTAGTGAATTGCACCCACATTTTGTAGTAGGGTCTCCACCATGTTAATGGATTTTTGTCCTCCTTTTCCATAATTTTTTTGACCTAGAAATAATTCAATTGTTTTTTCATCAATAATGATGCCATCTCATCATTCATTTTCATGAGATCATATAAACATAGGTTTCAGTATTTTGGAATATAAAGCTAGGAACTTCAACACCTACATCACTTGAATTTAGAAACTTATATCTAAAAATAAAGAATGGAAGCAATACATGGCAATCATACTCACCAACAATCTATAATGTTATATTCTTGCCAATAAACTAAATGATTAACCCTAAGCACTCACAATAGGGTTTAACATCATGGCCAACATGTTAGGAGTTTTGGCCTTTTAGAAAAAATAAAAAATAAAAATAAGACTTGTACCACTTGTTTTTACATGTGCTACCAAAAGACTTGAAGTTTTTCATAGTCTTCAAAACAAGACTCTAACCACATTTGACATACAAATGATATAATAAAAACAAAGGACATCCAAAAGCAACCATTTTTTTCAACTTTGGTTCAACACACATTGTTAAACCACAAGCCCTAAAGTATTGGCAAGAACTTGTGCTAGTACCTTAACTTGAGGACTTAGCACATGGCTTTGTGATTCCAATGATTATTGTCTTTCATAACAAAGAATAATTACATGCTTGAATTCAAAAGTTTCTTAGAATATGATGACTCTTAAAACAAAACAAATCTTTACATGAATCTTGAATTTTTGTGGAAGCACCTTTTTAAATCACATGCCTTGTGTCATTTTTGCCATCCTTTACACTTTTCTTTGTCTAAGTGGTAGTTTTTTACAATTTTTTTGCAATGATGCTAATAAGTGAATAGGTGAGCAGGTGAGCATGAACAGGAAAGAATTTTAAACAATATTCCATGTCTTATCATGGAATATTTTTCCACGTCACACATGTGATTTGTTGGGGAATCATTTTTGGTGCAACCAAATGCTCCAAATATCTAGGGCTCTCATACAATACCTTCAATATTTTCAAAACTATTGAAATGACAAGAAATTACATGCCTAGAAAATATTCGATGAATTTAAACTAATAAATATATTAATTTTTTGACAAACATGTGTTATGATGGCAAGGTACTACAATACAAAATAAGACAATATACATGAAAGCATATTATGATTGTTAATGGGTTTATTACAAATAAAATGTATAAAGTTTTATTAAGTCACATAATTTGATGCCTCACCACTAATGTATAGTCACCAAAACAAAAGAACATATATATTTCATAAGAACAATTAAAATAATACACAATGAAGAAAAAATTATTTAGATGTAACTAGAAACAAAACTTCCTACATGGTGGAGGTAATTATAGCAAGCTTGATGAATGTGAAAAAAACATTTTTGATTTGAAATAAATGTAATTTTTATGTACTATCACAAGAGTACAAAGGTTTTAGAATGTTCTAACAAATGTTAAACTTCATCCCAACTCCACGTGCAGTAATGAATGAACTCGTTTATGAGCCCATAAAACATAATCATCTATAAAATGTGATACACATGTTTACATTATACATATGCCCCACGGCCACACAAAGAACTTGCCAACATTTTGACAAAGAAGACACATGAACGTCTAGGGAAATTGCCAATAGTGACATCATATCAATTGTCATCAAAAAATATATTATAAATTTGTCCATACCTGGATGACGGGACATCAACGATAAGGAAAACAATGCATTAAAGAAATAATCTACTAGCTTCCCAATTGTTAGTGTGTTGTTGTGTTATTTTGAACATGAAAGGCTGACTCACCTTCTTGCCATGATGAATTATAAGCCAACAACTTACATCAGACGACCTCATAAGGTTGTGACAACTCATAACAAGCACATGGGAATTGCTTGAATTAGAAGATTATAAGCCAAATAAACTTTGAACATTGTTTCTACACAAGTGGTCAAAGGATCTAGAGTTGTTACCTCCTTTTGGGTCAAGTTAGTACCTTCTTGGATGGGCCATACAATTGGAACTATAGGTATAACAATTACAAATTTTTGGGTTGTCCCATCCACATAATGGCTCAAGTCATTAAAATAAAACCAATGTTTATGGTCTTCAAATGATCGACTGTGTTATTCAACCCAAAAACCTAAGTAACATAGAGCAAGAGTTCCACTTACTGATTTGTAAATGTTGATTTTTGCTTTGCATTTGAGCAGTCTAGTTTTTTGGAGTGTAAAAACATTGAATTGTAGATTTGGGTGGGTAGCATTCAATATGCCACTAGCCATCAACACAAATATTTTCTTTCAACTCCAAGCCACCTTGAAATAACAAAGGTAGCAAATCACTAGAACCAAATGGCAATTATTGAACATGTACATCTTCCACAATATCAAGTTTAAAAACTGAAGTGGATACCAATGGACGAGAGAAATTCACACAATTAGGATGATGGGAATCTTGTTTACACCTAGAGGACAATCAGCAAATCACTTGGTAGGATCACTCGATCTTTGTGCCCTTTTCAATAGCAATTCATTTTTAATGAGTCCATGACCAACTAGACCACCTTGTAAGTATTGTTTATACAACATAGACTATTTGAAAGCATGAACATAGTCATGAAATGTCATTGTGTATAAACAAATGTTGCATTTTCCTGACTACTACAACCAGATGTTATGCATAGTTTCTACCAAATTACAATTGGGCATGTCTGCCCACTCCTCATCATTGAATTTCTATAGGTCAAAGGAAATAAAACATCAACAAAATTTGAAATGTCACAATGGAGTTGGAATGAAAATGCAAATGGAATTTTTGTGTTAAATGTAAACAAGGAAAAAAAATCATAAAAAGCTAAGAGATGAAATACTCACATGGACCATGAACCCTCCCCATTGTCTAACACAAAAATGCTAAAAGCTAAATCAATTGCCAAGCTCATGGACACTTACCTCAAAAGCAGCCCCAGACAAGAACCACCAACAATGAATTAAAGCATATAGATTGTCGACCTCCTTAAGGGATTTTGTGCCCTTATACTAGTGGCAAAGAAAGATGTGTTGACTTTGAAATTTGTGTTTGATCAATTTTTTGGTATGTTTATTGAACAATTGAATCCAATGGAATAAACATGTGCACTATTTATCAATCATTCCCATACAAGGGTCCCCTAATCCATAAACAATTCTAATAACATTCTAATTGGCTCGTGCATTACTAGCCATGAATCCCTTGAAATTTGATTTTGGAAAGTCGTGTTTTTGCATCATGTCATTGAGCTTTGTCCACATTACTTGTTGAGCCTTCGTGTCCTCAAACCACATGTCACAAATTGCAATGGTCATCATTTTGCAATAGGCTAGATTGTACACATGACAAACCATAATTGTCCAACCAACCACATGCTTCACATGATCAAACATGATCCAAACTATCTACAAATCCCCTGAAAATTGCATTCATGTGACAAGATTCGCTCCATTCCCCACACCATTATGGACATCTTGAAATTGAACACCATTTGTCTAAGAACTTGTCCAAGGAAACAACACTCTTGGATATAGTCATATCAACTTTTAGATTTCAATTCAAAGATGTTATCAATGTAACCACCACCTAGATGATGCTTGAAAGAAACAACAAGGTTACGAACATTGGGAAAGCTCAATTCACAGAAATTGTTCTAGATTTGCTCCATTTGCCCACCTTTTGAAAAACTCCACTTTACCATCACTACAATCATCAAACAAATGCCTAGCCAAGAAAGTCTTAGTAGCACTTAGGGAAATCATAGGCATCTTCACATTAGGCGTGCAATTGACCTCCTTTATAATCAACCTTCTAATCTCTTCCAGAGACTCCCTTCACTTACCATCCACAACAAGATGGTTCTATATCCCAAGATGAATTGCTACTCTTAACAAAGACTGGAGTTTATGCACAACATAATAATTCTCCCATAGCAACCAGCGATGTAAAAGGGAGGAACATGACAAAATTTTCATCCAAACAAAGAAGTGAACAGAATTAGTTGGATCTTACCTACAACTAGAATGTGAACATTATCACTACACCAAAAGGTTTCATTACAACAGGCAGAACGTACAAAGTTTTCACAATCATCATGCACACAATGTAGGTGACCTAAGCAATGAATCTTCCTGAAGCTCAACCCCAAAACTATTTTTAATATTAGTGGTGATCACCTTACACCAAGCATGGCCATCATTCTTTCTATCCATGCCTTACATTTTGGACAAGCCATGAGCATTGGGAAGCAAAGGCGGCAATCAACTATGTTTTTAAAAAATAACATTATTTTACATCAAGTCCATATCTTTGATAATGGCCACATGTCATCAAAAAGAAATTTATAAGTGAATTTGAACTCATAATTAAATTCAAACAACCTTATATTTAAGTAATAAATTTGAGGATATTTATGAACTCATTCTAAATGAAATATGGGCATCCCTTTAAATGTATATTTATTCATCAATTTTATTGACAATAACATTATTGTCATCAACGTATTTAATCATTAATTAAGTATAATTTCTTAATTATATCTAAATTTATGGAACACATTTATTTATTTTTTGGTAAATGACATACTTGGACCTTTTGTTTATTTAGGCAAAATTTATTGAATCATCACTGAAAAGTAAATGTTTTTTCTATTTTATTGTTACATTTCATGTTTTTTTAATTATTAAAAATATATATTCCCCCCATGCTAACATTTGATTTTTTTTCAATATTCTTTTTTTTCAACATACGAATTATAACAGGAGTGATTTTATTAATCATTCCACTCCCAAACCCCCTCCACCTATGAACTTGGGTAGAAACGCAATTGAACCAATAGAAGAATTGGAACCCAACAAAAAGTTGATCTAATCAACTCAATGATAGGATTTCATTGAAAAGAAAATTTGTTGAATCTTTTGTTTTCCTCCATGTTCTTCTATTCTATGTAGTCGCAATCGCTTGCATACTGTTAGCCTTTTATTAATGTCATCATTTCCTTGCAAGTGTTCATTCACACTTAGGCCTCACTTATGCACAATGGGAGCATAAAATTGATATATGATTAAATCCCAATGTCCACTAAATGAAATATAGTTCTTTCTGTGATCATTGCAATTATTTAGCTATCATATTAAAGCTATGCGTTACCCAACTATATCCGTAAACTTCATCACAAGGCTCCAACATTCGGTATTTCCAATATAAATTAGAATTGCACATACTATTATTTTGAGTGTTTCATGAACTTTTGGACATTGCATTTAATTAAATTGTTTGTAATGCAAAATCTTACTAAATTTGAAACTTTTAATCAACAACAATCGATATTTTTAAACACTCTAGTTGATACTATAAAATAGTTCCTGGATTTTCTCTTTCCATCATGTATGTCATTTTATGTAAATTCACAAAACATGTGCAACACATGATCACACAACACTACACATTTTCCACTATTATAAAATCAACCATTATCGTTCTCAATCCAACACAAGGTCGTTCTTCGCATATTTGTATTTATCATGTCAAATTGGTCACCTCCCTTGTTTAAAATACCAACTAAATTTGCCATACTATGGACTGGACTTTAGACAAGACTTTAGACTAGACTCTCAACTAGACCCCACTTATTTGTCGTGAGGAAAAAGTTTTAGTCATATTTGCTTTTGATTATGTTATTAGAGAACAATTATATGCATTTAAAGTTTTTAAAAAATACACTGGAACAATCTGTAACTCTCACAGTTTTTTTTTCATTTCACTACAAATTTTTATCCTTCACTACATTTCATCTCTTAAATAAATCTTTTTGACTACATTATATTCATCCTAATCCTCAAGGAACATATTGTAATCTTCTAGGTAACTTTCGCTTTCAAAAAGTTAGACAATGGATGGAAATTTAAACATTTTGCTATTGTGTCTCTTCCCCAACATTCTTATACTTAGCTTTTGTGTTTTCACATTGATTCTCTCTATGACTATCTCAATTAATTTGGAATTGTTTCTCTCCTATTCCACATTCCCATCATCAATATCCACACCACCTTTGTTTTATGTTTTTGGTGTTTTCGGAGAAAAGTAATATTCCTCGATATAATTATACAAGTATGTTCCTCAATCTCTTGGGCTAATTGTTTCTTTTGACTAATATCATGAAACAAGTTCAATTGACTCTAACTTCTTTTTATGAACAATGTCATGTGTTTTTATTCTACATTCTCAAATTCTTATGAAAAATGGGATACTTACAATCTTGTTAACAATCTTCATTTATGTGTGTTTCTATGGTTTTTCACATATGATGGTGACCCCCCTTTCACTCGACGCCACAAATCAATAGTGACTCTGCTATATGACCCAAAAGATTTTTCATCTTCGCTTTCTAAGTCTTCTTCTTCTTTAGATGAAAATTGCAATGGTGTTTTTGGCTCCTCCTCCTCTTGCTTTAATGTTCCTTCTTTATGTCCTACTAATGCATCTTGGTTTGCATTGTATTTTAAAATAGGCAACTCATACTCGTCATTTTCTAGATCACTTTCATTTTCTAGCCACTTTTTGTTGGATGTTTCTACTGATGAATATTGGTCTAGTTTGTTCGTCCCCAATAGATATTTTGCTTGGCATAATAAGCAGGTCCTATAGCTACAATTTGTCAATTCAGCTAGCCACAAATTATTTCGAGGAGATTGTCACAAGTTGTTCACAAAATTCAAATCAAACATTCATCTCACTATGACATAGACTTTGTATTCTTACACAGTATTTCTCGATGCCCAATATCCCACCCTAACATTATAATCTATATCTACCACTTTCATTTGTTTATGATCCACTATTGGATATAGATCCAAATCTCGAAGAGTTTTAGCAAGCATTCTCACAGTTCCAAACCTAGCCTTGCAATGAAATGTAATCTATGTCCATGGTGCCTCTTTCTCATTACATATAATCTTTGAAGAGTTTCTTGTCCATTTTGAATTTATCATATTCTAATGTCCATCTTACTATGTGGGTTGTGAACATTTATGTTAATCGATTATTGAAGTTGTATTATTTGATTAGTGATTGTTTATTTCAATAGTCATAGCAAATATTTCCTTGATGAATTTATTTAATGCAAGATGTTTTAGAATGTGCCAAGTATTGGGAGTTCATCTCTTTGAAGTTGGACGCCATTGGTTGTTTTTTTTTTTAAATCTTTTATTTCCTATTTTATTAAATGGGGGTTTCGCCTTCAACTTTTCTTAGCAATATACATAATTTTTTCTTTGGTTTTTTCCATTTGCCCACTTTGTCCTTTTATAGAATGCCCCATTTCCTATTTTTTTATAGTTTGCGTAAAGGGTCAAATCAACTATTATCTTGAGAAATTTGCCATGGTCATTTTATTTACTTAGAAATTGTGTCCAAAATTGAATGCAACATGTTTCTTTCATGCATAAAATTGTAAGTGGTAGCTTGCTAATATTTAGTGATCTATTTGTCATTGATTATTAGAAAACCAATTGAGATGGTAATACTAAGTAAAATAATTAAATACACAAATTAATAATATTGGGTTGGAAGATACAATCACTTAATCTAAGCATCACAAACTTAATGGGTCATGATTTGGCAATAATAGTCGTGTAAAATCTACTTTTCATAAGTTTGTATGGAATAAACACAGATGTCATCCATATATTTGTGTTGTTTGAACATTGATATCATGCACATTGTTCAAACACAAATGTTATATGTCTATTCATGTTGTTTACACATGAAAATTGTACACACGATTTTCATGTTTAAATAATGCACAACATTCGTGTTTAACCAATATGAACCTATGAAATAACAAATTTCACACAAATTTGGAACGAACCCATGAAGCTTGTAAATTTGTGATGGGTGTTAGGATTCTTTGAATTTCCAAATCTTGGATTGTTTAGGAAGAAAAATCTTTGTTCAACTTTAACCCTAATTCATATCAAAACATCTAACGAACCAAAAATTACTACAAAGAATGGTATTTTGGTTTCTTCTTCAATTGTTGGAATGTCTTTTTTTTCCAACTATTGTAGACATCTCATGGTTTTAAAGCAGGGCCTATCATCTGACGATTCATAAGTTGTTTTAACATTTTGTTCCTTAAATCTTGTGGCATCCAAGTTTGCTTGCTCGAAGTTGCATAGAGTCATCAACTAGGTTTCATAAATTCTATTGATAATAGGTTGCCAAGGGAAACCAATTCCTCCATCATCAAATCTTGGAATAAACTTATGAAGAAATGTTCTAGAATTAGCTTTTCAAACTTGCACGTTCTTGAAAGACATCCATGACATGTGTAAACATCACCTAGTGATAGTTTTCCATATACTCCTTTGGAATGTTTACAATTTCTTTAAGCAATGCAAGACTTTATTTGTCGATTTTCACATTTGTCCATCGCCATGCCACCCATTCAATTGTTTTGTCAATTTGTTTTTTTCCATTACATTCCCCATGTTCTAATTTCTAGCAAATTCTTAGGGGAGTCTAACAAAGTTGAATCTTTTAAATATTCCAAAGGTTTTGTTGTCATTTCGCATATTCTATCGAATATGCCTAAGATTAATGTGTATTCAATCATAGTTTCCAAGGTGTTTAGTGTGACCATTCCTTTAAATTTTTGTTTTGCCATTGTAAAATAGATGTATAGCAATTGCAAATGGATAGTAGTCGTAGAAAAGATGGAGCTAGTAAGTTTGGGTGGAAATGGGGGAAAGAATGCATCTTTCTTCTTTAAGTGGCAAGAATAATCTTAGACATAAGAGGTTTGATAAACTGAATTCAAATAAAAAAATAGTGTGAAATGGTATTGAGAATGTGCAACCTAATATTGTTTCAATTCCCAATGCAAACATACTTCTTGGAGATGAACAAATAGTGTTTTAGTTAATGCAAACCTATTGGTTGTGAAGAGGTAGGGCTTACATTGGCACATAACTCTTGGTTACGAATAGGTTGTGTTCATCCATTTTAATTTTTCATTCATTATATTTTGCTCTTCCATTTTATTTTTTCATCCATTTCAATTTTTCATCCTTTTAATTTTTTCATCCATCCATTATTATGTTTCATGCATGTACACATGGCAAAATATTCTTCCATGTCATGATATATTCTATGCCATGTATCAAAGAATATTTTTTCAACATTCCTTCGATGTTAGCAACATATTCCAAAAAAGATTTAGTCTTGCTCACATACTCATGCTCACCTCACCTATTCATGCTCAAGCTCCCACACCCACTAAATAACATCCTTGAATTTTTTATGGTTCTTTGATTGAAATTGAAATCAAACCAACAAATATCTTGGAATCATCTTTGGCATACTAACAACATTTGGACATTACATGGCCCCAACAAGTCCCTACATCAAGGTGTTGGCAACCCCAAAAATGCACAAGACATAAATAAAGTTAAAGTGAAAGTCGTGGTGGAAATAGTACCTCCATTTTTGACATATGCAATAACATGAACATTAAACCCATGATGATTCACTTACAAAGCCATGGAACTTCCAAATGTATTTGTAGTCTCAAAAAATCCAATAGTTACATGACAATGCTCCCATTTGTCATTCAAGAAATGGAAAATAAGCACAAAAATATCCACACCCCCTTGAGACATCCCAAGATCAAAACTTGATATGCAAGTATTACATGAGTCAATGGTTAGAAATACAAGCTTCTCTTTAATCTTTTTTGCCATCTTTAGCAAAATATCATCTTTTAATTATTATTTCAATGGAAAATTGAAATAAGGATTCTACCTCAAAATTCATCTCCCAAACATAGTGCCTCCACAAATGACAATAGCACAAGTTTTTTGGCAATCAACAACACTAGATCCTTCTCAAATTGCTTTTACTAAAGATTGTTTTTGTTGTAAGGAACACAATTATCAAAGAACTTACAAAATTTAATTGATAAAGTAGGGCTAAAACTTTTTTTTGTGGCTTACTTGTTTACTTCATGCCTAACCTCTTTTCTTGTTCATTCCACTCATTCCAAAATTGCTTATAATTGTTGTCCAAGTGTTTTTGAAATATAAAAATTTCATTTGCAAATTTGTAGTTTATCATGCCCTTTTTTTATCCTACAATTGGAGAAAGTGGGTAACAAATGACACATTTTAGTTGTTCTAATGGGGCTGAATTTGAACTTGAACTTGCCTCTAACAAAAAAGAACTAATAGGGTTCATAAAATGCCCGACTTGTGCTAATATAACTTTTTGGGTTTCTAAAAATCTCTATTCTTCCCCAACAAAACCCATAATTTTACACAACTTTTGCTTACAAAATTCTACTATGTAATTGATGTTGAATAAAATTTAGAATTAAAAAAAACCTACACATTCCATTTCCAATGGAACCTATGGGGAACATCATTTATTAACCCATCCATAACATAAAACTTTTTTTTTAAAAATTAACAAAGGAGTAACAAACAATAGGTGAACATGTCAAGCCATGAATAGGACCAATAAATGAATATGAACCAAGACCATGAAAAGGACTAACAAACAAACATGAACCAAGGCCACAAATAAAACTAACACACAAGGTTGAACCAAACCCACAAACAAGACCAATAGACAAAAGCAAAACAAAATGACAAATACGACCAATTGATAAACAAACATAATTAAAGCCACAAAAAAGGACCAACAAATGCACGCAAACCAAGGCCACAATAAGACCAACAAATGAGCAAGAATCAAAGTCATGAAAAGGAATAAAAAACATGTAAGACCAAGGCCACAAAAAGGCCAATAAACAAATGGGAACCAAAACCACAAAAAGGATTAACAAATAAGCAAAATAAAACCATGTGAAGAAAACCAATAAACAAGCACAAACCAAGGCCATAAAAAGAAAACAAACAAACAAGACAAGGCCACAAAAATAACCAATAAACAAACATGAACCAAAGCCAAGAAGAAAAACAACAAAAAAACAAGACCAAAGTCATGAAAAGGACCAATATACAAGTAAAACAAGGCCATGAAAAGGACCAACAAAACAAGCACAACCAAGGGCACAAAGAGAAAGAATTTACCAAAAAATCACAAACATCATTGCCACAACCACCATCACCACAATCACCACCACTATGCAAGCCATAAAAAGACAATAAAAACCATAATAGGATTTCGTTTTTGCTTCAGTTTGATTAAGGTCACAAGGAAAAGCAATAGACAAGCAAAAACCAAGGCCATGAAAAGGATTAGAACACAAGCATGAACCAAGATCACAAAAAAAACCAACACATGACCAAAATACATTGAGCTAAATGAACAACTTACTTTTAGGTTAAGTTTTGAAGCTTGAGCTTTTAAAGCAAATAAAACGCAAAAACCCAAAACCTTGAAGATGCAACACCAAAACCTTGAAGCTTGAACATTGAATGCAAAGATAACATGAAGAAAACAAAAAGCACAAAAAAGATTGTCAAGTTCCTTAAGCCCAACCCCCAAACTATTGTGCCCTAGAATTGGAACTAGAATTGAATGTCTTTAAAATTTTGGTCCAATTCCAATCTTCATATAACTTTGGAACCAAAACTTTAGTTCAAATTCCAATTACACTATATGTCAAAATTGAAAGGTTGGTTCCCATTTAATCCTAGAAACAACCCCCCTCCACTTGAGTCTAATTCCACCCAATTTTAAAACTAGGACCTGGTTCTAAATAGGCTTTTGGGAACTGAAATAAAAAACCACCAATTTTTACTTGACAATTCGAGTACCCACCCAACATTTGTAAAGTCCCATCAAGATTTTCATAGCGAATTTTTTAACACCTCCTCAAACACAATTTCTTATTGTACCTTACACCCTGTGTAAAGTCTTGATCAAAAAATCAACAGTACTTTATGGGCTCTTTCTTCAAATCTCTCTTTTATTTAAAATTTTTTTTCTTTAATTATTTTTTCTTTTCATTTTTAAAAATATAACTTTTAAGACTTTCAAAACCTTCACAAGTATTCTGCATGTAAGAAATAATTCAAAAAAACAAGAAATGTGATAAAGACAAATCAATGAAAAATTCTAAAAAACAAAAAACCATTAATATCTTTGAAAAAATTCTAAAAAAACAATCATAAAGAAAATGATAACCTTGAAAAAAAATTGTGAAGTATTACAAATGTTGCGAAAAAATAGATCCAAATACACAATGTTAAGTATCAAAACTTTTGGTCGTTAAAGCCATAGCAATAAAGACCTCTAGTCAAGCAAAGAACAAGCTCCTCTCCCAAAGCTTTGGAGAGTAGTGATGGAACGCAAGAAAGAAATAGACAAGAAAATAGTGAAACCGTAAATAAAGAAGAAACTTTTCTCTAGAAACTTTGAAAAACAATGATGCAAAGCAAGGAGGAAACATGCAAGAAAACATAGAAGCTGCAAAAAAATAAGGAACTCCTCTCTAGAAGCTTTAGAGAACAATGAAACAAAGTAGGAACAAAACAAACAACAAAATAATATAGTAACAAGCCAAGATAATGAAACTTCTTGAAGCTCTTAACAATGATGAAGCCACAAAGATGAAATTGATGAGAGCCACATGCAACAAGGAGCCACAAACATGAAAGCAACGACATTTGAACTTGTGATGCAAAAGTTCTTGAATATTGAATGACTTTTTCACTAAAAATTAAATTAGATCATAGCTGAAAATTTCAGAGGAATTGGAATGTGTCTTTGGTGTTGTTGGAAAGCTCTTGATGAGCAGGATTTAATGGAATTTATTTAATAAGATTTGGATTTAGAATGTGGGAGATATTGATTTTTAAGTGATTTCTGCCACTGAAAATTCAAATAAATTCCAAAAAACCAGGTTTTGGAAGGAAAAATCAGTTGAGAACGTGGTAACACTTGAAGACTTACCATTCAATTCAAGCATTATTTCCTTTCATATTTGGCTGTTCAAAAAATCAATATACATACATTGCAAAACAATGTTCACATGTTGAGTTTCCCTATTTTGTAATGTGGGTTCACACTTGGGCCAACAACAGAGGCGACACTATCCATATAATAATATGACTGGCTATTTGATGAATTGTTAATGATGTGATGGTAAGAAAATGACTGTAATAAACCATGTTTGAATCTCTGATTAGCATTAATGTGCCTCAGCAACTAAAAAGTCTAGACTCCAGAGCTAAATTGGAGGTAAAAATGTTGTCAATTGTGCTGCTTAGCTTACTCTGAAATAAAATTTAACTAGACATGGCATGTATGTGAAGAGACTATGTATGGAACAAACTAGACATGACATGTATGTGAAGAGACTATGTATGGAACAAACTAGACATGGCATGTATGTGAAGAGACTATGTATGGAACAAACTGCTCTTGTCTTTTTGATATAAAGTGTAGGTGAGTAAAGAAGCAGCAACAGAAGTCTGTTTGTAGTTGACCTAAAAATTGGGTTTAATCATGGGAGAAAGATAGTTTGTGAGTTGAAGTGGAATCATTTGAAACTTGACATAAGTCATGAGTGTAGTAAAAGGCCACATGAAGTGAACCATCTGCTCATCTGGTTGCTGTGGTAGGTAAAAGGACAAGACCACCGGCTTTACATCATGTAAAAACCTTCCATTCATATTTTTTTCCCCTTTTTCCTGTGATACCCATCAGGTACCCAATGGTTATCACAAGAAATGAAATGGGGGCATTTTGTATAGGAGAAGGTCCCGCTACGTGGGCCTTTCCAATTTGAGATCCCCAGTTAGTACCCGGATTGCCATGTAAGAATGGGCCTGGTAAGGTATCTGTGAGGAATTTGGGTTAGCCTATGAAGTGTTCACAAATTTTGCCCATACCTGGCACATTCCATAACATAATGGCTTTCATGATTTGCACAGTGGTGGGCATGTGCTTTACATAATGGACATGTCAATTTCACACAACTAGGAACAAGAAGTTGGAAACCATGGTTAGGTTAGGTAGAGACCCTAGAAGACCTGTCCATTTTGCCTTCTCAGGGAAGGATGGATGCTGCCCAGACATCCTTGAGTAAGTAAGTAGTTTACCTTCTTTCCCTCAAAAAAGATGGATGCTGCCCAGACATCTTTGGCTCCATGTTTATTCACAATTTGGACCTATTATAGACTCTAAGGTGTCCATTCCAGGCCCAAAATGTGTCTGGGCAGCTCCAAAATGTGTTTGGTCACTACCAAACACATCTAGGATGGCCGAATAGGCAACCAAGCAAAAAAAAAAAAAAAAAAAAAAAAAAAAAAAACAAAAAAAAAAAAAATATATAATTAATATAACATGTATCGTAACACCTAAACACA